>Ga0163151_10000584_pt1 | contig 63661 bp, 69 predicted proteins | sample OliLakLV19MP5IB2_FD_145596 | JGI IMG/M metagenome (GOLD analysis project Ga0163151, IMG submission 145596) | Freshwater microbial mat bacterial communities from Lake Vanda, McMurdo Dry Valleys, Antarctica - Oligotrophic Lake LV.19.MP5.IB-2 | ecosystem: Environmental > Aquatic > Freshwater >... | reverse complement strand
ACTTCTTTCAATACATCCACGACCGAGTCAGTGGCGCGCGGCAGATGCCCTCGCTGGCGGAACTGATCCAACAACGAGCCAAAACGATTAATCTCAGTCCTTCGTGGGGGGCTCCGTAATCGCGCCCGCGGTTTATTGAGAAGATTCCGATTCCGCAACCGCAGCGTCTCGTTCGTGATGACGGACTTTGCCAGGAAGCGGACCCGGGAAACGCTCGCCGAGATCCGCCGCTTACAAACTTCCGCCTAACACCTCGAAAGGGAAATCAATCGTGACTACTCAAATCGGACCATTAGCTAGAGCCTGTCCCGTTTACCTGTTTTTCGGCACCTACAATTTCGCCGTTGCAAATAAACGGCTTACTGGTAGACCACGGCCCATTTAACGCCAATTCTTACCTATCACTTGAAGTTCCTAAGGCATCATAATCGACCTTTTTGCCATTTTTGGCCAATAGCGGCAGTTTTGTCGACACGATATGACGTCTCGAAACCCCGTATTTATTGACGAATAACTTCGTGGGACGCGCTCTAGCTAACGGCGAAGGGCGATACCTTCGTGCCTGAAAAGCCGCGGTTATGGACGTCGACAAGGCTTGCGAACACGGGCTTCCATCGGAATCTGGACATTCATCCGGATGGCAAACGGTTCCTCGTGCTGATGCCGGCCACAGCGCAAAGTTCGGATAACCACGTGATATTTTTGTTGAACTTTTCCGGCGAATTACGGCGGCGGACGGCGGGCGGGAAGTGAGGCGGCGCTCGGCCTAACGCACATAAACGGTCCGCGGAAACGATTGCTGCCGCCCCTCACATCCGCCGGAACGCCAGCCACTGCTGCCGCCAAAACCCTTCGCCGTAGTCCCGCCCGCTCAACTGATCGTCAATCCCCGTCGGCAGAATCGCGTGCGTAAAGTTGGCTGTCCCAAAGACAATATCCCAAATCGGGAACACCGAGGCAAAATTGCACCCCCTGGCATTTCCCGTGTGACCAATTCCCATCCCGTGATGTATCCGATGGAACAGCGGGCTCACGATCAACCGGTCCCCAAGCCAGCCGAATGATAACTTCACGTTCGCATGAGAAAAGCTTTCGATCGCCGCCGTTACGAGCGTTACCGTAAGAAACGCGGCCGGCGGAGCGCCTATCGCCAGTCCCGCCGCCGCCCGGAAAAACGCCGCGATCAATTGCCCTAACAGGTGTTCCCGTTCATCGCTCCAGAACGTCATCTGCCGCTGCGAGTGATGCACCGAATGCAGCGCCCACCACACCTTAAAGCGATGCTCGAAACGGTGCCGCCAATAGTCGACGAAATCCAGCACGATCAGATAGAAGATCAGGTTATCGAAGGACGGGGGAATAACCCCCGCCAGCCGGACCTGCGCATTGATCCAGTCGAATATCGGCGTCAGAACGATAAAAAAGAAGACAGGCAGAACTCCCAGCCGCGCCAGCAAGGTGTAAAGCACATCGACGCGAGTGGCTTTCCGATCCGCCCACCGCTCCACCGGCAGCCAGATTTCCAGCGGCCGGATCAGCGCCCACAGCGCAACGACCTCAATCAGCCCGAGCAGGAAAAGATGCGTCCAATCGTAGGCTAATTCGTCGTAGCTCATCCATTCCATTTGGAATAGCAACGGCTGAACGATTTGCTCGAACGTCCACTGGTGCCACGCATTGAACCACTCGCTGATCACCGCCCCTTCCTCCGTTCCGGAATCGTAGCGAAACAGAATTCCTTCGCCTTCAATTGGGTCAGGAGCGGATCGAGCATCGGCCAAAACGGATCTTTCCGTGACCAGATACCGAGGTGCATCACCAGGACATCGCCGTCCTTCAAATCGCGAATGGCGTTCCGCAAAAGCAATTGGTTGGGGTATCGCTCGGACGGCAGTTCGTCGCCCAGGAAGCCGGCCGTGGACCAGCCGACATGCTCCTTATAGCCGCAAGCCGAAGCGCTCTTCAACGCAAACGGCGTCGTCTTACCCCCGGGGGCGCGCCAGATTGGATCGTACCCCCGCCCGGCGAGCGTTCGGAACGCCTGTTCGGATTGCTTCAATTCCCGGCAAACGCCCGCCTGATCAAGCGTCTCCCGTTTGCCCTCTTTGCTCACATAGGCGACTCTTCCTCCAGGTAAATCCGCCCGGAAATACCAGTGCCGAAAAGTATGGTTGCCAAACGCGTGGCCATCGGCAGCCAGTGATCTCCAGAACGGCGCCCAGGAGGCATCCATTGACATATCTCCCCGCGTGGTCTTCTCGTTAGCAACGAAAAACGTAGCTTTTACTTTATGTTTCCGAAGGACGGCGGTAATCTCCTCCGCCGGGCCCATTGAGCCGGTGTCAATCGTGAGATAGAGCGTCTTTTCGCAAGCCGCCGTGATCGATCCGCTAGCGGCGAGGAGCGTGAGATACGAGATAAATCCCATGGGGTGAACGTCCTACGGGGATTTGCTTAACAATTTGTTTCGTTTGCAAATCGAGAATGGAAACCTTCCGCGCCCAGCGCGATGTCATCCATAGATAGCGTTGATCCGCCGAAAGATCCATACAATCCGGTCCTCCCGGAGCTGTATAAGAATCCACAACTTGCAGCGTTTCCATGTTGATCTTGCTAATCGTGTTATCGGCCCGGTTGGAAAGGAAGACGTGCTTGCCATCCCCCAACCGGACGAAGTTATGCGCGCCTTTTCCCGTGACAATTTTCGAGTGCTTCTTCCGGGCTTTCCAGTCAACCACTTCCACGTAATTGTCCCCTAAGATTCCGATTAATAAGTACTTAGCGTCATTTGTCATGAGGATACCGGCAGGCTGCTTCCCAATCGGGAGCTTCCAAGTCACCGTCTGCGTTTCCAGGTCGATAGCGGCCAGTTGGTTGGAATCCTGAAGGGTTACAAAGACCGTCTTCGAGTCCGGGGAAAAGGCCATGTGCGAAGGCGCCTTGGGGAGCGGGATTCGCTTGACGATTTGGAACGAGCCGGGCGCATATATGTCGACACGGTCCAGGCGCAGCGAAACCGATACAAACCACTTATTATCCGGTGAATAGCCGATCTGGTAGGGATCGGAGATATTCTTGATCCGATTCTTTATTTCTCCGGTTATACGGTCGAGGAACACCAGTTCGTTAGATGCGGCGTTGGCGACGATGATGAACTTGTCATCGGGCGTGGCCATCAGGTGATGGGGTTCTTTGCCGATAGCGAACCGCTTGGTCTCGCTCATGGAAGCGGTGTCGATTATGGAGAGGGTTTCATCGCCGGAATTGAGTACGATGGCCAGGTTGGGCGCGGCTGATGCCGCGGCGGTCAAAAACAGTCCGAAACAGAGGTAACGCATAATGTTTTGGGGCGCGAGGCTCCTCCTCAACGTAGCAGAAAGTCCGGTCCAGGACTAGCCCGGTCATAGGCGCAAATCGTTTACGACTGTATTACCATGTAGCAATGCCACGGTGGACAGGCGGGGTGATTCGCGTTGTGTTGGGGGCCGTACTGACCGCCTGCAGTATGGGAGTGGTGCAAGCGGAATCGGCGGATTCCCTGTGCAACGCAGACAGCCGGTGCCAGGCTGTGCGAAGTTTCTTTTCACGGTATAAAAGTCCCCTGGAGAACTTGGCGATCGTCTTTGTACGGACGGCGGATGAACATCGTCTGGATTGGAGATTATTACCCGCGATCTCGATGGTCGAGACCAGCGGCGGGAAGCACGCGACACTCAACAACGTATTTGGGTGGAACTCCGGGAGGACGCGGTTTGCTTCGGCGGAGGCGGGAATTCTCTTCGTGGCGAGCCGGTTCGCACACTCGTCGATCTATGCGGGGCGAACGGCGTTGGGAATCCTGGATCGATATAACCCGGCGCGCCAAGCCTATCCTCCGAAAGTAACGCGGTTCATGAAGGAGCTGTCTTCGGAACGGGTGAAGTAGGAATGTTCACGATCCGCTTGTTGACGGCGGACGACGCACCGGCCTTTTGGGCATTGCGACTGGAGGCGCTGGAAAGCGTACCGGAGGCGTTTGGAGAGTCGGCGGAGGAGCACCGGGAAACGACCGTCGAATCGGTCGCCGAGCGTCTGCGGAATGGCGGCGCCGCCAGTTTCGTGATTGGCGCTTTTGATGAGGAAGGATTGGCTGGGACGGCGGGGTTCTACCGGGACACCAGGGGGAAGCGACGGCACAAGGGTCATATTTGGGGGATGTATGTCGCGCCGCGTTTGCGCGGGCAGGGTGCGGGTGAGGCGCTGCTGGTCGAGGCGCTGCGCGTCGCGCGAACGGGTGCGGGGTTGCGGTCGATTCTGTTGTCCGTGTCGGAGACGCAGACGGGAGCGCGGCGCCTTTACGAACGTTTGGGATTTCAGGTGTACGGCGTGGAGCGAGGGGCGTTGCAGGTTGGGGACCGGTACCTGGACGAGGAGTTCCTCGCGCTGCGCCTATACTGATTCATGGCGAATCACGACGCGCAGGACCTGGGGCGGTTTGGGTATGCGCAGGAACTGTTCCGGAGCATGGGCGGGTTCTCGAATTTCGCCATATCCTTTTCCACCATCTCAATTCTGACTGGCGTGGGGACGCTTTACGGCTACGGCCTGGAGATGGGCGGGCCACTGCAGATGACGCTGGGCTGGCCGATTGCGACGTTGTTCACGCTGGCGATTGCGGCGAGCCTGGCGGAGCTTTGTTCGGCGTATCCGACGTCGGGCGCGATGTATCACTGGGCGTCGGCGCTTGGCGGACCGGCGACGGGTTGGTTCGTGGCGTGGCTCAACATTGTTGGCGCGGTGGCCGCGGTGGCGGGAATTAACTATAGCTGCGCACAGTTCATGCTGCCGTTTCTGGACCTGCCGGCAACCGCCGGGAATGTCTTTGCGCTGTTCGCATTTACGTTAGTGGTTCAAGGGATGTTGAATCAATACGGCGTAGGGCTGGTGGCGAAGCTGAACGATGTCAGCGTCGTGGTGCATATCGCGGGCGTAATACTGATTGTCGGGTGTGTGTTTTGGATGGCGCCAACGCAGCCGGCGTCATTCCTGCTGCAGGCGGTGAACAGTAATGGGCGGTCGCCGTATGCGTGGGCGTTTTTGCTGGGGCTGTTGCAGGCGCAATGGACGTACACCGGCTATGACGCGTCGGCGCATATGGCGGAGGAGACGTCCGATCCGCGCCGCACGGTGCCGTGGGGGATCGTGCTTTCGGTAGCGGTGGCGGGAGTGAGCGGGTACGCGCTGATTTTGGCGTTGACGCTTGGAATTCAGAGTATTCCCGAGGTTTTGGGAGCGAAAGACGCGGGCGGAAACGTCATTCCGGCTGCGATTGCAATCTTGCAGACGGCGTTGGGCGCAAAGTTGGGGAACACGATGGCGGCGCTGGTGTCGATGGCGATGTGGTTCTGCGGATTGGCGTCGGTGACCAGCGCCTCGAGGACGGTATATTCGCTAGCGAGGGATAACGGGATGCCATTCGCGGAGTTCCTGAAGCGAGTGGATTCGAATCACGGCACGCCAGGGCCGGCGATTTGGACGACCGTGGGCGCGAGCATGGCGGCGATGGCGTGGACGGGAATTATTCCGATTGTGACTTCGCTGAGCACGGTGGCTTTGTACTTGGCCTATGTCATTCCGATTGTGTTAGGTTATCGGGCTCGGAAGAAATGGTCGTCGATGGCGGTGTGGAATTTGGGTAAGTGGGGGCCTGTTGTTAACTTAGTAGCGATCGGATATGGATCGGCGGCTTGCGTGATATTGATGATGCCGCCGAATGAGTTGGCGGGGAAGACGCTCGCCGGGGTGTTGCTGGCGTTGACGGCGGTTTATTTTGGAGTGGTGCGGAGAGTGTATACAGGGCCGGAGTGGGTGGAGCGGGCGTAGGTTTTCGTCCGGCCATATATGCGGACATTGTGGCGGACAAAAACAACAGACTACTTCTGTAAAGTATTGTTATATAATCAAACTACAGAATTATTGTGACGGACACAATTGGGGCCGATAGAGGGGAAACTCGAGGTTTGATGGAGCCTCTTCTGCTTGGGAAAACGTCCAGGCATAGGGGGGAATTGACGGATCTGGCCGTTGATCTCGTGGCCCTATCGACGGGCTTTCGGCGGAGTTTGCTGTCGGGCTTAATCGTTTCCTGGGGGAACTTGGTCCGCTCGATGAACTGTTACTACAGTAATTTGATCGAGGGTCATGATACCCATCCCGTGGACATTGAGCCGGCACTAAAGCGCGAGTACAGCACCGATTTGCGCCAACGCAATTTGCAGCATGAGGCACTCGCTCATATTTCGGTTCAAGAGCGGATTGACGCGGGCGGGCTGACCGGCCCGGGGCGTGCCGTGGATGCGGAACGCCTGAGCGAGATCCATAAGCGCTTCTTCGAATTGCTGCCGGAGGAGTTGCTGTGGACGGCGAATCCGGAAACAGGCTTCGGTTGCGGGTAATTCCGGGCGATTTCCGGCGTCAGGATGTAAGGGTCGGTAGGCGCGTCCCCATTAGTGCCGGCGCGCTTCCGCGGTTCTTGGCTCGCTTTCAAGAAGTTTATAGCCCGCTCGGAAAAATGGAAACGATTTTGGGCTGCGCGGCGGCTCACCATCGCTTGCTGTGGCTCCATCCGTTTGCGGACGGCAATGGAATAGTGGCGCGGTTGATGTCGCATACAATGTTGCTGGAGACTCTGAACACCGGAGGTGTTTGGTCGGTCGCGCGCGGTTTGGCTCGGAATGTGGAGAAGTATAGGGCGCACTTGTCCAATTGCGATCAGCCGCGCCGCAATGACTTGGATGGCCGCGGCACATTGAGTGAAGAGGCGCTGGCCGAGTTCACCCGGTTCTTTTTGAAAGTGTGTCTGGACCAGGTTATTTTCATGGAGAGCCTGATTAGGCCGGATGCCTTGCGAACGCGGATCTTGCTTTGGGCTGAAGAGGAGGCGCGGTTGGGGCGGCTGGCAGCGGCGTCGGGTCGTGTTTTGGAGGCGATTCTATATCGCGGGGAACTTCCGCGCGGTGAGGCGGATGCGGCGCCGGGGAAGGGCAAACGTCAGGCGCGGCGGATTGTGTCGGTACTGTTTGAGCGAGGGATATTGGTGTCGGACGGGCCGCGCGCGCCGTTGCGACTGGCATTTCCGGCGGCATTGGCGGGACGATGGCTACCGGGGTTATTTCCGGAAGTGGGAAGTTAAAAGGCTGGAGCGCGCGCTTGAGATTGTCTATAATTTGAAAGACGTTCCTGCGGCGCATTGAGCGCACTGGCAGGTTTTGGGAGAGACCCTCACATGAAGAACACGCTGTTATCATTGGCCACGCTTTTGGCGTATGGCGCCGCGCTGGGCGCCCAACCGGCTTCGCCAGCCGATCAGATCGCCTCCGCCACATTGGCGGCGCCCAAGGACCGCCGCGACGCCGCAAAGGTACTGGGCTACAACGCGAAGGGCGAAGTAGTGACATTACGCGAAGGCACAAACGACTTGGTTTGTCTGGCGGACGATCCCGCTGTGAAGGGAATCAGCGTTGCGTGTTATCACAAGGACCTGGACCCGTTTATGGCGCGGGGCCGGGAATTGGCGGCGCAGTTCAAGGGCAAGGACCGCCACGAACAGCGATGGAAGGAAGTGGACGACGGCAAAGTAAAGATGCCTCGCGAGGCTCGGATGCTATATGTGCTGACCGGTACAAGCTTTGACGCCGCTAAGGTTGAATTGGCCGATTCCTATCTGCGGTGGGTGGTTTACACGCCCTACGCCACGCCGGAATCGACCGGGCTGACGACTAAGTCGGGTAGTGAGCCGTGGCTGATGTATCCGGGTACGGCCGGCGCGCATATCATGATTAGCCCGCCACAAGTGAAGAAGTAAACACCGTTGAATGGCCGAGCGCGGAATGGGTCTGGACAATGCCATTTGACATTGGGCTAAACCCAATTGGACAATTAGGAGATGTCTACCACCGTTACGTTGGATAAAGCCGGTCGTGTCGTCATTCCGAAGCCAGTGCGGGATAAGATGCACCTGGACGCGGGTGACGAACTGGAAATATTGTTTGAGGGCGAGTCGCTAACGCTGCGGCCGGTGCGAGTGGCGGCGCGGCTGCGCAATAAGCATGGAATCTGGGTTTTCGGTGGAACAGGGCGAATCACGGCCGAGGAGACCGACTCTGTTTTGCGCGGGGTCCGGGAACAACGGGATAGGAATAACCGCGGGGATAGCCGTTGAAGGCCTTCGTGGACACATCGGTGCTTGTGGCCGCGTTTTACCCCGATCATGAACACCACGAGCGCAGTATTGAGCTGATGCTTCGCTATAGCCGGGCGGAGATTGGCTGCTCCGCTCACACTCTGGCTGAGGTGTATGCGGGCCTGACGGCGATGCCTGGCAAGAGGCGCGTGAATGGCGATGAGGCGGTGCTTTACTTGCAGAGTATTCGCGCGAGGCTGACATTCATAACACTCACCGAAGACGAGTATTTTCAGGTAACCGAGGAAGCGGCGGCGCTAGGCCTAAGTAGCGGCGCAATCTATGATGCGATCATCGGCCAATGTGCTGTTAAGGTGGGCGCCAAGAGTATCTTTACTTGGAACGTTAAGCATTTCCTGCGATTGGGGCCGGCCGTTGCCACCCGCGTAAAGACGCCGTAGCCGCCCGCGTTGTAAAGAACTGTTAGGAATTCGCCGGCTGGGCAACGGACGACGCCGGGGGCGCGTCCGAAGGGACGTGACGATGACACGCAGATTCTTCTTTGCCGCTGGCGCCCTGGCCCCATTGACGGCGCGCAATTGGGAGCGGGCGGCATTCCCGGAATGGTCCGACGAGCATGTGGACAAGCTGCTGACAGATTCGCCGTGGGCGCGCCCGATGACGCTGCCCTTCCGGTTTTCGGCTCCGGCGCGGCGGCCGAACGCGGTCTCCGGATTTGCCCAGATCGGAGAACCGTTGGGACTGCCCAAAGGCTGGCCCGGTTCGAGTACGCCGGGCGCCGGGAATCGCGCCCCGCGGATCGACGATGGCAACGCACCGCCCGTACAAACGGAAATCTATTTGACCACGCGCTGGTCGAGCGCGCTTCCGATGCGGCAGGCGATGGCGTTGCATCAGTTTGGGCGAGCCGGATTGAACGGCGCCAAAGCCGCCGAGCTATTGCAGGACAATACGGCGGAATATGTTTTGGATGTCGCCGGCTTTCCGGCGGGAATGGTGCCGCAGGGCGCGAGACGCTTCGAGGCCGAGCTGTTGGCGTCGGCAACGCTACTAGTGAAGGGCCGAACCACGCTGCGGGCGACGGCGGCGAGCGTACCGGAGCACGGCGCCCATCTGATCGCGACCCTGCGATTTCCGCGTTTTGACGCCTTATCGGACGGCGATGGGTGGATAGAACTTGCCGCTCAGGCCGGGCCGATGGACCTTCGACAGAAGTTCAAATTGAGAGACATGAATTACAGAGGGCGGTTGGAGTTGTAAGGTCTTCGATTCGGTTCACACTTTTTTGAAAACTATATTTCCCTTCTTATCAACAACTTCCTAAATCGCATACCCTAAGTGCTTGCTTGGCCTGTGCTAGGGTGAAATCGGCTCGGGAAACCCGCGCCGCAAGGTCTCCGCAAATTCGGAGGCCTTTGCTATTTGTAAATCCCGAAAGGATCGTCCATGATCACCGATAAGACTGCCGAATCCAACGGCCCCGTGCTTTCAAATGAAGATCCCGCCCACTATAACGATCTTCTCAACGAACTCCGCGCCGTCTACCTTCCTCTCAACACCGTCGCCGACTCCATCGTTAGCGACATCGCTGTCGCCCGCTGGCAGATTCTCCGCCTTGAAGGGATCGTCACGCGTCAATGGGAACTAGCTCTCGCCGCCGGCGCCCTTCCCACCGCCCTCAACGCCATCCACCGGGTCAACCGTCAAATCGACCAGCTTCAAGTGCGTATCGCCCGTCTCGAACGCCGTCTCAAATTCATTCGCGCCAATTTCCCGCACGAAGGGCCCCCACCCGTCGAAGACGCAACCATCGACAGCCCAACTAATCAGGAGGCTGAAAAACCCATTAACGTGAAAGACGCCTGCCCCGAAACAATCGCGTTCTATCGAAGGTATTATCCGAAAAGTCCAATCGTCATCGCCCCGCCCGAAGCGATGCATCGCCCCGGCACATAGCGCGAGCGTCGACGATCCGTATCAACCCCAGGCTCAGCCGGCGGTCTTAAGTATCAGCGACATCAAATTCCACGCGACCAGGACGGCGAAGGCGATGTTGATACGACCAAGCAGCCGACCCTTGGCGGTTTGCCAACAATAGACGCCGAGGGCGAGCGCAAGGATCTTGACGGCGGCCAGTCCGGCGAGAGGAGTCGGAAATGCCTCAATGGCCCAAGCCACAACCGGGTTGCCTTCTCTGACGCCGTTTATAAGGAAGGCAACGGTGGTAAGGAAATCTAGCACCTGTAAGTAGGAATATTGGTAGAGTGTCTGCGTCATGCTGGCCGTCTCCGTTCCACTAGGTTATCTGTGGGGAGCGCTGCCCGCCAATAGAACGCCGGAGCCAAAACTCCTAACGGATCGTACCAGTACCTTATACGTTAAAGGACTCACCGCGATCCGGAATGGTGACCTCCAGGTTGTAACGCTCCTTGATCGCGATCGCGAGCGCCTGCTGCTGCATATATTCGCCATGGACCAGAAAGACGTGCTTCACAGTGCCGGCGAGTGGCTCCATCCAGGTGAGGAGTTCCCGCTGGTCGGCGTGGCCGCTTAGCTCGTTGATTTTGAGCACTTCGGCCCGGACGCGGATCGGTTCGCCAAAGATGTTGACCTCTTTTTGACCGTCGAGGAGCTTGCGGCCAAGCGTGTTTTCGGCCTGGAAGCCGGTGATCAGGACGGTGTTGCGGGGGTCGCCAACGTTGTTGCGGAGATGATGAAGCACGCGGCCGGCTTCGGCCATACCGGAGGCCGAAATGATCACGCAAGGGACCCGGATATCATTGAGCGCTTTGGACTCTTCCACGTCGCGGATATAGCGGAGACGGCGAAAGCCGAAGGGGTCGTTACCGCCGTCGAGGAAGGCGTTGGTTTCGATGTCGTAACACTCCGTGTGGGCGCGAAAGGCTTCGGTGACGTTTACTGCGAGGGGGCTATCTACAAAGACGGGTATCTCGTTGATTTTGCCTTCCGTAATCAGTTCGTGGATCATAAGTACGATCTGCTGCGTGCGGCCGACGGCAAAAGCGGGCGCGATGATTTTGCCGCCCCTGCCGGACGTGTCATTGATGATTTTGGCGAGCTTCTCCTTGGCGTGAAGGATGGGCTGATGGAGGCGGTCGCCGTAGGTGCTTTCCATGATGAGTATGTCGGCCTGGCAGGCGAGTTCAGGGTCGCGGATGATGGGGAGGCTCTTGCGGCCGATGTCGCCGGAGAACAGCAGTTTTTTGCCTTCCAGTTCGATTTCGAGGAACGTCGAACCCAGCATGTGGCCCGCTTCGTGCGTGGTGGAAAAGACTCCGGGAAGCACTTCGGTGCGGGAGTGCATCGCGACGTCGCGAAATTGGGTGAGCGCGGCTTTGGCGTCGCTTACTGTGTAGAGCGGTTCGATGGGAGTAGTGGGAGCCTCCTCAATGACCCGGCGGCGGCGGGAGGTGCGGCGGTTGAGGAAGTCGGCGTCTTTTTCCTGGATGAAGGCGGAATCGAGGAGCATGGAGCCGCAAAGGTCGCGCGTGGCGGCGGTGGTGAAGATGGGACCTTGGAAACCGCTGGAGGTGAGGTTCGGGAGGTTGCCGGAGTGGTCGATGTGGGCGTGGGAGAGGATAACGGCGTCGACTTCGGAGGAGGGGAAGGGGAAGTGTTTATTGCGCTCGGCGGCTTCCGAGCGGCGGCCCTGATACATGCCGCAATCGAGGAGGAAGCGCCGGACGCCGGTCTGAATCTCGTGCATGGAGCCGGTGACGGTGCGCGCGGCGCCGCGGAAAGTGATCTGCATAATCTTATGAGCGTACCCTGTTATTCTCAAGTTTCGCTCTTCATGCGGAAAGTCCTGATCACTTTAGCGGCGTTGCTGCCATCGCTTTGGCTGTTCTGGCAGGCGGGCGGCATACCGCATCTGGGTTATTTTCACGACGACGGATTGTATGCCGGGACGGCGGCGGCGCTGGCCGATGGGCGGGGATTGCGGGTTGAGAGCTTGCCGGGCGAGCCGTGGCAGGTAAAGTACCCGCCGGTGTTTCCGCTGTATTTGGCGTTGGGTGTGAAATGGGAACAGGCGCTTCAGTTTTTGGTTTGGCTCCCGCTCCCGTTACTGCTGTGGCAGGTTTGGCGGTGGCGGGGGGACGCGGTGCTGGTGGTGCTATTGGGATGGAATATCTTTTCGGTGGTGTTTGCGGGAACGACGCTATCGGAAGTGTTGGCGACGGCGTTGTTGTTGGCGTCGATTCGGGATCTGGAGGCGGGAAAGACGCGGCGAGCGGCGGTATTCGCCGGCGTAGCGTATTTGACGCGGACGGCGTTAATAGCGCTGCCGGTGGGAGCGGTTCTGTGGTTGTTGATGAAACGGCGCTGGCGGGAGGCGGGAGTCTTCGCGGCGATCTTCGCGCCATTTTTCCTGGGCTGGAGCGCGTTTGTCGCCACTCATTCGGCGGCGGGAGTGAAGGGAGGTTCGGTTTATTACCTCTCCTACGGGCAGTTTTTCCGGGACAACATGAACTGGGGGATTTTGCCGCGGGTCTTGTCCGTGAATGCGCAGGAACTGGTGGGGAGTTTGGGCGAGCTTCTATTTTTCAATGGCGGGGATTCGTTTTGGGAAGTGAACTTTGCGCGGGTTCTGGTGTTTGGGGCGGTGGCGGGGTTGGCGCGGCAGGGGGCGCGGCCGTACTCGGTCGTGGCTGTGGTCTATTTGGGGCTACTCACGGTATGGAACTTTGTCCCGAACGCGCGGTTTGTCTTTCCATTGCTGCCATTATTGCTGGACGGGCTATTGACCGAACTACGGCACTTTCGGGATATGTTGAAAGTTACTTGGACGACGCAACGCGGCGCGACAATTGTTATCGGCGCACTGGTGGCGGCAGGTGCGTTATGGACAATACAGCGGAACTCAACCGCGGCGTGGGCATATACCGCGGCGATTCCGTTGCAGTATCGCGAATTGGCCGCGGACCGCGAGTTGGCATATGCCTGGATCCGCGCCAATACACCCGTTGAGGCGAACTTCCTGGTGTATGAAGACCCAGCTCTGCGGCGGCACACCGGCCGGCACGGAATCGGCATTCACTGTCCGACCCGGCTTTTCTATGCCAACGACACGAAGGCGATACTTGCTTATCACGCCGCGCTGATTACTCACATGCGGGATGAGAACCTGCAGTACTTATTGATCGGTCCGAATGACTTGTCGCAGGATCTTGTGACGGCTGCCCGGGAGAAGGTTTTGACGGACTGGAAGACGCGGACGGATTTGGAAACGGTTTATGAGAATGCCCGGTTTCGTGTCCGGCGGCTGCGCCCGATACAATCGGGGATGTGATCCTACTGCATCGTTTGGCCATGGCCGCGTTCTGTATTGCGGCGGTATGGGCGGAGAAAAAGCCAGTGACGTTGGAGGTGGCTGCGGCGCCGGCCCCGTCGGACACGGTGTCGCCGTACTGGTCGCCGGACGGAGCGAGTTTTCTCTATATAGAGGCGCGGAAGTTGCGGGTCTACGATTGCGCGCGGCGGGAGTCGCGGGTGTTGGCGTCGTTGGCGGAACTGGAGGCAAAGGCGAAATCGGTGAAGGGGACGGGGGCGTTTCAGTGGCGGAACCGGCGTGTGGCGCGCGTTAGTCCGCAGTGGTCCGGGGACGGAAAAAGCGTGTTGATGGACGTGGCGGGGGATCTTTTTCTGGTGGACGTGGCGACGGGAAATTATCGGCAACTGACCGCAACCGCGGAACCGGAGGAAGATGCGCAGCTATCGCCGGATGGTGCGCAAGTGGGTTACCGGTCGAATGACGACTTGTATCTGGTGGCGGTGGCCGGCGGGAAGGTCCGGCGGTTGACGCAGGAGGGGACCGCGACCACCTGGAATGGCCGGCTGGACTGGGTATATCCGGAGGAGTTACAGATTTCGCGCGCCTGGTGGTGGTCGCCGGACAGCCGGGAGATTGCGTATTTGCAGTTTGATGTGAGCCCGGAAATGCTCCATCCGCACGTGGACCCAGGTCCGGTGCAAGCGGTGGCGGAGCCCCAGCGGTATCCCAAGGCGGGGACGCCCAACGCGAACGTGCGGCTTGGGGTGGTGGCGGCGCGAGGCGGACGCACGCGTTGGATGGATGTTGGCCCGACGGTGGACAAGTTGATTGCAACGGTACAGTGGATGCCGGGCGGTAAGGAACTCGCGGTGCAGCGGTTAAGCCGGGTGCAGGATCACTTGGAGCTACTGGCTATTAACGCATCGACCGGCAACGCGCGGCTGCTGTTGGAGGAGCGGGCCGCGGCTTGGGTGAATCTGCACAATATCCTCCATTTTTTTGCGGATGGACGGTTTCTGTGGGCGAGCGAGCGGGACGGCTTTCGGCATTTGTATTTGTATGGCGCGGGCGTGCCCAAACAGTTGACGCGAGGGGATTGGGAGGTTGTGGCCTTGAACGGCGTGGATGAAGCGCGGGCGCAGGCGTGGGTGACGACGACAAAGGACTCACCCGTTGAGCGGCAGATGTACGGAGTGAATTTTTCTTCGGGCGAGTTGACGAAGCGGACGCGGGAGGCGGGCACGCACACGGTGTCGATGGCGTCGAATGCGGCCTACTATTTGGATTCGTGGCAGAGCCACAGTTCTCCGGCGCGGCAGACTCTGAACGACAATGCGGGGCTGCTGGTAGCGGTATTGAAGGAGTCTCCAGCGTCGGACTACGAACTGCTGCCGGTGGAGAATATGAGTTTTCGCGGTAAGGATGGGACGCTATTTTATGGGCAGCTTATAAAGCCCAAGGGATTCGACCCGGCGCGGTGGTATCCGGCGATCGTCATGATCTATGGCGGACCGCACGCGCAGACGGTGCGGGATGCGTGGGCGGGGGCGAACTGGGAGCAGGCATTGGCCCAGCGCGGATATGTGATTTGGCGGATGGACAATCGCGGGTCAAACTTTCGCGGCCATGCGTTTGAGAAGGGGCTTCATAAAGAACTGGGCAAACTGGAGTTGGCGGACCAGTTGGAGGGCCTGGACTATCTGTTAAAACAGGGGTTTGTGGATGCCAAGCGGGTGGGTATTTACGGCTGGAGCTATGGCGGGTATATGACGCTGTACGCGTTGACGCACTCCACGGCATTTGCCGCCGGCGTGGCCGGCGCGCCGGTAACCGACTGGCGGCACTATGACACCATCTACACCGAACGCTATATGGGATTGCCGTCGCGCAACGAGGATGGCTACAAGGCGAGCAGCCCGGTTCACGCGGCGGCGAAGCTGGCCGGGAAGCTGATGCTGGTGCATAACTTCCAGGACGACAATGTGTTGTTCCAGAATTCGCAGACCATGATGGAAGCGTTGCAACGGGCGGGCAAACAGTTTGAGATGATGTTTTACCCGCTAAAGAGCCACGGAGTGACCGGGCCGCTGCGGCTGCATATGCTGGAGGCGATGACGGCCTTTTTCGACCGGAACCTTCTGGCCAAGTGAGACGCGAAAAGGGCGCCTGTTTCCAGGCGCCCTTTTCGCTTTGCTGCCGCGGGAGAAACGATTACTTGCCGGAACTGCCAGCGCCGGCATCGGCGGCCACTGCGTGGCGAGGCCGCTACGGCTACGTATGCTGGACCGGAACTTTTTGGCGAAACGAGACGCGAAAAGGGCGCCTGTTGCCAGACTGTCCTTTCGGCTTTGCTGCCGCGGGAGAATCGATTACTTGCCGGAACTGCCAGCGCCGGCAGCGGCGGCCACTGCGTGGCGAGGCCGCTACGGCTACGTATGCTGGACCGGAACTTTTTGACGAAACGAGGCGCGAAAAGGGCGCCCGTTGCCAGACTGTCCTTTCGGCTTTGCTGCCGCGGGAGAAACGATTACTTGCCGGAACTGCCGGCGCCGGCATCGGCGGCCACTGCGTGGCGAGGCCGCTACGGCTACGTATGCTGGACCGGAACTTTTTGGCGAAACGAGGCGCGAAAGGGGCGCCCGTTGCCAGACTGCCCTTTCGGCTTTGCTGCCGCGGGAGAAACGATTACTTGCCGGAACTGCCGGCGCCGCCACCGCGGCTAGTACCGACATCGGCACCGCGTCCGGCAGAGGTATCGGATGGAGCCGAAGCGGCCGGAGATCCCCCGCCGCTACCGGACGACGAGGGCATCGACACCGCGCCCGCCGAACGGGACTGCGTGGTGTAGTAGCCGTTATCGGCGTTCCAGCTACGGTTGCTGCCTCCGCCGCCTCCGTAGCCGCCGGCGTTCACGGACGGCGGCGCCTGGATAAAGGACTGGTAATAGCGCTGGATGCGGTTAGGGCTGTAATAGATGTAGCCGAAAGGGCTACGGTACATGCCGTTTCCACCCGGCAGGTACGTCATCATGCCGTAGAACTGATTGTAGTACCAACCACCGGCGGCGGTCGAATACATGGATGAACCGTAACTCTGACGAGCCATGTTCGCCGAAGCGATGTTGGCCATCGCGAGATACTCCGCGCGCCGATTGGCCCAGCGATAAAGGGGATCGCCAACTTTGGCGTCGAACTTCGCCACGACGTTCCCAGCCGCGAACTGCATCTCCCGGCCTTCCTTCAAGATCTGCGGCGTGCCCTCGGCCATGACCTGCGCTTCGCCTTTGTAGACTCGTATTCCGCTATCGACATCCATGCGTACAAGGCCCATTTTCGAGAACGTCACGGCCGTGTCCTTCACCAATACGGTGACAGAGTTATCCTTCGAAACCTCGGCCACCTCAACAAGCGCCACACCGCGCGTCAATTCCAGCCGCGTGTCGGAGAGGCGGGTGGAGATCATCTTAATGGAGCTGTTTTCGCCGACCCGGAGAAAGACGCCAGGATTCAAAAGGATCTCGGCGCGGCCTTCGCCGGTCGCGAGTTCCTGCCCGTCCTTTAATTCTGTGTAACGCCCGCCGGTCTTCATTTCGACCTGGGTGGCGGCGGCGCCCGTTCCCACCGTGACGTCGCCTTCGGTGTAATGAACCACTCCGGCTTTCGCTGAGATTACGGACTGGCCGGGCGCGCTGATCGCGCCGAAGGCGGCAGTAAGTGTAACGTACGTAACGACTTTCGTAAATCTCATGGGTCTCCTCTTTTCGAACGGTTCCACTGCCTTCAATTGTCTACGATTGAGCGCGGCTGTCAACGGCATTTCTATGACGTTATTCTCAATATTACGGTTTCATGACATTGGTTACAATGTTTGTAACACAATATTTTCGCAAATTGTTTGCGGTTCCGGAATGCGATAGGGGGTATTCTAAGCTCAAGGTGCATCTCCGGCTCCAAGTTCCTTCCGACTGCCGACCGTCGCTATTCGGTTCCGACTAGCCCTGCCTAACTTCTCGGCACAACGGCAGCGTTTCTTTACGCCCGGAACATAATGAATTCCAGGAGTCCACTTTTATGCTTCCCAGCATACACACGGCATTGCCCGGCCCGAAAGCCGCCGCGTTGATTGCCCGTGACCATGCGGTGCTTTCCCCTTCCTATACGCGGGATTATCCGTTGGTGGTTGAAACCGCGGCTGGCGCCACGGTGACCGACGTCGATGGCAACCGGTTCCTGGATATGAACGCGGGGATCGCGGTGGTCGCCACTGGCCATTGTCATCCCCGGGTGGTGGCGGCGATTCAGGCGCAGGCCGCGAAGCTGATCCACATGAGCGGCACTGATTTTTACTACGAGAACATGGTGCAACTCGCCGAGAAGCTGGCGGCCTTGGCGCCGGGCGCCTCGCCGCGTCGCGTTTTCTTCGGCAATTCCGGCGCCGAGGCGATGGAAGCGGCGATGAAGCTGGCGAAATTCAAGACCGGGCGGGATAAGTTCATCGCCTTCTTCGGCGCCTTTCACGGGCGAACGCAGGGGGCCCTGTCCTTGACAGGATCGAAGACGGTTCAGCGGCAGGGCTTTGGCCCATTGATCCCGGGAGTGACGCATATTCCCTACGCCAACTGTTACCGCTGCGCTTACGGAAAACAGGTGCAAACGTGCCAAGTGGAATGCGTGCGGGTGCTGGAGGAGCAGTTGTTCAAGACCATCCTTCCGGCGGAGGAAGTGGCGGCGATTGTGGTCGAACCGGTCCAAGGCGAAGGCGGCTATGTGGTGCCTCCCAAGAAGTTCTTCGACGAACTGACCGCCGTCGCGCGCCGGCACGGCATTCTGCTGATCGCCGATGAAGTGCAGTGCGGGATGGGGAGAACCGGCCGCGTCTTCGCGAGCGAACATTTTGGGTTCGATCCGGATATTCTGGCGACGGCCAAGGGGATCGCCAGCGGACTTCCGCTGTCTGCGACCATTGCCCGGGCCGACTTGATGACTTGGCCGCCGGGGGCGCACGCATCGACATTCGGTGGGAATCCGGTGGCGATTGCGGCGTCGCTGGTGACCATCGAACTGCTGGAGGAAGAGTTGCTGGCCAATGCGGTTCGGGTTGGCGAACAGATGCTGGAGCGCTTGCGGACCTGGCCGGGCCGGTTTCCGCGCGTGGGCGATGTGCGCGGCATGGGGCTGATGATTGGCATTGAATTCGTCAAAGACCAGGCCACGCGGGAGCGCGATCCGGAGTTGCGGAACGCCCTGGTACAGCGGATGTTTCAGAAGGGCGTGCTGGTGCTGGGGGCGGGACCGAATTCGTTGCGGCTTTGCCCGCCGCTCGTGCTCAGCGCAGAACAGGCGGCCTTCGCCCTCGACGCGCTGGAAAGTTCCCTCATCGAGTTACACTAGACGGCAAGTGCCCGAGAAGATTCTGGATGTGGGTTGCGGGATAAGAAAGTACCCGGGAGCCATTGGTATTGATCGCCTGCCCGGCACGGCCGCCGATATTGTCTGGGACTTGGTCCAGTTTCCGTGGCCGGTGGAAAGCGGGTCGTTCGACCAGGTGCGCCTGATTCACGTCATCGAGCATGTTGAGGATGTGTTTCGAACGATGGAGGAGGTTCACCGGATTCTGCGGCCGGGCGGGCGGGTGGTGCTGGAGACGCCGCACTATACCGACTTCAGTTCCTGGTGCGACCCGTCGCACCGCTGGCACCTGAATACCTGCTCCTTCCGCTACTTTGGCGATGACAACGCCGGGTACGGGTATTACTCCGCCGTCCGTTTCCGCGAAGTCCGGATCTACGTGAAGCTGTTGGCGCTGTGGCGGTATGCGGGTTTCGAGTTGCTGGTAAATGCCTGGCCGCGATTCCGGCTGTTCTGGGAACACTACCTGTGCTTCGTCGTGCGGGGCAAAGTGATGACGTTCGAGTTTGAAAAGGTCTGAAAGGCTACAGCAGGTAGAAGCCGCTTTCAACGCCATCGTCCTTAATGCGATTCCAGACGACGCGAGCGGTGAAGTGGGCCGTATCGGACTCGATTTGGAGCAGCATCCCGCTAGTGAGGGCGGGGTACATATGTTCGACGCGCATACCGTGCTGACTTACATCCAGAATGCGCGCCGGAATGGAGAGCGCCTGCGGACCGCCTATGACCAGGCGAACTTCTCCCGTGGCGTGAAAACGCGGTTCGCCGCGACGATCGTCGGCGGCGATTACAATGCCATCGTCAAATCCGGCGAATCTCGATTCTGGTCCGGTCATGCGAACTCCATCCCGGCTTCCGCCTCTGCCGGCGATTCCCTGCTGTCCGACTCGTACAGCTTGAGTTTTCGGCTCAACGTCCGGCGCGAGATCCCGAGCAGATTCGCGGCCCGTTCCTGATGGCCGCCAGTGTGGCCGAGAACCTGGAGAATCAGTCTTTTCTCCATATCCTGAAGCATGGCGCCCGGGGCGGCGTCACCGCCATGAATTTCGGAATTCACTGAGTGAAACAGGCGCTTCAAATCGCTCTCCTGTTCGGGAAGGGCGGCGTAAAGATCCTGTAGACGTTCCGGCAGGTCCAAGGTGCGAACGGCCTGTCCACGCGCGGTCACGGCGCACATGTTGATCACATTCTGCAGCTCGCGGATGTTGCCGGGCCAGGCGTAGAGTTCCAGCGTCCGTTTGGCGTCTTCCGTAATTTCCAAGCCTTCCTTTGACGCATCCAGGAAGTGCTCGGCCAGCGGGACAATGTCTTCGATCCGGTCCCGCAGTGGCGGAACGGCGACGCGAAATTGCGTCAGACGGTGAAAAAGGTCCATTCGGAAGCGGCCCGCGCAAACGGCGTCTTCCAGCTTTTGGTTGGTCGCCGCCACCACTCGAACTTTCGGCTGAATGGGTCTGGCGCCGCCGAGCCGAAAATGAGGGAAGCCATCAAGGAAACGGACGAGCCGGGCTTGCACGCGCATCTCCAGATCGCCGATTTCGTCCAGGAAAAGCGTGCCGCCGTCGGCCAGTTCAAACATACCCGGCCGCGGATAACTCCCCTCGGGAACCCCGCTGCCCTCGCAGCCGAACAACTCAGCTTCGAGCAGCGTGTCCGGTAGCGCCGCGCAGCTCAGATTCACCCATGGCCCGTCGCTGCGAGTGGAAAAGCAGTGCAGCGCGCGGGCGATGATTTCCTTGCCCGTTCCGCTCTCGCCTTCAATAAGGACAGTGGCGCCGGAGTGGGCGATTAGTTGGACTGTATTCAGCAGGTTTCGCATCGGGCGGCTGACCGCTACTGCCGGCATTCCCAGAAAACTGTGGGTGATTCCTCGCATTATCGCCTGGATGGATCCTGCATTCATCGTCCTCCAAACGAATCGGTCTTTACTAGGTGTGCAATCCCTGTAGTGACCGGGAAAAACACCTTAGATCCCTCGAATTACTGGAATCGCCGTTTCGGGTACAAGTATCGTGCTTTCTTGTGGATGCGGCGCATTGGCCCCAAGAAATACTCCTAGGTTCTACAGCCCAGGTGTTTCTCTGACGATGGCGCAATGAGGGAGTGAAATCCAGGCGTGCTTTTCCAATCTCGCGACGCGACCGGGCAGCCGCAGTACGCGCCACAAGTGCGCGCATTCCTGGGTGCGACCATCGCCATCGGCGCGTGTTGCCTGTGGATTGACCTCATCCCGTTTGACAGGTCGGACACGACTCGATTCTTAACCTACTTCGTCATGGCGGCGATGGCGGCCGGGCTGCGGGTCAGCATGCCCACTTACAGCGGAACCCTCTCCATCAACTTCCTCTTCGTGTTGATTGGACTGGTCCATCTCACCCTATCGGAGCTGGTCGTGCTGGGCGGAGCGGCGGCGGTAATCCAGTGCCTGCTGAGCCGGGAGCGGTTCCCCGACCTGCGAAAGATCCTGTTTAACCTTTCGGTCTCGACGATCGCCATTCACTGCGCCTCGATTATTTACCGGGCGATGCCCAGCAGCGGAACCATGGCCGACGAAACGCTGCGGCTAGCGCCCGCGGCGCTGACTCTCTTCCTGATGCACACCATCCCGGTCGCCATCGCCATTGCCTGGACGGAGGGCCGGCGGGTGATCCCCACCTGGCGGGAATGCAGCTTGTGGTCCCTGCCGTACTCGGTGGGCGGCGCGGCGGTGGCCGGGAGCTTCGCCACGCTTTCGCAGAGTATTGGATGGCAGCTTTCGCTGCTGGTTCTGCCGGTTGTTTACCTGATCACGCGCTCCTACCAATTGCACCTGGCGCGCGTGGACGACGGGCTCCGCCACGCCGAAGAACTGGCGGGATTGCACCTGCGCACGATTGAGGCGCTGGCGTTGGCCATTGAAGCCAAGGACTCCACCACGGCCAGTCATTTGGAACGCGTGCAGACCTACGCCATTGAGATCGGCCGCATCATGAAGATCGGCGATGCCGAATTGGAGGCCCTGCGCGCGGCGGCGCTGTTGCACGACATCGGCAAGCTGGCGGTTCCCGAGCACATATTGTCCAAGCCCGGCCGGTTGACGCCGGACGAGTTTGAGAAGATGAAAATCCATTCAATCGTCGGCGCCGACATTATTGAGCGCGCCAACTTTCCGTACCCGGTGTCCCCCATCGTAAGGTCACACCACGAACGCTGGAACGGCGAGGGCTACCCGGATGGCCTGCGCGGCGAAGCCATCCCGATTGGCGCCCGGATTCTTTCCGCCGTGGATTGTTTTGACGCTCTCAGCTCGGACCGGCAGTACCGCCGCGCGCTGCCCCAGGCCGAGGCCATCGCCTTTGTACAAAAGGAGTCGGGGCTGGCGTTCGATCCGGCGGTTGTCGACGTGCTAGTCCAGAACTATCAGGAACTGGACCGCAAGGTGAAGGCCAACGCCGGGCGAATCAAGGATATCGCTTCGTTGCGAATCACCCGCGGGAAGCCGGCGGCCGGCTTTGAGCAGGCCGCGCCGTCGCAAAGCGAAAACACGACCGTCGTGGGCAGATCGCCCAGCTTCCTGGACAAGATCGCCGCCGCCCGCCTGGAAGTGCTGACGCTGTTTGAACTCACCACCGATCTGGGCAGCTCACTTAGCCTGCAGGAGACCCTATCGGTTCTCGCTACCCGTTTGAAGCGGCTGGTGCCGTTCGATTCGCTCGCCATCTACTTTCTCCGTGACGGCAAGCTGATGCCGGAGTATGTGACCGGCGAGAATTTTCGCCTGTTCAGCTCACTCGAAATACCCTATGGACAGGGGCTGAGCGGCTGGGTGGCCGAACGCCGCCAGCCTATTCTGAATGGCAATCCGTCGGTCGAGCCGGGGTATCTGAATGACCCGGAGAAGTTCTCCACCCTTCGTTCCGCACTGGCCGTGCCGCTCGAAGGGGCGCAGGGCGTGGTCGGCGTCCTCACCCTTTATCACGCCGACAAGGACGCCTTCTCACGCGATCACCTGCGCGTCTTAAACGGCATCAGCGCGAAGCTCTCGAACTCCATTGAGAATGCGCTGAAGTTCCACGTCGCCGAGACCACCGCCACCACCGATTACCTCACGGGTCTGCCCAACGTGCGCAGCCTGTTTCCGCGGTTGGAAGAGGAACTGAACCGCTGTCGGCGCGGCGGCACGCCGCTCGAGGTATTGATCTGCGATCTCAACGGCTTCAAGCAAGTGAATGACCGCTTCGGTCATATGGAAGGCAATCGGGTACTCCGCGAAGTGGCATCCCGGCTGCGGGAAAGCTGCCGTGAATACGACTTCGTGGCCCGCATGGGCGGGGACGAGTTCGTGATCGTCATGCCCGGCGCGGAAGGCGGCAATTTCCAGATTCGCGCCGCGCAACTATCGCAACTCGCCGCCGACGCCGGACGCATGATCACCGGCGAGAACATCCTGTCGTGCGCCGTCGGCTCGGCCCGCTTTCCCGAAGACGGAGCGGATTCCGAACAACTGCTATCCATTGCCGATCAACGCATGTACCGCAATAAATACGATAGCCGGGAGCGCGCCGATGCCGGCGGTCCCGGCGAAGATCGCGACGGCTGGCCTCAGGCCGGGACGCGTTCCTCTACTCTCGCCAAAACGTAGGGCCCTTCCGGAATTACGGCGATTCGCGCATCGGCGCCAAGCCCGCGCAGCGCCGCCGCCACCGCGTCGTTCACATCGGCAAACGTCCGTCCCCACAGCTTGCTCAAGAAACGCGTCTCCAATCCCGGCACGTGGAACAGCAGTTCTTTGTCCCGGCAAACCAAGGCCAGCTTTTCCAACTGCCACTGGTCCACCACCACTGGATTCTCGGCCACATGGTTCAGGAACGATTGCGGCGTGGGGAATCGTTCCAGCATTTCGCAAAACTCGGGCGCGCCCGCCCCTTCCGTACAGGCGGAAACCACCAGTATCCGGCCGCCCGGCTTCACGATATGGCTTGCCGCCGTGATGCCTTTCACCGTCTGATAAAACGTCAGATCCAGCGGATAACCGGCCGAGGTGGTGATCACGGCGTCCACAGATTCCTCAATCCGCTCCAGCATCACCTTGCCTACAAACTCCATCCCCTGGCGGTGCGCCTGTTCCGGATGCCCGGCGAAAACCTGCGCGATCTTGCGGTCGCGCGTGAGCGCGACATCGACCAGAAAATCGTGCCGCGCCATTCGCGAAATTTCGATCAACTCGCGATGAAGCGGGTTGTCCGCCACGGACCCTTCCACCGCGCGCCGGTCGCGCATGAACTTGGGGCTGTGCAGGACCTTGATCGTTTCCTGCGCCGCCAAGCCCGGGGCAACCAGCTTCCGGCCCCCGGAAAAGCCCAGCATCAAATGGGGCTCAATGAAGCCAAGAGTGATGTGCAGATCGGCGGCCATGAACCGCTCGTCGATATGGACCGGCGTGCCCGTGGAAGTGTCTCCCAGGAAGCGGTGCTCGCTCAAAACTTTGGCATGGTGGTTAAACACGCGGATCCTTCCGAACAGTTCCGGCCCGATGATCTCCTTGATTTCGTCTTCCGTCGCCGGCCGGTGCAGCCCGGTGGCGATCAGCACGACGACATTCTCGCGGGTAATCCCGCCCTGTTCCAATCGCGCCAGCAGCGGCGGTAATACCAGCCGGTTCGGCGCGGGCCGCGTGATATCGCACACCGATATGGCCGCCGTTTTCTTGCCCCGCGCCAAATCGGCCAGCGGCGCGACGCCAATCGGCGAGTCCATGGCCGATTCAAGCGCCGCCACGCCATCGGCGAGCGCCACTGCCGAGCGCGCCTCTAAAAACTGGTAGCGCAGTCCATCCGGCAACTCCGCTTGCAGCCCTGTTTTTCCAAACGCCAGTTCAATTCGCATCTTCTGCAACGTAGCATGTTTTTCCGTGAAACGATTGGGGGAAATATTTCACAAACTTTTGAGCATCTATTTTTCTGTTTGGCGCGTTATTAGAGTGAGGGGATTGGACGATGAGCCTACCAATGACATTTCCGGTTACAGGAATGGCCGCTACGGCGGTGGTGGCCGGGCTTTACATACTCAGCCTGTTCCTCACCTCATTGACGTCCCGTCCCCCCGCGATTCCTAGCCAGGATTCCCAGAAATAGCTGCGCCTGCCGATTGGCAGTCCAATTGCTTTTACAGATGCGGAGGGTTCTATGGCGGTCGGTGGTCTCATAGCCGTTTTTCTCATTCTGGGTTTGTTTCTCAGCATGTTGACGTCGTCGCCGCGCACCGTTCCCGTCAAGCCGGAGGAGTCACCTTCCGACACAGTGGCGTAGCGTTTCGGGCCTTTCCGAAAACCAGCGGTACAATATTCCAATGAATGGGTCCCTGCGTTCTCTGCCGTTGATCCTGATCATGCTGTGCCCGTTGGCGGCACAGGTTCCCGAATATGACATATGGATTTCGGGAGGCCGGATTCTGGATGGCGCGGGCAATCCATGGTTCGTCGGCGACATCGGCATCAAGGGCGAAACCATCGCCTACGCCGGTCCGAGCCACGCGGCTACGGCGCGTCAACGCCTGGATGCCCGTGGCAAAACGGTCACACCTGGGTTCATAGATACCCACAGCCATGGGCGGCGCGGAGTCTTCGAAGTCCCGAGCGCGGAGAACCAGATTCGCCAGGGCGTGACGACGATTATCGAGGGGCCCGACGGCGGCTCGCCGCTTCCCATCGGCGAGTACCTCTCGCGATTTTCCAAGGTCCCGGCGACCACGAACTTTGGGCTGATGGTGGGGCAGGGAACCGTGCGGGAACGGGTTGTCGGTTTGCAGGACCGCAAGGCTACGCCGGAAGAAATCGAGACGATGCGCGGATTGGTTCGGCAAGCGATGCGCGAGGGCGCTTTCGGTCTATCCACCGGTTTGTTCTATCTGCCGGGCACGTTTACTCCGACCGAGGAAGTGATTGAACTGGCCAAAGTGGCGGGCGAGCTGGGCGGCATTTACACGTCACATATGCGGGACGAAGCGGCGAAGATTGTCGACTCGGTGAAGGAGTTGATCCGCATCGGGGAAGAGGGGAATATCCCGGCGCAGATCACGCATCACAAGGCGATTGGCGGCGTGAACTGGGGGAAATCGGTGGAGACGTTGCGGCTTGTCGAAGAAGCGCGGAGGCGCGGCGTTGACATCTCTATCGACCAGTATCCTTATACTGCCTCGTCGACCGGTTTGGCGGCGTTGGCGCCGAAATGGGCCTTGGAGGGTGGGCAGAAGTCGTTCAAGGAACGGGCTGGATCGCCGGAGGCCCGGGCGCGGATGAAGGTCGATATCGTGCGGAATTTGAAGGAGGACCGGGGCTCGGGAAACTTGAAGAATGTGGTGTTCGCCAGTTGCGTGGGGGACCGTTCTTTGTCGGGGAAGAGTCTGCGGGATTTGACCGGTTCGGACGATTTTGAGAAAGCGGCCGAACACGTTGTCCGGCTCCAGGAACTCGGCGGCTGCTCCTGCATTTACCATGCGATTTCGGAGGACGACGTTGAGCGAATCATGCGCTATCCGGGCACCATGATCGCCTCCGATGGCGGCATTCCGGTTTTCGGCGTGGATGTGCCGCACCCGCGGAATTACGGCACGTTCGCGCGTGTGCTGGGGCGCTATGTGCGGGAGCGGAAGGTGCTGACGCTGGAGGACGCCGTGCGGCGTATGACCAGTCTGCCGGCCATAAGGTTTCGCATTGTCGATCGCGGGCTTCTGCGGCCCGGAATGAAGGCCGATGTGGCGGTGTTCGACGCGGCCACGGTGATCGACAAGAGCGAGTTCGGCAAGCCGCATCAGTACGCCGAGGGCTTTACTCATGTGTTGGTGAATGGGATTCCGGTACTTGTGGATGGCAAAATGTTGCCCGCGAGGCCGGGGCGGGCGTTGTACGGGCCAGGGTATGGGAAGTAGATGCCGGCCCGCGCTGCCCGAAGAAATGGACCTGGTCCGGAGGCTTTTTCGCGAGTATCAGGCGGGCCTGGATATCGACCTCTGCTTCCAAAGTTTTGAGGTAGGAACTGGACGGGCTGCCCGGCAGGTACGCGCCGCCGCTGGGAGCGATTCTGTTCGCCGAAGGGACGGATGGCGGCATCGGCGGCGTGGTGGCGATGCGCGCGTTGGATCCCATTACAGCGGAGATGAAAAGGCTCTACGTGCGCCCGTCCTTTCAGGGCGCGGGGCTGGGCCGCGCCTTGGCGGAGGCCGTCATCGACACGGCGCGGCGGCAGGGCTATTCCCGGATAAGGTTGGACACGCTGCCTTCCATGGGAACGGCCATCGGCCTCTACCGCAAGCTGGGCTTTGTGGATATTCCGGCCTATGCGGTGAACCCAATCGCGGGCGCGCTCTACCTCGAACTGCCGTTGTCCTGATACCTCTTCAACAGTGCGGTCAGCCGCTCCACAATCCGCGGATTGGCGGCATAAACATTCAGATCCTCATGCGGATCTTTGAGCAGGTTATACAGCTCTCCGGCCGGCTCGCCGGGCCGCAGGACAATTCGGATCGGCTCCGTAAATCCCCCCGAACCGCGGCCCAGAATCAGTTTCCAATCGCCCTGCCGAATCGAGAACAGACCGCTCGCCGAATGATGCACCACCGCTTCGCGCAAAGGACCTTTTTGCCGGCCTTCCAGTACGGGGAGAATACTTACGCTGTCCTCGCCCATGCCGCCGGTCATGGGAATTCCCTGCGCGGCGGCAATCGTCGCGAAGATATCGGTGAGGCAAATGGTCTGATCGGAAACGGTACCGGCCTGCACGCGGCCCGGCCATCGGACCAGGAAGGGAATGCGGTGCCCGGCCTCCTGAATATCGGCCTTCTGCCCGCGCCATTTCGCGTTCGCCCAATGCCCGCCCGTTTCCTTCGCGTCGCGTTCTTCCCAGGGCGCGCCATTGTCGGATGTTACGATCACCAGCGTATTGCCAGCCTTCCCGGTCCGTTCCAAAGAAGCCAGAATCATTCCAATCGACGCATCGGTTTCCTCCACGAAATCTCCGTACAATCCTACTTTCGACTTACCCTTAAAAGGCTTCGACGGCACCCATGGCGTATGCGGCGCCGGCAGCGGCACATAGGCAAAGAACGGCCCCTTTTCTTTCTCCACAAACGCGCAGGCGCGCTTCACAATCGACGGGATTACTTCATCCATCTGGAACGACGGCGACCTTGGCCCGCCGCGCCAGAATGGACCGCGTTTCACTTCGCCGCTGTCGCCAATGGTGGAAGTCGGCGGCTCCACCGCGCGATGGTTATCGATGAACACATACGGCGGCATGTCGAGTGACGCCGGGATGCCGAAGAACTCGTCGAACCCATAGTCATTTGGCGAGGGGCTGAACTCCCGCGCGTAATCGACTTTGGGCTCACTGCCTAGACCCAAATGCCACTTGCCAAAGCCTCCAGTCCGATAGTTCTTCGTCCGTTTCAATAACGACGCGATTGTCTCCCGGCCCGGTTCAATTAGCGCCGGCGAATACCCGTTGCCCACGCCGCTTTTCAAGCGCGTGCGCCAGCAATAACGGCCTGTCAGCACGCCATAACGCGTGGGCGTACACACCGACGACGGCGAATGCGCGTCGGTGAATCGCATACCTTCCCGCGACAGCTTGTCCATATGGGGCGTTGGAATCTTGGCCTGCGGATAATAGGCTCCGACGTCGCCATAACCCAAGTCATCGCACAGTATCAAAACGATATTTGGCGCCGCCGGCGGTTGGGCGCACAGACCTCCGCCGAGGGCCAGGAAAGCTCTTCTCGAAGTCATCCTAGTGCTTGTTCATCGCGTAATGCCGGCGAAGCAAGTCCTTACCGTAGTCATTCCCATTCGGCGTGCGAATGACTACGTGGACATGCTCCTTGTTCGGTGATTGGTCTTTCATCATGGCGCGTAAGCCGGCTGGCTTCTGATGATCGAACTCAATCAGAATCACCGGGCTGTGAATGCGGTAGTAAAAGACACTCGCGTCCTGCGTCCCGCCGATCCAGGCGAACCAGGTATTGTCCAAGTGTTTCTCCACTTCGGCCATCTTGACTTTCGCGTGACCGGCGTTCATGTTGCCGATATACCTGCCGATCAACCCCAGCAGCGCCTTCTTCTGCGGCGCCGTCATTTCCGCGCCGCGCAACCCGGCATAATCCAGCACAACGTTATCTTTGAATGCCTCGCCGACATTGTTATTGGCCGGTTTCGCCACTTCCAGCACGGCCTTCTGCTTTTGCCCGTCATCGAGCGCCCGCACCAGCGCCAGCCCCATCCTCGGCTCTTCCTGCAGAATCGACGTGCCTTTGTATTTGCCGATCGTCGCTATCACCGGCTCCGATCCCACGAAGACCGGCGACATCACTACCTGGTCGCCTAGCACGAAGTAATTGACGATCAAATGATGCCCGTCCACCTGCCAGCCCCACGGTTTGTCTTTCGACGGCTCACCCATCACCGTCACGTGATAACGCCATTCGCCATACTCCACGAAGTTATTGTTATTCATCTCGCCGAGCGTCTCATTCAGCTTCATAATGTCGCGCGACAGCTTCAAGCCATCCGCGCTGAGCGACGCCCGCAACAAACCAAAGCCCAATTCCCGCTGCTTCTCATTCATCTCCAGGAAACTCACTCCTTGACGGATGTAGAAGTGCTGATTCATCCATTTGCGCCACTCGGGATCGTCCACCGGGAACTTCGTTTTCGCGCGCTGTTCCACGGTCAATGCGTCCAGGAACGCGACCGCCGCTTTCCGTACCGGCTCCGTGGAAACGCCCGTTGACCGGACCGTGAACAGCCCCGGCTCCACTGTTCCTTTCGCGGTCACGCCGCGAAACGGCTCGGCCAGCCCGGCAGCTTCCGACTTTGCGGTCATCGCCCGAAATCGTTCCTGAACGTCCTGCGAAAACGCTACCAATACAACGATGCTCAGCCAGCCAATCAATCGTTTCATGGCCCCTACTCTAACAGATGCTATGCTGTTGAATGAACTCGCTATGCAATATAGTTACACGGTCCTTTATGAACGAATAGCAGAAGGCGGTTTCCTTGTGCATGTCCCCGCCATGCCGGAGATTGTGACTTATGGCCGCACCCGGGATGAAGCCAGGCGCATGGCCGAAGACGCTATTCGGTGCGTGCTGGAGAGCGCGCGCAAAGCCGGCGAGCCGGTGCCTGAGGACACGGAACCTGTGGCCGAGCGCTTAGCCGTAATCCTGGCCTAGAAATATCCCTCAAGTGGCGAAACTGCCGATTCTAAGGCCGAAGGAAGTACTGCGCGTTCTACTCCGCTCGGGCTTCTACATACACCACCAGACGGGCAGCCATGCGCGGCTTTTTCATTCAACCCGCACGAACCGAGTTACGGTGCCGATTCATCCAGGTGACCTGCCCGCGTTCGTTCTGACAAGCATCATTCGACAGTCTGGTCTGACGAAAGACGAATTCATCTCTCAGCTCGAACAATAGCTCGAAGTAATTGACGATGACATGACGCGAGCCAATCAAGTCTCATGGCCTACTCCAACAAATGCAGCGGGTTCAAAACCATCATGCGCCGCACATCGTCGGCCGCGAATCCGGCCGCGCGCATCTGTTCGGCGTATTGCGTCATCCCCTCCACCGGCGGCGGCGTGTCCGGTTGTCCCAGGCCGGAAGCCAGCACGGTGGAATCAACGCCAACGTCCGTCACCGCATTCAATATCGTCCCGATTGGCACGCTGCCGCAGCGCGCCGTTGTGGATACGAAGCAGCGCTCGAACATTACGCCGTAGCGCGCCAAATCCTTCTGCAATTCGATGGGATAGAACGTCGGGCCCCACTCCGGATGCGTCACCACCATGCGCCGCACGCCCTGCATGTAGGCGTAGCGGATCAGCGCCGCGCCCTCCTCCGCGCTCAGGTGACCGGTCCCCAGTATGGCATTCGAGTGCCCCAGCAAAATCACAATTTCCTTGACGTGCTGCCGCAACTCCCGATGCGCGTCGAACACGGTGAGGCCGCCATGCCCGCCCTCATACACTTTGTGGTTGTGCGCGGATTTGGTCGGCATCCACACCTCGCGCGCGCCCAGTTGCAGCGCCACTTCCACGGCGGCGATGTTGAAGCCGCCAACGCTGTCATTCAGCACGATGCCGCCATGAACCGCAATTTCCGGGACGATCTTTTGCACCAAATAGGCACGGTCCATCGTCGGCACAACATGGTTCTTCAACAGCAGGGCGCCGAACCCGCCGCGGGCGGCTTCCCGCGCCAGTTCGATATCGTCAAACCGCCGCGGCACAACGTCCGGCGAACTGTGTACATGCAGATCCGCCGCGCCGCGAAGATACTCAGGCAGTCCGTTCATAACCGATGACTTTCCATGCCGCCCACGTGGCCACGACCGCCGCCGCCGGCACCGCTAGAAATGGAATCGCGAAGCTTCCCGTCGAAGCCGTAACGGCGCCCACGCCACTCATTGCCAGCGCGCCGAAGAGAGATCCGCTGCCGCCCAGCAGTCCGGCCGCCGTCGACAGATGCCGGTCGGAGACTCCCTGCGCCAGTGTCAGATACATGGATATCCATATGCCGCAGGCGAAGTTGCAGACGATTAGCGATCCGATCATCCAAGCCTGCTCCGGCCGCTGCGCCAGCAGGAACGCCGGCGCGAGCAATACCGTCGCCAGCACGCAGACAGCGCGCCGCGCCGTCGCCAATCACAGTCCCCACTTTGTCAGCAACATGACGAGTACTCCGCACAAAAGATATCCCAAATCGAGTCCCAGGAAAACCGCCGTCAGAATTTTGGCCAACGTCGCTGCGCCGCGGATGCCGTAGCCTGCGCCAGAAAGCTCGGCGTCCAGTTCAGGAAGAAATACAGGCAGGGATTGATGAGCGATGTGATGACGAAAGCCAGCCAGAATGAACGCAACCGGAAAATTTCGCGCCATGCCGTCATTGGCGCCACGCCGCGCGCGCTCGGCTCCCCGAACGGAATCCGGGCGCTCACCGGGACCCATAATGCGAACCAGACTAATCCCAGCGCGCCTACCGCGACGAACGCCGCGCGCCAGCCCTGCCAAGCTGCCAGACCCAGGATTAGAGCCGGCGCCACCAATGCCCCAACCGAAGTCCCACTGGTGAATAGCCCGTTGCCCAGCGCTCTTTCCTCCGGTGGCATCACGCGGGAGACAATCCGCAGCGCCCCCGGCCAGTTTCCCGATTCCACCAATCCCAACAATATTCGGAATCCGAATAACATTGCGAACCCGGTCGATAGTCCCGTCGCCGCGGAAACCAGGCTCCACGCCACTACACCGCCTCCGTAAAGCCAGCGTAGGGAATAACGGTCCAGCGCCAGCCCAATAGCAAACTGCCCCACGGTGTAACTCCAGTAAAAGGCCGAGAATAAGTAGCCTAACTGGAGGTTGTCCATTTGTAACTCGGTTTGTAACTGCGGCGCCAGGACACTCAGCGTTTGGCGGTCCAGATAGTTCAACGTAGTGGCCAAAAATAACAGCGAGCAAAGCGTCCATCGCAGACCCTTGCCCGGCGCAGTCATTCCCCGCACGCTCGCGGGGCGTAGCGTTCCCTTAACGCTAAAAACTCAAAAACGGCCCGGTGGTATGGGTTGAATTCCGGGTCCGGGATCCCGCTAGGCGGCACACTGGCCGACCCCGCGCCCATTTGGAACATGTCGTGGTGGCAGGCCGGATAAGCGCCGATCTTCCACACCTCGAAAATCTGCAAAATGTGATCGGCGGGATATGTCTGTTCCCCGGGCCCGCCGAATTGCGTCGTCCCGTTCCGCGCCGGTTCGTTATTAATGCCGTACTCTTTGAACTTTGCGAACCATTCGCGCCGCGCTTCCGGGCTCGCCTGAAAAGCGGGGTTAAAGAGCGCGTTAAGGAAGCTCAAACCGGTGTACGGAAAAGGCCGCCCGTCCAGGTAGAAGCAGCGTCCGCGGACGCTCAATGTTGGTCCGGCCAGCAGCGGCAAAAGCGCCAGTAGCGTGAGCACAGGCAGTCGAGGCATCCTGTGATAGACTACGCGTCTAATCGCTTATGAGCAAGTTCCTTGTCGGCGTCACGCCGGATTTCGCAGTAGAAGCCAAAGGGCTCTACGAATCCCCGCTGACCGCCAAACTTTCCCCCGCCCAAATCGAATGGGAATTAATGCCGGAACTTCCCGGCAATGCCGTTACGCCAGAAATTGCGGACCGCTATGACGCCATATTCGCACTCGCCTCCTGGTTCCGCGCGGATGGCGTCCAGGGTTGCCGGCGCTTGGCCGTGGTCGCCCGCTGGGGCGTGGGTTACGACCGCATCGACACCAACGCCCTTACCGCTAACGGCATCGCGCTCGCCATCACGCCCAACGGCGTGCGGACGCCGGTCGCCGAAGCTATCTTCACTTTGATGCTCGCCGTGGCCAAAAATTTGCGGATGCAGGATCAGGTCACCCGCGCAGGAAAATGGCGCAGCGAACTGCCCCGCATGGGAGTAAATCTGCGGGGCCGCGTGCTTGGCTCTGTCGGCTGCGGCAATATTGGCAAGGAAATGTTCCGGCTTGCCAAGCCCTTTGGCTTCTCTCGCCTCATCGCCTATGACCCGTTTCTGACCCAAGCCCAGGTCGACGATCTCGGAGTCGAACTCGTTTCGCTCGACACCGTCATGCGCGAGTCCGATTTCGTTACCGTCAACGCGTTTCTCAACGAGCAGACCACGGGGCTGATCGGCGAGCGTGAACTGCGGCTGATGAAACCGAACGCCTATTTCATCAACACGGCCCGCGGGCCCATCGTCGATCAAGCCGCGCTGATTCGCCTGCTGCAAGACCGCGCCATCGCGGGCGCGGGCATTGATGTCTACGAGACCGAACCCCCGCCCAAAGACCTTGCGCTTTTCGAACTCGATAACGTAATCGTCACCCCGCATGCGCTGCCGTGGACCGAGGAAATCGCCCGCGATAATAGTCTGGAAGCCTGTGACAACATGCTCGCTGTAGCGCGCGGCGAAGTCCCGCCCGGACTCGTGAACAGAGCCGTCGTCGATAGTCCCCAATTCAAAGCCAAACTCGCCACCTATGAAGCCCAATAAGTTCAAACAATCCATCGCCGCAACCGGCACCGCCGCCGGCCACATGATCGGCGATTTCGGTACGCGCAATATTGCGCGGATCGTTGCGGCCGCCAACCTCGATTTCGTCATGATCGACATGGAGCATACCGGCTTCGATACGGAGCGCATCGCCGATCTCTGCGCCTGGTTCCGCGCCACCGATATCGCTCCCATGGTCCGCGTGCCGCAAGGGCTGTACCACTTCTGCGCCCGGACGCTCGACGCCGGTGCGTTGGGTATTATGGTAGCCAATGTCGAAACCGGCGCACAGGCCAAGGAGATCGTGGACGCCTGCAAATATGGGCCTCTCGGGCGTCGCGGCGTGGCCCTGGGCGGCGCGCATAACGATTTCGTCATGCCCGGCGCGGCCGAGTATTTTCGTTACGCGAACGAGAACACCACTGTCGTTACGATGATCGAATCGCCTGTCGGCCTGGCCAATCTCGACGCTATCGCGGCCACGCCGGGCGTCGATGTACTTTGGGTGGGGCACTACGATTTAACGCAGGCGATGGGTATTCCCGCGCAGTTTCAACATCCCGATTTCCTGGCCGCGTTGGCGGCGGTAACGGCGGCCGCTCGCCGCCACGGGAAGCAGGCGGGCATACAGCCTGGCCGCGCCGAAGACGCCCGGCAGTGGCGCGAGATAGGCTTCAATGTGTTGAGTTGGGGTATTGATTACGCCGTGTATCGCGCCGCACTGGTTAGCGGCGTCGCCGAGGTTCGCAACATACTTAAAGGTTGATTCCCGAACCCATCTCGCTCCGCCCCGCCACCAGCGCCGATACGCCCCAGATTCTTGCCTTCATCCGGGGCCTAGCCGAATACGAAAAGCTTTCCCACGTTTGCTTCGCCACGGAAGAGTCGTTGCGCGTGACGCTGTTCGGTCCGCGACCGTTCGCCGAAGTGATAATGGCCGACTGGGAGGGCCAGCCCGCGGGCTTCGCCCTCTTCTTCCACAACTACTCGACGTTCCGCGCCCGCCCAGGCATTTACCTGGAAGATTTATACGTCCTGCCCGCCCTTCGGGGAAAGCGGATTGGAAAGGCTCTGCTGACGGGACTCGCGAGGCTCGCCGTCGAACGCGGCTGCGCTCGTCTTGAATGGTCCGTCCTCGATTGGAACGCGCCATCGATCGCGTTCTACAAAGCCCTCGGCGCGGAGCCGCAGGACGAATGGACTATCTTCCGCGTAACGGATGAATCACTGGACCGCCTGGCGAAAGGCATATGATAACTTACGTGAGGATCTGGTTTACCGCATTGCTCGCCGTGTCACCCTTGTTCGGGGATCCGGGCGTTGATTACTTCGAAGCCAAAGTGCGCCCGCTGCTGGCGGCGAAATGCTACGGATGCCACAGCGGCAAATTGGCCTCGCCCATGGGCGGGTTGCGATTTGACGATCCACGGGTTGCGCGTTCAATGGTAAAGCCGAAGGAGGCCGATGCCAGCCGCCTTATCCAAGCCATTCGCTATCAGAGCATCGGCATGCCGCCAGGGGGAAAGTTAAAAGACGAAGAGATCGCCACGCTGGTCCAGTGGGTGGAGATGGGCGCGCCGGTGCCGAATACAGCGGTTGCGATCACGGCAAGGGGGAAGGGTAATGCCGATCATTGGGCCTGGCAGCCGCTGCGCCCCGGCGCGGGGTCCATCGACGCGCAGATTCGCGCCAAACTTCAGGAAAATGGCTTGACTCCAGCCGCGCCCGCCGATCACCGGACTCTGATCCGGCGCCTCAGTTTCGATCTCACCGGTCTGCCCCCGGTGGAGGCAGAATTCCGCCTCACCGCCGAACAGGCCATCGATCGTTACCTCGCCTCCAGTCGCTTCGGCGAGCGCTGGGCCCGGCATTGGATGGACGTCGCCCGCTATGCCGATACCGGCTTCCTGGGCCGCCCGCTGCTGGTCTCCTTCGGCTATCGCGACTGGCTCATTGATGCCTTCAATCGCGATATCCCCTACGACCGTTTCCTGGCCCTTCAACTGGCGGCCGATCACATTCCAACGGCTTCGAAGAAAGACCACGCCGCACTTGGTTTTCTGTCCCTCGGCCATAACCCCAATCGCGCCGTTGATTTCCCCGACGTCGTCGACGACAAAATCGACCTCGTCACGCGAGGCCTGCTGGGCCTCACTGTCGCCTGCGCGCGCTGCCATGACCATAAGTTCGATCCCATTCCGACGAGGGACTACTACTCCCTTTATGGCGTCTTCGCTAATACGAAGTATGGCGGCGAACCCGTGCGGGCTGGCGCCCTGCCGCCGTTCTACGAGAAACGCGTCGCCGAACGCAGGCGCATTCGCGAAGAATATATCCTGGAACGATTGGCCGTTCTGCGCGATGAGTTCCGCGTTCCCGCCGAGATTCGCCGCTATTTGGAAGCCCTTTGGGATGGCCGAAAGCTCAGCCGCTCTCGGCTCGAAAATCTAGCCCGCGAAAAGAACCTGAACTCGCTGGTCCTCGCGCGCTGGGCGGAACGGATTGAGGACAGTCCCTTCTTCGCTGCATGGCGTTCGGCGGACGCGAACCCCGTCGCCAAGTACCTCGAACGCCTCTCCTCACCGGAAGGGAAATCCCTTCTTTATGGACCCGGCGCCCCGCCCGAAGTGCCCGTCGAAAACTTCCCGTCCATCATGACCGAAGGCGACGCCAACACCACTCGAGATCTCCAATGGCAGTTCGAACAGATGCTGAACGACGCAGCCTACCGTGGTTCGGATAGCGTTCTGTTGGGAGCCGAGGACCGCCCCGTCTTGAAGCCCGCGTTTGTGTTCAACCGCGGGAACCAGAATGATCTGGGCGACAGCGTCGACCGCTGTTTCCCCTCCGCGCTCATCAAAGCGCCGGTGTGCTTCGCCAACGGTTCGGGCCGTTTGGAATTGGCGAAAGCACTGACCAGCGAGGGAAATCCGGTGGCTGCGCGCGTCATGGTTAACCGCGTTTGGCAGCGGCTGTTCGGTGAGGGGCTCGTCCGCACGCCCAGCGATTTCGGCATTCGCGGCGACTTGCCCACGCATCCTGAACTGCTCGACTCGCTCGCCGCCGATTTCCGCAAAGATGGCTGGTCTACGAAGCGGCTGATCCGCCGCATCGTGCTTTCGGAGACCTACCGGCAATCCAGCGCCGACCGCGCCGAGGCGCGCCAGAAGGACCCTGAGAATAAGCTGCTGTGGCGCATGCCGCGCCGCCGTTTGGATTTTGAAGCGCTTCGGGATTCTATTTTGGCGGTCGCCGGACGGCTCGATGGCAGCATCGGAGGCCAACCCATTTCGCTGGTCGCCACGCCCGCCGATCCGCGCCGGACAATCTATTCAATCATCGAGCGCGAGCGTCCATTGGCGCTGCTCAAAACCTTTGATGTCGCCGACCCCGAACAGCACTCGCCGCAGCGTTATCAAACTACCGTTCCGCAGCAGGGACTGTTTCTGTTGAATAGTCCGTTTGTTGGCGAAATGGCTCAAGCCGTTGCGGCCGACTCCAAAGACGTGGTGGACCTTTACCGGCGCGTCCTCAACCGCGCTCCGACGGCCAGAGAGGCCGAGCGTGCGGCCGCATTCTGGAATGCGCCGGCGCCGTTGGAAGGCGAACCGGGCGAAGGCCCGTGGCGCTACGGTACCGCAGGGTTGAACCCGGAGGCCGGTACGGTCGCCGGGTTCAACCCTTTCCGCTTCTTCACCGGCAAGGCCTGGCAAAATGCCTCGGCGGGAGTGGATGCGGTAACGGGCACGGCCAAGCTCACCGCGACTGGCGGCGCGCCCGGCGATGATCTTTCGAACGCCGCCGTGCGCCGCTGGGTCGCGCCCATCAGCGGCGTTATGAACGTCGAGGGTAAGCTGGTTTTGTCGGTCGGCCCCTTCGCGTTACGGTTCCACTTAAGCAACGGAATTCGCGGATGGATCGTTTCCAATCGCCAAGGCATATTGGGAAAATGGCGCGTGGATCCGTCGCCGCCGCCCGCGGATGGGATCAGCTACGTTGCCAATCCCAGCGTTTCCACGGAACTGAAAGGGATCGCCGTCGAGCGTGGCGAGATTGTCGATTTTATCGTCGATGCCGATGGCGATTACGAAGCCGACGAGTTTCAATGGAGCCCGGTCATCGCTGTAGGCGAGGAAAAATGGGATGCGCGGAAGGCCTTTGCCGGACCGCGAATCCGCAAGCTGACGCCGCGCGAGCAACTCGCGCAGGTATTGCTATTGACCAATGAATTCGCGTTTTTGGACTAACTCATGCACCCCGTAAACCGTCGCGATTTGTTCCGCCGTGTTGGCGCCGGCCTTGGCCTTGTTGGCATGGCGAGTGTGTTCGAACAAGCGGGCCTGGCCGGACCGCTCGCGCCGCGCCGGCCGCACTTCGCGGGCAAAGCGATACGGGTGATTCATATCTTCGCCAACGGGGGGCCGTCCCATATGGACACCTTCGACTATAAGCCAGCGCTGCAAAAATACGCGGGTCAGCCGCTGCCTGTACATCTGCGCACGGAGCGCAGGACCGGGACAGCGCTGCCCTCTCCCTTCGCCTTCAAGAAGTACGGTAAATGCGGGACTGAGATCAGCGACGTGTTCGCCAAAGTCGGCCAGCACGCCGACGATTTGTGCGTCATTCGCTCCATGCATACCGAGGTGCCGAACCATGAGCCGTCACTGATGATGATGAACTGCGGCACGCAGCAGCAGAGCCGTCCCAGCTTGGGTTCCTGGGTCGTTTACGGCCTTGGTTCTGAGAATCAAAACCTGCCCGGATTCATTTCCCTATGCCCAGGCGGGCTGCCCATCCGCGGCGCGCAGAACTGGAAATCGGCGTTTCTTCCCGGAACCTATCAGGGTACGCACATCGACACGCGGGAGACGGATCTGGACAAGCTCGTCGAGAACGTCCAGAACCGGTTGACTCGCCGCGAGGAACAGCAAAAGCAGTTGGAACTGTTGGCTGTCATGAACCGCGAGCATCAACAAACCCGCGCTGAAGACGAAGCTTTAGAGTCCCGTGTCCAATCGTTCGAACTCGCTTTTCGGATGCAGCTTGAAGCCGAGGACGTCTTCGATTTATCGAAGGAACCGCAACACATTCGCGATATGTATGGCGACACGCTCCACGGCCGCCAGATGCTGATGGCCCGGCGTTTGCTGGAAAAAGGCGTGCGTGTCGTTCAAGTCTGGCACGGCGCCGGGCAGCCTTGGGACACGCATGACGACGTCGCCAAGCGGGTCAAGCAACTTGGGCAGGAGTCCGATCAGCCCATCGCCGCTCTCCTCACGGACCTTAAACAGCGAGGCATGCTGGATGACACGCTCGTCATCTGGGGCGGGGAATTCGGCCGCACGCCAGTTGTTGAGCTGCCCGCCTTCGGATCGAATGCAGGGACGGCTGGCCGCGATCATAACTCGTACGGATTCTCCGTGTGGCTGGCGGGCGGAGGTGTTAAGGGCGGAACGGTTTACGGAGCTACTGATGAATTCGGCTTTCGCTCCGAAGTCGACCGCGTCCACGTCCATGACCTCCACGCGACGCTGCTTCACCTACTCGGCTTCGACCACGAAAAGTTCACCTTCCGTTATGCGGGGCGCGATTTCCGGCTGACCGATGTGCATGGGCAGGTTGTGAGGGGCGTCGTTGCCTAAGAGTGCTATTGTTTGAACATGAGCCTTCAGGGACTAGTCGCGGTCGAGCAGTACCTGAACACTAGCTACGACCCCGATGTCGAGTATGTGGACGGCACACTGCTGGAGCGAAACGTGGGTGACTGGCTGCATAGTCTGATCCAAAGCTATATCATTTTCGCGCTTCGGACCAAATACCTATATCTAAAGGTGGTTCCGGAGCTTCGGTCCCAAACCGCCGCGACGCGTTTCCGCCTGCCCGATGTGGCGGTTCTCCGCGAAGCGCCAGATGGGCGATACCTCACCGCTCCGCCCTTGATCGCCATTGAGATCCTCTCAGAATCCGACCGCATGTCCGCCGTCATGGAAAAGCGGCATGAATATGATGCGCACGGCACTCCGAATATCTGGGTAATCGATCCAAGACTCCACCAGATTTCGGCATACCACGCCGGCGTGCTGCAGGAAATCAGCGGCGACACGCTCCTGACAGCGCGGGACGAAGTAGCCCTCACGCGGGCCGAGATCTTCCAGTCGTAACGGCTTGCAAGCCGTTTCAACCGCGACGCGTTTATAATCGTTCTAGACATGCCTGAGATCAGCCGTTTTTTCGGCATAGTGATTGTCATGTACTACAACGACCACAACCCGCCTCACTTTCATGTCCGGTACGGGGCATCAAAACGGTGTTATCGACATCGCGACTTTGACGGAGTTGGACGGTTCCCTTTCTTCACGCGTCGTCGGCATCGTTCGTGAATGGGCCAATCAACATCAATCCGAACTGATGGCAAACTGGACGTCCGCACGGGAGGGCCAACCGCTCATCCCCATCAGTCCATTGGAGTAGACAACATGCTCATACAAGTCATTTCCGCCGAGCCGCTGAAACACCACGAAGTACACGTCCGCTTCGATGATCAATCGGAAGGTATCGTGGACATCGCACGAATGGTCGTTTGGCGGGGTGTTTTCGCCCCCCTAGAAGACCCGCAATACTTCCGCCAACTCCGCGTCGATCCAGATCTCGGTACTATCGTCTGGCCCAATGGCGCCGATATTGATCCGCTCGTTCTCTGGTCAGCCGCCACGGGCCAACCCATAAAATTCAGAACACAAATCCCCGCCTAAATCCCTAACCCTTCCAAGCCACCAGCGACACCTGCTCCAACATCGGAAACGTCCCCGCCGCCGTCAAATTCCGCGCCACAGGCCGGAGAGGCTGCACGGTAGTCCGCGTCGGTGCGTCGCCCTTGAAAAACGACCCATACACCCCGTTCATCTTCGCGAACTCCGTTAAGTCGTCCACATACACATTCGCCGCCACGCAGTGCGAAAAGTCCAGCCCGGTTTCTTCCAATCCATCCAGCAAGTTCCGCATCGTCTGCCGGACCTGCTGCTCGACGGTAGTCCCGTAAATCCCGGAATTCGGCCCCGGAATGAATCCGCTCTTGGCCGACATGTACAACGTATCCCCCGCCCAGACCGCCGGGCTTGAAGTCCGGCTCGGAGCCATATTCCGGGGCCGGAGGACGCGCCGCATCGACAGATCCCGGACTGCCACACCGGTCAACTCCACACCAAACCCCGGTGGCAAGGATTCCACGACCAGAGAACATCGCGCCGGCGCATTCCCGGCGTCAAAGTACGGCCCATAAACCTCGTTCAACTGAGCCAACGTAACCCCGCCCGCGCAGTACGCATTGACAAATGCGAAGTGGCCCATATCGATCCCCGCCGCCTTCGCGCGCTTCGCCAAATTCTCCATCGCCAGCGCCGGTGTCGCCCCGCCCGCGCCGCTGAAATACAGCCGTCCGCCGGCCTCCCGCACATCGGCATGGGGCCGCGCCGCCCCGCGAACCGCCACCGCGCTTATCTCCACCGGCGTCTCCGTTGGCATTCGCGCCACGCCTAGTACGCTGAACGCCGGGCCGCCTTCCGGAAAGGCTTCCCGCCAGAACTCCGCCAGGGCGGGGAAGCGGCTCATATCCGCCAAATACACCTGACTGTAGACAATGTCCTTCATCGCCATTCCGCCCGCCTCAACTATCAGCCGGACGTTCTGTATCGAGTTCCGCACTTGTGTGGGAAAATCGGTGGGCATCTCGCCCCCGGACGCGTTCCGAGAACCTTGTCCGCTGGCGTACAGGAAGTCCCCGCACAACAACCCCGGCGTGTAAGGCCCCACCGGTTTCGGCCCATTCGTAGGAACAACTGGCTTCTTCACTTGACTTCCAGTATGTCTTTTTCCTTGGCCTTGGACAATCCGTCAATCTTGCTCATGTGGGCGTCGGTCAGCTTCTGGATCTCTTCATGCGCCCGGCGGTCGTCGTCTTCACTGATCAGCTTATCTTTGAAAAGCTTCTTCACCGATTCATTCGAATCCCGCCGCACATTCCGGACCGCAACGCGATGATCTTCGGCGATCCCGTGCAGTTTCTTTACCAACTCCTTGCGCCGCTCTTCGTTCAATGGCGGAATGGGAATCCGGATCAGCTTGCCGTCATTCCCCGGATTCAGCCCCAGCCCCGCGTTGCGAATAGCCTTTTCAATGGCGCCGATCTGCGAACTATCGAACGGCTGCGCCGTAATCATTCCCGGCTCCGGGACATGCAACGTCGCCACATGGCTGAGCGGCATCAACGACCCATAGGCATCCACGTGTACCGGTTCCAGCATGTTGATCGACGCCCGGCCCGTGCGGATCGCGATCATGTCGTGTTGCAAGTCCGCCAGCACCTTTTCCATGCGCGTTTTCGCGCTCGCTTCTACTTCTTTGATGTTTTGGAAAGTTGACATAGAAGTTCTCTCACCTACAGATTATGACTGGATCAGCGTGCCGACGCTTTCACCCATCGCCACGCGCATAATGTTCCCCGATCGCCGCAGGTCGAATACACAGATGGGCAGTTTGTTATCGCGGCACATGGCGACTGCCGAGGCGTCCATCACGCCCAACTGGCTCGCCAGCACTTCCTGATACGTGACGCTTTCATACCGCACGGCGTCGGCATGCTTGTGCGGATCTTTATCGTAGACGCCGTCCACGCTCGTCGCCTTCGCCACCACTTCCGCGTGAATCTCCAGCCCGCGCAGCGTCGCCGCCGTATCGGTGGAAAAATAAGGGTTCGAAGTGCCCGCGCCGAATATCACGATGCGGCCCTTTTCCAAATGGCGGATGGCTCGCCGACGGATGTAGGGTTCGGCCACCGAATGCATCGAGATCGCGGTCATCACCCGCGTTGGTATCCCCTGCTTTTCCAAGGCGTCCTGCAGCGCGATGGCATTGATCACCGTCGCCAGCATACCCATGTGGTCCGCCGCCACCCGATCCATATTGTGAGCGGCCGCGCTCACTCCGCGGAAGAAATTTCCGCCGCCCACCACTAGGCCGATCTGCACGCCTGTCCGCGCTACTTCCGCTACTTCGGCCGCCAGCCGGTGCAAACAATCCTGGTCAATCCCAAAACCATTTCCACCGGCCAGAACCTCGCCGCTTAACTTCAGAAGTATGCGCGCGTATTGGGGCACTGTTAACTAGGCCTCTACGGGGGCGCCGGCCCCAGCGGTCTCGCCCACTTTGTAGCGCACGAAACGGACCACCGCCAGCGGTTCGCCGATCTTCTTAGCCTTAGCCGTAACTAGCTGTCCCACCGTGAGCGCATTGTCTTTGATGAAGGGCTGTTCCAGCAAACAGAACTCTTCAAAGAACTTTGACATCCGGCCTTCGATCATCTTATCGATGATCGCTTCCGGCTTGCCTTCCTGCCTGGCACGGTCGCGCTGAATTTCGCGTTCTTTGTCGAGCACCGCCGGCGTAACTTCATCGCGCCGCGAAAATTGGGGATCCGCCGCGGCGATCTGCATCGCCACGTCACGCAAGAGTTCCTGGATTTCTTCGTTCGACGCCGTTCCCGGCGACGCCCCGCTCAGTTGCACCAGTACGCCGAGTTGCGCACCCGGATGAATGTAGGATCCCTGCAAGCCGCCGTCGATCTTTTCAAACCGCGCCACCTGCATGTTCTCGCCGATCTTACCGATCTTAGCGGCGATAATCTGCCCCACTGTTTGCGTCGAGTCGGCCCGATAGGGCTGTTCCAAAAGCTCCTCGCGCGTCATGCCGCTTGGCGCTTCCAACACCTGCATCGTCAGTTCCAGCACCATGGACTGAAAGTCTTCCGTCCTCGCCACAAAATCCGATTCACAGTTGAATTCCAGAATGGCGCCAGCACTCCGATCCGCGTTCAGCATGGCGGTCACCGACCCCTGCCTGGCGGTCCGCGCCGCCTTCTTCGCCGCGGATGCAATGCCGCGCTTGCGCAGCAAGTCGATCGCGTCGGGAATGCTTCCGTTGGCCTCTACCAAGGCCTTCTTGCATTCCATCATGCCTGCGCCGGTGCGTTCGCGCAGTTCTTTCACCATCGCCGCGGTGATATCCGCCATAGTGCCTCTCCTAATTAATTAAACCGAGCCATTGGTAATACCGAGCCGCGACCGTCAGGGAGCGTTTCCGCTCCCCGCGCCTTAATCGTCCGCCAGGTTGGCTTTATACTTCGCGGGAACGCCGGCCAATTCATCGTCGCTGGTTTCCGATGTCGTTTCCGACATCAACTGCGCGCTGAACTGGGGGTCCAGATACCGCTCGGCATCGCTCAGGTCCACGGTGTCGTCGGCATCGGACACCATCGTGCCCAGTTCGCTTTCGGTCACCTGCTGGCGGCCTTCGATACACGCTTCGGCAATTTTGTTCGTGAACAGGCGGATGGCGCGCAGGGCGTCGTCGTTGCCCGGTATCACGTAGTCCACCTGGTCGGGATCGCAGTTGGTGTCCACCACGGCCACAACCGGGATGCCCAGCCGCCGCGCTTCCGCCACGGCTATCTCTTCTTTGTTCGAGTCGACCACAAACAAAACGTCTGGCAAACGGCCCATATCCCGGATTCCCGAAAGATTCGAGGAGAGGTGCTTGCGCTCGCGTTCCAACTGTCCGATTTCCTTCTTCGTCCGGCCGCCATAGTTGCCCGTTTCGTGCATTTCTTCGAGCATCTTCAAGCGTTCAATCGACCGCTTGACGGTTGAATAGTTCGTCAGCAATCCGCCCAGCCAGCGATGGTTGATGTAGAACATCTGGCAGCGCGTCGCCTCTTCGGCGATCGCTTCCTGCGCTTGCCGCTTGGTGCCCACGAACAGCACGTTTTTGCCGTGTGAGGCCATCTCGGCCACGTACGCCATGGCTTCCTTGAACAACTTCAAGGTCTTCTGAAGATCGACAATGTAGATCCCGTTTCGTTCGCCAAAGATGTATTCTTTCATCTTTGGATTCCAGCGCTTGGTCTGGTGCCCGAAGTGAACGCCAGCTTCGAGCAATTCCTTCATGGAAATTGCAGGCAATTTGTCTCCTAGGTTTTGGGGACTTCACACACGAACCGGCAGGACGATCCAAAGCGAGATTTGTCCTGCCGGCGGAGTTGTGCGGAATATCCGGATTGATAAAACCGATTCCCGGCCGAGCGCCAAAATTAGCGCTTGGAGAACTGGAACCGTTTACGGGCGCCCTTCTGCCCATACTTCTTGCGCTCATGCTCGCGTGGATCGCGTGTCAGGTAGCCCATGGCCTTCAACTTCCCGCGGAGTTCGAGATTGAAATTGCACAGCGCGCGAGCGATACCCAAACGGACCGCGCCCGCCTGACCTGTGATGCCGCCGCCGTTGGCCAATACCAAAACGTCGAATTTGTCCGACGTCTCCGTGGCTTGCAGCGCCTGCCGGCACAGAAGCCGGGCGCTCTCATTCGTGAAATACTTGTCGTAAGGCTTACCGTTGATGACGATCGCGCCTGAACCGTTCCGCAGAAATACGCGGGCTACGCCGCGTTTCCGGCGTCCGGTACCTAACCATTGAATCAATGCAGCCACTTCTCTACTGTCCTCTCTCGGATTCTCGTACTATAGCGACAATGCCTGTGGCATCTGCGCCTGGTGGGGGTGTTGCGGGCCGGCGTAGACGTTCAGCTTCCGGTACATCTGCTTGCCCAGTTTCGATTTCGGCAACATGCCCGACACGGCTTCTTCCAGAATCTTGAAGGGACGCGTCTGCCGCATCCGTTTCGCAGCTACTTCGCGCAAACCGCCCGGATAACCCGAGTGATAACGGTACAGTTTCTGGTCTTCCTTTTTGCCGGTCAGTCTGACCTTATCGGCATTAATAATGATGACGTGGTCGCCCATATCGATATATGGGGTATACGTGGTCTTGTGCTTCCCCATCAGAAGACGGGCAGCCTCGGTCGCGACGCGGCCGACAACCATTTCGCCAGCGTCGATTACAAACCAATTTCGCGGGATATTTTTCCCAGACGGTACTACGGTGCTCATGGACAGACGATCTCCCTGCAATCGTTACAAGACTCCCATGGTAGCAGAAAGTTCGGGGGACGGTGAAAAATGGGCCGCCGCAACACTGATAGACTCGGGATGGCAAACCTAATGATCACCGACAGCGGCATCCAACAAGACATCGAAAAAGAGCTAAGCTGGGACCCCGGCGTGATGGCTGAGCATATCGCCGTCACCGTCAAAAATGGCGCGGTCTCTCTCATCGGCGATGTCGTAAGCTATTGGGAAAAGTGCGCCTCCGGTCGTGCTGCCTGGCGGGTCGCTCACGTAAAAACCGTCGCCAATAATCTCCGCGTCGATCTTCCATTCCCCTCCGAGCGCAATGACGACGATATCGCCCTCGCCGCCATGTCTATCCTGGAATGGAACTGTGTTGTCCCCCCGACGGTCGAGGTGCAAGTTGCCGCGAACTGGGTCACGCTTACCGGCAGCGCCCCCTGGCACTATCAGAAGGAGGAGGCGGAAAGGGCGCTCTCCGCCCTCACTGGCATCAAGGGCATCAAGAACGAAATTCGACTCGAATCCGCGCCGCATCTCGCCGATGTGCGCGTCCTTATTGAAGAAGCCATTAAACGAAGCGCACTCGTCGATTCCTCCCACGTCAAGCCCCACGCCGCACACGGCGTCGTCAGCCTCCGGGGCGCCGTGCGTACCCGCGCCGAACACGCCGAAGCCATGCGGGCCGCCTGGGCCGCGCCTGGTGTGACGCAGGTCGAGGACCACATTAGCATCGGGTAGTAAATATCGGCCCGCGCAACGTCCGGTTCAGGTGGAAAGGGGATTCCGGCGGCGGCGCAGTCCCCTGTCAGCCGATCCTAAAGCTCCACCAGTCTCAATCCTTTGTACTTCCGGAAATTCCTGTCAAAGGTCGCAAATCCAGCCCCGCTCTCAATCGCCAACGCCGCCAGATAGGCGTCGGACCAGTCTCCGCCGCACGTTCCGCTGTCGGCACCCACCTCTCTCAAAATGCTCCAAAAGCGCGTACCCGGCCTCGGAATTGAGACTTGTGGATTCTCGATCCAGCGACTAACGACATCGGTTGCGTCCGCCAAACTTAACGGTTGGACCGAACCACGCTTGGAAGTAGTCAATCGCAAAAACGCCATGAAGCAATGCCAAGGAATACCGATCAACTCCCCATCCGATAGCACTCCTTCCAACCACTCCACACATTTCCCGTGTAGCCATGATCATCCCAGACGCCGCATCTTCTCCTGATCCTCCATAGCATCAATCTCCGAGACTCGAATAGGAAATGGAAGGGTGTGCTTCCCCATATTGAACGATTTGATTACAAACTTCTCCCGTTTCGGCGCACTCGCTTTTGCCAGCCCATCCCTTACCAAGTCGTTAAGCTTAGTTCGAAACGGCACAGAATCCTCCCGCGCCTTCTCTCGAACTCGCTGCAGCGCGTCTTCATCTAAAACTATGGTCGTTCTGATGCCCATGATGCTTAATCATGGCATCGCGAATGCCAGCACCGCCAGTGATATATTGAACCGAGGAAAACCCATGCCCCTCTCCCGCCGCCACTTTTTTTACGGTTCCCTCCTCGCCACCGCCGCCAAAGGCGCATCCTACAAGTCCCCCTCCGAAAAACTCAACATCGCCGCCATTGGCTCCGGCGGCAAAGGCTTCACCGACCTCAACGGCTGCGCTGGCGAGAACATCGTCGCGCTCTGCGACCCCGATGACAGCCGCGCCGAACGCGCGTTCAAACAGTTCCCCAACGCCCCCCGCTACAAAGATTTCCGCGTCATGCTCGACAAGCAGAAGGACATCGACGCTGTCCTGGTCTCCTGCCCCGATCACATGCACGCCACCGCCGCGATGTGGGCCATGGCTCGCGGTAAACACGTCTACTGCCAGAAGCCCCTCACGCGCACGGTTTGGGAAGCCAATCAACTCACTGCCGGCGCCGCCAAATACGGAGTTGCCACGCAGATGGGTAACCAGGGCTATTCCAACACCGGCGCCCGCGAATGCGCCGAAATTATCTGGAGCGGTGAAATCGGCAACGTCACCGAAGTCCACGCCTGGACCGACCGTCCCGGCAGATATTGGCCGCAAGGCCCCAACGTCGAGCCCAAATCAGAGGCCGTCCCGGCCCATCTCGATTGGCAGGCCTGGCTCGGCGCCTCCCCGGATCGTCCCTACAGCCCCGCCTATGTTCCGCGCACCTGGCGCGCGTTTCCCGAATACGGCTGCGGCGCCATTGGCGACATGGCTTGCCACATTATGGGTACGCCCAACATGGCCATGCGCCTCAGCCTCAATGGTCCGGTGAGCGTTGAATGCCTGAAGAAGGAAGGCGAAAGCAAGTACACCTTTCCGCACCAATCCGTTATTCGTTTTGACTTTCCCGCGCGCGGCCCACTGCCGCCGGTTCAAGTCTTCTGGTACGACAGCCTGAAAGCCATGCCGAAATTCGACGGCGTTCCCGCCGGCGAACTGATCGGCGACAAGGATAACAATGGCAGCCTCTTCATCGGCGATAAAGGCATCGTCACCACCGGGTGCTACGGCGAGCGTACCCGCCTCCTGCCCGACTCGCGAATGAAAGATTACAAGCTCCCCGCTCCGCTGTTGACTCGCTCCCCCGGCCACTACCGGGACTGGATTCGCGCTTCTAAGGGCGGCGACCCCGCCTGTTCCAACTTCTCCGTCGCCGGGCCCTTTGTGCAGTGGATGTTACTCGGAGTCATTGCCATGAAATATGAAGGAAAGCTGGAATGGGACAACGCCTCCGGGCGTTTCACTAATAACAAGGAAGCGAATAGCTGGCTGAAACCGGTGTTCCGCAAGGGCTGGCAGTTCGTTGGGTAACGATCCAATTCGCCTCCGGGAAATATGGCCTCCCGGCACAGTGATCAAAGGCGATTACGTCATCGAGAAGAAGCTCGGCAGCGGCGGCTTCGGCTCTGTCTATCTCGCTAAGCATCGCTTTCTTGGATCCATCCACGTCATCAAGCGTCTTCACGAACAGTACGCCTCCGACCCCGAGTATGTCAGTAAGTTCATGAATGAAGGCCGCGCGGTGCGCCGCCTCAAAGGCTGTCCCTACGTCGTCGAGGTCGAGCACATGACCCAAAGCGAGGACGGGCATCTGATCCTGGTGATGGAGCATGTCGCCGGCGGGGATCTTGACGCGCTTATGCAGTCGCGCGAAATGACCATCGCCGAAGTCATCGAATCCGGCCGCCAGATCTCGCTCGGTTTGGACGCCGCCCACCGCGCCGGTTTGATCCATCGCGACATCAAGCCGCAAAACGTACTTATCGGCCAGGATTCCTTCGGCAGACCGCTGCTGAAACTGATCGACTTCGGTCTGGTGAAGGATCGCGGCGCCCAGGAAAAGACCAGCGTTATGCGCGGAGGCTCGTTGGGGTACACCGCGCCCGAGCAGTGGATGCGGGCCGGCAAAGATATCGATGGCCGCGCCGATCTCTACTCCCTGGGCGCGTCGATGTACCGGATGTTATGCGGACGGATGCCGCATGACTCTTCTGACGACGTTATGCCCTGGATGGCCCGCGTCGCGCAAGCCGCGCCTCCGGCGCCCGCCGCCATACGGGGCGATTGTCCGGCGGCGCTGTCGAACCTGATCCTGGAACTGCTCGCCATTGAACCGGAAGGCCGGCCCATGGATGCCGCTGCGGTGATCCGCCGCCTGGAGGCCATAACCGCGATCCCGCAGGCGGCGGAAGTCACCCGGCTGATGCCGCCGCTTCCTGAAAAGCGACCGCGTCCGTGGCCCGCCGCCGTTGCCGCAGCCGCGGTGATCCTCGGCGTTGGCGGTTGGATCGCGACTCGCCCCAACCCCGCTCCGCCGGCCCCCGCTACGGCGAAAACCGTCGAACCGCCGGTGACAAATCCCGTTCAACCGCCACCAATACAGTCTTTCACCGAGCCGGCGCCCAGGACGATCCGCCCCCCGGAGGAGAAAAAGAAACCCGCCGTAACGCCGGTCAAGGAACCTGAAATCGCCAAGCCTGAACCGCCGAAACCTGAACCCATCAACCACGCCGCGTTGGGTGACGCCGCCCGCAATGCCGGCGATCTCGCCACCGCCCTTCGCCACTACCGCGAAGCCGCCGACCCAACCCGCCTGGCCGCCGTCCAAAGGGCCGTTGAAGGCGATGCCGAAGAGCGTGCCTCCGCCCTGATGGATCGCGGCCAATTCGCCGACGCTCTTAAAATCGTCGACCGCTGGCTGCCCGATTTCGCCGGTTCCCAACGCCTTCAGCGCCTTCGTGCCAGGATTGTGAAGGCCCGCGATTCGCAGTAAGCCGGATAGGAGCATAATAGCAGGAGGTTCAATGGATTACCCCGAAAACCAGCGGAAGATATTGGCGCACGCGGAAAAACTCCGTGGCGAGTCCCCAGTCTTGAAATCTCGCTGGAGCGGCAAGGGGCTGTGGGCCGATTTGAACATCACGCTGACCGCCGGGGAATTGGAAGAAAATCAGCGCGAAATGTGGAAGTCCTTTCCGCGCGACGACATCTAAGCCGGTCAAGCTTCGCCCGTTATAGCGGACTACCACAGGACCGGCTCTACCTGCTATTTGGGGCCGTCAACGCGGCGGACGACTCCAGGAACGCGGCCCGGAAGCGGATGGCACTCCCGCGAAGAAGCCCCGGCGGGCTGGCCTCGCGGCTCTGGCGGTTCCGCATCCCCGGTACAACGAAAGCCAATATTGTTATTGCGTTCCGTTGGTTGATTCCTGTTGCGGTTGGAAGCGCGCACGTTGGATGCATTATTGTTCCAAGACCCGCCCCGCAACACGGTTGGCCGAGTACCCTTTCCGCTACTGTACTCCCATGGATATCGATTTGTCGAACACCGTGCCGCCCGTTGTTCAAAAGGCTTACGAAGCCGCTCTCTGGCTCATCCCGAAGGCCGGCCGGTTTCCCCGCGCCCACCGTTTTACCATTGGCGACCGCCTGGTCAACCACGTCATTGACCTGGTCGAAAGCCTCGCCTCGGCCGCCTACGCCGGCGCATCCCAACGCGCTGCGCTCTTGGAACACGCTAACCAGCGCATCAACGGACTTCGCTACGTGTTGCGGCTTGCCAAAGACTTGCAGTTGTTGAATACCGAAAGCTATGGCCACGGTGCGGGACTGCTGGAAGAAATCGGCCGCATGCTCGGTGGTTGGCGCCGCTCCGGGAAGTGAAGCGCGATTCCCGATCGGTTGCTTACAATTGGGCCATGGCAGTTACAGGAAAGAAGGATCCCGGCGACCCGATCGCCGTTGCAGAAAAGGCCCTCCATCTCTGCCTGAAGCGCATCAAGGCAGCCAACGACGAAACCGAACTCCGTCGCCTCACCGAAGAGTTGAAGGGGATTCTGTTCCGCCGTCAATATTCACGAAGGGCGGACTTCGATTGAACCCCGCCGAATGAAACGCACCGGCAACCTCTGGCCTCAACTCATCACCTGGACAAACCTCTTCAATGCCGCCGCCAAGGCCGCCGCCGGCAAGCGCAGCCGTCCCGATGTCGCCGCCTATCTCTTGGACCTCGAAAACGAAGTCGCCCGCCTCCGCCGCGCCCTCATCGAAGGTACTTACATTCCCGGCGAATACCGTACTTTTCAAATCCACGAACCGAAGGAACGCACCATCTCCGCCGCCCCGTTCCGTGACCGCGTCGTCCACCATTCCCTCACCCAAATCATTGAACCCGTCTTCGAGAAACGTTTCACCACGCGCAGTTTCGCTTCCCGGACCGGCTATGGCACGCACAAGGCGGTCACCCTGGCCAAGGAGGCCTGCCGCCGTTATCCTTTCGCCCTCCAATGCGATATTCGCAAATACTTCCCTTCCATTGACCACGATATCCTCTCCGCCCAACTCCGCCGTGTTTTGAAATGTGAACCCACGCTCGCGCTCGCCGAACAAATCATCGCCGCATCGAACCCGCAGGACGAAATGATCCGCTACTTTCCCGGCGACACGCTCTTCACGCCGTATGACCGCCGCCGCGGCCTGCCGCTGGGCAATCAAACGTCTCAGTTCTTCGCCAATGTGTATTTGAACTCGCTCGACCATTTGGCGCTCCGCGAACTGCAACCCTGCGAGTATGCCCGGTATGTCGATGACTTCGTATTATTCAGCGACTCGAAAGAGAAGCTACGCGAAATGCTCGCCGAAATCACCAGCCATCTGGATGGCCTGCGTCTCAACCTGCACGAAGGCAAGAGCCGCATTCACCGCACGGCCGATGGCATTACGTTTCTCGGCTGGCGCATCACGCCCGAGGGTACCTGGATGAAGAGCCAAAGCGTAGTCCGCATGAGACGACGCTTCCGCTACATGCGCAAACTTTGGATTGCCGGCGAAATCGAGTGGGATGAGATCCAGCAACGCATCAATTCCTGGATCGGTCACGCCAAGTGGGGCGATACATGGAAACTGCGCGAACAAATGTTCCAGCAGTTCCCGTTTTCAATTCGCCCCAAGGACTAAAAATTTTTCCGCGGCTTCGCCGCAGTGGCAGGTAACTGCCTGCCATTAGGTTTTTCCGGCGTTGCCCGAATGGGTTCGGAAGCTACAGGGTCAAGGAAAAAGTAAAAAGAATCAAGGGAAGGTTAGTTCCCCGGTACAACGAAAGCCAAACCTGAGATTGCGACCCGCCGGAGGATTCCAGTTGCGGAGGGAAGCGCGCACGTCGGAAGCATCATCGAGCCAAGACCCGCCCCGCAACACGCGGTATTCCCCGCCCGGAGCGCCCTGCGGGTCGCGTTCCAACCCCTCACCCTCATAACGGTCCTTGTACCAGTCCCCAGTCCATTCCCAGACGTTGCCCAACATGTCGTAAAGCTTGAAGCGGTTAGCAAATTTTTGCGCCACCATCCGCGCCTGCCCGCCCGCATTTGCTGAATACCAAGCGATTTCGTCGAGCGCGGCGTACCGCGCGCCCGTTGTTCCGCCCCGCGCCGCGTATTCCCATTCCGCCTCGCTCGGCAGACGCAGCCCCGCCCACTCGCAGTACCCACGGGCGTCATTCCAATCCACTTCCGTAATCGGATGCGCGTCACCACTCCATCGCAGTCCCGATGGCATGGCCTTCCCCGCAGCCCGCGCATAGCGCTTGTAAGCCTCCACCGTAACTTCCGTCTGCCCCATCCAAAAGCCCTTCGAAATCTGCACATCGTGCGCCGGCTTCTCATCGTTATCGCAAGGCCCATCTGAACTGTCCGCGCAACCCATCCGGAATGTCCCCGCCGGCACGAAGGCATAACGCAGCCCATCTTTGGGATTGACCCGCACATCCCCCGCCTGCGGTCCGGGGGGCGGTTTGGGGGCCTCCGGTTTCGGCTCCACTACAACAGGCGGCGGAGCCGCTGGCCGCACCGCCACCTCCCGCACCGCCGCGATCACTTTCTCCTCCGCCCCGGCTTCCTTCAAATCCGTTTCAAGGTCCGCGCTAAAAGAAACTCGAACGCCACAAGTCCGGATCAGAAACTCCGCCCGTACCGGCGTCTGGTCCCGCACCACATCCATCAGCCGGATCCGCGTGTATGCCCGTTCCCCCGCCGGACGCTCCAAACAAGGCGGCGGCGCCTGTTGCTGCGAGAAGAGCGGCACAAGAAAAAGCATCGCTAACGGAAATCGGCGCATGGCAATGAGAAACCATCAGTCTCTCACAGAAACTTCCGACTGTTGCAACGGCGACGGAACCTCCACGGCCGTCCGCCCCGGTCGCGAGGTTATAAGAAATACCGGCTCGGTAACTCAGCCAGTCGCCGGAAGGACAACGAATCGGGGCGGTTGGACTGGCTGCGTTTGCGGAGCGGCCGGCTGCGTGTGATTCAGGTTTTCGACGCGGCCCGGGTCGAGGCGGGCGCGGATACTGGCCAGGTGGTTGCCGGCGAACTCCCGGAAGGTAGGGCTCGCCGCCGCGGGGCCGGGCGTGAAACGGACTTTCGACTCGCGGGCTGTTAAGCCTCCCGTTGCCGCATACGAAGGCCAATCGTTCAAGAACGTGGCTTCGATTGGTTCGGGCTCGCCCCACCGGGGCGTGATCATTGCCTGGTAGCGGAACGCTTCGGCGATCGTATCGACGGCTGCTCCCGGGATCTGGCGGGACGCACCTTCAGTTTCCTTCAGAAACTCGTCGTAACGGCGGAGGGCAATGAGCGCGGCGGCTTCATCCACGACGATTGGAACATCCCCATCGGAGTCCCCGAATGGCAGGACAAATGGACCGCCGGCCAACAGGGAATCCGTGTAGCTTTCGAATGTTGCGGAGAGTTCGGCGTAGACGGTTCCGGGTTCGGCCTCATCCATCGCGCCGGTCAGCCGTTCCAGATATTGTTCCAGCGGGATGCGGGTTACGTCGACAACATGTTGGAGGACGACACGCAGAAGGCGGAAGTTGTAGAGCGCCGCGGCAAAGAAGGCCAGCCGGAACGTGCGGCGCCAGTCGGGAAGTGGCATGTCGTTTGTGGCTACAACCACCTCCTGGTATTCGTCGATGATGGGATCCCAGCCGGGGGTGGATGTCTTCCATTGGCAGCGGCGGGTTTGGATACCGAAGCGCTCACGGGATTCGGTATCCCCAAGTTCGGTGTTGTCGATCAGCCGGCACAGGAAGAGCACGAAGTCGTGCCGCGGAAGGGCCGGCATGGCGGTGGCGATGGTCCGGGCGAAGGATTGGTAGGTCTGTCCGGGGAGACCGAGGATCAACTCGTTAAACGTGGGGATTCCGCGTTCGCCGCAGATGGCGCGGAGCTTCATGGCTTCGCCGGTCTGGATGTTGTCGCGTTTGACGGCTTGCAGGACATCGTCGTCAAAGTCCTGGACGGCGAGGCCGACCCAGGTGCCGATGCCGCCGGCTTGGAGGATCTCGATGGTTTCGAGGTTGCGGCCGTGGTTGTTTTTGGTGAGGTAAAAATAGAACGACGCGGGCATGCCGGTGCGCTTTCGGAGATCGACGAGGCGGCGGGCGATGGAGGTGTCGCGGGGGCGAATGCCGAAGTTGGCGTCGGCAAACATGACGTGGCTGAAGCCGTGGGCGACGACCCAGTCGAGTTCGGCAAAGACACGGTCGAGGGGGAATTCGACTACCTTTTTGGTCAATGACCAATCGCAGAAAGTGCAGGAAAAAGGGCAGCCGCGGTTGGTCTCGCAGAGGGCCATGGAGAAGCGATCGCGATGACGCGCGATAAGCTCGTCGAAGGCGCCGTCGAGGTAGGGTGAGGCGGTCGGGGTGAAATCGGTTACGCGCCCGGGGGGAGCGGTGAAGCGGTGATTGCCGTCTTCGGCGCGTATCGCGATTCCGGGGATGTGGGCAAAGCCGGTGTCTAAGCGACGGGCGCGGACGATTTCGCGGAAGGTGAGTTCGCCTTCACCGAAGGCGGCGACGTCGACGGCGGGATGTTCATTAAGGAAGCGTCGGGCGCGTTCCGGGCGGCGGGGTACGGAGGGGCCGCCGGCGACGATGAAGCAGTCAGGATTGGCGGCGCGGGCGGCGGTGGCGACGGCCAAAGTGTAAGCGGCGTTCCAGGGATAAAGCGATAGACCGAGAATGTCCGGGCGGCCGAGTTCCTGGACGGCCTGGGCGATAGGGCGGCGCTGGAGGACGATCGAGAAGGCCGCGGCGGCGAGGGCGGGATCGGCACGCGCGGCGGCGACGAGACACCCGGCGGCCAATGGCAGGACCGGCGTCGCGTCGATGCCTTCGAATTGGGCGACGACAACCCGCATGGCATCCATGATGACACCGAATTTGGCTGCTAGGATGAGGCATGGAATTGAGTGTCAATCCCACCGGGGATTTTGAGACGCGAGGGGCGGCGGCGCTGGGACGAGTACTCGACGACGCGCAGTTGGCGGCGGCTCGCGCGGCGGTTGAGGACGTGTTGGCGTTGGGCGTCGAGGGGCCGTATGCGCGGATTGTTCACGATCCGTGGCGGAAGTCGACGGCGCTGGCGGAATTGGTGCCGCACCTGGGCCGGCTGACATGCGCGGCGCTGGCGATTCCGGAACTCGTTTTATTTCACGATCATCTATTGCTCAAACCTCCGGGCGGGGCGGATATGGACTGGCACCAGGACTTTTCGTACTTGCCGCTGGACCGTCCGGACGGTTTAACGCTGTGGGTCGCGTTGGACGATATCACGCCGGAGAACGGGTGCCTATATTATTTGTTTGGGACCCATGCGTTGGGAGAACGCCGGGCGGGTTGGGGGATGACAGGGGAGGACGATCCGCGGGCGAGTTTGCCGCCGATGGAGGTGGCGCCGGATGAGCCGGGAGTGGCGGCGGTGACGGGGGCGGGGTGCGCGATCGCGCATCACGCGAACCTGTGGCACCGGTCGCCGGCGAACCGGAGCGGGCGCCCGCGAAGGAGCTGGGCGCTATCGTTTGTGTCGCCGGAGGCGCGGTGGTCGCCGGGGCATTCGCCGCATCCGCGAAGCGCGGTGGAGCCGCGATTTGAGGGGCAGGCGATGGAGCCGGAATTGTTGCGGGTGAGGGCGGAGTAACGGGCGATGTGCAGAAGTATCAAACCGTTTTTCAATTTTGACCCGCCCGTAACAGGGGAAGAGATCCGGGCAGCGTCTTTGCAGTTCGTCAGGAAGATTAGCGGTTATAACAAGCCGCCGAAGGTGAACGAGGCGGCGTTCTTGACGGCTGTCGAAGAGGTGGCTTTGGTGTCGGAACGGCTGTTGGGGTCGCTGCAGACGGGTGCGCCGAAGAAGAACCGCGGAACGGGCTAGAGCGGGCTGTCGCGGCTCACGCTTCGCCGGCACGCTCCAACGGCAACCGCACCTGAAAAGCCGTCCGTCTCCCGCTCCACCAGCACCGTCTTCAAACCCTCCGTGCTGCAATACAACGCGCACGCCAGCCCCGCCGGCCCCGCTCCCACCACGATGACGTCGTAGAACTCGCGCTCCGGCGACGTGCTTAATCCCAGCTTGCCCGCTACCGCCGTTTCATCCGGCGATTCCAGCACCGTTCCATCCGCGAACACAACCACGGGAAACTTCCGCGCCCCCTCCCCCAACGCCGCCCGCACCCGAGCGTCCATGGCCGCCGACGGCTCGGCCCATCGATACGGAACCTGACTCTTCGCCAGGAAATCCTTCAACCGGTGCGTCTCCGGTGACCACCGCGTCCCAATCACATGCACCCCGTCAAAATCGTGGTGGCTCCGCGCGCTCCAGTCGTCCAGCAAATCGGACAGCACCGGGAAAAGGTTCTGCTCCGGCGGCTGCCAGGGCTTTATCAGATAGTGGTTTAGCTTGACTTTGTTGATCGCCTCAATCGCCGCACTCGAGTCCGCATACGCCGTCAGCAGCACCCGCCCCGCAGCGGGCTGCAGAACTGTGGCCTCCTTCAAAAACTCGATCCCGCTCATCCCGGCATCCGCTGATCCACCAGGAAAAGCGTGACATAGTCCCCGCGCGCCGTCAACTGGCGAACCAGTTCCAGCGCTTTCGCCGGCGAGTCGGACGAAACGATCCGGTATTGCCCCGAGAACTTCGCGCGTAAATCGCGCTCCATCGCCTTCAGTACCGCAGTATCGTCGTCCAGCGCCAGCAAATAGGGCTTCTTCAAGTTCGATCCGCTAAACCAGAATGTCCTTTACCACTTCCCCAAAAACATCCGTCAGCCGGAAGTCCCGGCCCGCATACCGGTAAGTCAACTGCGTATGATCGAGCCCCAATGTATACAGCATCGTCGCATGCAAATCGTGAATCGAAACCCGGTTCTCCACCGACTTAAAACCGAAATCGTCTGTCGCTCCATAAGCCAGCCCGCCTTTGAATCCGCCACCGGCCACCCACATCGTGAAACCGTACGGATTGTGATCGCGTCCGGTGCCGCTCTCCGAAACCGGCGTCCGTCCAAACTCTCCGCCCCACACCACGATTGTGTCATCCAACATTCCGCGTTGCTTCAGATCGAAAATCAACGCCGCCGCCGCCTGATCCATCGCCGGCACTTTCTTGCGGTAAGCCTTTTCAATGTCCTTATGATCGTCCCAATCGCCGGAGCCGACATTCACAAATCGCACGCCCTTTTCCACCAGCCGCCGTGCCAGCAGGCAACCGTTTCCAAACGGGCTATCCCCATACAGTGCCCGGGTCTCCGCCGATTCCTTCCGGATATCGAATACGTCCATCGCCTCGAACTGCATCCGGTAGGCCGTTTCCATTGACTTAATGCGACCGTTCAAATATTCATCCGCCCCGAACGACTCGCCAAAGTCCTTATTCAGCGCCTGCACAGCATCCAATTGCCGTCTTTGCGTCTCCGGATCTGAATGCTTATTGCGCAGGTTCGGAATCATCTTTTCCGGCTCGGTCTCGCCGCCGGTTAAAGGCGTACCCTGATGCTCCGCCGGCAGAAAACCGGATCGCGTTGCCGAACCGCTCGAACTCAGCGACACAAACGACGGCAAGTTCTGATTCTCCGAACCCAGGCCATACGAAATCCACGATCCCATCGACGGCCGATTCAACAGAATGGAACCGGTATGATATAAGCTCACGCTCGGCGTGTGCGTCGGATTGAACGAATACATTGACCGGATCACGCAGATGTCGTCGATCACCCCGCCCAGTTTCGGCAGGATTTCACTCACATCCACGCCACTCTTCCCGCGTTTGCCGAACTGGAAAGGCGTCGGCATCAGTCCGCCCGTTTGGCGTTCGGTGCGCAAGTCGACCGAACCCGGACGCTGCCCCTGGAATTTGACCAGCAGCGGTTTCGGATCGAACATATCCACCTGCGAAGGCCCGCCGGCAAGGAACAGACTGATCACCCGCTTGGCCTTGCCCGGCGTCCGTTGGCCCGCATAGTGTCCGAGCGCCGCGGCTTTCGCATTGTCTGAACCCAACACCGTGCTCAGTCCAAGAGTTCCCAACCCGCCGAAAGCAGTTTGTAGCAGATCGCGCCGGGATAGCGGTGTTCTCATGGCCAGAAAATCTCCTCGTTCGTGGATAACAACACTTGCGCATACTGCTCCAGCGTTCCTTTCGCCAGGAAACTCAACGCCAGATCCAACTCTTTCGGGCTCGGGTCGCGGGACAACAGCCGCCGGTAAAGTTCCCGCATCCTTGTCGCGTCCGTCGGCAGATCGCTCACCGCCTTGGCAATCGCCACCGCCGAATCGTGGAAAAATGCGCTGTTCAGGACGAACAACTGCTGCAGGGAAGTCGTCGTCATGTCACGCCCCCCGGCGCTTTGCATCGGATCCGGAAAGTCGTAGTACTTCAGCAGCGGGCTCAAACGGCCGCGGCTCATTCGGCTGTAGACGGTTCGCCGCATATTCGTTGGCGCCTCTACATCCTCCGATGGGCCGAACATCTTTGGATTCAAGCGCCCGCTGGCTTGCAACAGCGTGTCGCGGTAGGACTCGATGTCCATCCGCCGCGGCGGCATCCGCCAGAACAGCGTGTTCGCCGGGTCTGCCTTCACCATATCGGCGCGCGGTTTGCTCGATTGCCGATAAGCCGCCGATGTCATGATCTCCCGGTTCAGCCACTTCAAAGACCAGCCGTGGGCGATAAACCGCGCCGCCAAATCGGTCAGCAATTCCGGATGCGTCGGTTTCTCGCCCTGGACGCCGAAGTCGCTCGGCGTGGGCGCCAGCGGGCGGCCGAAGTGCCAGTCCCAGACCCGGTTCACAATTACGCGCGCCGCCAATGGCGCCGCGTCGGTAAATATCTTTTCCGCCAGTTCCAACCGGCCGGAGCCTTTCTTGAAAGTGTTCTCACCCTTGGAAAGCACGGTTAGAAAATGCCGCGGAACAATCTCGCCCGGCGTCGCCACATTGCCGTTGCGCAGTACCGGCACATCGCGCGCCTCTCCCGGCTTGTAGACCAGAAACGTGTAATGCGGATCGGAGCCGTCGATATACTGGGCCGCGTCGTACACCGAATTCATGTAAGGTTCCGTGGATGTCAGCGGTTGGCGCCTTCGGCCCTCCGCGGCGGTGACACCGGCGGGTCGCGGAGCCGGCGGCGTCCAATACTTCTCGACGCTCGCGACCAGCTTCGGGTACTTCTCCTGGAGCGCCAGCATCTCGGTCTTAAGTCCTTCAATCTCCAGCTTCCACCGCGCCACGCGAGTCTCGCTATCCACTACCGTTGACGCCTCGCCGGTCAGCAGATTTGCCGAGTAGCGCAAGTCATTCAGCCGCCGCTGCACCCAGAAGTACCGCGCCTCCACTTCGCGATCCACTTCGAACATGGGCTGCTCGGTCCGCGTGGTGGATGCAAACACGCCGGCGAGCCCGTAATAATCGTTCGTTGGAATGGGGTCGAATTTGTGATCGTGGCAGCGCGCGCAAGCCACGGTCATCGCCAGCAGGCCCCGTGTCACGGCATCCACCCGCTCATCCCAATCGTCCGTCAGGAAGCCGCCGATGACATCCGCCGAAAGCCGCTGATCCTTATGATAGGTCGGCGCCGCCCCCAGATAACCGAGCGCCCGCATGTCCTCTCGCTTGGCATCCGGCATGTGGTCGGCGGCCAGTTGCATTTTGACAAAATGGTCATAAGGGACGTCGCTATTGATAGCTTCAATGATCCAATCGCGATAACGCCAGGCATATGGATAGGCCGGATTGGTGGCCTCCGAAGTAGGATTGTCCTCGCCAAAACGCGCCACATCCATCCAATGCCGGCCCCATCGTTCCCCGTACTGCGGCATGGCTTGCAATTTGTCGATCAACTTCGCCCAGGCGTCCGGTGCGGTGTCAGCGGCAAAGGCTTCCACCTCTTCATAGGTTGGCTTGTAGCCAATCAGATCGATATAGGCGCGGCGGACCAAAGTGCGCTTATCGGCCTGTGCCGAAGGCGCGAACTTTTTCGCTTCCACCTTCGCCAGCACGAACGCATCGATCTTATTTTGAACCCATGCCGTGTTGCGAACTCTGGGCGGGTCCAACTCTCTGACCGGCTGGAAAGCCCACCATTTCCGGCCGTTCTCGATCGACATGCCTTTCAGCGCGGCAGTCGTTTCACCGGCCGCGGCTATGGCCCGCGGGTCCCTCGCGCCAGCCGTGATCCACTCTTCAAAATCCGCAATCACCGCATCCGGCAGCTTGCCGGCAGGGGGCATCTGCAGGTGCGGGTCGGTGAAACGAAGCGCGGTGAGCAGCCGGCTTTCTTTCGGCTTTCCAGCGGCGACCACCGCACCATTCGTACCGCCCGCCGCCATGCCCGCCTTGGTATCGAGCACCAGCCCGCCCATCGGAGCTTTAAGTTTGGACGAATGGCAGCCGTAGCATTTGGCCGCCAAGACCGGCCGGATTTTGGATTCAAATAGGGCCGCGCCGGGCTGTTGAGCCCACAAAGTGGAGCAGATCGAAATCGCGATTAACCAATGACGCATCCTAAGTGGTGCTCCTCTCGTATCCTACCAGATCGGCTTTGAACCGGACCGCTTCCCGCCGGGCACTACAAATCCGCTAAAATCCGAGTAAGTTCCAAGAGTCCGATCGCCTCCGTATCGGCATTGATGGCGCTGCGTTCGGTACTGGAGTTGACTAGAAAACGCCGCTTCGGTTTCAGATCTTCACACGCCAGGAAGAACCCTTTTTCGGGGCGCGCCGAAAGGCCGCGCTTGATATCGATGGCCCACAATCCGTGTTTAGGAATTTCCAGCAGCAAATCCACTTCCGCGCCCGCCGCGGTGCGATAAAACAGCGGCGCGGTCCGTGAGGGAGCCGCCGCGATCAGGTTTTCAATGACAAAACCTTCCCAGCTCGTGCCCGACACGGGATGCCCCAGCAGCGCTTCCCGATCGCCGATGTTGAGCAGCGCATGAACAATGCCGCTATCCCGCACATACACTTTCGGCGATTTGACCAGACGCTTTCCGAAATTCGCCTGGAATGGTTGCAGCCGCCGCACCAGCATCAAATCGGCCAGTAAGTCGAGATAACGGGCGACCGTCTTCCCGTCAACGGCGAGCCCGCGCGCGAGGTGGGCCGCATTGAACAGCCCCCCTTGCGTGTGGGCCAGCATCGTCCAAAAACGATGGAGTGTTGTTGCCGGAATCCGCGGACCAAGTTGCGGGATGTCGCGCTCCAAATAAGTGCGGATAAAATCCTGACGCCAAACGAGACTTCGCGACTCGCTGTCGGCCAGAAAGCTCTCCGGAAACCCGCCGCGCACCCAGAGGTCGCTGTGTCGCCTGGCGGGTACTTCACGGATATCCAGCGGGGAGAGCTCGATGTAGGCGATCCGTCCGGCGAGCGATTCGGATTGCCGCAACAGATCGACCGAAGCGGAACCCAGAAGCAGGAAGCGTCCGGACTTTTTTCCACGCCGCCGGCCCTGGTCGATTAGTCCTCGCAGGATTGCGAACAGATCGGGCATTCGCTGCACTTCGTCCAGGATCACCAGATCGTCTTCATGCCCGGAGAGATAGAAGATCGGATCGGAAAGCTTTTCCCGATCCAACGGAGATTCCAGATCCAGATAGACGCTCGGGCGCCCTTCCGCAATGGCATGCGCCAGCGTCGTTTTGCCGATTTGCCGCGGGCCGAGCAGCGCAACCGCCGGAAGATGGCTCAACCGTTCGTGGACCAGCGATTGGAGGCGACGCGGTACCATCCTTGCAATTATGGCATGGCATTCCAGATTTGCAAGGATGGATGCGAAAGATGGCTAAACCGTTCGTGGCCCAGCAAGAGGCTGCGACGCAGACTCATCCTTGCAAATCTGGCATAGAATTCCAGATTTGCAAGGATGGCATTGTTGGCGATAATCCTATATTCTGAAACGTCAGGGACCTATGCGACGCCGCTTTTCCGCGCAGTTGATGCTCATTGCTTGCCTCCTTCTCGCCGCCGGCGGGGCGTTGGGTTGCGCCCGCCTCTCCGCCCTTCGCCAGCCCCTGCCGAAGTGGGAGTTTGGCTTTTGGTTTTGGAATGGGAGTTCAGCCAAAGTTGGCGCCGCGGCGGGGACGTTGGACGTTTTGTTTTTCCAGGCGGGCACTATTCGGCACGAGCGATATCTGGGGCCTCGTGAGCCGTGGAAGGTCTACGGTAACTTGCCCTCCGCACTTCCCCCTGCGCGCGAGTATTGGCTTGTATTTCGCGCTGACGATCACATTGTTCCGGCCTTCCAATCGGCGCCACTCCTTGCCGGAGAGGTGCCGTTGCGAGAAGCACTACTGGGGACGACACATATGGGCGCGAGGGTACTTCTGTTGCAGCACCGGAAATGTGACGGATGAGATTGTCGCCGGCCGAGTACATCGCAAACCAGACGGATAACCGGGATGACGACTTCAAAGTAGAGGGTTAAGTCCCTCTACTTCTTGAAGCCCGCTTGGTGCGGGTATCCATCTTGCCGGCTTTAGCCGGAACAGGGCTTCCAGCCCGTTACAAGAGCCACCGCCTTTAGGCGGTGGTCTGGAGATTGGCCATTTTCCCTGCTCTCAGTTTGATCCCCAGCAGATGCGGAAAGCACAATCAAGCAGCAAATGTGGACAGCGTTTCAGGAGTAAAAGCTGATTTTCGCGACTTTGCGTGGATTGGGTGGATATCCGCAAAGTGGCCAAAACTATTTGTATTGTCCGGCATCGGCTGTAGCTGGCGGCTGAAAAGTTGCTGGCGAAGCAGGTTCAGAATATCGAGTACCGAAGGACGAATAGACTTGCCGCGCCATTTGGGCAAGGGCAGGAATTCGGCGGTGCGCTGGAATCCGAAGGCGATCAATGAGGCCAATAACAAG
>Ga0163151_10000582_pt1 | contig 63728 bp, 55 predicted proteins | sample OliLakLV19MP5IB2_FD_145596 | JGI IMG/M metagenome (GOLD analysis project Ga0163151, IMG submission 145596) | Freshwater microbial mat bacterial communities from Lake Vanda, McMurdo Dry Valleys, Antarctica - Oligotrophic Lake LV.19.MP5.IB-2 | ecosystem: Environmental > Aquatic > Freshwater >... | reverse complement strand
GATTAATGTATAAAAAGCATAAAAATAAAATTAGTATAAATCAGATAGCTTTTACAGTCTGTCTTGTACTCTATTCTTTGGTTTCATTAGCTCAGCCATCAGTGTTTAAAGCTGACCCGGAAGGAGCAAAAACATTTTTTAACAGCCATAATTATTTTGCCGCTATAAAAGTTTATCAATTGTTGTTAAAAAAGGAACCTGAAAACATTGAGTATAATCAAATGATAGCAAGGTCTTACATGCTTTCTAACTCAATTAAAGCCAAAGCTATTCCACACCTTGAATTTTTGATTAAACAAGAAAAATTCCCGGACGATACTTGGCTGGACCTTGCCAGAGCCTACCATTTTACAAATAGATTTGATGAAGCAATAAAGTATTACAATAAATATAAATTAAAAGTTGCGGGAGATAAAAAGGAAACTGCTTTGGTGGACAGATACATTGAGCAAGCGCACAATGGTAATGAGTTGGTGAAACGCCCACTCCATGTGATATTCGAGCCATTAGATAAAAATGTAAACTGCGAATACCCTGATTTTTATCCCATCATTTCTCCGGATGAATCGGTATTATATTTTACTTCACGCAGAAAAAGCCCTACAGCGCTTCGAGCAGAGTTTGATGGTTTGTACCCTTCCGATATTTTTGATTCGCAAATTAAAAATGGAACTTATGGGAAAGCACAAACGGTGGGTAACATGATTAACACTCCTTTGGATGAGCAGATTGTAGATGTATCGGATGATGGTACAGTTATGTTATTTTATATAGACCGCATCGATGTGTTTGGAGATATTTGGATTTCCAGAAGGCTCAATAATAAAATGCCTTGGTTAAAATCCGAACCATTACCTGATAATATTAATGCCGGATTGGAAACTTCTGCTTCCATTTATAAAGATGAATATACGGAAGAGGAAAGTCTTTTAATTTCCAGCAGTAGAAAAGGAACTGATGATAATCCAAATTTTGGAGAAACAGATATTTACATTTCTAAAAAATTACCTAATGGCAACTGGAGCGACCCTAAAAACTTAGGAGCAAATATCAATACCCCATACAAAGAAGAATTTCCTCAATTTTCTCTGGATGGAAAGACGCTGTATTTTGCTTCGCAAGGCCATTCAAGCATGGGAGGTTTTGACTTGTTCAAATCAAAATGGGATGATGTAGACCAATCATGGTCTAAGCCCAAAAATTTAGGATTTCCAATAAATACTGCTGGCGATGATATTAACATAAGTTTTACATCTGAAGGAAGGATAGCTTATATGTCTGCCTTAAGAGAGGGTGGGCAAGGTGACTTAGATATTTATAGATTGATATTAAAAGATGTAGAAGCGAAAGAGTCTATTTTTAAAGGATATGTCTCTAGTCAGGATACCTTGCATAAAATTAGAAATGTTAGAATAGAAATTGCAGATAAAGGAACTAATGAATTGTATGGAACTTATTTGCCCGATGCAAATAGCTGTTATTACGTGATGGCATTACCTCCCGGAAAATGGGTTATGACTGTCTCGGCAGATGGATTTGCAGATCATGCGGAGGACATAAATGTTTTTGAAGAAGTACTTAAGTTTTGCCCTGAAACAACAAAAAATGTTAAACTATTAAATAAATAATTGTGAAAAAAGAGCGCGTATTAATAACAGGAGCAGCTGGGTTTTTAGGATCCCATTTGTGTGATCGATTTTTAAAAGAAGGCTACTCTGTGATTGGTATGGACAATCTCATCACTGGAGATTTAAAAAATATTTCTCACTTGAATGAAAACTCCGATTTTGAATTTGTAAATCACGATGTAGCAAAGCATATTTCAATGGAGGGAGAGCTAAAATATATTTTGCACTTTGCTTCTCCTGCATCACCAATTGACTATTTGAAAATTCCTATTCAAACATTAAAAGTTAGTTCGTTGGGAACTCATAATTTGCTTGGATTGGCAAAAGCCAAAAAGGCTCGTATTCTAGTTGCTTCAACCTCCGAAGTGTATGGTGATCCGTTGGTACATCCACAAACAGAAGAATATTGGGGAAATGTAAATCCAGTTGGGCCACGTGGAGTTTATGACGAAGCAAAACGATTTATGGAAGCTATGACCATGGCGTATCATACCTATCATGGATTGGAAACACGCATCATTCGTATTTTTAATACCTACGGACCCAGAATGCGATTGAATGATGGTAGAGTGCTCCCTGCATTTATTGGTCAGGCATTACGCGGTGAGGATTTGACCATGTTTGGCGATGGTTCTCAAACGCGTTCGTTTTGTTATGTAGATGATTTAATAGAAGGCATATTTAGATTGTTGATGAGTGATTATGTTCAGCCTATGAATATTGGAAACCCATCAGAAATTACGATTAAAGAATTTGGAGAGGAGATTATCAAACTTACGGGAACTACTCAAAAACTAATTTCGCTACCTCTCCCTCAAGATGATCCTAAGCAACGACAACCCGATATTACAAAAGCAAGAAAAATATTAGGCTGGGAGCCTAAAGTTTCCAGAGCAGAAGGGTTGAAAATTACCTACGCTTATTTTAAGTCCTTAAGCACAGAAGAGCTTACCAAAGTGGAGCATAAGAGTTTTGAAAGCTATGCAAAATAGGTACGCATAATTCTTATCTTTGCACACCTATCAATACGTGCAATTCCGTGACTCAAAAAAAATACTTTGTACATCCTACAGCTGTCATAGATGATGGTTGTAAAATTGAAGCCGGTGTAAAGATTTGGCATTTTTCTCATATTATGCCCGGATGTACTATAGGTCTAAATTCAAACATTGGTCAAAACTGTGTGGTATTTCCAGATGTGGTATTAGGGAAAAATGTAAAAGTGCAGAACAATGTTTCTATCTACTCTGGCGTTACCTGTGCCGATGATGTTTTTTTAGGGCCATCCATGGTATTTACAAATATTTCTAACCCAAGAAGTGCCATTGTCAGAAAGGGAAAATATGAAAAAACAAAGGTAGGCAAAGGAGCAAGCATTGGTGCAAACGCAACCATCGTATGTGGAAATGACATTGGAGCTTATGCATTTATAGGAGCCGGCTCTGTGGTTACAAAAAAAATTCCAGCTTATTCACTTTGGGTAGGCAATCCAGCTAAGCAAATTGGTTGGATGAGTGAATACGGACATCGTTTAAAATTTGACAAAAAAGGATTTGCTGTTTGTATAGAAAGTAAAGAAAAATATAAGCTAGTAAAAGGAAACGTTTCTAAAGTAAAATGAGTAAAATAAAATTTGCAGTTATTGGTCAGGGGCATATTGGCAAGCGCCATGCCGAAATGATTCGCAGAAATTCGGAGACCGAACTGATAGCTGTTTGTGATGTTCTTTCTAAAGAAAAATTAGCGTTAAATGAGATTGCAGAAAAATTTTACCAGTCAGCGGAAAATCTTTTGAAAGCACATCCCGAAGTAGAGGTGGTAAATATTTGTTCCCCCAATGGGTTACATGCCTCGCATGCAATCGCTGCATTAAACTCAAGTAAACATATTGTTGTAGAAAAGCCAATGGCTTTGCATCGTCAGGATTGTGAGCAAATTATATCGATGGCGCTTCAGAAAAACAAACAAGTTTTTTGTGTCATGCAAAACCGTTATTCACCTCCAAGTGTTTGGCTGAAGGATATGGTTGATAAGAAAATAATTGGAGACATATTCATTGTGCAATTAAATTGTTATTGGAACAGAGATGAACGATACTATAAAAAAGGAAACTGGAAAGGTTCTCAAGAATTAGATGGAGGAACTTTATTTACTCAGTTTTCGCATTGGATAGATTTATTATACTGGATATTTGGAGATATAACAGAAATACAAGCCAAGTTTGCAGACTTCAATCATTCGGACTTAACTGAATTTGAAGACAGTGGATTAATAAATTTTAGATTTGTAAAGGGTGGTATAGGTTCTATAAATTATTCAACCTCTGTATGGAATAAAAATTTAGAAAGCAGCATTACAATTATTGGTAGCAAAGGAAGTGTAAAAGTGGGCGGTCAGTATATGGATAAAGTTGAATCTTGCCATGTTAAGGATTATCAATTACCTGAACTGGCTCCTACCGAACCTGCCAATGATTATGGTGCATACAAAGGTTCTGCTAACAATCATCACTTTTTAATTGAGAATGTTGTAGACTCTATAAAAGGGCGAAAATCTATTACAACAAACGCATTGGAAGGAATGAAAGTGGTTGATATTATTGAAAGAATATATTCTTTTAGAAAACAAAATAGAAAAAATTAAAAATTATATGTATCGTATCATAAATATTTAATGAGTTTTCAATATGTATCAAGAAATATTAAATAAAAATAACACAGTTGCTGTGATAGGACTTGGCTATGTGGGTTTGCCTATCGCATTAGCTTTTTCAAAAAAAGTAAAAGTGATTGGATTTGATATCAATCAAGCAAGGGTTGATATGATGAAAAATGGAGTTGACCCAAGCAACGAATTAACCAAAGAAGCCTTCGCTGGTTGCGATATTGAATTTACTGCATCGTTAGATGTATTAAAGAAAGCAAACTTTTATATTGTAGCTGTTCCAACTCCTATTGATGAACATAACTTACCAGATTTAAAGCCGCTATTAGCAGCCTCTGCAGCTGTTGGAAAAGTTTTAAAGCAAGGAGATTATGTGGTGTTTGAATCTACCGTTTATCCGGGATGTACCGAGGAAGACTGTATTCCTGTTTTGGAAGAGAAGTCAGGTTTAGTATTTAAAAAAGATTTTAAAGTAGGATATTCTCCAGAGCGAATTAATCCGGGAGATAAAGAGCATACCATTACTAAAATATTAAAAGTAGTTTCAGGATGTGATGCAGAATCGTTAGAGGAGATAGCTAAGGTTTATGAAATTATTGTAGAGCCAGGCACACACAAAGCATCCAGCATTAAAGTGGCAGAAGCAGCTAAAATTATTGAGAACACTCAGCGCGATGTAAACATTGCATTGATGAACGAACTTTCCATCATTTTTAACAAAATGGGAATTAACACGTTTGATGTGTTGGAAGCAGCAGGCACCAAATGGAATTTTTTAAAATTCTCTCCCGGTTTAGTGGGTGGGCATTGCATTGGGGTAGATCCTTATTATTTAACGCATAAAGCAGAAGCGTTAGGCTATCATGCGCGCGTAATAAACTCAGGGAGATATGTGAATGACTCCATGGGATTTTACGTAGCTAAAAATTTGGTGAAAAAGATAATTGCTGAAGGAGGCAACATTTCTAAATCAAAGGTGTTAGTAATGGGAGCTACTTTTAAAGAAGATGTAAGTGATATTCGTAATTCTAAAGTTGCAGATATTGTAAAAGAATTAATCTCTTTTGGCGTTGTAGTTGAAGTGGTAGATCCGCATGCGGACTCAGACGAGCTGAAGCATGAATACGGATTTGGATTAAATACATTGGGAAATAATTACGATGGTGTAATAATCGCGGTTAATCATAAAGAGTATTTGCAATTGGATGAAAAGCACTTTGCATCCATCCTTACTAAAAATGGAATTTTGGTAGATGTAAAAGGATTGTATAGAGGAAAAATAAAGAACTTAAATTATTGGTCATTGTAATGAAAAGAAGTATTCTGATAACGGGAGGCGCAGGATTTATTGGCTCGCATGTAGTACGTTTATTTGTTACAAAATATCCGGATTATAAAATCATTAATCTGGATAAACTTACCTACGCAGGCAATCTTGCCAATCTAAAAGACATTGAAGAAAAACCAAACTACGAATTTGTAAAGGGCGATATTTGCGATGCAAAGCTTGTACAAAAGCTATTTGAGCAATACAACTTTGATGGAGTTATTCATCTGGCAGCCGAGTCGCACGTAGATAGAAGCATCTCCAACCCCATGGAATTTGTAACTACCAACGTAATAGGTACGGTTACCCTTTTAAATGCGGCTAAACTACACTGGGCTACTTCGTCAGGAGTACATGAAGAGAGGCAGTTATTCTACCACGTCTCTACCGATGAGGTTTACGGAACATTAGGCGAGACCGGCTTATTTGCTGAAAGCACTAGCTACGACCCACATAGTCCATACTCTGCATCTAAAGCCAGCTCCGATCATTTTGTGAGGGCCTATCACGATACATTTAAATTGGCTGTTGTGATTTCAAATTGCTCTAATAATTACGGTTCTTTTCATTTTCCTGAAAAATTAATTCCACTCGCTATCCATAACATTAAAAATAACTTAGCTATACCGGTGTATGGCAAAGGAGAAAATGTGCGCGATTGGTTGTTTGTCGAAGATCATGCTAAAGCGATAGATGTTATTTTTCACAATGGAAAAACTGGCGATACCTATAATATTGGTGGCAATAATGAATGGACAAACATTAACCTTATTCGTTTGCTTTGCAAAACATTGGATGCTAAATTAGGAAGGGCAGAAGGGGAATCGGCAAAGCTTATCACTTTTGTTAAAGATAGAGCAGGGCATGATTTACGCTATGCAATTGATTCCGGCAAACTTCAAAAAGAATTAGGCTGGAAGCCCTCTTTACAATTTGAAGAAGGCTTAGTTAAAACGGTAGATTGGTACTTGGCCAATGAAGATTGGTTAAAGAATGTTACCAGTGGTGATTATCAAAAGTATTACGAAGGGCAATACGTAAAGCGTTAATAGGAATTTCTGATAATCTTTGTAATTGGTGGAAAAATTTCATACTGCTGATATTTCAAAACATTCATTTCTCATTACCGGAGGGGCAGGTTTTATTGGTTCTAACCTAGTAGAGTATTTAGTGCAATACGGTGCTAAAAAAATTGTAGTGCTGGATAATTTATCCACCGGTTTTGAAGAAAACATTAAGCCTTTTATTTCTAACGGAGGAAATGTAAAATTTATCAAAGGCGATATTTGCGATTTGAATACTTGCAAAGAGACCTGCGAAGGAATAGACTATCTTTTTCATCAAGCAGCGCTGGGCTCTGTGCCGCGCTCTATTGAAAATCCGATTGCAACACACAATGCCAATGCTAGCGGATTTTTATCCGTACTAGTGGCAGCAAAAAATGCAGGCGTAAAGCGCATTGTATTTGCTAGTTCATCCTCCGTTTATGGCGACATATTGGATTCTCCTAAGCGGGAAGAGAAAATTGGAAAACCTTTATCTCCTTATGCAGTAAGTAAGCTGGTCAATGAATTTTATGCCGATATTTTTTCGCGCACCTATAACATGGAAATTATTGGTCTGCGCTACTTCAATATTTTTGGACCAAGGCAAAATCCAAACGGTGCCTATGCTGCTGCTATACCTCTTTTTATTCATGGGCTTACAAATAATACTCCCGTGTACATTAATGGCGATGGGGAACAATCGCGGGATTTTACATTTGTTGAAAATGCAGTGCAGGCAAATATTAAAGCTATGTTTTGTGAAAACAAAAATGCTTTGGGCACGGTTTTTAATATTGCTTTAGGGGATAAGATATCTGTAAATAAATTATTTAGCATTTTAAAAAATATTATAGACTCCTCCATAGCACCAACGTATCGTGAGGAGCGGCAAGGTGATGTAAAAAATTCTATGGCTGATATATCCAAGGCAGCCCATATTTTAGGATATGCGCCATCCGTGCAAGTAGAAGAGGGGCTAAAAAAAACTGTAACTTGGTTTGATGAGAATTTTAAGAAATGAGTTTCTTTTCAAAAATATTCGGGCCTTCAACCAATACGAGCAGTCCAATTGATTTGTCAGTGCTGAAATGCGATGTGCACTCTCATTTTATTCCCGGTATTGACGATGGAGCGCAAAACATGGATGAATCAATTCACTTGATTCGTGCGTTTCATGAAATGGGATACAAAAAAGTGATTACTACACCCCATGTAATGAGCGATGCTTATCGTAACACACCCGAAATAATTTTAGGCGGTTTAGCTAAAGTACGCGAAGCATTAAAGGCCGAAAGTATCCCCATAGAGATTGAAGCAGCCGCAGAATATTATTTAGATCTTGAATTTGAAAAGTTAATTGATGCAAAAAATCTGTTAACATTTGGAGCTCCTGCCCCAAACGAAGCTTCAGGGAAGTATGTATTGTTTGAGCTTGCATTTATTAACCCTCCCGATAGCTTAATGAATGTAGTTTTTAAGCTAATTACAAATGGTTACAAGCCTGTGCTAGCCCATCCTGAGCGATATAATTTTTGGCACGGCAACTTTAATAAATACGAAGAGCTGGTTGAAAAAGGAGTGCTCCTGCAATTAAATATTAATTCGCTTACCGGACATTATTCACCGGCAGTAAAATCCATAGCCGAGCGAATGGTTGACCAGAATATGATTTCTTTTTTAGGCAGCGATTGTCATCATCCCGGACATATAGAGCTTATTAAAAATGTTGCTGTATTCGAAAAATCGCTTGATAAATTATTGACTAGCGGGAAGCTTTTAAATAGTACGCTTTAATTAATTTAGATCCTTATTTAATTTTCTGTGCCGTCAGGACTTAGGTCCTGACGAATATATTCTTGATTTCTTTATCGTAAGGTATTCTGAAGGAGTCCTTCGGACTTTTGGAGTAATACCATTACTGATTATATATTAGTCCATAACATTTGGTATAATGCCGATCAAGTACAAATTATACTTGGACTAAAAGATATGAAGCATGGGTATAACACCTGACGCCACTAAAATTTTCACTTATGTTTGCATAAAATCGATTACGAAGCGATCTACATAGGTGCAGTATCTGTCAGAGTTTGCATTATTTAGATTTTACTAAATCCAAAATTTTACGGTATAATAGTTTTTCATCAAGGGGTTTTGCAATATAGTCGTTCATGCCTATAGCTTTGCACTTTTCTACATCAACGGTGGTTACATCGGCAGTTAGTGCAATGATTGGGATTTGTAAGTTCATTTTATTGCGGATATATTCTGTGGCTTCAAATCCATTCATTACTGGCATCTGCAAGTCCATTAGAATAATATCGTAAGCATTGGTTGCTCCTAAGGAGTCTTTTTGGGATAGTTTTTCAATAGCTATTTTTCCGTTGTCTGCAATATCCCATGCGAATTTGAAATCATCCAATATTGTTCTCATCAATAATTGATTGAGTTTAATATCTTCAACCACCAATACTTTTATGTTTATATTTTGCGTACATTCACCTTCACCTTCACCTTCACATTCACATTCACCTTCACCTGTTTTTTGGAAATTTAATATAAAACTAAAAGTTGAACCTTCATCAACTTTACTTTTTACTGAAATAGTTCCACCCTGTTTTTCTACCAATTGTTTAACGATGGCAAGGCCTAAGCCCGTGCCTCCATATACACTAGAGGTGATTATGTGTGCTTGTTCAAAGTTTTCAAAAATAGCTTCAATTTTATTTTGCGGAATTCCAATTCCTGTATCGGTAACTTTAATTTCAAGCGTTACTTTTTCTTTGTCCTCGCTTAGTAATTTAACGCTTACAGTTATTTTGCCTTTTGCAGTAAACTTTATGGCATTGCTCAAAAGGTTAATCAGTATTTGATGCAAACGAACAGAATCACCAAGCACTACTTCGGGAATTCCTGAATCGTACTCCTTTACTAATTCTAAATTCTTTTCCTGAATTTGTGTTTCAAACAAATGAAGGATGGTATTTATTGAGTGTCCTAATTTAAAAGGCAAGTCTATAAACATCATTTTCCCGGAATCTACTTTTGCCAGATCAAGTATGTCGTTAATAAGAACGATTAAGGTATTTCCGCTTGTATTTATAGCTTGTAAATATTCTTTTTGTTTTTCCGACAAATCTGTTTTCATCAGCACTTTTGTAAAACCAATAATCGCATTCATTGGTGTGCGGATTTCATGGCTCATATTTGATAAAAATTGCTGTTTTGCCATTACAGCATGTTCTGCTATTACTGTAGCCTTTTCAGCTCTGGTTTTGGCTTCTTCTGCAATTTGTCTTGTAGTTATAGCCAACACTGCATTTTCTTCAATTTGTTTTTTTGCCAGCACATAATTCGTTATCTCCGTTGCCAGAATGGTGATACCGGTAATGGTATCATCCACATCCCGGTAAGGTTGAAACACTAAATTGAAATAAACATCTTCCATTTTTCCGTAGCGATTGAGAATGGCTTTTATTTCGGGTGATATAAAAGGCACTCCGGTAGTATAAACATCATCAAGCAGTTTTGGAATCGGCTGGTCTTTTATTTCGGGTAGCACTTCAAGCAGTGGCTTGCCGATTATATCTTTTCCTTTTCCCCAAATATCTATTATTGGTTCATTGGCAAAAGACACTACCATTTCAGATCCTTTTAAAATGGCAATTGCCAGCAGCGATTGCGACAGGATATTGCTAAAACGCTTTTCGCTTGCTTCAATTATTTTATTTTTATTATTTAACTCATCCAAAACTTTCAGCAGGTTTTGCTCTGCCTCTTTTGATTCGGTAATGTCAATACTAATACCGGTAAGCATATATGCTACGCCAAATTCATCATAATAATACTGCCCGGTTGATTTTATCCAAACAATAGCCCCATCATTTGCACGCTTAATTCGGTAATCCACTTCATAAATGTTATGATTAACCTTTGATTCTTCTACTTTTTTAAAAGCCAATTCTTTATCCTCCGGAACAATTACTTTATGCCAGTCTTCATAAGTCAGGTTTTCACGATGTTCATCATATCCCCACATTATGTTATGGATGTTAGACCATTCCAATTCTGATGAAACAACGTTTAAAGACCAAGTGCCCACGTTGGCTGAATCAGTTGCAAGTTTTAATTGACTTGCTAATATTCTTTGTTCCTCAGCATTTTCTTGAATTTGTTTTTCTGAATTCACCCTGTCAGTAATATCTTCCATTGCAAGAAGTATCAACTGTTCAGCTTTTTTTTCATTTACAATTTGCCGTGCATTTATCAGGATAAGGCGCTCACCCTTATCGTGCAAATGGAGATTGATTTCAAAATCTTCAATGCGGTTTTTTTGTGGAAGAATTTTTTCGAGCAATGAGCGAAGCAAAGTATCATCGAACTGATGATTTTGTATTTCGTAAAATAATTTGTTTTCGGTTTCTTCTTCATCTACATTAAATTTTTTGTAGAAGGAAGCGTTAGCGGTTTTTACACGCAATGCTTTGTCAAGAACCACAAGCGGTTCGCGCATGGTGGTAACGATGGCTTCGGAATAAAAACGGGAAGTATTGAGTTGTTCCTGCTTGTCAAGCAATTCCTGATTTACAATGGTAAGTTCCTCGTTGGTGGATTGCAGCTCTTCCTTGGATGTTTCCATTTCCTCATTCAGGCTCTGCATCTCCTCATTGCTGCTTTGCAATTCTTCGTTGGCGCTTTGCAGTTCTTCGTTGGTGGCCTCCATGTCTTCGGTAACGCTGCGCATGTCTTCGCGTGTGTGCGCCAGTTCTTTTTCTAACTGTTCGTTTTGTTTTTGCGCATCAACTATTTTTCGTGATGAGGTAGTTTTAGTTTTTTCTTCTGAAGGAGGCAAAGCGGTTTTTGTAAACAGAATTAAATAGTGAATGTCCACCGTATCAGTAAGCGGAACAATTTCGATGCTAACCAGAAATTGTTTTCCGTTTATTTTTACAGGAATGTTTTCTTTGGTTACAGCTACTTCTCTTAATTTTGCTTTGTGCAAAGCGTTGCGCAGTTCAAACGATAATCCTTCATGCGCCATTTTAAGAAGGTTGTGCGTGGGCTTGCCTTGAGGCTGCTCCAGAAACGGGGTTATGCTGCCGTGAATGTGCACTATGTCCATTTGCTCATTTACTACTACACTTGCCGGAGTAAATTTTGAAAGCAGCATTTGCTCTGCGCTTTTTCTGAAATCGGTTTGGGTGGCTTCCTGTTTTATTACTTTTTGAGATTTTATTACCAGGGCTTCTTCTTTGCGCTCGGTGGTTACGGGCATAAAACGACCGGGCAGTTGTTTGCGCGAATATATTTTTTCGGTCTGGTTGGCAGCCGCAAACAATTCGGATACATTGTTTGTGCTTTCGGATTTGCCAAGGAGCAGAAATCCGTTTTCTTTAAGCGCGTAATGAAAAGTGGTGAGTGCTTTTTTCTGTAAAAAAGTATCCATGTAAATAAGCACATTGCGGCAGCTTATCAAATCCATTTTTGCAAAGGGAGGGTCTTTCAAAAAATTGTGCGGAGCAAACACGCATAAGTCGCGGATGTGTTTGTTCACTTCGTAGCCGCCATTATTTCTTTGAAAATAATTTTTTATCCGCTCCTCCGAAAGTTTTTCCACTTCGGCTTTAGCGAAAATTCCCTGCCTTGCCTTTTTGATTGCTTTTTCCGAAATATCGGAAGCAAAGATTTGAACTTTTACTCCATCTCTTTTAGTCAGTGTCAGGTATTCGTGCAGGCATATAGCAATGGAATAGGCTTCTTCGCCTGTAGAGCATCCGGCAACCCAGATGCGAATGAGCTTATCCTGCGATTTGCTATTGAGCAGCGCAGGAAATACGGTGCTGCTTAAATACTGAAACGTTTTCGGGTCGCGGAAAAAAGAAGTAACAGGTATAAGTATATCCTGAAAGAGTGCATCCTGCTCGGCTTTGTCGGTGCGCAAAAGCTTTAAGTAGGCGGCAAGGTTTTTCTTTTGGGTAATGGCAATTCTCCGGACTATGCGCCTGTGAAAAGTGGGCTTCTTGTAATACGTGAAATCAACACCGCTGCGCTGGCGAATGAGCGAAAGTATTTGTTTGAAAATAGCTTCATCATCTTTAGGCAGTTCTTCTTCTTCTTTAAAAATATGGGTAATTTTGTAAGTGCTGTTGATATGCAATAGCTGCTCAGGAATTTTTTCGGGTGCTAAAATAAAATCCACCACACCTGCATGAATGGCACTTTGCGGCATACTGTCGTAAGCAGCGGACTCCGAATCCTGCGCAATGCTGATGCCTCCATGTTCTTTAATCGCTTTCAAGCCAAGTGTGCCATCGCTGCCCGTGCCGGACAGTACAACACCTACTGCAAACTCTTTGTGTACTTCGGCAAGGGATGTGAAAAAAATATCAATAGACAGATTTATTTTTTTTGCGCGGTCGGCAAGCTTTAGCACGCCATCCGTTGATAAAAGCATTTTGTTTGCGGGAATAACATAGATATGGTCGGGCGCAAGATGTATGTCATCGGTGATTTCCAACACGGGAATTTTTGTTGCCCGTTGCAGTATTTCGGGTAAAATGCTTTCGTGCGAAGGGTCAAGATGCTGCACCAGCACATACGCCATTCCTGAATCTTCGGGTATTGCTTTTATCAAACTTTTAAAAGCATCCAACCCTCCGGCACTTGCGCCAATGCCTACAATGGGAAAGTTTTGTACGGTGGCAGGCGGTTGTAACTTCGTTTTATTTTTTTTTGGTGCAGCCATTTTATTTTTTTTTAAATCATTTATATTTTAATACCTGCATATAATTTTAATATACGCACTTTATAATCCTAAATAGATGTATAAAGTGTATTTGTTTATAATACAATAATTGCCTGATAATTCTATTTCACTTCAAAAGCCAAAAGCTTTTCATTTTCCAGATAGCAATCTAGCTTATCACCAATTTTTACTGCACTTACTCCAACTGGGGTTCCGGTAAAAATAAGATCGCCAATACGTAAGGTGATAAATTGGGATATGAAGGCTATTACTTTATCAAAAGAAAAAAGTAAGTCGTTGGTATTTCCTTTTTGAATAGTTTTTTCATTAATGTCTAAATGAAACCCAATGTTACTCATGGATAAGAATTTATTCTTAGTTATAAATTTACCAACTGGTGCAGAAAAATCAAATGCCTTGGCTTTTTCCCAGGGCAGCCCTTTGTTTTTTTGCTCTTTTTGTAAATCGCGTGCAGTAAAATCTATGCCAACAGAAATTTCATCGTAGTATTTATTAGCAAACTCTTCGGCAATATTTTTTCCGTTCTTATTTATCTTCAATACTATCTCTATCTCGTGATGTATATCATTTGAAAAATCAGGAAGGAAGAATGGTTTATTGTCCTGCAGCAGGGCCGTATCAGGCTTAAGAAAGAATACCGGCTCTGTGGGAATGGCAGAGTTTAATTCCTTGATGTGTTCTAGGTAGTTTTGTCCTATGCAAATTATCTTCATAATTAGATTCTAATAAACAGCCAATACCAGTAATGCTAATATACAGCCAATACCAGTAATGCTAATATACAGCCGCATAATGCGATGCTAATAAACAGCCGTTTTTTTTAGTTGCATTCGTATTTATTTGTTGTATTTATTTGTATCATTTGTATTATTTGTATCATTCGCATTATTGGTCATTTGTATTATTAGTATCATTCGCATTATTGGTCATTTGTATTATTTGTATGATTTGTATTATTTGTATCATTTGTATTATTGGTATCATTCGCATTATTGGTCATTTGTATTATTTGTATGATTTGTATTATTTGTATCATTTGTATTATTGGTATCATTCGCATTATTGGTCATTTGTATTATTTGTCTTTCTTGATGTTTTGGAATATTTCGGTTATAACTTTTTTGGTGTGTAATGAAAAATCACCGTTCATCATCCAGGAATAATAAGATGGTTCTTTCTTGAAAACTTCTATGGCCGATTTTTTAGCGTGCTTGCCAAAGTTGAAAACTATCTGGTTGGCATTGTCATAAATAAATCTTCCTGCAAAATCTACTCTGCGGCTTCGGGAGGTGAAGTTGTGCAAGTAGGTAGCATCGCCTTGTAGGTCGGGATATTTTTCAAGTTGTGCTTCTAATATTTCATAAGTAGCAGTAATGTCTACTTCGGCACTGTGGGCATTTTCCAATGTTTTTCCGCAATAAAATTTATAGGCAGCCGATAATGTTCGTTCTTCTTTTTTATGAAAGACGCCCTGCACATCCACAAATTTTCTGTCTTTGGTGTCAAAATCTACTTCTGCTCTTAAAAATTCTTCCATCAAGAGAGGAATGTCAAAATAGTTACAGTTGTATCCTGCTAAATCACAATCAGCTAAAAAATCGGATAGCTCCTTAGCGCAATCCTTAAAGGTGGGGGCATCCAGCACATCCTGATCGCTGATGCCATGAATTTTTGTTACTTCTTCCGGTATGTGAATAGTAGGGTTGATTAGCAATGTCTTGCTTTCTTTTTTTGCCCCGTTTGGTGCGTGTACTTTAAGGATAGAAATTTCTACAATTCTATCGGTTGCAATATTTAGTCCGGTAGTTTCTACATCAAAAAAAGCGAGCGGACGAGTTAGGTTTAGTTTAGACATTTGGTGTGGTTGGTGTTCTAATAGGAAGCCTATGCGAAGATAGACTGTGTTAGTTTTATTGAATGGAAAATCATTTTAATACAGTTGTTTAATTTACCTGCCGATGCTTGCGTATTGAAATCCGGCAGCTTTCATTTGTTCTTTGCTATATAAATTACGACCATCAAAAATTGTTTTCCCTTTCATTAAAGATTTTATTTTGTCGAAGTCGGGAGTTCTGAATAAAGACCATTCTGTGCATATTAGTAATGCGTCTGCATCTTTTACTGCTTCGTAATGATCATTTGCAAAATGAATTTTATCTCCTAAAAGTTTTTTTACATTGCTCATAGCTTCCGGATCATAGGCGGAAATGGAAGCTCCTTCTTTTAGTAGTTCATTGATGTTATATAGCGCAGGTGCCTCGCGAATATCATCGGTATCGGGTTTAAAAGCCAGACCCCAGACTGCAATTTTTTTACCTTTTAAACTATTTTCAAAATGAGATTTAATTTTAGGAATGAGTACTGTTTTTTGTTTTTCGTTTACGCTCATTACAGCGTCAAGCATTTTAAAGTCATAGCCAACATCATCGGCACTTTTAGCAAGCGCTTGTACATCTTTTGGAAAGCAGCTGCCTCCGTATCCTATGCCAGGAAACAAAAATCGTTTTCCAATTCTATCGTCCGAGCCAATGCCACTACGAACCATATCTACATCGGCACCAACTTTTTCACAAAGGTTAGCGATTTCGTTCATGAATGTAATTTTAGCTGCTAAAAATGCGTTTGCTGCATATTTGGTAAGCTCAGCAGATTTCTCATCCATAAAAATGATAGGATTACCTGAGCGTACATAAGGACGGTAAAGCTCTTCCATTATTTTTTTAGCTTTTTCGGAAGAACTACCAATAACAACTCTATCGGGCTTCAAAAAATCATCTACGGCAAAACCTTCTCGTAAAAATTCAGGGTTGCTTACTACATCAAATTCTACTTTTGCATTTTTAGCTACTGCTGCTCTTACTTTTTCAGCAGTACCGACTGGAACAGTACTTTTGTCAACCAAAACTTTATAATCTTTTATGAGTTTACCAATTTCATGTGCTACTCCTAAAATATAACTTAGATCTGCAGAGCCATCTTCTCCGGGAGGAGTAGGTAGGGCTAAAAAAACAATTAAGGATTTTTCAAGTGCTGCTTTAATATCGGTGGTAAAAGATAATCTTCCGGCTTTAATGTTTCTATGAAAAAGGCTGTCAAGATGTGGTTCGTAAATGGGTATCACACCATCTTGCATTTTTTTTACTTTCTCCGCGTTAATGTCAACGCAAATTACGGTGTTGCCAGTTTCTGCCAAGCAAGTACCTGTTACTAATCCTACGTATCCTGTTCCTATTACGGCTATGTTCATAATTATTGATGTAAGATGTAAGATGGTAAATGTAAGATGGTGCTCATGATTTTACGATATTTTCAGAGCTTGACTTTTTAATTGAAGCAAATATCTTCTTTAATTCCTTTGCTTCTTTAATTATATCTTCAAATTCTAAATTGTATTTTTCTTCGGGATAAAGTTCTTTTAATACTTTAAGCCAATAGATAGATTCTCTGGATTCTTTGTAGCAAATACTAATCTTGTGCGTAAAATCTCGTCTTGACACTGCTCCTTGTGCTTCCTCATAATTTGTGCCTGGCGAAACTGCGGATCTAGCTAATTGCCCTTTTGGGATTCTGTAAATATAATTGTCTGGCAATGCGTTTAGAAATTTTAGTATTCTAATTCCAAACTTAAATGTTCGATTTAATAATTCTAATGTTTTTTCATTCATATTTATTTGCAAATTGATAGATGCTTCCATCTTCCATCTTCCATCTTCCATCTTCCATCTTCCATCTTCCATCTTCCATCTTCCATCTTCCATCTTCCATCTTCCATCTTCCATCTTCCATCTTCCATCTTTCATCTTCCAGCTTTCATCTTGCATCTTCCATCTTCCAGCTTTCATCTTGCATCTTCCATCTTCCATCTTCCATCTTTCATCTTCCATCTTTCATCTTCCATCTTCCATCTTTCATCTTCCATCTTCCATCTTTCATCTTCCATCTTTCATCTTCCATCTTTCATCTTGCATCTTTCATCTTTCATCTTCCCTGCAACCTCTTCCATCTACCTTAAGTATTTTAGTACTGAATCAGATATGTATTTTAATGTGTCTTCATTAAGCTCTGTGTGCATGGGTAATGATATTACTGAGGAGCAAAGACTTAATGTGTTAGGGTAACTTTTTTCATCATTTATCTTGTTTCTATATGCTTTTTGAGAATGTAGTGGAACAGGATAGTAAATCATAGCAGGAATATCTAAAGTTGCTAAATGTTCTTTTAGCTTATCTCTATCCCCGCCAACTATTTTTAGCGTGTACTGATGAAATACATGCGTAGAATTTTTACTGCGTGATGGGGTGATGATTTTTGAGTTATTTGAAAAGGCATTATCGTAATAGGCAGCTGCTTTATTGCGTGCCGCTGTATAGGAATCTAATTGTTTTAATTTAATTTTTAATATAGATGCCTGAATGGAATCGAGTCTGGAGTTTACACCTAAAATTTCGTAGTGATATTGTTTGCTCTGTCCGTGATTTACAATCATGCGGCAAGTTTGAGCAAGTTTATCGTCATTTGTAATTATAGCTCCTCCATCGCCATAGGCACCTAAATTTTTAGATGGAAAAAAAGAGGTAGTGCCAATATTGCCTATCATTCCGGCCTTTTTCTTAGTACCGTTTGCAAAAGAATAATCTGCTCCAATAGCTTGTGCAGTATCTTCAATCACATACAAATTGTGATTTTGGGCTAATGCAAGAATGGGTTCCAAATCTGCACATTGACCAAAAAGGTGAACTGGAATAATGGCTTTTGTTCGAGGCGTGATTGCTTTTTCAATTTCCTTGATATCAATGTTAAAAGAATTGGGGTCAACATCAACTAAAACCGGAACAAGTCCTAGAAAAGCGATGGTTTCTACTGTGGCAGCAAATGTGAAATTGGAAGTTATTACTTCATCGCCAGCTTTTAGTCCCAGTGCCATCATGGCAATTTGAAGTGCATCGGTTCCATTGGCGCAGGGTATAACGTGTTTTACGCCTAAGTATTTTTCTAGATCTGATTGAAATTCTTTTACACTTGGTCCGTTAATGAAGCGGGAAGTGGTAATTACTTCTTGAATGGCAGCATCAATTTCAGATTTAATGTTTTCATACTGACCAACTAGGTCAACCATCTGAATATTTCTGCTTACTTTTACGTTGTTAGACATATTAAGCGAATGTACAAATAAGACATGAAATCCTACTTCAAAAAACACCTACTTCTATCCTCATTTTTACTGCTTACTGTTGGGGTTTCTAAAGCTCAGAATATCAAAGATTCTTCCTTATTTATTCCCATGGTAAAAATTTCATATGCCAGTCATATTCCGGGTGGTGATTTATCCGCCAGGTTTGGAGTAAACTCAGCTATAAATTTAAATTTCTCTATAAAGACTAAAAAAAATGTTTTTTTTGGAATTGATGGTGGATTTATTTTTGGTAATAACATTAAAGAAAAAGGGATACTAGACAGTTTAAAAAATTCTTCGGGCTTTATCATTGACCAGAATGGCAATCCTGCTACAGTACGCTTATTTGAAAGGGGTTTTACGCTTACGTTACACGTAGGAAAGCTTTTTCCGATATGGTCTAAAAATAAAAACTCAGGCTTATTAATTTATGGTGGACCTAATTACATTCAGCATAAAATTAAAATTGATGATATTGGAAGGCAGTCCCCTCAGCTAGTTTCAGGGTATCTTAAAGGGTACGATCGTTTAACCAGTGGCTTTGGTTTTCATGAGTTTATAGGTTATGTGTATTTGGGAAATAACCGCATTCTTAATTTTTTTGCCGGACTTGATTTTTATCAGGCATTTACAAAGAGTCAGCGTAGCTACAATTATGACACAATGGTTGCGGATACTAAGCAGCGGTTTGATATGTTATCAGGGATTCGAATAGGATGGGTGTTGCCGCTATATCGAAGTTCACCTCAGCAATTTTATTATTATTAGTTTGCTATATAAGTTCTCTTTCAGCTTATGATTTTTCTTTATCAAATAGGAATACGTATTTATTGGTCAGCGGCTGTTGTTTATTCATTATTTAATGAAAAGGCTAAGTTATTTGTAAAGGGCAGGCGAGGTGTGTTTCATAAAATTGAAAGCACCTTGTTGTTGAATGCAGAATCCCAAGTTGTCTGGTTTCATTGTGCATCGCTAGGCGAGTTTGAGCAAGCAAGACCATTAATTGATAAAGTAAAAGTAGATAGTAAAGATGCAAAAGTTCTAATTACTTTTTTCTCCCCTTCCGGGTACGAAATAAGAAAAGATTATCCAGGAGCAGACTTGGTAACCTACCTGCCTATGGATACAAAAGATAATGTATGTAGATTTCTAGATTTAGCAAGGCCTGCGCAAGTTTATTTTGTGAAATATGATTTATGGTATAATTATTTGAATGAATTGCAAAACAGAAAAACTCCTACTTATTTAGTATCTGCAAATTTTAGAGCTGATCAGTTTGATGTATTTTATGGAGGTTATTTGAAAAAAATATTACCATTTTTTACAAAAATTTTTGTTCAGAATGAATATTCTCAAAAGCTGTTAAAAGAAAAAAATATTGATAAGGTTATTGTTAGCGGGGACATGCGCTATGACCGGGTGCTGGAGTCTGTTTTAAAACCCAAAAAGATTTCTACAGTAGAATATTTTAAAGGTGCAAGCAAGGTGTTGATTGCAGGAAGTTCATGGGAAATAGACGAACAAATTTTAGCTCAATCAATTCTAATTAACCAGAAAATAAAATTAATTATTGCGCCTCATAAAATAGATGAAACTCATATTCAAAAAATAATATTGCTTTTTCCTGAAACATTGCTTTATTCATTAATTAGTAAAGAGCCGGTTACCACTGCATTAGATAAGTTGGAAGCTGCACAAGTATTAATAATAGATAACATTGGTATGCTTTCTAATTTATATCAGTATGGAGATATGGCGCTTATTGGAGGAGGGTTTGGAGCAGGGATACACAATATTTTGGAGGCAGTAGCTTTTGGAGTGCCGGTTGTATTTGGTCCAAACCATCAAAAGTTTCCAGAAGCTGCTGAATTAGTTGAGCAGGGTGGTGGATTTTGCATTTCCAATAAAGAAGACTTTCAAAAAGCTATAGGGCTTCTGCTTTCGGATGAGAAGATTTTACAAATGGCATCTATGTCCTGCAAAAATTTTGTGCAGGGCAGAAAAGGGGCAACAGAAAAAATATTAAAAGCAGTAAGTACAAACTAGCATTACATCGTCTTCAACTCTGCAACCAATTCAGTCAACGCTTTCTTAGCATCGCCAAAGAACATGCTTGCTTTTGGATTGTAGAATAGTTCGTTATCAATACCTGCATAACCGGCATTCATCGAACGTTTGTTGATGATTATATTTTTTGCATTCTCCGCTTCCAAAATTGGCATTCCATAAATTGGTGAAGCTGGATTGTTTTTTGCTGCTGGATTTACCACATCGTTTGCGCCAACAATTAATACCACATCGGTGGTAGCAAATTCAGGATTAATTTCTTCCATTTCAACAAGCTTACCATAATCAACATTTGCCTCTGCTAAGAGTACGTTCATGTGACCTGGCATACGTCCTGCTACAGGGTGGATTGCGTATTTTACTTCCACGCCACGCTCTTCCAAAAGCATTTCAAGTTCATGAATAACGTGTTGCGCTTGTGCTACCGCTAAGCCATAACCAGGAACGATAACAACTTTTTTAGAGTAGTTCATTAATACTGCAACGTCAGAAACAGATGCTTCTTTGGTAGATCCTTTAGTAGTGCTGCTACCTGCATCGGCCCCAGCAGTTCCTGCGCCAAAGGCTCCAAAGATTACATTGGAAAGCGGACGATTCATTGCTTTACACATTACTAATGTAAGAAGTGTGCCGGCTGATCCAACAAGAATACCGCCAGTTAACATTACTTTGTTGTCGTATAAGAATCCACCAAACGCTGCAGCAAGTCCTGTAAAAGAGTTTAAAAGTGAAATTACTACAGGCATATCGGCACCGCCAATAGGAATTGTAAATAATATACCATAAAGTAGTGCGGATGCAAAAAGAGCGTAAGCAAGTATCATAGAGCCGCCAGAAACAGCTACATACCCAGCAAATACAAGCACTGCTAACATTACAATATTATTAATCATATTATAAGAAGGAAGGCGAATGGGTTTGTTCATGGTTCCGTTCAGTTTCAAGAACGCAATAATGCTTCCAGAAAAAGATACTGATCCAATTACAAGACCTGCAACAATGGCAATCATCGTTCCTATAGGAGCAACTTCACCAGTATGTATCAGGTGTGTAAATTCAATAAGTGAAATTAAAGCAGCGCAAAGTCCTCCCATTCCATTAAACATGGAAACAAGTTCAGGCATTTTTGTCATTTGAACTTTTACGGCTGTCATCCACCCGATAACTGTTCCAATTGCAATGGATGCAAAAATTAATCCATAAATCATTCCTGGGACTTCGCCTTCGTGAAGAAAAATAGTTCCGAAGATTGCTAAGGTCATACCTACTGCACCTAATAAATTTCCGTTTCTGGCAGTTTTGGCATTGCCCATCATTTTTAGTCCCATGATGAATGTTACAGAACCAATCAGGTAGCAGATTTCAAGTAGATGTTGTTTCATATAATTCTATTGTCTTTAAACTTTGTGATAATTTATTTTGAAGAAAATATTATTTTTTCTTTTTAAACATTTCAAGCATTCTGTCTGTTACTACAAATCCTCCTACAACGTTTAGTGTGCCAAGTAATACTGCTAAGAAGCCAAGAATAAGAGCAAGCGTATCAGTAGGGTCTACGTTAAGCATTACATAGATAGCGCCCACGATTACTACACCATGAATGGCATTTGCTCCTGACATAAGTGGAGTGTGAAGAACGGTAGGTACTCCTCCAATTACTTCTACTCCCACAAATACAGAAAGAATAATGAAGTAAATCATTTCCTTGTTGTCGTTAAAAAAAGATAATATCTGTTCCATATAAATAAATTATTGATTTTTTTAATTGATGAATTAAGCGTTTACTGGTTTGTTTACGCTAGGATGTACAGCTACGCCATTGTGTACAATCAAAGAGCCTTTTGTTACATCTTCGTCCATTTCCCATTTAAATTTGTCTTTATCTGCTAAGTGAAGAAGTAGCGTTTCGATATTTTTTGCGTAAAGGTCGCTAGCATTTAATGGAAGTAAAGATGGTAGGTTGCCTTCTCCAATAATGGTCACTCCATTTTTTACAATATTTTTATTTAATTCACTTCCTACTACGTTGCCACCTTGTTCCACTGCCATGTCTACGATAACTGAACCAAACTTCATACTTTTTACCATTTCTTCGGTAACAAGAACGGGTGCTTTTCTGCCTGGGATTAGCGCAGTAGTGATAACTATGTCTGCTTCTTTAACATGCTTGCCTACAAGCTCTTGTTGTTTTTTTAGGAACTCATCGGAGACTCCTTTAACATATCCGCCTTCCATTTTAATGGAATCATCGCCTTTCACTTCAATAAATTTTCCGCCCAACGATTGTACTTGCTCTTTTGTTTCTGGACGAATGTCTGATACTTCTACCACAGCGCCAAGACGCTTTGCTGTAGCAATTGCTTGTAATCCTGCAACTCCAGCTCCAAATATTACAACTTTAGAAGGTTTAATTGTTCCTGCAGCAGTCGTCATCATTGGAAATATTTTTCCTAATGTATCGGCAGCAAGAATAACTGCTTTGTATCCGGCAAGGTTTGCTTGCGAGGATAGGGCATCCATCTTTTGCGCTCTAGAAATGCGAGGTACTGCATCCATTGAAAAAGCGGAGATGCCCGCTTTAGAACATGCCTCTACCAATTGTGGATTTGTAGCAGCAAACATGAAAGATATAAGTATTGCATCCTTTTTCATTTTTCCAATTTCTTCTGGAAGCGGAGCATTAACCTTTAATACTACATCAGCTTCTGTGTAGCATTTTGCTGAATCCACGATTGACGCGCCAGCTGTTATATAAGCATCATCTTGATAAAAAGAATTCACGCCAGCACTGGATTCTACTATTACTTCAAATCCTTTTTTAACCAATCCCTTTACCACATCGGGAGTTAAAGCAACTCGGTTTTCTTTTAGTTTAGTTTCTTTGGGTACAGATAGTTTCATAATTCAGATTTATATTATTGTCGGAAACAAAAAATCCCATGCCTAAGCAAGGGGATTAGCTTTAGAGTATATTTTTCTTTGATTTATTCTTGATCATAAATTTGTTAAAAGTCTAGCGAAAGTAGAAATATTCGTGAACAGGGCAAAACTGAATTATTCCACAATTTTATACTTTTCACTGGCAGTTTTGAGCGAAATTCCATTGAAATGCCACCATTCGGTAGTGATTCCTGTAAATCCAGATTGATACATTACTTCTCTAAGGAGTTTTCTGTTTTCATATTGTCTCCATGAAAGCTTTCCTTCAGCTATCATTCTGTGTTCGGCAATTGGATGCCCTAGTTCTCCAAAGAAATCATAAGGTGTGCCCATATCCATTTCCCAACCGTCTTCGTTAACTATGCTCACATCTACTGCACATCCGTAATTATGTAGTGAGCCTACTTCTGGATTTGAAACATATTTGTCTTTGCTGGCTTCCGGAACTTGTAGTTCATCCCACATGGTTTGTTGTATGCTTAATGGACGAACACCATCAAAAATAATTATTGAATAGAAAGGATATCTTTTTTTAAGTAACGCATTAGCATTGGCAAGCTTTTGTGCCATGTCTTTTTGCAGATAGCAATTCTTCAAATCTCCGTAAAGATTTTTTTTAAGGAAATTGTCGCTTGTAGCATATTTCAGATTTACAAAAATGCTACTGTCTATATCTTGAATGTTCACTAACCCATAGTTAATTAATTTTTGATCTAATAGGGAATATGGTTTTCTTGAAACTTTTTTTGAAATTTCCTTAACTGTTTTCTCTGATACAAACAAATCCAACATGAGCGAAGCAGTTAGTGTCTTGCTTCTAAAAATAAATTCCTCAAAAGTTTGGGGTACTCTGCCGGAGTCTTTTAGTGGAGTGCGGAATAAAAATATTAACATTATCTCTACAGCGATAACTAGAAAAGCAAGTATGGAGTATCTTTTTAGCATTGAAATTGCGTTGCGAAATTAAATTTTTCTAGTCAACTACAACAAGTTTACCTGCTCCTGCTGGTATGGCTTCTTTTAAAATAGAATAATAATAAATCCCTTTTAAGCCGTGTTTTAGATTTAGTTCTTGTCGATCATTTGTAATAATTTGATTTAACACCAGCTGTCCTAAAGAATTGTAAACTTTTAGCTCGATGGGAAATTCAGTATTTAAAATATTAAATGAACCTTTGTTAGGATTTGGGTAAATAACGGGTTCGGTATTAACATTTAAATCTTTTGGTAACCCCATAAAACAGCCGTTCGAGCTAAGCTCCGTGATTACGTTGGCTCTGCGGTTAGTTAAAAATGATTTTAACCCAGGAATATTTCCGCCACTCGTAATATTGCTATTAATATTTGTTTCAAATTGTGTATTGGTGTAAAATTTGTTGGGATCGGCATAAACATAGCTGCGAATTTTATTTGCTAGGCTGTCTATTCTTGGATTCATAAACAATGTGTCAAAATCTGTCGCCACCAAATTGCATACTTCCCAGATGTAGGAGTTTTTATAGATTGAATTAGCTAACATATTATTTGTTAGTGGTCTGCCATTAGAAGGATTAGGAATGTAAAATATGCTCATGTTCTCAAGTTGTGTAATGCTCATTCCCATATTAAAACATCCAAAAGCTTCATTTACATCCCAGGTGATCCAGTTAAATTTATTATATGTTGAATCATGAAAGACATAATAATTGTGCCCCGACCCCTGATAGGAATCTAGGTTAGCAAATAAAATATTTACGGCCCAAGCACGCATAGTTACATCTGTTTTTAATACATCTTCTAAAGAGTCGTGAAAGTTAGCTGCGGCTGTATTATTTATTATGTCAATTAAGTGAACAAGGTCTGACCAATTATTTAATGTTTTATTTGTCTTAAGCTCGTATTTTGTATAATAGGAGGAAGGGGAAGATCCGGACCATTGCAGCGAGCCGTTTGGATCGCCTTTAAATAAGTTGCCATCATTATCGGCATACCAATGTTTGAGGAAAGTTTTGTCGATCTGTTCCACAATGGTGTAAAAACCCCACAGGGTATCGTTTACAAATACGTTTGTATAGGTGCAGCGTGGTGCAGCAACTTTATTTCGAATGCAAAAGTCTAAAGCAAGTTTCTCTCGCATCATGGTGGGGTCTTTGAACCCGTTATTTAAGTTTAACGTTTTTTCTTTGTTGCATTCCTGTGTCGTATCAAACTCATTAAAATCTATTTTCCATGATTTCTTTTTGCTTGGGTTATTAAAGGATGAATTTCCTTTAAACTGTACGCCTACGTTGGGGTATAATACGCCATCAATTTTAACATTGCCTTTCATCTTTTTGTCAAGCGGTTTGTAAGTAATTAATGAGTCGTACCATTTTGCCTGTGAAAAATAAAATCGTATTTCGTGAATAGCAGATGAGTTAAAGATGGAATCACCTGCAGCGTTTTGAGAAAAAATTTCTACACAAGTATAAAAAAATAGTAGAATAAAAACTAATATGATTTTCATCTTAAATAGGTTTTAATGATTCTTAATCTGTGTGTGTATTTTTTTAGTGTTTCATTAAATATGCCTTGATGATCTAATTTGTCAATTCGAACTTTTCCGGAGGCATGAATGATGGAGCGCCCCATCCCTACCTTTCCCAAAGGGGAAGGAGTTCCGCGATTGTGCAATTCTAGTTTTTGAGAAGACGGCAGATGTGATTCTAGTATTATTCCTACGTGAACTATCTTTCCCTCTTCATTATCAAAGAATGCGAGGTCTCCGGTTTTTGCTTCTTCTAAAAAGCTTAATGTCTTACCTTGTTCTGCTTGTTGCCAAGCATCGCGTAAAAGTTTAATACCATTTATTTTATAAACTATTTGCGTATAGCCGGAGCAATCTATTCCGAAAGGTGAACGACCACCCCATAAGTATGGAGTATTCAAGTACCATTTTGCCACTTCGTTGATTGTAAGCCCTTTCTTTTTTGCAAAAGGAAAAATTGCAGTTCCTTCAAATGAATATTTTTTAGATCCGAGAATAAATTCTTTGCTTTTATATTTTGGTAAAGAACTCCCAAGTACAATCGGAATGTGCTGTTCCTCCCTTTCTTTTGGAGAGAGTTGGGGTGATGCCAACTGAACAATTTCTGTAGAAACTGCGGTGGTAGATTCGCTTATTCTATTCAGGTTGCTGATAGGCAAAAATTGTTTGCTATCTATCCAGCATTCATATTCATCGTAAGCAGTACGTATCAATGTCCAAGATTTTTTCTCTTCCAGAATTTCGAAGTGCTCGCCAAATAATAGTTGCGTAACCATTTCGGATTTATCCGATGGCTCTTTCCTACAGGGAACGATACTTAAGTTACAGATTCCGTACATTAGGGAAGGTGAGAAGTGTGAGTTTAGAGTTAAGAAGTTAGAATTGAATTCTGTTTTGATGTTTTTAATGAAGAAGTAAAAATGGCAGTTAATTCATTAGCTTCTTTTATTAATGAATCTAAGTTTTCATCATTCTTTAAAATCTCTACATCGTTAATAAAAGTTAGCCAGAATAAACTTTCATCAGCCTCTTCGGTAATTATTTTTAACTTATTTATAAAGTCTTGTTTTGATTTTGCTCTGTACGAAGCTCTATGATTTGCAGCTACTGAACTTGATGATTTAAGAAGTTGATAAGGGATAACTTCTGCTGCTTTTGATTTTGGAAATTTATCTACTAGTTTGAAAACAGATATAGCAAACTTTTTGATTCTGTTCAGAAACTCATCTTTCCCCATCATTTTATTTAAAATTATTAGTTTACAACTCTTATCTCTTACTTCTTGCCTTCCAACTTTTAATTCTCACCTCTTACTTCCCAACTCTCACCTCAACAATTCTCAACTACGATGGCACTCGCTCCACCGCCTCCGTTACAAATTCCAGCAGCTCCGTATTTTGCTTTATTTTGTTTAAGCACGTTTATGAGAGTAACTACGATTCTTGCGCCCGAACAACCCAGTGGATGTCCAAGTGAAACAGCGCCACCGTTAACATTAACCTTGGTGGGATCTAATTTCATTTTTTGAATATTCGCAATTCCTACTACAGAGAATGCTTCGTTCAATTCAAAATAGTTTATGTCGCTCATTTGTAACCCTGATTTAGCAACAGCCTTCGGCACAGCAAGCGATGGAGTAGTGGTAAACCATTCCGGTGCTTGTTCTGCATCAGCATAGGATTTTATTATAGCTAATGGTTTTAGTCCTAGTTTATCGGCTTTTTCTTTGCTCATTAATACTACGGCTGCTGCTCCATCATTCATGGTTGATGAGTTAGCAGCAGTAGCTGTTCCGTCTTTAGAAAATGCTGCACGCAGTTCAGGAACTTTAGCAAAGTTTACATTTTTGTATTCTTCATCTTCTTTGAAAAGTATAGGCTCGCCCTTACGCTGTGGTATCTCAACGGGAACAATCTCATCATTGAACTTTCCAGCTTTCCATGCATTGGCAGAGCGTGTATAGGATTCAATGGCAAAATCATCTTGTTCTTTTCTGGATATGTTGCACTCTTTTCCGCAAAGATCGGCTGCAACACCCATGGGGTAGTTATGGTATACATCGGTTAAACCGTCTTTGGCAAGACCGTCAATCATGGTAACATTTCCATATTTATTTCCCCAACGAGTACTTTCTGAGTAATAAGGAACCTGACTCATATTTTCCATACCACCTGCAACAACAACTTCGGCATCGCCCAGCATAATTGATTGAGCACCTTGCATAATGGCTTTCATTCCGGAGGCACATACTTTATTTATTGTTGTACACTGAACCGTATCTGGCAGTCCTGCAAACTTTGCTGCCTGACGTGCAGGTGCCTGTCCGAGGTTAGCTTGAAGTACACTTCCCATTAATACTTCTTGTACTTCTTTCGGGTCTAGTTTAATTTTATCTAAGGCTCCTTTGATAGCAGTTGCGCCAAGTTTGGTAGCTGGAATATCTTTCAAGGAACCTCCAAAACTTCCTATGGGTGTACGGACTGCAGAAACGATGTAAACTTCTTTCATAAATGTGGTTTAAGTGTGGGTATAAAGGTATAAATGAATATGGAATTAGGTGCAGAGTATTGTTTGTTCTTTGCGCACTTTGCGTGTATTCCTTTGTGTGTTTAGCGGTTTTTGTATTTGAGCAGCCATTTACCGCAAAGAACGCTAAGATAGGGTCCCGCAAAGAGCGCAAAGGAAACAACTAGATATACCTTTTAAAAGGTTATTTTTGTGGCTCATTTTTAATTATGAAAACACGTACTCAGAAAAAAAATAAAGTCAACGTAATTACGCTTGGTTGCTCTAAAAATTTAGTGGATTCAGAGGTGCTAATGGGTCAGTTAAAAGCCAATAACTTTGATGTTGAACATAAAGATACGATAACAGATGCTAATATACTGATTATCAATACATGTGGTTTCATTGAAAATGCTAAACAACAGTCCATAGAAACTATCCTAAGCTGTGTGGAAGCAAAGCAAAAAGGACTAGTAGAAAAAGTTTATGTTACCGGATGTTTAAGTGAGCGTTATAAGGATGATTTGGAAAAAGATATTACCGATGTGGATGCCTGGTTTGGTACTAAAGATTTACCCCGACTTTTAAAGACTTTAAAAGCGGATTATAAACATGAATTAATTGGCGAAAGGTTACTCACTACTCCTGCTCATTATGCGTACGTAAAAATATCAGAAGGTTGTGATAGGCCATGCTCTTTTTGTGCCATTCCAATTATGCGAGGTAAGCATGTTTCGGTGCCCATTGAAAAAATTATTGAGCAGGCAAAACATCTTGCAAAAAATGGAACCAAAGAGCTTTTATTGATTGCTCAGGATCTTACCTATTATGGATTGGATATTTATAAAAAAAGAAACCTGGCTGAGCTTCTTGAAAAACTATCTGATGTAAAAGGCATTGATTGGATACGACTACATTATGCATACCCAAGTGGCTTTCCATTAGAAGTTTTGGATGTGATGCGAGATAAAAAAAATATCTGTAACTACTTGGATATTCCACTTCAGCATATTTCAGACAATATGTTAAAATCTATGCGCAGGGGAACAACTAAAGAAAAAACCATTGAGCTCGTCAGTGATATCCGCAAACGTGTTCCGGGCATTGCAATACGAACTACCCTTATATGTGGGTACCCTGGTGAAACCAAAAAAGATCATGAGGAAATGATTGCTTGGGTTAAAGAATCGAAGTTTGATAGGTTGGGCGTGTTTACCTATTCGCACGAAGAGAATACACATGCACATTTATTAAAAGATAACGTACCGCAAAAGGAAAAACAGAGGCGAGCAAATGAGGTGATGAAAACCCAGAAGAAAATTGCTGCAGCACTAAACAAAAAAATGATTGGCAAAACGCTTAAAGTTTTGTTTGATAAAAAAGAAGGAAAGTATTTTATTGGCAGAACCGAATTTGATTCTCCTGATGTAGATAATTTGGTGTTGGTAGATGCCACAGCACCCCACTCCCCGCTCTCCCCAAAGGGGAGAGGGCTAAAGCAGGAAGGGGTATATGTGCGAATTGGCGATTTCGCTAATGTGAAAATTACAGGAGCTAAAGGATATGATTTATTAGGACAAATAATTTAATAACACACTTTATGAAAAAACTTTTATTAGCTTCTTATCTCTTACTTTTTACTTCTTACCTCTGCATTGCCGATGAAGGCATGTGGATTCCAACTATGCTTAAAACACTTAATGAAAGTGATATGCAGCGCTTGGGATGTAAGCTTACAGCAGAACAGATTTATAGTATTAATAAATCAAGCTTGAAAGACGCCATTGTAAATTTCGGTGGTTGTACTGCAGAGATGATTTCCGATCAGGGATTGCTTATAACTAATCACCATTGCGGGTACAGCCGTATTCAGTCGCACAGCACAGTGGATCATGATTATTTAACAGACGGCTTTTGGGCCAAGGAAAAAAAAGATGAGCTTACTTGTCCGGGGTTAACAGTTTCTTTTATAATAAGAATTGTTGATGTTACTTCTACCGTGTTAGAGGACGTAAATAGAGATTTGCCAGAGCAGAAGCGCGATTCTATTTTGGCAATCCGCATAAAAAGTATTGAGAAAGATTCTGTTGCAGGCACGCATTACAAAGGAATGGTGCGTCAGTTTTATAATGGAAATGAATTTTATTTATTTATTCAGGAGGTATTTACCGATGTTAGAATGGTTGGAGCACCACCCGAGTCTATTGGTAAGTTTGGAGGTGATGCAGACAACTGGGTTTGGCCACGTCATACGGGAGATTTTTCGATGTTTAGAATCTATGCGGGAAAAGATAATAAGCCTGCAGATTATTCGGCAGATAATGTTCCGTTTAAGCCTCGTTACTTTTTACCTATTTCTTTGAAAGGGGTAGAAGAAAATGACTTTACGATGGTATTTGGTTTTCCTGGACGCACGCAAGAGTATTTGCCTTCATCAGCAGTAGAAATGATTCAAAAAGTTTCTAATCCAATTAAAATTTCTGCAAGAGAAAAAAGATTAGCAATTTGGTCGGAGGATATGAAAAAAAATACTGCAGTTAGAATTCAATATTCTTCTAAGTATGCTGGTGTTGCCAATGCTTATAAAAAGTGGACTGGAGAGATTTATGGTTTAGAGCGTGTGAATGGGATTGGCGTAAAACAAGAAAGAGAAAAGCTTTATTTGGAACGCGTTTCTAAAAATCCGGAATGGAGCAAAAAATATAGTGGAATACTTACTAGTTTTTCTACGTCTTATATACAAATTGAACCTTATCAGATTGCATTAGATTACTTTAATGAAACGGTTGCCTCCATTGAGATTTTGCGCTATGCGAATGGTTTTCAATCACTAGTAGAAGCTAAAGGAGATGATCTTCCGAAGAAATTAGAAGCAAACCAGAAGGCGGTGAAAGGATTTTTCAAAGATTACAATGCGCCAACGGATAAAAAAATATTTTCGGCTATGTTGCGTATGTATTACGAAAATGTAGAAAGCTCCAAGCAGCCTGATTTGCTACAAGCAATCAATTCAAAATACAAGGGCAGTTTTGAGAAATATGCAGATGACGTTTTTGCGAATTCATTTTTTGCATCTGAAGAAAAAATGAATGGTTTGTTGAAAGATTTTACGGCTGATAAGGCCAAGCTTATTGAAAAGGATCAGGCATATTTATTGGCAAGAAATATATTTGTGTTTTATGAAAAAAATATTCGCCCTCAGTATATAGATTTGATGAATGGTTTGAATAAACTTAACAGAGAGTATATGGAAGCGCTACGAGTTGTAATGCCTGAAAAAAAATATTACCCCGATGCTAACAGCACCATGCGTGTGGCATACGGAAAGGTAATGGGATATGATGGGCAAGATGGTGTTCGTTTTACGCACACCACTACATTAGAAGGGGTAATGGAAAAGGAAGATTCTACAAACTCAGAGTTTGTGGTTCCTAAAAAGCTAAAAGAACTTTATCTTAAAAAAGACTACGGACAGTATGCAGGCAAGGATGGGAAAATACATGTTGCGTTTATAGCCAACAATCACACTACTGGTGGGAACTCAGGAAGTCCAGTAATTGATGCGGAAGGAAATCTTATAGGAGTAAATTTTGACCGTAATTGGGAAGGAACAGCTAACGATATCATGTACAATAGCGAGCGCGGACGTAATATTTCTATTGATATTCGTTATGCATTATTTGTGATTGATAAGTTTGCTGGTGCTACAAACCTGATTGAGGAAATGAAAATAATTCGATAAGAGCAAATGAAGTTAGAGTATGTTTCATTTGAGCAGGCAGGACAATTCTCGAAATTGTTTCTTGATTACATGGATCAAGATAAAAGCCTAAGCGCATTTTATAAGTATCCTCCTGTAATTGATTCTTTTTCTAAAACTATTAAGGATGTTTCGGAGCAGAAGTGTAATCGAAAGTTGTTGGTAGAGGTAATCAATGAACAGTACGCTACCTCTAAGCTCTCAATTCCTAATTCTGAAATTCTTTTAAAGGAGACTACTTTTACAGTTTGTGCCGGTCATCAGCTTTGCTTATTTACAGGCCCTTTGTATTTTATCTATAAAATAATTAGCACCATTAATTTGGCGGAAGCATTAAAGAAAAAATACCCTGAAAATGATTTTGTCCCCGTTTATTGGATGGCTAGCGAGGATCATGATTTTGAAGAAATAAATCATGTGAACTTGTTCGGAAAAAAACTAGAATGGAAGCTAGGAGAAGCCAACAGTTTGAAGTCGCCAGTAGGTACATTAAAGACTAATTCTTTGAAAGGAATATTGGACGAGCTCAAAGGAATTTTAGGCGAAAGTGATAACGCAAAAGAGCTCGTTTATTTGTTTGAAAATGCTTACTTAAAAAATGAAGATATTTCTTCAGCAACTCAGCATTTAGTTAACTCTCTTTTTGGTAAATATGGTTTGCTTGTTTTGGAGCCAAATGATAAAAGATTGAAGTTGGAATTTGCAGATATTATGTTGGATGATTTGATAAATAACTCAAGCTATAAGTCAATAGGAAAAACTATTGCAAGTCTTGAGGAGAAAGGTCATCAAATTCAAGTTAATCCAAGAGAAATAAATCTATTTTATATATTTGAAAATCAGAGAAATAGAATAGTTAAAGAGAATAATAAGTTTAATATAATTGAAACCAACATTTCTTTCACTGAAGCTGAGCTTAAATCTGAGCTAAGATCTTACCCCGAGCGCTTTAGTCCCAATGTAGTTACCCGCCCATTGTATCAGCAAAAAATTCTTCCAAACTTGGCTTATGTTGGAGGTCCTGGAGAGATTGCCTATTGGTTAGAATACATGCAAATATTCAATCATTATAAGATTCCATTTCCTGTACTAATTCCGCGAAATTTTGTGATGCAAATTGACGCTTCAATTTCTGATAAACTGTACAAATTAAATTTAACTAATGAGGATGTTTTTTTGTCTGTAAATGAACTGACACAAAAGTATGTGAGCTCAATATCTGGTGAAAAAATTTCCTTCAATTTCGAAAAAGAAAACATCGAAAAGTTGTTCGATAAAATTTCGGATAAAGTAGCTTTGGTGGACGCTTCTTTAGTGGCTTCGGCAAAAGCGGAAATGCAAAAAAATCTTAAAACATTAGATGAGTTGGAAAAGAAAATGCTGAAAGCTTTCAAGCAAAAAAATGAGACTTCAGTAAGCCAGATAGAAAATATTAAAACTAAATTGTTTCCCAATAATGTTCTGCAGGAGAGGCATGATAATTTTATGTCATTTTATCTTAAACAGGGAAAGTCATTTATTGAAACCCTTAAGAAAAACCTTAATCTATTTGATAATCGGTTAATTATTCTGTCCGAAAAGTAACCTGGCTTTTGTTATATTTGAGTAACCATCACACAATGAAAGATTTGGCAAATAAGATTGTAGATAAAATGTACGACAATGACTGGTTTAGTCAGTGGTTGGGCATTGAGCGTGTATTGATAGAACAAGGGCATTGCATATTAAAAATGACAGTACGAAAAGAAATGTTAAATGGATTTGGCAGCGCTCACGGTGGTATTTGTTTTTCGTTTGCTGATAGCGCATTGGCTTTTGCATCGAACGCGCATGGAAGATTAAGTGTAGCCTTAGATTGTAATATTTCATTTCCGGTAGCAGTACGTGAAGGGGATGTGCTTACAGCAGAAGCGAAGGAGCTTAGCCTTACTACTAAAACGGGCACTTATTTAATCGAAGTGAAAAATCAAAAGCATGAAAACGTAGCTTTTTTTAAGGGCACAGTTTATAGAACATCAAAGGAATGGTTCCCTAGTTGCGCAGATAACGAATAATTGCGAATTTTCGAATATGACACTAGTTAAAAATAAAAATATTGTTTTTCCAGAATTGAGTTATAAGATTATTGGTTGTGCATTTGATGTGTTCAATGAAATTGGAGGTGGACATAAAGAGATTGTCTATCAGAAAGCATTAGAAATTTCACTTCGTACAAAGCAAATGATGTTTAGCCAGCAAGTTTACTATCCTGTAACTTTTCAAAATGTTGTTGTTGGCAGAAACTATTTTGATTTTCTAGTTGACGATAAAATCATTGTAGAAATAAAATCATTAGCTAGATTCACAAAACAGCACTACGATCAGGTGTTAAATTATCTCACATTCTCTAACTTAAAACTTGCTTTACTTATTACATTTGGAAAAGAGGAGGTTAAATGCAGGAGAGTAGTAAATTTTCAATCCATTGAATCTCATTCGTAAATTCGTATGAAATTTGTTATCTGTACCCTATGAAAAATGTATATATAATTGACGGAGTAAGAACAGCTATTGGAAATTTTGGAGGAACACTTTCTGTAGTTCGTCCGGATGACATGGCTGCAATTGTGTTAAAGGAAATATTAAAGAGAAATTCTTCTATTGACCCTAAAGCTGTTGAGGATGTAATTTTTGGATGTGCCAATCAGGCTGGCGAGGATAACCGCAACGTAGCTCGCATGGCTTTGTTACTTGCTGGGCTGCCAACCTCTGTTCCAGGTGAAACGGTAAACAGACTTTGTGCTTCAGGGCTATCTGCTACCATGGCTGCAGCACGGACAATCATGACTGGAGACGCTGAGCTAATGTTAGCTGGTGGTGTAGAGAACATGACTCGTGGCCCATGGGTTATTTCTAAAACATCAACTCCTTTTGGAAGAGATGCGCAAATGTTTGATTCAAGTTTTGGTTGGAGATTTATTAATCCTAAAATGAAAGAAATGTTTGGAACAGATGGCATGGGGGAGACTGCTGAGAATTTAAGAGAGCGGGATAAAATATCAAGAGAAGATCAGGATAAATTTTCTGTGTGGAGTCAACAGAAAGCAGCAGCTGCTCAGCAAAAAGGAAGATTTAAAAAGGAAATTGTAGCTGTGGAAATTCCTCAACGTAAAGCTGAGCCTAAAATATTTAATGAAGACGAATTTATTAGACCCGATACTACGTTTGAAATTCTGTCTAAGCTTAAGCCGGCTTTTAGAAAAGAAGGAACTGTTACGGCTGGAAATGCTTCCGGATTAAATGATGGAGCATGTGCTATTTTACTTGCCTCAGAAGATGCTGTAAAAAAATACAGTCTCAAGCCGAAGGCTAGAATTGTTTCATCAGGTTTTATTGGTGTAGAACCGCGCATCATGGGTATTGGTCCGGTAGAAGCAGCAAACTTAGCTCTTAAAAAGGCAGGACTTAAAATGAGTGACATGGATATCATTGAGCTTAACGAAGCCTTTGCTGCACAAGCATTAGCGTGTACAAGATCTTGGGGCATTGCGGATAATGATTCACGTATTAATCCTAATGGTGGAGCGATCGCGCTTGGACACCCTCTTGGAATGAGTGGAGCAAGAATATTAAATACTGCAGCAATTGAATTGCAAGAGCAAAATAAAAAATATGCTTTGGTCACTATGTGTATTGGAGTAGGACAGGGTTATGCGGTGGTGATTGAAAAAACATAAGTAGGTAATAGAGTAATTGTGGTAATTAGTAAATTAATGAGTGACGATTATAAAGGAGGATTTGAGGAGTTGACTGTCTGGGAGGAAGCCAGAAATTACAGAAAGGCCATTTCTGCAATTGTAAAGAAGTTTCCTGGCGAGGAAAAATTTAAATTAGTTAGTCAGTTAGTGCGGTCGGCTCGCTCTGTACATGCAAACATTGCGGAGGGATACGGAAGATTTCATTATCAGGAAAATATTCAGTTTTGCAGACAAGCACGAGGTACTTTAATGGAAACTTTAGATCATTTAATAAATGTAAATGATGACGCGTCTATTGATGATGTTACTTTGCAGAAGTTTAGAGAGCACTATATGTTAATTTTAAAATTATTAAATGGCTACATTGGCTTTCTTAAAAGAAAAAAAATAGAATCTCTAAATCCCAACAATAACTTAATTCCCAAATAACCTAATTCTCTATTTACCTAATCTCCGAATCCCTCATTTACCTAAACTATGATATACGAATACAAAGGAATTAAGCCGGTTATCCACGAAAGTTCTTTCGTGCATCCGCTTGCAACAGTAACTGGCGATGTAGTTATTGGTAAAAACGTTTACATAGGACCTGGCGCAGCTATTCGCGGTGACTTTGGTGCAATCGTCATTGAAGATGGTTGTAATGTACAGGAGAACTGTGTCATTCATATGTTTCCCGGAGTAACAGTTTTTTTACACGAAGGCGCACACATTGGACATGGAGCAATCATTCATGGTGCGCAAATTGGAAAAAATGTTTTAGTTGGAATGAATGCAGTAGTGATGGATAATGTAATTGTAGGCGATAATTCTATAATAGGTTCTTGCTCTTTTGTAAAAGAAGGAATGAGAATCCCTAAGAAAAGTGTAGTAGTTGGAAATCCGGCAGAAGTGATAAAGAAAGTGTCTGATAAAATGATGGATTGGAAAATAAAAGGGACAAAGATTTATCAAGAACTTCCTGCGCAATTACATGAATCATTGAAAGAATGTGATCCATTGCGCGAGCTACCTGTAGACCGTATTAAACCTGCTCCAGCAAAAAAAGAAATATCTACCGAAGAGCAAGAGATGTATAAAACTTGGATTAAGACAAAAAGTAATGGATAAAATATTATTTGTTAAAGAAGAATTCTTAAAACTCATTTCCTCATTGTCTCCCGATGCGAAAGGAAAGTGGGGTAAAATGAACGCCCAGCAGATGGTGGAGCACATGAGTTATTCATTTCGTCTTGCTAGTGGAAGGCATGTAGAAAAATCATTCCTAACACCTGAGCAAACGCAGAAAGGATATTCATTTGTGATGACGGATAAATCATTTAGAGAGAACACTCAAAATCCACTTCTTTCTCCAGAGCCGGATACAATAAAGAATTCATCTATGTCAGCTGCAATTGAAGGGCTAAAAGCTGAGATAAATTATTTTTTTGAAGTTTATGATTCTAACAAAGAACTAAGAATAATAAATCCCTTTTACGGAAACTTGAATTTTGAAGAACAAGTACAGCTTCTTCATAAACATTGTGAGCACCACGCTAAGCAATTTGGTCTGGTTGAATAATTCAAGTTCAAGCCACGAATTACGCTAATTAACACGAATTGATTAGTGAAAATTCCTGAAATGAGTGGTGGGAATTATTGCGTAAGATATTTTTTCCAAGGTTTCCAATAAAAATCATCCCAGCCTTTTTTTAAGGCTTTAAGTTGGTGATTGGGAATTTGAGTATGCACTATATTTAATATTGCATCTTTTCCCTTTTGTTCAAAGGTTAGGATTAATAACGAATCTGTATCTGCAATTTTAAAATCTGACGAACGCCACGTTTGTACGATAGATTTGTTTTTCTCCGTGTGGATAGTGATTCCTGAAATATATCCATCCCAGGCAGAATAAAAGCTTCCTTTTTTTGTAGATATTTTTGCTTTTCCACCCGTAGCTTCGCTGTGTTTTTTAGAGTTCATGTACATGCTATACAATGTGGTGTGGTTCGTATTCTTGAACGTCACTTTTTGAGAAATTGTTTTTGCCATATAGAATTTAGTTTTGTGAAAGTTTATTTTTTATATACGGACTAATATAGCATCCTACTACAGCGCCCGATGCATTTGCTAGCGCATCAAAAATATCAAAGTGCCTATCTGCAGTGAAAAGTTCTTGCATAACTTCTACTATAAATCCATAAGATGAAGTGATAATTAAAATTTTCAAAATAGTGCTCTTATGCAAGAAGCTAAAAGAAGATTGCTTTTTCCAGCCGTAATACATCAAATAGACCAATACTAGATAAATTCCAGAATGAACCAGCTTGTCGAATTCAAATATGGTAATACTTGGTAAATCTTTGCCGGGCATTAAACAAAGTATCAAAATTAGTATAGCCCAGAAAAAAGCAAACCAATTGTATTTTATAAATGAAGCCATTTTTAATTCTTGTGTATTAATCAAAGGTAAAAATTCTATATTTGATACTCATAAAAAGTAAATTATGGCTATAGATACTACAAGCGCAGTTCGTAAACTTCACAATTATGCATATGGCCAATTTATTGAGGGTGATGGCGAAGGTCAGGCACTATATAATGCTATAACTGGAGCAGAAGTTGCCACCGCTTCAAGTGCTGGGCTTGATTTTGCTAAGATGTGTGATTATGCACGTACCGTTGGCGGACCTAAGCTTCGCAAAATGACTTTCCATGAACGAGGTATGATGCTCAAAGCACTAGCCATGCATCTCATGGAGAAAAAAGATTTGTTTTATAAAATAAGTTGGGCAACGGGCGCTACCAAAGCAGATTCTTGGGTTGACATTGAGGGAGGTATTGGAAATCTTTTTGCCTATTCAAGTTTGCGCAGGCAATTTCCAAATGAAACATTTTGTGTGGAAGGCGATGTTGCAAGGTTGTCTAAACTAAATACATTTATTGGTCATCATATTTGTGTGCCTAAAGAAGGTGTTGCTATTCATATTAACGCGTTCAACTTCCCGGTATGGGGAATGCTAGAAAAAGTTGCAGTAAATTGGTTTGCCGGAGTTCCTGCAATTGTGAAACCTGCAACAGTTACTTCTTTTTTAACAGAAGCTGTGGTGAAAGAAATTATTGCCTCTAAAATTCTTCCCGAAGGAGCATTGCAATTAATCTGCGGAAGTGCAAACGGCATTTTAGATCATGTCATGAGTCAGGACGTAGTTACTTTTACAGGCAGTGCATCTACCGGAAAAATGCTCAAATCGAATAAGCGTTTGATTGAAGAGTCGGTGCATTTTAATATGGAAGCAGATTCTTTAAATTGCTGTGTGCTTGGAACGGATGTTACTCCTGATAAACCTGAGTTTGATATTTTTATTAAAGAAGTTGTTCGTGAAATTACTACCAAAGCCGGACAAAAATGTACTGCTGTTCGTAGGATTATTGTTCCGGAGAATAGCGTAGAAGAGGTGCGTGCTGCACTGAGTAAAAGACTGGCGTCAAATATTATTGGAGACCCAAATGTTGAAGGTGTTCGTATGGGGTCTTTGGCTGGACTAAGCCAACTTAAAGAGGTAAAAGAAAAAGTAGAACAGCTTTCCAAAACACAAAAAATAATTATTGGAGACTTTCTCCCGCAAAGCAGGGATCCCTTCGGGAGTAAGTTTGAAGTTAAAGGAGCAGATAAAAACAAAGGCGCTTTTATGCCTCCTATTATTTTCTTAAATGAAAATCCATTTAAGAATACAGATTGTCATAGCGTAGAAGCGTTTGGACCAGTAAGCACCATTATTCCATACAAAACAACAGAAAATGCTATTGCACTTGCCAAAATGGGTAAAGGCTCTCTCGTAAGTTCCATTATCACTGCCGATGAAAAAATTGCTAAACAGTATGTGTTAGGCGCAGCATCCATGCACGGACGAATATTAGTCTTAAATGCTGAATGCGCAAAGGAAAGTACCGGTCATGGTTCTCCGCTTCCGTTGTTAGTTCATGGCGGTCCCGGCAGAGCAGGAGGAGGAGAGGAGATGGGCGGCAAGCGAGGTGTGTTCCATTATTTGCAGCGCACTGCTATTCAAGGCACGCCAACTATGATTACAGCGATTACCAATCAATATCAAATGGGTGCTAAGTATGGCCCCACCCTGACCCTCCCCGAAGGAGAGGGGAAAGGATTGGGTGATGAGATTCATCCTTTTCGTAAGTATTTTGAAGAATTAAAAGTGGGAGATACCTTGATCACAAAAAAACATACGGTTACTGAAGATGACATAATCAACTTTGCTGAGCTTAGCGGAGATAAATTTTACGCTCACCTGCAGCCCGATGCATTAGAAGGAACAATTTTTAAGCGCACTGTTGCGCACGGATATTTTATTTTATCTCGTGCAGCTGGTTTGTTTGTTGATCCGCCTAAAGGCCCTGTGCTTCTTAACTATGGAATTGATGAATGCAGATTTACAAAACCTATTTATCCGGGAATGACGATTGGAGTGCGGTTCACCTGTAAAGAAAAACTGGAGAATGATAAGCCGTTGAAGGCTGCCACCCCCAACCCTTCTCCTTTTCTCCCCGAAGGGGAGAGTGTTGCACGCTCAGGTTCTCCCCCTTCGGGGGAGTTAGAGGGGGTGGCTGTCGGTATTGTAAAATGGGTGGTAGATATTTACGATGCCAGCTCTGATGAAGTACGCAAAAAATATGATGTGGATGTATCCATGGGGGATACAGTTGGCATTGCTACTATTCTTACGATGGTAAAGAAGAAAGAGCAGGGAAGTTAAAAAGGGATTAAGGTAATTGGGTAAATAAGGTGTGGCGAATTAAGCTAATAGAGTAAAGGAAATTGTAAGTAAGGTATTGAAAAATGGCAGGAGATAATTATAAAGGTGGATTTAGAGATTTAGAAGTTTGGAAAGAAGCGAGGCAATTCAGAATGGATGTTTCGATTTTAGTGAAAAGGTTTCCTGACCATGAAAAATATAGGTTGACTAACCAATTGATTAGAGCCTCAAGAAGTATTACAGCTAATCTTGCAGAAGGGTACGGTCGCTTTCATTTTCAGGAAAACATTCAATATTGCAGGCAGTCTCGTGGTTCGTTGATGGAATGCCTTGACCATATAAGCTGTGCAATGGATGAAGAATTTATTAGGCAAGAAGATTTTAGTAAATTTGAAATACGTTATGATAAAATTTTGAAAATGCTGAACGGGTATATTAAATACCTTAAGAATCAAAAAGAAAATGCTTGACACCGTCCCTAACTCCCAATTCTCTCAATCCCCGATACCTTAATCCCTAATCCCTCAATTTCTAATTACCTATCATACTTATGGAAGCATTTGTAAAATCAGAAATCAATAATGGCATTGCAACCGTTACTTTTTTTCACCCACAAAGTAATTCTTTGCCTGGAGATATATTAAGAAAACTAGCAGAGGAAATTACTGCTGTTGGAAATAATCCATCTGCTAAGGTTATCATCCTAAAAAGTGACAGCCCATCACAACCTTTGCAAAAGGATGCTACGCCTGGCACCTCCCCGATGGGGAGGCAGGGAGGGGCAGCTACTTTTTGCGCAGGAGCATCTTTTGATGAGCTTGTTGCCATAAAGAATTTTGAAGAAGGAAAAAAATTCTTTACCGGGTTTTCATTAGTGATAAACGCAATGCGTAAAGCTCCAAAATTTGTTATTGCACGTGTGCAAGGAAAAACGGTTGGTGGGGGAGTTGGTTTAGCCTCCGCTGCGGATTATACGTTTGCAGTTAGCACAGCTTCAATCAGATTAAGTGAATTAGCATTAGGAATAGGACCTTTTGTAGTAGGGCCTGCGGTAGAAAGAAAAGTGGGGGTGGGCGCTTTTACAGCGCTTACCATAAACCCTACTGAATGGAAAACTGCAGATTGGGCGCGTGAAAAAGGTTTGTATGCAGAAGTATTTCCTTCGGTTGCAGAAATGGATGTCGCCATTCAAACATTAGCCGAAAAACTTTCTAAAAGCAGCCCCGAAGCTATGACGCTACTTAAAAAAGTAATGTGGGAAGGAACAGAAAGCTGGGACACGCTTTTAATTGAGCGAGCTGAAGTGAGCGGCAAGCTTGTACTATCTGATTTTACTAAAGACTACATTGCTAAGTTTAAGGCTGGAGTGAAGAAATAGACAACCGCATGTAAATTGGATATATGCAGAGTCCTCTGCGAGAGACTCTGCTGGGACGAGACAGATTGAATGTGGCTTTGGCTATTGTTGCCATTATTGTAGGATCAACGTTGTAAACATTTAGGTGGCGTCAGATTTTTCCACCTGGAGAAAATCGAATTTATTAACATCATTTCGAAAGACCTGACGGCATATTAACAATGAAAAATTTACTTTTTACATTAGCACTTTCACTCTTTAGCATTACCTCCTTCGGGCAAGTATTTATTGGAACTACGCATATGAAGACAATATTCAAGTATATAAATAAATATGAAAAACAGCTTAAAAAAGAAGGCTACACATTTCAATCCAGCATTGATACGCTACGATATTGTGGAGACACCATTACTAGAGCTAACTTTATTTATAGTGTTTTTATCAATGAAACAAAGGAAGCTATCAAGTATGAACTTTGGTGGTGTCCCGGAATTACAATACCTATGATTGGTAAGACGAGATCTTCCACGGAATGTTGCGCTCAAAAAATTACATTCACGAATAGTAGATGTTTTGATTGCATCACTAATACTTTTCTAAACGACAAGATATATCGGTGGGAAAATGACGATAATAACAAACGATACACCTCAACAGGGAGAGTTCAGGGACTGTTTTTGACCATTTCAAGAGCTACTGACACGCTTGTATTTCGAATTCCATAATACACGTTTCCCTCAGGTAGATAAAATTGAATTGCTGTCAGGTGTTACCAGCAGAACTGTTCGAAACACGTAGACGTTGACTTAATATTCTGTTCGTATGGTGCTTGAATGTATATTTTTTGGTTTTCTAAAAATGTATTGCTCTTCAGTAGCTGCGAACTGCCTTGCCTTCGTGACATTGTGTAAATGAAGTTTAAGGTAGCCCCAAGTAGCTGTAAACCCTGAGGTAATAACAAAAAATTATATTAAAAACATGAATGAATTAGAAATAAACACTGACAAAAATCGACTTGACATAATTTATGTTAATGAGTTTATTTCAAATTCATACTGGGCTAAAGGCAGGGAATTAGAAGCAATGCAAACCTGTATAGATAACTCCTTAAATTTTGGAGTTTATCTGGATGGCAAGCAAATTGGATATGCTCGTATAGTGACAGACTATGTACAATTCGCATATATAATGGATTTGTTCATTGGAGAAAACTACAGAAGAAAAGGTTATTCAAAAGAATTAATGAAGTATATAATGGAATTTGAAAAGCTGAAAAACATTAAAGTATGGAGGCTTGCAACAAGTGATGCGCACGAGCTGTATAAAAAATTTGGATTTAAGGCATTAGCAAATCCTGAAAAATTAATGGAGTTAATGAAGTAAAGTTTGGTTGGCGTTAGGTGTTTCTGCCAGTTTACTTCTTTTTCCGCAATCGCCTTTCTTCTCTTTCTTTTTTTCTCTCCGCCTTTCTGTCTTTAGAAAACCAGTTTCCTATTTTATCAAATATATTGTCTTCAACAAAAGGGGGGCATTCGGGCATGGGTACTAAATTTGTGCTGAAATTAAATTGGCCATTTACATATTTTTTGCAATCTATATCTGTTTTACATTTTTGGATAAAGTATGCCCAAGTGGGTAGGGCGGTAGCGGCACCTTGTCCGTAGAAAGTGGAGTTGAAATGTACTTCTGGGCTTTCGGCACCTACCCATGCTCCGGCTACTAGCCCGGGGGTATAGCCTATAAACCACCCATCTGCCTGCGACTGAGTTGTGCCAGTTTTTCCTGCCACCTCTCCAGTAATACCATAGGTGCTTCTGATACGACTTGCAGTCCCTTCATTAATAACTCCTTTCAGCATTTCGGTTGTGTAGTATGCGGTTTGTTCCGAAATGGCTCTTTTGGTTTTGCTATTATTTTTTGCTTTGTAAATTACTTTTCCATTTTTATCTTCTATATGAGTAATAAATACAGGCTCAATGCTTTTTCCTCCATTGGGGAATGTGCAATATGCTTTTACCATTTCAAGTAGACTGACGTTGGCTGTCCCCAGCGCGATGGAAGGAACAGCAGGAATGGGGCTTTCAATACCCATATTTTTAGCTGTACGAATAACATTATTAATTCCTGCTTTTAACAACACTTCTACCGAAACCACGTTGACAGAATTTTCTAACCCTCCTTTCAGAGAATATTTTCCACTATACTTGTCATCGGCATTAGCAGGAGACCAGTTTTCGTACTCTTCGTAAATATGCTGTTCGTTTTTAATATACTCGCAAGGACTCACTCCTTGTTCAATGGCAGTGGCATATACAATCGGCTTAAAGGTACTTCCTACTTGCCGTGTTGAGGTTACATGATCATACTGAAAATAGTTATAGTCATTGCCACCTATCCATGCTTTTATATCTCCTGTAAATGGATCCATAGCTAAAAAACCGTTTTGCAATATCTTCGTATAATATTTAATAGAATCTATGGGTGAAAGTTCAGCTTTGTGGCCACCTGCCCAGTCAAATACATCCATGGTTAATGGTGTTTTAAAATTTTCATTTATTTCAGTATCATTAAAACCTTCTTCTGCTAATCTTTTGTAGCGCTTTGATTCTTTTACTGCTTTGTTTATTATGTTTGATGTTCTCTTCCATGGATTGGAATTTTTCCATTGCTGATCAAAAACATTTTGAAGATACTCCATGTGTTTTTGCATAGATGCCATGGCATGATCCTGCATTTTGTAATCCAGTGTAGTGTATATTTTTAACCCATCTGTATATAGATTATATTTCTCTCCTTGAGCGTTCTTTAATGTATCGAGAATGGTGGTAGCAAGTTGCTCGATCTTAATAAGGAAATAGGGAGCAATAGTGCCATACATTCCCGTGTTGTTGTAATTTAATGTCAGAGGAATTGCTTTTAATGAATCAGCAAATTCTTTTTTAATATAACCGTGTTCTGCCAAATTACCGATTACAACATTTCGTCTGGACAACGCATTTTCGGGATGCAAGCGCGGATTGTAGATGGAAGGAGATTTAAGCATTCCTATCAGCAGCGCACCTTCGTCAATAGAAATGGAATCAATGGGTTTGTTGAAAAAGCGCATCCCTGCATTTTTAATGCCGTACGTATCTTCTCCCACCGATACCGTATTTAAATACAAGGCCAATATTTCATCTTGAGAAAAGGCACTGTTAAATCGAACAGCATGAATGGCTTCTTTGATCTTATTGACGGGCATGGTGAGGATGCCATAATTTTTTCTTTTGAATAAATTTTTTGAAAGTTGCTGACCTATGGTGCTCCCTCCTCCAGCACTTTTTTCGCCTAGTAAAAGAGTTTTAAAAAATACACGCAGCATGCTTTTATAGTCTATGCCATTGTGTTGATAGAAACGAGAATCTTCGGTTGCAATTAAAGCATGAATAAGAAAGGGAGGGATGTTTTTGTATTCGGTATTACTTCGATTCTCCCAATAATAGTTGCCAAGTATTTTATTATCTGTTGAGTATACCTCGGTTGCAAGATAGTTTTGAATGTTTTTAAGTTCCTCCTGTGTGTGTATTTTTCCGAATGATCCAAAGTACACAAGGGTAAATAATGAAACGAACAACAAGCAGAGGGCAGCTAAACAATAGAAAATTATTTTTCCTGATTTTCTAAGCATGTTTATTTTGTAGTCAGGCTATTAAGTGTAGTTAGGTGTTTTTCTCTGACGATCCTTGTGTCACAACACAGGTCAGGTGGCAAAAACTGACGGCACCTAAATCCTACTTTGATTTCTTTTTTTTAGTGCTTTTCGTTTTCAAATAGTTTGCAGCTATTTCCAGCTTCTTAAACCAGGCGTCCCCGTATTTTCTTATCAAAGCGGGTTTAACAAATTTATAAATGGGTAGGTCCATTTTATCACCACATGCACAAGCAGGCTTGCAAACTTTCCAACGCTCATAGGTTATGATGTCGTATTTTTTTTTGCTGGTAATACGTATAGGGTATAAATGACAGGAAATAGGTTTCTGAAAATCTGTTTTCTTTTCTTTCCAGGCTTTCTCAATAGAGCATTTTGCAATTTCATTTTCAAAACATACAAATGCACATTGCTTATTGTCCACCAGTGTTGTGGTGTCATCACCATCAGAATCAATTACCGATACTCCATATTTTTCTACCGATTCAATTCCTTCTTTTGTCATATAAGGTTTGACATTTGAATACGCTTTTTTAAGAACAGCAATTTCTTTTTTTTCGAGTGGTGCTCCAGAATCACCAGCCACACAGCAAGCACCTTTACAAGCGTTTAGGTCGCACAAAAACTTTTTGCTTGTTATATCTTCCGAAATAAGTGTATTGTCAATTGAGAGCATTGGATGGAATAGATTTTGAAAATACAAATAAAAAAGGCGGGGCATCCCGCCTTTTTTATTTGTTTAATTTATAGTTGGCAAATAGCCGTATGTTTTTCCGAACTCAAGCATTTGTTTTACAAAATCAATTGGATATTCTACTTTTACATCAACCATTTTATCTCCTTCCATTACCGGTACTAATTTAGGTTGTATAAATCCTGCATAAGGAGCAATGCCTACTCTGTTGTATCGCTCTAATACTTCCTTGTGCAATTCAGGGTCAACTTTTACTCCGTAGTTCTCAATAAGGTTTTTTCCTGCTTCATAATCACCTTCCGATTTAATGCGCTGTATTTCTCTAAGCAGCTCTCCAAACAAAGTGCGTAATTTGTTGTAGTCATTGATGACGAAGTATGTTTTTCCTTCTGGCGATTTTTTTCTTTCAATAACATTTTCTTTTTGTCCTTTTTCCAATGACCATTTAGCAATCATCTGTCTATTACGCATGTGAGCTTCCTCTACATTATCACCAGGCTTTAGTCGTGCTAACTGTACCATTAGTCCGTTAGTAATATAATTGTCGTACTCTGACTTGCCACACTCAATGGATGGCATAACACCTATGTCAATTAATTTCTGATCAATGATGTAATAGAGAGCAACTAAATCTGCTCTGCCTTCTTCTAAAGCATTTGCATAATTTTTTAGTGTTTCACTAGGATCTCCAACTCCCAGATTTATTTGTCCGGATGCGTGTCCAATTACTTCATGCATATCTGTGTGTAATGCGCCTGCTAGTGCTCCATATTCCTTAACGCGCTTATTCATATCTTCATTGATATAGAATTCATTTATCAAAGAAGGAGATTTTGCTTTTTCATAAGCATAAACAATGTTTCCTAGGTTAACAGATTTACTTCCATGATCCTGACGAATCCAATTTGAATTTGGTAGATTAATGCCAATGGGTGTTGTAGGAGCAGCATCGCCCGATTCCATTACGGTTGTAATAACCTTAGCGGAAATACCTTTAACATTTTTCTTTTTATGTTCTGCAATAAGTGTAGAGTTATCTTCAAACCATTGTGCTTGATCTCCAATAGCAGCAATACGTTTGCTGGCTTCCATATCTTTTACAGAAACAACAGATTCAAAAGAACCTTTTCTGCCAAGCGGATCTCCGTAAACTTCAATAAAGCCGTTTACAACATCAATTGCTGATTCGTTGTCTGCAACCCAAGCAATACAGTATTCGTCAAACTTTTTAAGGTCTCCCGTTTTGTAAAATTCAATAAGTAGATTAATTGCTTTTTTCTGAGCATCATTTTCAGCAACTGCATTTGCTTTTTCTAGCCAGTAAACAATTTTTTCTATTGCAGCAGAATACATTCCGCCAACCTTCCAAGTTTTTTCTACAAGCTTACCGTTTTCTTTCATAAGCTTAGTATTTAAGCCGTAGGAAGGAGGAGTTTTGTCGTTAGGGACATTCATTTTTTTGTAAAAGTCAGTCACCTCTTTCTCAGACACCCCTTCGTAAAAATTTGTTGCCGATGATTTAATTAAGTCGCTTTTAGGATCCAGACTTACTCTTTTAGCCGCTACGGTAGGATCAAAAATAATTGGAGTGATTCTTTTAGTAAATGCTTCTACGTTTTCACCTTGATTTAAGGGAAGGGTAGTAGCGTCAGAATTTTTTAAAAGTTCTGAAAAATATTCTTTGCTGCATTCCGGAGTAAACTTGCTGCTTGAGTAATGGTGATGGATGCCATTAGAAAACCAAACGCGTTTAGAGTACTCCATAAATTTATTCCAATCGCCAGAAGTTTTATCTCCTTTATAGCTTGCAGCAATAGTTTCCAATGTTTTTCTGACAGTCAAATTAAATTTGTAATTCTGATCCCAAATAATATCTCTGCCAGCTAAGGCTGCTTCGGATAAATAATAAAGCATTTCTTTTTGCTTTGGAGCTAGTTGTTCAAAGCCGGTAATTTTATATCGAAGTACTCTGATGTCAGCAAATTGCTCTACAAAATATTTCATGGTGTCAACATCAGCAACAATAGAATCGGCATTCGATTTATCGTGTTTGTTGTTCGCATTATTTCCACAAGAAAAAAATGCTGAAGATGCAAAAGCGATAACAATTAATCTGGTCAATTTCATAAACTTAGTTTAAATGATTAAGGTTTTCGCAAAAGTAAAATATATATACTTCGTTTTTATAAAATATTGTTAAAATTACATGCAGAAATCAGGTTTCTATTGGCGTTTTTTCTGTGTTTGTTATTCCGAAGGATAGATTAATTTTACAGGACTTATATATGGCGGAGGCAAAAGCAAATAAAAACCTTAAATCAAGTTCAGCTATTCCCAATCAGGTTCTATTGCGAGCCTTCGAATTGATGTGTACTGCAAAGGCGATGACTGAGCTTTATGAAAAAAAATCTGCTGTAACTTCAAAATACGTTCATGCTACATCAAGGGGGCATGAGGCAATACAGATTGCATTAGGGCTTCATTTATTGCCACAAGACTGGCTTTCAGCATATTACAGAGACGATTCTATGTTGTTAAGCATTGGTATGCAGCCATATGAACTGATGTTGCAGTTAATGGCAAAACGCGATGATCCTTTTTCGGGAGGAAGAACATATTATTCGCATCCAAGCTTAAGGCGTGATAATATGCCTAAGATACCTCATCAATCATCAGCAACGGGAATGCAGGCAATTCCTACAACCGGCATTGCAATGGGCTTACAATATAAGGAGTCTATTGGAATTTCTGAAACTACGGATGGAGTAGTGGTTTGTTCATTGGGAGATGGCTCCATAACAGAAGGGGAAGTGTCTGAGGCTTTTCAAATGGCAGTACTAAAGAAGTTGCCAATATTATATTTAATTCAGGATAATGAATGGGATATTTCTGCTTATTCAAAAGAAGTTCGTGCACAGGATGCACCGGAGTTTGCAAAAGGATTTCATGGTTTAGAAACTCGAAGCATTGATGGGACAGATTTTTATAAAAGCTATGAAACGATAGAAGAAGTTATAGGAATAATTCGTAAAGAACGAAGACCATTTTTAGTTCATGCAAAAGTTCCTTTGTTAAATCATCACACTTCAGGAGTTCGAAAGGAATGGTATCGCGAGGATTTGGAGGAAGAGCAAAAGCGCGACCCGTTTCCACGATTTAGAAATAAATTAATTGTTGATGGTTTTGATAAAGATGAGTTGAATGAAATTGAGGCGAAGGCAAAAGTTACAGTTGAGGTAGAGTATCAAAAAGCTTTAAAAGCTGAAGACCCTAGACCTGAAGATTTGTTTACGCATGCGTTTGCACCTACACCTATCACCGAAGAAAAAGGAGAGCGTGAACCCAAAGGAAAAGAGAAAACGGTGATGGTTGATTCGGCACTTTTTGCTATACGTGAGTTGATGGAAAAACATAAAGAATGTTTGTTGTACGGACAAGATGTAGGAAAAAGATTGGGCGGTGTGTTTAGGGAAGCTGCAACACTGGCGCAAAAATTTGGCGATGAACGTGTATTTAATACTCCAATTCAAGAAGCATTTATAGTGGGTAGCACAGTTGGAATGAGCGCAGTAGGCCTTAAGCCCATTGTAGAAGTTCAGTTTGCGGATTATATATGGCCGGGGTTAAATCAGTTATTCACCGAAGTTGCACGGTCATGCTATTTAACGAATGGGAAATATCCTGTGAGTATGATATTGCGTGTTCCTATTGGAGCGTACGGTAGTGGTGGTCCTTATCATTCTTCTAGCGTAGAATCGGTAGTTACTAATATTCGCGGCATAAAAGTTGCTTATCCTTCTACAGGTGCAGACTTAAAAGGATTAATGAAATCTGCATACTATGATCCAAATCCGGTTGTTATGTTAGAACACAAAGGACTTTACTGGAGTAAAATAAAAGGAACTGAAGATGCAAAAACTGTGGAGCCTGATGAAAATTATGTAATTCCTTTTGGTAAAGCAAGAATTGTTCAAGAGGCATCAGTTAATGAAACCCATTCTACTGTTTGCATTGTTACATATGGCATGGGAGTGTATTGGGCAAAAAATGCAGCAAAAAAATTCCCAGGCAGAGTAGAAATTATTGATTTAAGAACATTGGTGCCGCTGGATGAGAATACTGTTTTTGAATCCGTTAAAAAACATTCTCGTTGTTTAGTAGTAACCGAAGAACCCCCTCAAAATTCATTTGCTCAAGCGCTTGCAGGAACAATATCTGAAAAATGCTTTGAATCATTGGATGCTCCTGTGCGAATTATTGGCTCAGAAAATCTACCTGCAATTCCACTAAACTCTATACTGGAAGCTACTATGCTTCCGAATGCGGATAAAGTGGCAAAAGTTATTGAAGAACTTCTGAATTATTAATTTAAGAATCAAACTATGAAAAATCTTATTTTTTTTATTCTAACTGCCCTTCTCTTTTCATCATGCAGGACTAACCTGCTTTTTATAAGTGTTCAGAAGCCAGCCAAAGTAACCATGTCTAATAACGTAACTAAAGTTGGTGTTATCAATCGTAGTATTCCTAATGAAGAGGATAAAATTCAAAATGCAGCACATCAGGTACTTGCTGCTCAGAGCTTTGCGATGCTAAAAGAGGGCGGAAAGGAAGGAATACGAGGATTAAAAGATGCATTGATGGAGAACAAGCGGTTTGGTCAGGTTTTGGTTTTAGATTCAATCAAACTAAAAAGTGCTGCCATCGGTATTTTCCCTTCTGCACTATCTTGGGATAAAGTGGAGAGTATCTGTAAAACAAATAAGATCGATGCATTATTTGTGCTTGAGATGTTTGACACAGATTTGAAAGTAAACCCAAGTTCTGTTCCTGTTAATGTTACCAGCCCCATGCAGGTTGTTAATTCAATTCAGAATATTAGTATGACTACAACGGTAAAAACAGGATGGAGAATATATGTTCCAAGCTCCAGAAATATGATTGATGAGTATACGGTTTTTCAAAATGCTACCAGCTCTAGTGGCGCTAACCCTCTAATTACAGTCGATGCGATTCTTCAGCGCAAAGAAGTAATTAAAAAAATGGCTTACGATTGTGGCAGAATTTATTCCGAGAGAATTCTATCGGAATGGGTACGCGTGAATAGGAATTATTTTATTCGTGGAGGCACTTATGAATTTAAGATTGCCAAGCGAAAAGCTCGAGCTGGCAACTGGGATGGAGCTGCAGAAATATGGAAAAAGAATACGACCAGTTCAAAAAGAAAAACGGCAGGAAGAGCAAATTACAACATGGCTATCATTCAGGAAATAAATGGAAACTTGGATGAAGCAATCAAGTATGCACAAAAATCATACGAAGACTACGGAGTGCGACTTGCTTTGCAATACATCAATATTCTAAAGCGAAGAAAAAATCAGGAAAACCTTTTGGAGATTCAAAACGGGCAGTAGGTTTGGTTGGTTTTGAAAAATGAAAATATTCTCATTATATAATATGCCAAGTAATGTTTTTTTCATTTATTCCCTTAACTAGTAGAGTTTATACTTAAGTTTCATGCACCTGCCTATTTCAGTATTTTCTCTCATCTACTAGTAAATATTAGGGAATTCAGCCTAAAATCAACTGCCGTTCAATCAAAAATCCTTGTATATTCGCGACCTAAATTATTAACCGATTAAAATTATTTATTATGGAAAAAGGAACAGTGAAGTTTTTTAATGAAACAAAAGGATTTGGTTTCATTAAGACAGAGAGTGGAAACGAAGTATTTGTACACGTTTCAGGTCTAGTAGACAAAGTTCGCGAGAACGATAACGTAACTTTTGAAATGTCAGAAGGCAAAAAAGGACCAAACGCTATAAACGTTAAACTAGCATAAGCTCTCCCATTCGCCAATTATATTTGGCGCACATCATTTATTTTTCTTATCAGATTTTGAATGAAGCATCAAACCTCTCTGCTACTATGCAGAGAGGTTTTAATGTATTTGGTAGCTATTTAATTTATTATGGAAATATCTGATTATTCAGTTCCAATTCTTTGTCTCACTATAATTATATCATACTTAGATGACTTTTGAAGATTTAAAACTATTGCCTCAAATTCTTTCTGCATTAAAAACGAAAGGGTATTTGAAGCCAACACCCATTCAGGAAAAGTCTATTCCTCCAATATTAGATGGAATGGATATTTGTGGTTCTGCCCAAACAGGAACAGGAAAAACAGCAGCCTTTGCATTGCCGATGCTACAGTTACTTCATATAGGTAGGGCAAGCCAGCGAAAAGGAATTAAGTCGTTAATATTAGCTCCTACACGGGAGCTTGCTCAACAAATCAGCGACAATTTTAAGGATTACGGCAAAGGTCTAAATTTAAAACATTGTGTAATATATGGTGGTGTAAGTCAGCACGGACAAACAAATACGCTTAAAGCAGGAGTCGATATTGTAATAGCAACACCGGGCAGGCTACTTGATTTAATGAATCAGGGCTTTGTTCATTTAAATGCAATTGAATTTTTTGTTTTGGATGAAGTGGATCGAATGTTGGATATGGGTTTTATCAATGATATTAAAAAAATTATTGCTAAGCTTCCTGCAAAAAAGCAAACATTATTTTTCTCTGCGACCATGCCTCCGGAGATAAAAAAATTATCTGATACGTTACTTAAGAACCCTGTGATTGTACAAACTGCTCCAGTTTCTACTGCTGCTGTCACTGTGCAGCAATATGTGTATCATGTTAAAACAGATAGGAAGAGAGATCTTTTAGCTTATCTATTAGGAAAGGAGAATAAGCCACATGTGCTTGTTTTTACAAGAACTAAAAGAGGGGCTGATAAATTAGCTAAAGGCTTAACGGCAGATGGAATAACGGCAGAGGCTATCCATGGTAATAAATCGCAAAATGCAAGACAGCGTGCTTTGAATCGATTTAAAGACAGAACTATTAGTATGCTAATTGCTACTGATGTTGCATCTAGAGGGTTGGATATAACTGAAATTTCTCACGTAATAAATTTTGACCTTCCAGAAGAAGCAGAGACCTATATTCACCGTATTGGTAGAACAGGAAGAGCGGGAGCAGCAGGAGTTGCAATTTCTTTTTGTGCACCCGATGAGCGTGGTCAATTACGCGATATTAATAAGCTTACTAAAAATATTGAAATCATATCCGATCAACCTTACGATGCTTCGGCAGCAAGCGAAGAGCCAAGAAAGCAAAATGGTCAATCCAAAGGTAGAAAAGGTGGAGGGTCAAAAAGAAACTTTTCTGGCAATTCAGGTGGAAGCGGAAGAAAGCCTTCCGGAAACCAAGGCAGTTGGAGAGGTGGAAGAACCAACGACCGTTCTTATCGATAATATTTAAGTGTACATTCGAGTGTAAATGAAAAAGATTGAAACTCGAACAGCTATTATTTCTTATGTTGAAAAGGGAATAGTTTTTGTAAAGTTCAAGCCTAATACCCGTTTAGATAAACCCGATATTTTTAAAAATATGGCTGCTGCAACTAAAATTGCTAGAGGAAGACATTGCGCAATTTTGGAGATAAATAAAAATTCTGGTATTACGGATGCTGCATTAAAATATGCTGAATCTAAAGACAATGCAAAAAATAGAATTGCTAATGCCTTATTAATCAAATCAGCCTCTGTAAAATTATTATGGAGCTTTTTTTCAATGTTTTTCAAACCTACCGTGCAAAATCAAATATTTACCAGCAAAAAGGCTGCGTTGATATGGCTTAGAAAATTTCAATAATTTTTTAATCTGTTTTTATCGGCACCGTTCTTGTTTTCTATTTTATGTTTGTTTGGTATTAATAGGTTGCTTTTTGCAGTAAAGCAGCTCGGGTAACCCCGGCTAAAGATTAAATCTTCTGTCGGGGTTTTTCCGTTATCACCTGATAAAACAAAGCGTATCTTTGTTGTGTTATGAAAAGAAAAAATTTAAAGCCTAAAGTCGATAAGGACTTTGATCCTAAAAAAGAAGGTAGCTTTTCTTCTAAGAAAAATAAGTTTAAGCCCAAGCGCGAAGGAAGTTTTAAATCTAAAAAACGTCCGCCACTTTTTCCTTACAATAAAAAAAGTTTCGCAACAAAATTACAAGGCGTACAAAAACCTGTTACAAGCACTGTGCCTCCACTTAAAAAGCAAGAAGGAGAAAATTTAATTCGCCTAAATAAATACCTATCAAATGCAGGAATTTGTTCTCGAAGAGAGGCAGATGCCTATATAGCCGCTGGTGTGGTAAAAGTAAATGGGGAGATAATTACCCTGTTAGGATATAAAATTTTACCTGGCGATAAAGTGCAATTTGGGGATGATACAGTACGTAAAGATAAGACCGTTTATATATTATTAAACAAGCCTAGAGGATATATTACTACCTGCGATGACCCTCAAGAACGAGATACAGTTCTTGATTTAATTAAAAATGTGCCTGAGCGTATTTATCCAGTTGGACGCTTAGATAGAAATACATCTGGATTACTTCTTTTAACGAATGATGGAGATCTTGCTAAAATACTTATGCACCCAAAGTATGAGGTAGCTAAAATTTATCATGTGGTTTTAGATAAGCCTTTAACTGCTACTGATTTCGAAAAAATTGAAAAGGGTATTGGTTTGGAAGATGGATTTGTAAAAGTTGATGAAATTGCATACGTAGATGGCTCAGATAATCGCAGAGAAATAGGGATTGAAATACATTCTGGGAAAAATAGGATTATTAGAAGAATTTTTGAATCGCTAGAATATAAAGTCGACAAGCTTGACAGGGTATTATATGCCTCATTAACTAAAAAGAATCTACCTAGAGGTAAATGGCGCTTTTTAGATGAATCTGAAGTTAGAATGCTAAAGCGCATTAAGTAGGTTTATTAAACCCAAATTTTCCTGTTCAAAAAGTATATAGTACTTTTTGGGTTAAAATATCGTTTCCAACTATCCGTTGTGAATAGAAGCCTGGTTTTAACTATTGGCAACATCTCAATTTTTGCACTTTTGTAGTTCAATGATTAAAGTCAAAAAATACATATTGATTTTCTTGTCTGTTTTATTCATATCAATCATTACGTTGGTAGGGATTTCAATTTCCTATGAAAAAGAAGTTAAAGCGTATATGATTGATGAGTTAAATAAACGATTAAGAGCAAAAGTAATTGTTGATAGCGACAATATTAATTTCTCACTTCTCAAAGGATTTCCGTTTGCTTCATTGACTTTTAAAGACATTATCATGCTTGGAGCGCCCATGAGTAAAATAAATGAGGTTAACAAAGGAAATGCACAAGTGTTTAAATCTGATACTCTTTTTTCGTTGAATGATTTGTCGTTGCGATTTAATATTATTGATATACTACTTAAAAAATATGCAGTAAAAAAAATTATGGCTAAAGGTGGATTTGTATCACTTAAAATAAGACAGAATGGGTCATTGAATTGGGATGTTTGGAGTCAATCTACTGACACAACCTCGGAATCTGAAAGTTCAGCTTTTAAGTTGGAAAAGTTTGATTTGAAAAATGTTTCAATCTCCTACTTAGATGCTAGAAGCCAAGTAAGCATTTCTAGTTTTGTTAGTAAGGGAAGCTTCGGAGGGGAGTTTACAAGCAGCGAATATGATCTGGGAATTTATGGAGACATGCTTGTAGAGAGTTATGTGGTAAACGAGGTGAACTACCTAGACAATAAGCCTGTAAAAGTTAATCTGAATTTAAAAGTAGATTCTGAAAAAAACTTATACAGTTTCACAGATGCAACTGTTTTCATTTCAGATATTGAAGTACAAGTGGAAGGGAAGTATATGGCAGGTGATCCATCAGACCAAATAGATGTATTTTTTAAAACCAAAGATTTAGACATCGAATCCGCCTTTTCTATTTTGCCTGAGAAGTACTTTGTTTTATTTAAAGATTACGAAAGCAAAGGCGAGTTCTATTTTAATGCTCATGTAGCTGGTAAAACAGATGATGTTAATAGGCCGGTTGTGAAAGTAGATTTTGGAATAACAAAAACTGATATAATGCATCTTAGCTCTGGTATAGTATTGAAAGATGTTCATTTGTTGGGTAGTTATTACAATGCCGGGTCTAAAGATTACTTGGATATTAAATCATTTTCTACTCAAACAATTAACGGAAATATTTCAGGCAGCATTCGTTTAGATAATACAGATAACCCAATAGTTAATGCCTCATTAAAAGCAAATATGCCTTTAGAAAATATTAGGCAATTGACGTGCATGGATACGCTATGGAACTACCCACTGCAATCTATGAGTGGAAGCGTGAATATTAATTTTACTTATAAAGGAAGATTAAAGGAGTCAAGTAAATATGTAAAGTCTGATTTTGATAATATGATTTTTTCGGGAGATTTATCTTTTGTAGATGCCGGACTTAAAATTCGTAATTCAAATTTTAGCTTAGACAGTATATCGGGCTCTTTGTTGTTTAATAATAATAGTATTACCATTAATTCACTTTCTGGAAAAACTAAAAACAGCGATTTCTATTTTAAAGGGGAGTTAAATAATGTGCTAAGTTATTATTTGTCTGATAGAGCTAGTTTATCCGTTGCAGCTACCTTTCAGTCTAACTTTTTTGATCTTAATGAATTTTTATTGGACCAGCATGAGTCTACTAAAAGAGATACAGTATACAGAATTAGTTTTTCTCCTTTATTAAATTTTAATCTTAAAACGGATATTGGCAAATTTACATTTCGAAAATTTGAAGCAAACAATTTAAGAGGCAATTTTGTGTTAAAAAATAAAAAACTTATTGGCGACCCAATCGTTTTTTCCACCATGGATGGGGCCTTTGAGGCTAGTGGTATGGTTGATGGTGAAAACGACAGCCTTTTTTTAATTACGTGTGATGCTAAGTTGAAAAAAATAAACATTAACAAATTGTTTTACCAATTTGAAAATTTTAGCCAAAACACGTTAACCCAAGCTAACTTAAAAGGACTTATTACAGCAGATGTTCAATTTGCTTCTATTTGGACATCGGATTTAACCGTAGACTTAAATAGAATTTACGCGAAGAGCAATTTGACAATAGAAAAAGGGGAGCTAATTAATTTTGAGCCACTTAAAGCGCTTTCAAAGTATGTTGCGGTTTCGGAATTACAGTCCATTAAGTTTGAAACATTGCAAAATCAAATAGAGATAAAAGATCAAAAAATATTTATTCCTAAGATGGATATCAAATCAAATGCTTTGGATTTATCGTTGGCGGGAACACATTCATTTGAAAACGTAATTGATTATCATGTTAAAGTATTGCTTTCTGATTTGCTTTTTCAAAAGGCACGTAAAGCAAAAAAAGAAAACACAGAATTTGGTGTCGTAGAAGATGATAAGTCTGGAAGAACTAGTTTGTTTATCTCCATGACAGGCCCAGCAGATAACCCAACAATTAAATATGATAAACAAAGTGCTAAGCAGAATTTCAAAGAGAATGTTGCAGAAGAGAAACACTCATTAAAGCAAATATTGAAAGAAGAGTTTGGTTGGTTTAAAAAAGATACCACCTTGAAAAAAGATGTAAAACCTAAAGATTCTGGTAAATTCATTATTAAATGGGATGAGGAAGACAAAAAAGAGAAGAGAAAGAAGGAAGATGAGGACTTTTAATCAATATATTTGAGGTAAATACAAAATACAATGAAAAAAGCACTTTTTACTTCCATTTTTTTATTTGGAATCCTTATCATTTCTAATGCTCAAGAGCAAGATAGAAAGCCTTCACGCCAGAATATTTCAAAAGTAGAATTGATTTCTATGAATACCATAGTTGAACTGTATCAGGCTATTGATCCTGCTACAGATTGCTCCTTATATACTTTTCGTTCTTTTGATTTAATCCTAAATTTAGATGGGGTTGAATTCACTGAAACAGCATATGGAACTTCTTTTTCGCAAAAGCAAAAAAATCTAATTTCCAAAGCGCCTACAGGCACTAAAATTTTCATAGAACATGTAAGTGCAGTTGAAAAAAGCACGGGTGTATCTAAAAGCATAATAAACCTTCTAATTAAAATTACTGAGTAGCAGGTTGCTCTGGTAGATGTTTTTGCATTAGCAAGCAAATTTATTTGTCGCGTATATGAGTATTTATTCCCGCAAACAACGTTGGAAATTATTTCTTCTTTTAGGAGCTTTGGGGATTGTATTTGCTTCTCTCTGGTACACAAACCTGCTGGTAAAAAAAATTGCTGACGAAGAGAAGAAAAAAGTTAGACTTTGGGCAGAAGCAATTCAACGAAAAGCCAGTTTGGTTAAATACACGAATGAACTATTTCGGAAAATTGAAAATGAAGAAAGGCAAAAAATTGAACTTTGGGCTGAGGCAAACAGGCAGTTAGGGCGGGATCTTAGCGACTACACGTTTGTGCTGGAGGTAATTAAAAATAATGTTACTATTCCTGTAATTATTACAGATCAATCAAAGTCTGTAATGCTTCCTAAAAATCTCGACTCAACCCGTATGGGCGATAAAGAATATTTGCGTCAGCAAATAGATTCAATGACGCTTCAGCATGCTCCAATTGAAATTGAGTTTTTGCCGGGAAAAAAGAATTATTTGTATTACAGCGATTCAAAATTGTTTACCGAACTTAAAATTGTATTCGATGGTTTAATTAGGTCTTTTATTTCTGAAGTAGCTTTAAACTCTGCTTCTGTTCCTGTTATTTATACAGATTCTACTAAAAAGCATGTGCTTGGCTTCGGCAATATGGATTCAGTTATGGTGCAAGACTCTGGCTTCGTTCAAAATGCGATCAATGAATTTACGCTTCAAAACCAACCTATAGAAGTAGATCTTGGAGATGGGCAAAAGAATTATATTTTTTACAAAGAATCTTTTCTGCTAACACAATTAAAATATTATCCCTTTTTCCAGTTTGGCATCATTGGCATATTTCTTTTGATTTCATATATATTGTTTAGTACTGCCAGAAAAGCCGAGCAAGACCAGGTGTGGCTTGGTATGGCAAAGGAAACTGCCCATCAGCTAGGTACTCCACTTTCTTCTATCATTGCTTGGCTGGAATATTTGAAAATGAAAGGGGTTGATGAAAAAATGCTTAGTGAAGCAAGGCAAGATGTAAATAGGTTAGAGACGATTACAGAAAGGTTTTCTAAAATTGGTTCTCTGCCTGTATTAAAAAAGGCTGATATATTGGAGGTAGTTAACAAATCGGTAGATTACATGAGAACGCGCACCTCTCAAAGTGTAAATTTTACGGTGAGTTCGCTTAATAATTACCCTATTATAGTTAAGTTAAACATTCCTCTTTTTGAATGGGTGGTTGAAAACTTATGCCGTAATTCAGTGGATGCTATGGGTGGTTCTGGGGCTATTTCAGTAGTTATTTCGGATCAAGTTCAGTTTGTTTACATCGATTTGTCAGATACAGGGAAAGGAATGCCTCGTTCACAATACAAAACAATTTTTCAGCCTGGTTTTACTACCAAACAACGAGGTTGGGGCTTAGGCTTATCGCTCGTAAAACGTATTGTAGAGAACTATCATGGTGGTAAAATATTTGTAAAACATTCGGAAGTAGGTAAGGGTACAACCATTCGCATTGTGTTGAATAAATAATCTCTGTTAATTTATTGTATCGTGGCAGGAATATATATTCACATCCCATTTTGCCGTCAAGCTTGCAGTTATTGCGATTTTCATTTTTCTACTAACACAAAAAATAGCAAAGATTTTTTATTGTCTCTACATAAGGAAATTGAGATGCAGAAAAACTATTTAAGCTCTCAAAACATAAACACAATTTATTTTGGAGGCGGAACCCCTTCGTTATTATCTGCGAACGATATATGTTTATTGATAGATAAAATTTCAAAATATTTTTTCATAGATAAAAACGCGGAGATAACGTTAGAGGCAAATCCTGACGATTTAACTACAAGCAAAATAAAAGAATTTTCAGTAACGCCAGTAAATCGACTGAGCATAGGCATACAAAGTTTTAGAGAGGAAGATTTAATTTTTTTAAATCGAGCGCATAATGCTAAGCAAGCCATTGAATCGGTAAAACATGCGCAAGAGGCAGGATTTAAAAATATTACGATTGACCTTATCTATGGCACACAAACCATGTCAAATGAAGAGTGGGAAAAAAATTTATCTATCGCATTTGATTTAAAGGTGCAACATCTTTCTTGTTATTCGCTTACCATTGAGCCTCGAACTCCATTATCGTCATATATTAAAAAAGGAACCGCTCCTGAGGTTGATCCTCAAAAGAGTGCTCAGCAATTTGAGATATTAATGGACCAAGCTAGACGTAATGATTTTATTCATTATGAAATTTCTAATTTTTGTACGGAAGGGCATTACTCTAAACACAATAGTAGTTATTGGAAAGGAAATAACTACTTGGGATTAGGACCTTCTGCTCATTCATTTGATGGTAATTCTAGGCAATGGAATGTGAAAAGTAATGCAGCCTATATTAGCACTATAAACGCGAGAGTTGTTCCGTTCCAATTGGAGACCCTTACTGTGGATCAAAAATACAATGAGTACATTTTAACTACTTTAAGGACTATCTGGGGTCTTGAGGTAAAGACGATAGCGGATAAATTTGGCGATGCGTTTCTCACTCATTTTACAAAAGAGATTGAAAAGCATTTACATAATAATATGGTGTTTATGGAAGGAGACGTTGTTGCCCTAACTCAAAAAGGAAAACTTTTTTCTGATACTATAGCAAGTGATTTATTTGTTGTTTAATATTGCTATCTAAGTAAATAGTTTTATTTTATCAAAAGCACGGTGAGAAATTATTTATACGCATTTTTATTACTTGTTTTAATTTGTGCCAATTGCTATTCGCAAGATTCTATTTCTTTTTTATCGCCTGCGTCTAAATTTAACAAACATCGTTTTGCTACTGTTGCCGCTTCAGAAATATTAGTTTATGGCGGTGCTTTAGCAGTTCTTAGCAAGTCGTGGTACAGCAATTATGCCAGCACTTCATTTCATAGTTTTAACGATGCTTCGGAGTGGTTACAAATAGATAAGGCTGGGCATTTTGCTTCTGCATGGTATCTTGGCAAAATGGGAACGCATACTTTTGAGTGGAGCGGTGTAAGCAGTAAAAATGCAAAGTGGTATGGTGTGGCGAGTAGTTTTCTGTTTTTTACAGGAATAGAAATGCTTGATGGGTTTTCAAAAGGTTGGGGGTTTTCTTGGAGCGATTTTGCTGCTAATTCGCTTGGGTCTGGATTCATTATTGGTCAAACTGCTTTAAAAAATTCAAGCAAAAAATCTTGTTTAAAATCAGGAGTATCTGCCATTACATTTAAATTTTCTTTTGCTAAAACCGACTACCCTAAATATAGACCTTCATTGCTAGGAAAAACATTTTCAGAAAATTTACTAAAAGATTATAATGGACAGTCCTATTGGATGTCTTTCAACCTTTCTTCATTCATGCTTAAAGAAAATCGATTTCCTAAATGGTTAAACATTGCTGTTGGGTACGGTGGTGACGGGATGATTAGTGGAACGCCTGGCGATATTTATGTATATAGCTCAGGAGTTGTTGTTCAATATCAAATAGAACGCTACAGGCAGTATTATCTTTCTTTGGATATTGATTTAACTCGCATTAAAACTAAATCTGCTGTGTTAAAAACAATTTTTGAAGCAGTATCATTTATTAAAATTCCTGCTCCTGCACTCGAGCTTAGTCAGAAATCTTTGAGATTCCATCCCTTATTTCACTAATGGCTAACATCTTTTCACTTTACAAATATGCATTTACTGGTTTGCAGCCCAGTGTTTGGATATTATCGTGCGCTACCTTTATTAATAGAAGCGGATCTATGGTGCTTTTATTTGCAGCATTGTATTTTACTAATGTATTGGATTTTAGCATTTCTACAGCAGGGTTTATAATGAGCTTTTATGGAATTGGTTCAGTGCTCGGATCATATTTTGGTGGCTGGATTACTGATAAAAAGAGTTTTTATGATATCATGATTATCTCTTTATCGTCAAGCGGTATAATTTTACTTTTGCTACTATTAGTTACTTCTCCTTACTTATTAGCATTGGTAATATTTTCATATGCCTTTGCCTCCGATATGTTTCGACCAGCAAATGCTGCTGCTATTGCGGCTTATAGTAGTGTAGAAAACCGCACTCGGTCGGTTTCCATGGTGCGCTTAGCAATTAACATGGGTTTTTCTATTGGACCTGCCATAGGTGGTTTTATCGCTTTATATGCAGGGTATCATTGGTTATTTGTTATTGACTCACTTACGAGCATATCAGCGGCAATTTTATTATATCATTACCTGCCACGTCCCAATAAAAATATTTTTGATCGTAAAGAGCTTCCAGTTAATACTAAAAGTCTTTCAGCATATCATGATCGGAGATATTTATTTTTTATTTTAATGGTTGTGTTTTATGGCATTTGTTTTTTTCAAATGTTTGTTAGTATTCCGCAATATTTTAATAAAGTATGTAACTATACGGAAGGCACCATTGGCCTGTTAATGGGACTAAATGGCTTATTAGTAGTTATTATTGAAATGCCTTTAATGGCAGCTTTAGAAAAGCAATCAAAAATATTTCGATACATGGTTTTAGGTGCACTATTAATCCCCATATCATTTTCAGCTTTAATTTTTGGAAAAGGAATATTGCTTTGGGCAATCGTATATATTTTTTTTATTACGCTATCTGAAATATTCGCAATGCCTTTTATGATGAATTATTCTTTATCCAGGCCTCAAAAACATCGACAAGGACAGTATTCTGCATTATATTCAATAGCGTACGGACTGGCTTTAATAATTGCTCCGGTAGTAGGCTTAGGAATTGCTGAATTGTATGGGTTTGACTTCATGTTTATTTTCTTTTCTTTGCTTGGCGTAATCACAGCGGTTGGATTTATGATATTAAATCACTATCAACCGACTAAAGCCTAAAACGATCTTTCATCTGGCGTAAGGCATTGATTTTCGGTATGTTTAATTTTGCATTCAAAAGTTACCTCCCCCTCAATTTATTAAGTCGGGAATAAACTTGGCATTTCAATTTTCGTTTTGGCGTAGGATCGTTTTACATTTCGTAACAGTTCATTTACATCCAGCATACTTACAAGGT
>Ga0163151_10000581_pt1 | contig 63807 bp, 58 predicted proteins | sample OliLakLV19MP5IB2_FD_145596 | JGI IMG/M metagenome (GOLD analysis project Ga0163151, IMG submission 145596) | Freshwater microbial mat bacterial communities from Lake Vanda, McMurdo Dry Valleys, Antarctica - Oligotrophic Lake LV.19.MP5.IB-2 | ecosystem: Environmental > Aquatic > Freshwater >... | reverse complement strand
GCGAAGCCTGCACTTAATGCAATTATTGTTAACCACCTTGCCGCCACATCAGCTAATAATTGTGTTTTCGATTTTGCCTTCTGCGCATCGCCTACCAATTGAATTACTTTAGATAAATAAGAGTCGCCTGCCGAGTGCGTAACCTTTACTTTTAGAGAACCATTTCCATTGAGTGAACCGGCAATTACGTTATCTCCATTTGTTTTTTCAACTGGTTTTGATTCGCCGGTGAGCATGCTTTCATTTATATAACTTGTTCCTTCCACTATAATTCCATCCGCAGGTATTTTCTCTCCCGGTTTTATTAATAGGATATCTTCCGCCTTCAGATCACTTGTTTTCATTTCCATAACGCTGTCGCCGTCCATCACATGAGCCTCATCAGGCATTAACTGAACAAGCAATTCCAATTCTCTGGATGCTCCGGCAATTGATTTCATTTCGAGCCAGTGACCCAGCAACATAATTAATATCAAGGTTGCCAGTTCCCAAAAAAAGTCCATGCCTTCCAACCCAAAAACTGTTGCAGTACTGTATACATAAGCTGTTGTGATTGCTACGGCAATTAACGTCATCATACCGGGCATTTTCTTTTTTATTTCTTCTGCTAAACCCTGTAAAAAAGGTTTGCCTCCATAAAAGAAAACGATACTGGATAAAACAAATAAAACATATTTATCTCCCCTGAAAACCAAATTCCAATTCAGCCATTGCTGAATCATAGGCGATAGTAATAAGATTGGAATGGTAAGAATCAATACAACATAAAAACGTTTTTTAAAGTCAGCAATCATCATTTTATGATGATCGTGACCCTCCATACCCATTGGTGGACCTTTTTTCGGACTGGAATGGTTCATTTTTGAATGATCCATTTTCGAGTGATCCAATTCAGGATTAGTATGTTGTTTATGTTCCATTATATTACTTATTACAAATCATTTAAATAAATTAATCAAAGAATTATTTTACAACAATCACAAAATCTGCCGTATGAATTTTATTGGCATGATTAAATTGTAAAAATGCCCTATATACTCCTGCCGATTCAAATTCAGTGTGAAATACAACCGAGGGACCATGACTATTATCGTCCATTGGATGTGCATGCAGATAATTCTGCGTGTTCTCACTTATTATTACTAAATGTCCCAAGGCTCCAAGGTAATGTTCAAGATCTTTAACTTCTTTTCCATTTTTCTTAATATTGAATGTTAGCATTTGTGCTTCGCCGGCCTTGATCTCAACATTGTTGAACGTCATACTCACTTCATACCCATCATCACCTTTCCAGGCAAGATTTTGTTTGGAATATTTTCTTGCTTCCTTATTATAACCTTCTACAGTTATTGGAATTCGAGTGAGTTGTTGCGAAGCTCCTTCGGGTTTATAATCAGCGTATAAAATAAAACTGCCTCCGTAAGGAAATTTAGTATCCACTACATAATTATTATCTTTATCAACTAATGGATGAATATGATCGAACCACGATAAGTCGCTACTAACAAGAATGAGGTGTATTTTCTTTTCATGAACAACCTCAAGGGGAATTAAATCTGAAGTTTTTCCAATTTGTTCCGGCCTTAAAATGAGTGTAACATTTTGTTTTTCATTTATTGTTGCCGGAGTGGTTGTAAATTTCATGTTATACGTTTTATCGGTTGAGTGCAAATGCTCATGATCTCCGTCGGCATGATTTACCTCACTAATTTGAATTTCTTGCTGGATAGTGTTTTGCCGGTTGACCTCTTTATTATTGTTACAGCTAAATAAAAAAATTGTAGCGGATATGGCTATTAGAAAACTAAATTGTTTCATTTTTCAAATTTTATTTTATAGTTGATGTATATTTTGTCCAGATTTTTCTTCAAATCATGATTAATTTCTAACACGCTTCCCTTCACAATTTATTTTTGGCTATTCAACCAATTCTGAAACTCCCCAATTTCCTTATTCTGATCAACGATCATTTTTTGCGCCATTTCTTTTACTTCTAAATGACTGCCATGCGATAATTCATTTTTTGCCATGTCAATTGCAGATTGGTGGTGCATGATCATCATCATTGCAAAATCTTTATCCGTATTTCCGCTCATTTTCATTGAGGCCATACTGGTTTCCATTGTGGTCATTGCATCCATTAATTCATTATGCTCCCCATGAGAATGGTCGCCGGAGTGGTCATGCGCTTTAGTCGTTTCTTTTTTTTCTCCTGCTTCATGTTTAGCAACCTCTGCCTGCATTGCGGCAATTTCTGCTTTTTGAGCAGCGATAATATTTTCCGCCATTTTTTTCATAGTTGCGTCCCTGCCTGATGTTAATTCTACATGCGACATATCTATTGCACCCTGATGGTGTGCGATCATCATATTTAAAAAATCCAGATCAAAATCACCGGTCATTTGCATTCCCTTCATTTTGCCCATCATGTCTGTCATGGTTTTCATCATAGCTTCGTTTTTCTGAAATGTTTGTTCTGCACTTGAATCGTTTTTGTTGTCCATAGTGTTGTCTTCTTTTGTTTTATTTGTGCAGGCTTGTAACAGGAATAATCCCAATACAAGAGTTAAACCGAAATTGATCTTATTGTTTTTCATAATTTTATTTTTTAATTTTTATTAAATAATATTTGTAATTTAATCATTTTAACTTATCTGATAATTCAGCATCATGCCATCGTCTTCGTGTTCAAGATTATGACAATGAAATACAAATTTGCCAATATTGTTTCCAAAAGGAATTATTACTCTTACTATTTCTTCCGGCATTACCAGCACAGAATCTTTCCACCCTCTTTCATGAGGTTGTATTGTTCCACTTCCATTTATGCGGTCAAGTATTTGAAAATGCTGAGCATGTATATGCATTGGATGCGGCTCGCCGCCTTCGCTGTTGTCAAAGGTCCAGATTTCAGTTGCTCCTGCGCTTACATACTCATCAATTCTGTCTTCTTCAAATGTTTTACCCCCAATATTGTGTCCGCTGCCGGTTTCGTGCCCACCATGACCATCTCCATGGGGATTTGAAATATCAAAACTTCTATTTATAGTGGCCATACCTTCTGTAAGTATTGAAAATGAACTTAAAACACCGGGCAAAATAAATGTATCAATAACTGAAGAGGTAATAATAAATTTCATAATGTTGAATTCCTGCGTCCCCTGCGCATCACCACCATTAAAAGTTTTACTGATGAGGAATATTTCATCATCTATAAGGTTACTTCTGAAATCTATAATTAAATCAACCCTTTCCCCGGGACCAACAAGGATTGAAGTGGTGGATTCAGGTGAAGCAATTAATCCCCCATCACCTCCAATTACATTAAATGCAGCAGAGTTGCTTAACGCAAGATTGTAGATGCGTGCATTACTGCCGTTTAATATCCTTACCCGATACTGTTTTGTTGATACATTATGAAAGGGTGCATAAACGCCATTCACTAAAACAAATTCGCCCATGTATCCGGTCATAATTTCCATTTCAGCCGGAGAATAAATTATTGCATTTCCAGAAATTCTTTTATCCTGAATTACAAGCAATAATTCATTTTCTCCTGATGGGAGACTCAAAGCATCTTCCTCTGGATCATTTACAACAATTAATCCTGCCAATCCTTTGAAGGTATGTTCGCCCGTTTTTAAATCGGGATGGGGATGATACCAATATAATCCCGCTCTTTCCATTACAGAAAAATTATAATTAAATGAACTGCCCGCTTCAATCACATCTGAAGGATAACCATCCATATTTGCCGGTGCAGTTAAACCGTGCCAGTGGATATTGGTGGCTTCAATTAAATCATTTTGTACGTTTACAGAAAAATTTTCTCCTGAATTTAATTTAAATGTAGGGCCAAGAATAATATTATTCTCATATCCATATACAAAAAGCGAATTTCCATTAAATACTCCCCCGTTAGTTGATTGAGCAGTTAAGGAAAAACTGCCTGTTTGTATATTTGGGAAAACAAGCGCATCCGAAAAACCACCTTCTGTTACCGACACAGGAGCGCCCATTAACATATCATCCATAGACATATCTGTTTTGCATGCTGCAAACAACATAGAAAGCCCTCCGGTAAAAACACCTGCTGTGCCCACTGAGGAAATCGTAATGAATTTTCTTCTTTTCATCACTAAATTAATTAACAGTAATTGTTATCATTTCTTCATTCATTTTCGACATATCTTCATTATGCACAGCTAAGGAAACATCATAAATTCCGGGATTGTTATAAGTATGTGATATTGACTCGCCTTCACCTGTTGCACCATCTCCGAAATCCCATTCCCAATGGTGCGTATCTGTTGAACACGACCCATCAAAATCAATGGTTTCTCCTGCATTAATTGTTGTTGCTGAAGTTGTAAAACAACCCATAGGATCGTCATGATTCATACATGATGAAAAGGCGAAAATAAATATTGCTGATATTGCAACAATAAAAAATTGATTTTTAGATTTCATTTTGATATATTTAAATTATTAACAGAATTATTTAAATTTTTATTGTATGCTAATGCTGAATGATGATTTTTTTTGTAATAATTTTTCCGGTATCCTTTAATTTAATAAAATAAATACCTTCCAAAAGTGAATATGTATTTATTTCAATTATATTATCTGTTGCCGATACTTTTACTGCATAAACATTTTCGCCTGCGGCATTGTATAATTCAACTTCCCCGTATATAGCTTCCTGCAATTGAATAATTAGTATTTCATCAGCAGGGTTTGGGTAAATTTGAATGTCATCGTTAATTTTATTATCATAAATTTCGGTAGCTATTTTTTCAGAAATAGTTTGTGTTTTAGTGTAGGTTGAATCACCTGAAGTGTTATGACTATGGTTTGCAGCTAAAGCAGCGAGATAGAATGTTACATCACCCGCACCGGCTGAAGGTGCAGTCCAATCAAACGACCAATTATTATTACCCGGCATTAATGCGTCTGCACCGCAAGGTGTACTTGTAACATAATCTCTGGTGCCTTCACTTGTTGTTCTTGTACGCAATTCATCGGTTAATGTATTAATACCTGCCGCATTATTACTTGTATTTAATGCCGTTATTTCAAAGCCGAATTTATCTAAACCCGGTTGGGATATATTTACGAATACAGTATAAGTGCTGTCGGGTTTATAAGTTGTAATCCCGCCGCCAATAGTAAAACTAAGCCCCGCAATTCCCGTGTTATCATCTCCTCCGTGACAACCCGTACAGGAGGGATTACCAGGGTCAGCGGCATGACCGGCTCCAATTAAAGGGGAATCGCAATCACCACTTACGCTGTTAAATGAATATATTATAACTAAAATAACGGTAAAGGAAAAAAAGTAAATAACAGCTCTTTTCATTGTATATATTTTTGAATTATTCGTGATTTACATTGCGATTCCAATTATTTTTTTTGCAATGCATTTGTTTTTCTTATTGATTTAAATAAATCATTTTCATTTGATAACTACCATTAATAACAATTCTTTCTCCTGCTTCCGCTCCCGATTCAATTACCGTATGTTTTCCGTTATTATTACCTGTTATCACATAACTTAAAGAATAATTCTCGGCCGCATCTTTAATAAAAAGAATAGGTTTGCCATTTAATTCGCTGATTGCGCTATTTGGTACGGCAAGATTTTTTTCAGTAATACCGTCTGAAAGCCAGACATTCACAAATTCACCGATTTTAAAATCTGCATTTGCATTTACCATTTTAAAAAGCACTATACGGCTTTGATTGGTTGCATCAATTGTTTGACCTGAAGTAATTAATTGCACATCAGCAGAGCGCTCTCCGTCTGAACTTATCGCAGTATATTTTTTACTGCTTACTAATTGAGCTGCATTTTTATCATACAACTGTGCCTCTACATACACAGTGGTAAGATCTGTAACTGTAAATAAAGTTTCTCCTGCATTTACAGCCGATCCGATGGATAAATTAAAATTGCCGGCTATACCATTTATGGGTGACTTTAAATAAATCAATTTCGAATTCCCCGCATTATTGGAAGATAGGTTGTCGAAAAGTTTTTTATTTTCCAAAGCCAGATCATACCTTGCTTCTGATGCTTCCAGATCTTTTTTTGAAATAATATCCTGAATGGACTGCAGCCGCTCGTATTCTTTTCGGGCAGCAATTAATTCCGTTTCAATCACATTTTTCTGAGATAAAAGATCAACCTGGCTTTGTGCATCAATATTTTGTTCCACAACGGCTAAAGTTTGTCCTTTTGTTACTTTTTGACCGACTGTTACCTGTAGCGAGGAAATTTTACCGGTTTGAGGTGATTGAATAACCGCCTGGCCGTTAGATGACGGTATAATTGTTCCGGCTAATTGGGTTCCCGCATTAAAATCAGCGAGTATTAATTTCTCCGTAAAAACAGAAAACAAGAATTGGGTTTCTTTCGGAACGGCGAAAGCATCAGAGAAAGTGGTGCTTTTAACATTTTTGTCAGCACTGTGATCCTCATCTCCATGAGCCGAAACATTTTCTATTGATATTGGGAAGCTTAAAATTACAATCAGCAAGAAGGTTGAACGAGGATTAATTTTTCTTCTGCGCATTAATACAATCGCGATCAGAATACCAATTAACAATCCTCCAAATAAATAAATTCCACTGGTTTTGAACCAGGAATGTTGGTGCACCTCAATAATTGTTTCCGATTCCAATTCTTTTCCCACTTCAATATTCTCCATAACCATAAGGTCAGGGCCAATTGAGGAATTAATATTTATTGCCAGCGAATATTTTTTATTTTCAGGAAATGCGGTTTTAATCTTATACGTACCATTTTCTACCTGGTGCACCTCAAAACTTATATTGTTATCTTCTAAAGAAGTTATTTTTAATGTGGCACTGTCTATTGGTATGTTCGAATTATATTCACTGATGTATAAAGTAAAGATTACTTCTTCGTTTATCTTTATAGCCGGATATTTCAACAGTAATTCATACAGGGAGGTGTTAGTTTCGGATGAAAAATACCCTTGAGTCGTTTTGCTTTCGCTTTTTTTTCCACCACTGTGGTCTTCGTCGCCGTGTGCAAAAACAATTGAAGGTATCAAACATATTATAATAAAAAGTTGTTTCATCAGTTGCCGTTTAAATAATCAATTTCAATAACAGAAATATTATAGTTTAGTAATGCTTCCAAATAGTTTAACTGTATTTCGAATCCATCATTCAGTGTTCTGAGAAAATTTATAAGGTCTATTTCCCCGGTTTCGTATAACCGTGTTGCTGATTTTGTGATTTCATTCGCGTTATTCGATCCTTCAGTTTCATAATATCTTATCGCAAGTTTATTTTTAAAAAAGTTGGAGATAGCAGTAAATTTTTGTTGCTGTAAACTTTGTTCCTCTGCCCTCAAATTGTTTTCCGCTATAATAATCTCGTTTTTTGCAGCGGAATTATAACCGCTATACGAATTGAACCACAATGGAATAGAAATACCGGCTTTAAAAGCAGGAAAATACACGGCTTCTTCCTCTAAAGGTATTGAATATCCAAGAAGAATATCAGGCAAAGCCTGTGACCTTATCGCTTCATATTGTTTCCGGCTAACATTGATGTTTTGCTGTGCAACAGCATAAGCAGGATTGGTTAAAATGTCTATTGATACATTTGGTGTTGCCAATTTTTCGATTTTAGCAACAACAAATTTATTCTCGATCCCGGTTAGGATACTTATTTGCTGATGCAGGATTAATAATTCATTTTTTGTAATTTCATATTGCAGTTTTACCTCACCCGATTTTGTTTCTGCTGATATTTTTTCAAGGTAATTTAAATTCCCGGCGTTAAACGATCGCACAGAAGCATCTTTGATTTTTTGAAATGCGGAATCCTGCTTTTGAAAGTAGTTTAATTTTGCGGAAACATATTGTGCCTGCAAATAAAGTAAACGAATGTTTTTCCTTATCTCATTTTTAGTCTGGGCAAATTCCTTCCCGGTTAAGGTTATTTTTTCCCTGTTTAATTGGCTCTGCTTTATATATTGTGTTGGAAAATCAAAATTCTGATCAATTGTAAGAATTAGTGATTCGAAAGGGTCCTGTACCACATATACTTCCGGATCAGAAATATTCCATGCCGTTTTTTGCAAGGATTTTTGAGATTCAAATTTTAGCGATGCATTTAAGATTGCGAAGTTTTTATTTAAAATAGAATCAATTACCTGCTGTTCAGTTAAAACCATTTGTGAAAACATAACCTTACAAGCGGAAATTAATAATAATATAGTAATTATTCTTATCATTTTTAAATTATTAGCATAATCACTGCCATGACTACCATTAAAAGATCTTCAATAATTGTAACTGTGCTCATTGGTAAATTAAATACGGTTCCAAGACAAGCACATTTGATCTGTTGTTTATTTAAAACACTTTTAATTACTCCAATACTGCTAAAGCCCATAACTATTATTGTAACAATGCCAGTCACCTGCATATTAAAGCCGGTTAAATAGGCCAATCCAAGTAATAATTCAATAAATGGATAAACGTAACCATAACCATGAATTTTCTTGGCCAACAGATCGTAAGTGGAATAACTATCGGCAAATCCCTTTATATCCAAAAATTTAAAAAAGGAGAACGTTATAAAAAATCCCGCCATGAAGTTCTGCATGAATAACATGCCATCAATTGTGCCGAAATAAGCATTTATGAGAGAAATACCGGTAATAAAAGCAAAAATGATGAGCAGGGGTTTGTATGTTTCCAACCAGTTTTTATCAGAAACAGTGTTAGTCATAGTATGTAAGGAATGATCATTCCCATTTTCTGAAATCTTATATTTTGATTCAGGCCCAATGCTTTCCTGCAAATCCTTTATAGAGATATGATGCTGCATAGTAATAACCGCTTCATCAGGCAAGTTCACCTCAGCGGATAAAACATCAGGATTTTTTAATAATTGACTTTTAACTGTGGCTATACAGCCACTGCAAGTCATGTTGCTCACTTTATACGAATGTGTCATAATTAAATATTTTTATAACACAAAGGTCTGTCAGGAACCGATTTTGTACGTTACATAATTTTTGATATTGTTTATATAATTTCATGTTCATACTTTATCTAAGTTCATTCTTTTGGTTTCTTTAATGCTTTTAAAATGCGTGGGAGTTAATCCGGTTGTTTTTTTAAATTGGCTGCTGAGATGGGCAACACTGCTATACCCCATCTGAAAAGCTATTTCGCTTAATGAAAGCTCATTGTACACCAAAAGCTCTTTCACTCTTTCTGTTTTTTGAAGGATGGTGTACTTTTCAATGGTAATTCCTTCAATCATCGAAAATAAATTACTCAAATGCGAATAATCCTTTAATAATTTATTTTCTATTAGTCGGGAAAAATTTATTTTGTTGTCCTGAGATTTATTTCCATGAATGGTTTCTACTATAACATTTTTTATCTGCTCAATTACTTGCGAATTGATATCATCCATTAATTCAAACCCTTCCTTTTCCAAATCCTTTCTTATTTCGCCTTCATATTTCCCTAATGTTTCATCCAAAAGGTCAACCTCCCCTAATTGAACCTGACCTATCTGCAATTTATATGCATCAAAAATTCTTTTTACAGTGCGAATGCATCTGTCGCAAACCATATTTTTTATATAAATTTTCATTTGCGACAGATGATTTTCTTATTTCACTAATATCAATTTTTTAGTCGCAAATCCATTTTCAGTTGCAAGCTTAATTGTATAGGCTCCTGCCGGAAAATCAGAAAGGTCAATCTGTTGCTCCGATGCTGTTAGGTAGGAATTATAAAAAACAATTTCACCCAATTGATTTAATACCATAAAATCCATATTTAAATTTTGAAAAGGAGCATTCACATTTAAAGTAAAAACTCCATTAGTGGGGTTCGGGTAAACAGAAATATTATTTTGCAATTCAGGGTTATTTATTGCAACTAAATTCGTAATATTCATTCTTACCAATTCATCTGCGTCCTGATCAACAAACCATATCAATCCATCAGGTCCGATTTTAATTCCCATCAAACCAGTGCGTCCGGTTTGTAATCGTTTTAATTCCGTTGCAGGTATTGTTGTGATATCATAAATAATAATTTCACCGGTAGCATGATCGCTTACCAGCATATAATCACCAATTACATCAATGCCCACCGGTTCAATTAATCCGGTATTCACAATTTCCACCCAATCTGTATTTTCTATTTCATTGGCTTCGGCAAGTGGTTCATTTGCATGCGGGAATGTTCCAGTAACTTCACCTGATTCCGGATTCATTCTGATAATTCTGCCATTTCCCGCATCAATTGTATACAAATAATTGGAAGCTTTATCAAACACCAAATGCGATGGTAGATCATCATTAATCATTTCGATATCAAAATCAAGATATTCCCATACTCTTCCATCAGCGTGATCATCATTTCCAGGTCCATGATCTTTCACAAAATCATACATATGAACATAACCATGATAATCGCAGAAAACAAAAAATGCATTGTCGCGCCATGCTGCAATTCCCATGGAGAAAGGACTTTGGTGTAACATATCCAAATGACTTCCATTTCCCCCTGATGGCTCAGCATAAATATCCATATCACTACTCCATAGGGTTGGACCTGTAAATGTTCCTCCGCTATGATTTGCATCCTTAATACCGGGTGATGTTGCAAAATTTGTATTTTCACTAAATGCAATGCCCGTTGGTAGACTCATAAAATGCCACGCATTCCCATCCTGTTTCCATTCTGATGTTTGCCCACCCTGACCTGCATTCCAAAAGGTTACAGTTGATCCACCGGACTCTTCTGTTCCTTTATTGGTAACCCATACCTGATATTCTGACAATATCGGATGAAAATCCAGATCCGTTGGATTTTCAATTTCGTCATCTGTATTTCCAATTACCTCATATTCTTCAACAAAGGTCAAATAATCAGCAATAATATTCGGTGTAGGATCCCCTACTATAAGTTCTTTATTTATAAAATCATTTGCAGGATTTAAATCATCGTTATCATTTATTTTTCCGGAGGATAATTTTACATCATACGTCCCTAAGGTTAAGATATTCCAAGGTAGAGGATGAACAAAATCTGCGGTGGCAAATGGTTCAATACTTAAACCTGTAAGTGTTGATATAATTTCAGTGCCGCCATCAATACTATAAATTACTTCTAAAGAATTAATTGTATTTGCACTGTAATTTGAAATTTCACCTGCTATATTTACAACTCCAGGATTTATATAAGGATTATTCGTAATAGCAGTTATACTTGCATCATAAGCAAGAGGTGGTGTAATTTCAAAATTGAAAGTATTTCCAACTCCGGTTCCTTCAAAATGATACATTTGATATTCATCCAATGATACATTAAAATTAAACCCGCCATCACCCCAGTCGTCAATATATTTGATATCATAAAATCCTTCATTAAGGCATCCTATAGCTTCTGTAATAGTTATATTATCTCCATAACCGAACCCTATAGTTGCATCCTGTTCACCTGCACCGCTGCAGCCAACCTGAATATCGTTTCCACCCTGCCAGATGGTTGCGGCACCGCATGCATTACCTGCAGGAACCAATTGCCAATAACCCTCATAACCATAGGTATCAGTTTCAATTTCAATTACAACATCCATCTGACCGACAGGACATTGTGCGAATGTAAATAAAGGGACCATAAGGCTGAAAAACATAAAAATTAAAGCGTAACAATTTTTCATAAGATTTGATTTTAATTATGACTGAATTAATAAAAAAAATGCAATTATTTTTTTTAATTTGTGCTAATATCCTTTTATAAATGACTTAATAAACTTCTCCCCTTTATATATAAATTCCAAAATAAATATTCCATCAGATATTCCGGTTATGTCAATAGTAAATTCACCTCCGTAGTATTTGTTATTATCAATAACAGTTTGTCCGGTTAAATTTAACACACGAATTTCAACACCTTCCTCCTTATTATTAATTAAAATAGTCAGCATATCTGTTGCAGGGTTTGGGAATATCTGCACATCTGATCCAATATATTCTGTGATAGAGGTTTCAGTAGTATCTATCACACGAAAACTGCCCATCATCCCATCATCTTCATGATGCAACATATGGCAATGATACATATAAGGAATTTCATCATCGGCAAAATTCTCAAACTTTGTAATTACTTCAACATATTGCATTGGCATTACAAGCACAACGTCTTTTAATCCTTGTAAGTGAGCCGGAACCGGAGCACCATTTATATTATCAATAGTAAATTGAATATCGTGAATATGAAAAGGATGAGCAATTCCTGTATTATTTACAATTCTCCATAATTCAGTATCATTTAAATAAACCGTATGGTTAATTGTCATTATATCAAAGTGTTCTCCATTTATATTAAATGGGCCCATTACCTGCCCTTCCGGATCCATCATTTCGTCGGGTTGCAAATTAAATACACGCGTATTATCATATTCTGTAAATGCCATATTAGAAACTAAAATATCCGGAATAGTTGTAACAGGATCAATAGTTTGTTCAATAACATTTATCTGTAATATCTCAAAGTCAGCACCATTCAATGGATTAAGATCATAACTTGGAATTTCACCTCCCATCATTCCTGTAACAGTTTCAGCACCATAAATTCCATTTTCCAGTTCTGAACTATAACTCTTTAAATAAATTGTTTGTCCTTCTAAAGTTTGGAGATCGACTAATATTTCTGCACGTTCACCGGGACCCAATAATATTCTGGAAAGCGGAACAGGGTTATTCAATAATCCGCCATCCGTTCCAATTAATACAAATTGTTGATCGTTGGAAAGACCGAAATTATAACCGCGCATTGACGATCCATTCAACAACCGCAATCGAATTATCTGAGCCGGTGCGTCAAGATATGGATCAACGGTTCCATTTACGCAAATGAGGGTGTCTTCTTCTGTTGAAATTGCAATTTGATTCAATACATCGAAAGCCTTGGATTGAACAACTAATGGAAAATCGTCAACACCATAAGTTCGTGGAAGTTCTAGTTCAGCCTCAGCACTATCCTTCACAATTATAAATCCTGCCAATCCCTTTGAAACCTGGAGATCGGTTTTTCCTTCACCATGTGGATGATACCAAAATGTAGAAGCATTATTTAATATTTGGAACTGCGGACTCCATGTAGCACCTTGTAGTATTATTTGGTGAGGACCTCCATCTGCGTGAGCCGGAACATGCAGTCCGTGCCAATGCATCGTGGTGGAATTGCCGGTTCCCGTTAAATTATTTGTAACATTAATAGTTACAGAGTCCCATTTATTTACTATTAAAGTGGGGCCCAGAATATTACCATTAATTCCAAAAGTTGGTGTATTGATTCCAGGAAAAAATTCCGTAGTTCCATTTTGAACTGTAAGATCAAAATTTGTCCCGGTAAGTACCGGAGGAATTAAAAGTGGATTTTGCGTTTTACCCACAAAAAATCCTCCAAATAATAGTATTAATAATAAACTCTTTTTCATTTTCCTCTTCAATAATTATTTACACCAAAAAACGTACATACATTTTAATGTACAATTGTTACCATATTCATCTTTGTATCACCATTTGCCGTTAATTTAACCAGATAAATACCCTCCGACATTGAGGATACATTCACTTGTTTTGTAAAGTTGTCTGCGACATTTTTTTCCTCCGCAACCTGAACTATTAATTTACCTGTAATATCGTGTATACCAATTTCAATATCTGAATTCAATGCTAATTCGACATTTATTTGCATTGTTTCGTTTGCCGGATTTGGATAAATATTAAAATTTGAAATGGAGGAAACATTGTTCAGAATATCTGTTGGCGCTCCCAACATGTTAAGAATGGAATCGCGCATTTCGGTTGTGTCGCTGGTGATAAAACTTAATGTGCTAAACATCACTCTGTGATCAGCTCCTCCTAATAAAACAACAGTCGGCATTCCGAATCCACCATAATAGGCAAGAGCATATTCACCACTATCCATCGGAGCAAAAAATGGCACATGGTTGTCCTCTACCCATGAAACTGAATAATCACAATTTGTAATATCCTGAAATGGAAACGCATAACCCTTTACCGCATCGGGATAATCAACCATGATATTTGTTGCCATTTCCTGCAATTTTTCGGCTGGTGGAGGACAGGCACCGCAATCAGGCATATAGAAGATGATAACAATAGCCTTTCCTGCATCTAAATCGGCAAACATATCTACCGGTGCACCATAACAATCTTCCCCACTTATCTGCATTGCAGATTGTGCATTTACAACAATGAAAAAACTGCTTATAAAAAAAGAAATTGTAATTAAAATTTTCATATAATTTTTTATTTTGATTAATAAATAAGTTTAGAGTAAAATAAAAATGCAAATACCCTGTCAAGCTACGCCTGCAGAGCAAAACAAATAGAGGTATAATTAAATAAGAAAACTTTGTATAAAAACAGGAATGCCATCCTTAGGAGGCGGCGGAACAAATCCTGTGTAAACTGCTATGGTATTTTGAGAAAAATACTCTGATGGTATTGCATAGCTTGGAAAAGTATTATCCAACACCAAAAAGATTGGATTTAAATTAACTGCACTGAAGGAATGGAATTGCCCCAAGGTTTGCAGAAAAACAAAATGCTCATCCTGACAATCAGTTTCGCCTTTATCATTATCAGATTCCTGGGCAATTGCACTTTTGCAGCAATCATGAATAGGCTTCATCTCCTCCTCACAATCTGAAAGTTTTATCGAGCAAAGGCCGGAACAAACATAAGATTGTAAGATGGAGGCTAAAATTATTAGCCCGAATCCCTTCATTATGTAGCGCTGCATCTTTGCCATTATAATGTAAATATACAAAATATAACCATTAACAAATGTATTAGATGGTTGATATTTTGATTAAAACTGTCCCAATTCACTTGGTAAACCCTAAATCACCGCTATTGTTCCGTTGTGTAAAAACTTACTTATTTGTTGTTTTCTTTAAAAGTGTCAAATATTTTCAAATGCTATTAATTCCAGCCGTACCGCCCTAATTTTGCAGTATGAAAAGGTGGAACAATTTTCAAATTGCAGCAGTAGTGGTTTCCGTTATTATACTTTTTACTATTGTTTTAAGTTATCAATATGCCGGAGCATCTAAGGAACCCGTTTTACCCTATTTTGGCCCAAATGCCGAGGCCGGAGAACCACATTACGTTTCAGACTTTAAATTGATCGATCAAAACAATGAAGTAATTACCCAGGAGGTTTATAAAAACAAGATCTATGTGGCCGATTTTTTCTTTACAACTTGTCTGGGAATTTGCCCAATTATGACAGAAGAAATGATTCGTGTTTACAAAGCGTATGGTTCGAATCCTGAGGTGTTAATAATTTCACATACTGTTGATCCTGAACACGATACACCTGAAGTTTTAGCCCGATATGCAAAAAATCGCAACCTAAATTCTGATAAATGGCATTTTGTTACCGGAGATAAAAAACAGATCTACGATTTGGCAAGATATAGTTATTTAGTGGATGCTACTGAGGGTGATGCCGGTCCAAACGACTTCGTACATACCGAAAATTTTGCCTTGGTTGATAAAGAAGGAAGAATTCGGGGATATTATGACGGAACCGACTCTGTGGAGGTTAAAAAATTGATTGGAGATATAAAGTTATTGCTGGAAGAATAAGAATTTCTTCACTTTTTATTTTAATCCATTGTAAAATAGGTTGAAAAATTCACTTTACACGTTATTTTCCCCTATTTTATCCGTACCTTTGCACCCGCAAAATCTGACTTTTAAATGATCACAGTTAATAATGTTTCGCTTCGGTATGGTAAACGTATTCTTTTTGAAGAAGTGAACCTCAAATTCACTAAGGGCAATTGTTATGGAATAATTGGTGCAAATGGTGCCGGTAAATCTACTTTTTTAAAAATTATTTCGGGGGAGATAGAGCCTACTACCGGCATCGTGGATATAACTCCGGGTGAACGTATGGCTGTTTTGAAACAAAATCACAGCGAATTTGACCAGCATTCGGTAATTCATACTGTTATGATGGGACATAAAAAATTATGGGCCATTATTCAGGAAAAGGATGTTTTATATGCTAAACCTGATTTTAATGAGGCTGATGGTTTACGTGTTGGAGATCTTGAAGCAGATTTCGGCGAAATGAATGGATGGACTGCTGAAAGTGATGCTGCAGAATTATTGAGTAATCTTGGAGTTACGGAAGATAAACACTACGAATTCATGAAGGATCTTTCCGGAAAAGAAAAGGTGCGTGTTTTAATTGCTCAGGCGCTTTTTGGGAATCCTGATATTTTGTTGATGGATGAGCCTACCAATGACCTGGATATTGATACTATACAATGGCTGGAAAACTTTTTGGCTGATTATGAAAATACCGTTATTGTAGTTTCCCACGACAGACACTTTTTAGATGCAGTATGTACGCATGTTGCAGATATTGATTATGGTAAGATCAGCATTTTTACCGGAAATTATTCCTTCTGGTATCAATCGTCGCAATTAATGTTGCAATTGATGTCGCAGAAAAATAAAAAGACAGAAGACAAACGCAAAGAATTACAGGACTTTATTGCGCGATTCAGTGCAAATGCATCCAAAGCAAAACAGGCAACTTCCCGTAAAAAAGCATTGGAGAAATTAAATATCGAGGAATTAAGGCCTTCCACACGAAAATATCCCGGCATTTTCTTTACTCCGGAAAGAGAGGTTGGCGATCAGGTTTTGCAGGTTACAAACCTATCAAAAACAGCAAATGGAAAATTGTTGTTTAAAAACATTTCATTCATTGCAGAACGCGGTGATAAAATTGCAATTGTAAGTCGCGATCCACTGGCTAAAACAAATTTTTTCGAAATTCTGGCGGGTGAAAAAAAATCTGATCTTGGTGAATTTAAATTTGGAGTCACCATTACACCAAATTATTTACCAAACGACAATGCAGAATTTTTTACCGGTGATATTAATTTAATTGATTGGTTGCGTCAATATTCTAAAGATAAGGACGAATCATTTGTAAGGGGATTTTTGGGCCGCATGTTATTCAGTGGGGAAGAATCATTAAAGAGTTGCAAAGTACTTTCCGGAGGTGAAAAAGTGCGTTGCATGATCTCCAGAGGTATGCTATTGGGCGGAAATACCTTAATACTGGATGAACCTACCAATCACCTCGATATGGAAAGTATCACCGCATTTAATAATGCATTACAGGATTTTAAGGGATTTATTTTATTTACCTCGCACGATCACCAGTTTATGCAAACGGTGGCGAACAGAGTTATTGAAATTACACCAAACGGGGTAATTGATAAACTCATGAGCTATGATGAATACATTGTGGACGAAAAGGTGAAAGAAATGCAGGAGAGAATGTATCCGGTGGAAGAGTTGGTTTGATAAAAATTGGATTATGATACTATTATTTTTGGCAACATAAGATTTTGTATGTTTTATTAATTTGTGAGTCAAATTTCGGTTAAACGAAGTGCACTACTAATTTCCTCACCAATAAAAAATTTCCGAATTTTCTACAATATTTCCATTTGAATTGGAAGTATTGAAAGGATTGTGGTATGTAAAAGCAACCACCATTTCCAACGAAAAGGCTCTCCTTATGGAGGAGATAAAAGAAGCCGTTGAAAACCTTACTTTGGTGAGACAAGGAAAACTAAAGGCTCGTCCAGCTAAAGATTTGTTGAATGAGCTATAAGGTTCTTACTATACCACCATTTGATAAGGAACTCAAACGGCGGGTTAAAAAATATCCTTCCCTTTAAAACGAATTTGCTGAACTACTAGAAAGTTTAGAGCAAAAGCCTGAACAAGGCAGTAAGCTTGGCAATAACTGCTACAAAATACGCATTGCAATTGCCTCCAAAGGCAGAGGGTAGTCGGGCGATGCAAGGATAATTACCTATTTTTTTATTGCCGAAGAAACAGTTTTTCTCCCCTCCATTTACGATAAATCCGAAAAAGAAAACCTAACCGATAAAGAATTGGAAGAACTACTAAAGTACGATTTACCTGAATAAATTAAAGAGTCTGTCACAAAACAAATTTAGGTTGCATTTTTATTATTTTATGGGCACCTCTAAAATCTATCATTTGAATTTTTTGAGGTAACATTTTTTAGTTTTTTTTCTGCCAATATTTTCCCATGGGTGATTTTCACCTTGTTTTTATTCACTTTGTCATCGGTCTCACTTTTTTTCACAACAAGACACACCGATCCCATTAAAGAATAACGTTCAACTGTATGCAACGAAATAAATTATATGTCAAATTCATAAGTCCTATCTGAGCTTCTGCTCTTACTTTTCCTATGGTTCTTATCACTGAGCCATTCATGCTATTTTCTACAAAACCAAATATATGTTCTACTCTTGCTCTTGTTTTTGATTTGATACGGTTATTCTGTTTTTGTTGGTCTGTAAGGGGCTCAACTAAAATGATCTGCAAAATCAGAACGAGAAACAATATTGTTAAAATAATTTTACATTTAAGCATATGCAATTTTCACAAAAATCTATTTTAGGGTTAATTGATGGTTTGTCGTATTCCGTAATTTTGGAAACTATTTTCAAAAATTTTTGTTTGAAATCCAAAGAAACAAAAACCTCGTTTATATGTCTATACCAAGCACCTATAACATCATGAAAAAGCATTTGATGATTTTAACAATTGCCTTGCTACCGGCAATTTTCAGTTGCGGACAGAGTAATACAAGTAATTTAGAATCAAAATCATCCGTAGATTCTACTGAACAGGAGATAATGGTTACATTGGAGTCACCGGATTATATTTGGGATGGAGTTAAAATCACCAAAACTGATGCCGAATGGCAAAAAATCATGACAGAGCAACAATTTTACGTTGCAAGACAAGCAGGAACGGAAAGAGCGTTCAACAATGCATTTCACGATAATCATGAAGATGGAATTTATTACTGTGTAGGGTGCGGAATACCCTTATTTGATTCTCAACATAAATTTGATTCAGGAACAGGTTGGCCGAGTTATTATCAACCTATAAATGCTAAAAATATCGCTTCCGATACCGATTATGAAATTGGATATGCCAGAAATGAAATTCACTGTGCGCGATGTGAAGCGCATTTAGGGCATTTATTCGACGACGCACCATCTACACCAACAGGTTTGCGGTATTGTATAAATTCTGCTTCTTTAATTTTCAAAAAAAGATAACTTTGCTGCCTCTTATCACTTGCAGTATTGATATTATACATAATTCATAAGGTTCCGCTTTTCAGAAAACTCTATTTTAACAGTATAGGAAGACCTTTCGTTGCTAAAAAGATAAGTCCTTTACTAACTTTATTGCCAAAGGATTCTCCCATACTGGATATTGGCTCCGGAAACGGTCTTGCAGCGCATCTGTTGAAAGAAAAAGGGTTCCATATTGTTCCCATCGATATTCATGAAGGTAATTACCATCCCTCTGTAAAACCCCTTGTTTATGACGGGAAAAATATTCCTTTCGAAAATAATAGTTTTCACACCGGAATTATCTTAACTGTTTTACATCATATAGAGGATCCCGAAGCAATCTTAGAAGAAGCTCTAAGAGTTTGTGAAGAACTGGTGATAATGGAGGATATTTACGACAATAAATTTCAGCAATATCTTACTTACCTTTTTGACCGAATGGCCAATTTGTTTTATTCTCCCTGTCCGCATACAAACAAAAATGACGCTGAATGGCGCGCAACATTTGCAAAAAACGACCTCGAGGTTGTTTCCGTGCATTACCGAAAAGTGATATTTGTTGTAAAACAAGGCATCTATCATGTTAAAAAAAACGGAGGTAAAAAAGCAATAACAACTTAATTGCTTAGGTCAGATTCAAACTTCCTTTTAGCCGGATTAAACTTAAAATTGTTTGTATTGAAAAAATACTCAAATTGTTTGTCGTTTATAAGAGTTTCCGTTTCGCCGAATATATATTCCTTGTTATGGCTTAACAGAATACAATAATCTGCAATTTCTATCGCAAGATCTAATTCATGGGATGCAAAAAGTATGGTTTTATTTTGAGATTTTAATTTTTTTATATGTGAAAATATTTCCAACTTATTTATTATATCTAAATGGGAAGTTGGTTCATCCAATAAAATAATCGGTGTTTCCTGTATTAAAACTTTCGCAATCATAACTTTCTGCATCTCCCCATCACTGAGTTGATAAACAGGACGGTTTGCGAATGCTTCTACATTAAATTGCCTGATCACATCCTCTACAATTTTTTTATCCTCCTTTTGCAGTACATGCATAAAGCCTGTATAGGGGGATCTCGCCATATTTAATATTTCCATTACTGTTAAAGATTGCACTACATCTCCCCTACCCGATAATACAATGCCCAGTTTTTTCGAAAGCGCTTCGGCGGAATAATGTTGCAATAATTTTTGATCCAACAAAATTGAACCCGAGTTAATTTTTTGTAATCCCGCAATGCAACGCAATAATGATGATTTTCCGGTTCCGTTCAATCCGAGTATAGCAATAATATTATTTTCAGGGATATCCAAATTAATATCCTTCCATAAAACACTTTTCCCATACGCAATGGCAACATCATTTAATTGAATAATTTTTTTGTTTGTAGATGCCATCAGAATATTCGTTTCATGTGTTGATTTTTCCAAAGAATATAAATAACAAATGGAGCACCCATAATTGCTGTAACGGAATTTAAAGGCAATATTCCGGTATCACTGGCAGCGCGAGTAATGATATCGCATAACAACAAAATAATGATCCCCAATAATATAGATGCCGGAATTAATAGAAAATGATCATTGGTGCGAAACAGCATTCTTGCTAAATGCGGAACTGCAATTCCAACAAAAGCGATAGGTCCGCAAAAAGCAGTTATACTGCCGGTTAATAACGCTGTAATAAAAATAATACTATATTTCATTTGCTGAATATTGAGCCCCAAACTTCTGGCATAATTTTCACCCAACAATAGAAGATTTAATTTTTTAGAAAGGAACAGGGAACTTATTACTCCTAAAATAACAAGTGGTGCCAACAAATAGAGCTGCGACCAGGTAACCCCTCCTAAACTGCCGAAGGTCCAGAGAATAAATAATTTTAATGCTCCTTTCTCACTGTAATATTGCAACAATCCCACAACGGCACTAATAGCCATTCCAAACATCAATCCGAAAATGAGTAGAGTTACAGCATCCTTTATTTTATAAGCAACTGCTAATATTATTAATAACATTAACATTGATCCAACAATTGCTGCAAGAATAATGGTATAACTATTATAGGCATAAACAGAAAAAACAGTTCCTGCAGATAACATCACAAATGCCACAAATAAACTTGCACCCGCCGAAACTCCAAGTATATCGGGACCGGCAACGGGATTTCTGAAAAATGTTTGCATCATCAATCCCGCAATGGGCAAAGCCACACCTGCAAGAACAGCCGTTAATGCTTTAGGCAATCGGGATTGCATTAATATAATGGCAGATGCGGAATCACTGTTGCTATTATTAAAAAATATACCCAGGATTTCCGTCAAGGGAATATATACCGAACCCGTAATAATATCCCATAAAAAAATAATTATTGCGAGCACAAACAGAAAAATAAAAAGTAATATAGTAGACTTCTTTTTCAATTCAAATGTTTGTAATATACAAAAGAATGATTCAACATTAATTCAGGATGAAAAATTTTCACCAAGTCTTTCAGCACAACTTGAGGGGCAAAAACTGCACTTTCCCAATAATCGTTGCCGCCCGCACTATTTACCCTATTATTATTATTATATACATTTTCTATACGAAAAGCATTAAAATAATTAAACCGAATATCCGTATTTACCATTTCCTGCAGGTTTTGCGATGCTCCCGGGTGTATCCAGAAATCGGCGTCTTTTGTTTTATTGATCACTTCCTCAAAAGCAACCGGAAAATTACCGGTTTTATCATCAGCGCTCCAGATATAATTAGCCCCTGCATGTTTTAAAAATGTTGCGGCAAAACTTTTTCCGCCAGGTACCGTCCATTCGCCCTTAAAAGCCAATCCGGTAAAAACAGTTGGCTTATTTTGTATGGTATCTGTTATTTTTTGTATTGTTTTATATTCTGCTTCCACACTGCTAAATAAATTTTGAGATGCTGATAATTTATCAAAAAATGTAGCAACAAATTTTATCCATTCCGCTTGTCCCAGTGGTATTAATTCGAGATACTCGTTATTTAAAACAGGAATAAGTTTTAAGGACCTCATTTTATCAAATTGGTCATATTCCGGATTACCACTATTATATGCCATAATAATATCCGGCTGCAATACCACAAGTAATTCCACATTTATTCCTCCCTCATTTCCAATATCATAAATTAAGTTTTCCTCAATGCGTTGATTGAATTTCTCAGAATATATATATTTCAAGCCGCTGAAAGCGATCAATTTATCCTCCACCTTTAAAGCTTCAAGAAAAGGTAAATGTGTTGTGGAAAGGCTTGCGAGATCTGTTATTGGAATATGAATATATTCCATACCCTTTATTTTAATTTCGGGTTCAAGAGACCTATAGAGGTAATATTGTTGAATTGTTTTTGATGAATCAAGGGGATCCCGAACAGTTAAAATATAGTGATCATTAAAATCTTCAATCGTGAATCCTTTTGCATAACTTATTTTGATTTGTTCGCCTTTTTCGCTGCTGTTTAATTCCTTAGTATTTTCCTTACAGGAAATAAAAAGAAAACTACCTATAAAAATGAAAAAAACAAGTGAGAGTCTAAACATCAGCTAATTATTAAATACTAAAAGTCCGAAATCAGGAAAATTTTGTATCCCTGATTCCGGAACCTTTACATTAAATTTTTGAAACGATCTGAGTTTGTGAATTTGTTGCTGTTATAATGGAAATCAAATAATTACCGCTAACAAGATCCTTAATATCAGCAGAAAGAGTAGTAGAATTTACATTGTTGAATTCCAATAATTTCTTTCCAAAGATATCGGAGATCACCACTATTTGAATTTGTTTTTCAGCACTGATCGTTACCTTATCTGCCGCAGGATTTGGGTAAAGAGAGATCAATATTTCTTCCATATTATTGATAGCAGTTGAAGTACGCACATCGAAAGCAAAATTTCCCGGCGAAACACTTACATCGAAAGTATTTACCATAATGCCACTTGCATTAAAAATATTTACTTTACCAAAACTAAAATAATCGGTTTCAGAAGTATAGGTGAGGTTATTTATATTATCAAATGCCAAACCATAAAAACTAATACCATATTCCTCTTCACTTATTATTGTTCCCACTGCAGGGTCAAATTTACTTAAGGTGGTGCCAAACATTTCCTGGTAATATATACTTCCATCCACAAAAGCTGAAGTTCCGCAACCTGATGAGATATTTTCAAGATCGGTTGTTGTAATATCTCCCGAAATAATTTTATAAGCAGATACCGAACTACCGGTAAAATCTTTGTTGTTCAAAGTATAAATATTATCACCGTCTAACATTAAATTATCCGGATTAATGCCATTTGCGCCTAAGTCAACCAAGTTGTTAAGCGAATGTGCAATAAGGTCAATTTCAGCGATCATACCTACTTCAAATCCGAAATTAAAACCGTTGTTTACCGCAACGTATGCAATACCATCTTTAATAACAACACCTTCTGTGGTATAATTAAGTTCCGCATTTAAAATTTCAAATTCGAGGTTCAGGGTTGATTTATTATACACCTGAATATAAGAATCGAAGGATACTAAATATTCACCGCGTGTTACCACGATATAATTATCGTCCACAGCAATTTTTCTAATACCGGGAATTTCGATGGCATTTAAAAGTTCGTCCGTTAATAGATTGTATTGCAGCAGATATTTATCCGCAGCAATATAATAACTGGTTTCATCCAGAACGATATCAGATGCAAAACGTGCATTTTCAATCTCATCCAGCATAACATATGTGCCGATTTCAGGATCGTAAGCACCAACAGAAACGGGGGTTAATATATCCCCCGAAAAATAATCGAAGTAACCTTCGTTTAAAATGAGAATTCGCTCTACGTATGATTGTGCGAATAGAGAAGTTGTGATAATACTGAGAATAAGCGTGTAGGTTATTTTTTTCATAATTTAGTATTTAGTTGTTAGTAGTTAGCATTTATTATATAGGAATTAGTATATAGTATATAGAAACCCATCGATTATTTGAATAATTTAATACAATGCATACAGATATTAATCTGAAACATCATTCACTTTTGCCCCAAAAGTTTTGATCGTGCAATTACAGGCAGGTCTTCTGACTCATCCGCCTTTTGATTTGCCTTCCCATGCGCCGAGGCGGACAGTGGCAATGAAGTATCAAAAGTTTTAAGCAATGTCTGCGGATTTACAGCAGTGGGGACTGTTCCGGATTCTCACCGGATTCCCTCTTAGGATATAACCAAAAATACCGGTTAAATCAACCTAATTTGCGATACAAAATTACGAAACAGAATAGAAATCGGTAACAAACCTTTAAAAATTTATACACAATTAGGAAACATCACACAATAATTTTCCGGGAAAGGCGTTTTTTCTTTGTCTTGTCGCAGAGACGTTCAAGTAAGAAAAGGCGCTGCGCCCCAGGGGTGCGGCGTCCTTATTTTTTAAGGGGGTATTTCCTGTTTACCTTTCCTTATTACCACAAATGTATGATACAACACAATTCCACCAGTGGTTGTCGACTTCCTCCGCATAATTTTCGATAACCTAAAATTTCTTTTCCCTATTTGCAGCTATTAAATCATTTTTTTTATACCCCGATAACAAATTTAAACCAAATTTTTATTTATAATTATTAATTGCAAGACAAAAAATCGAAGCGACAATAATATAATAGGCGAATAATATCAAACATCAAACAACAACCAGATTAAATAAAAAGAAGACAACACACCAATTACACCAATTATTATATAATTTGCAAGCGCAAATTTTTCACCCTTGAATTTTTTGGGATCTGCTTTTATTTTTTTCCAGCCAATTGCGGTAACAAATGCGCTTGCCGCAAGTAACAATGCAGCTACTGCAAATAAGATAGGGGCTCCGAAGATACCTGCAACCGCAGCACCTAATCCGGCCAGTGCTAATCCTGTTCCGCTAACAACTAATGGCTCTAATTTTGGTTCAACTTCCGTGCTATCCTTTTCGTCTTTAATTAGTGCGGGCACAATCAAATTTATCGTTTGTGATTTGCGATTTATTTCATTTGCCAACACAGCTTCGGCGAAATATACAGGTTCTTCTATCGCAGAATAATTTTCCATCAATTCTAAAGAAAACCCCGAAGGCTGTCTTGAATTATGGTTTTCGGCAGCAGAAGTTTGGGTTAGTGAAGAACACCCATTTGTATTAACCAAAACCACAGAATCCTGATTAACCGTACATCGGGAAAACAATAAAATTAGAGGTAAAACGAGCAAACAGTATCTTTTCACAGTGTTTTTGGTTGGTTAACGGGCAAAAATATAAATTATTGTGCTGTTTTAGGGTACTATTCTAATATCAGTTTTTGAATTGATCGGAAATTACCGGATATAATTTCTACAAAGTAAACCCCTTTACTAACGGTTGGGTTGATAGAAATTGCACCTTCCAATATATTTATTTCAGTCGCCATTAGGAGTTCACCTGTAATGGTATAAATGTTCAATTTAGTTCTCTCATTAAATTCCTCCTCTAAATTAATGGTAAATTGATCTGATGCCGGATTAGGATAAATGGTGAAAGTGGAAGTTGATCCTTCTCTCATGCCAATGCCAACTTCAGCATTAATACTGTTGATACAATTATGTGCATCCTTCACCAAAATAGTATAACTACCGGCACTTAACCCCATAAATTTTTTGGATGTCTGCCAACTCACACCACCATTTTTTGAGTATTGTTTTGCACCAAATCCTCCACTGGAATTTACCGTTATTTTACCATTTGAAGCTCCTGCCATTGTTTCGTTAATTATACCTGTTACTGAAATGTTCAAAATCGGATCTTCTGTAATCATTAATGTGCTTGTTAAAGACTCCCCACACGCATCTGTTATTCTAACCTTATAATTTCCGGCACAAAGATCGGAAACAGGTACAGTATACGTTGACCATGATAAACCGCTTGGTTTAAATTCCATAAAATAAGAACCACAGCCGTAATTACCATTTAGGGTCAATACTCCATTACAAGATCCATTACAGGTAACAGGAGAAATCACAGCATTAATGCTCAATGGCAATATCAAGGTTTCATCACAACCAATATCTACCACACCACTTAATATCCTCATTTCGCCATCCAAATCAAGATCAGTGGCATCAAAAACATAAGTTGGATCACCGGCATTAATACATGGAGAACCCGGAATTAAATGAAAATCGGGAATGAGTGCCAAAATATCAACCCACTCCGGATCCGTGAAAATAGATTGTGCATCAGATCCGGTTGCGGCAATATAATTTGAATATCCAACTATATAATCATTGTCAAAAAAGAATTTTACGTCCGTTTCTCCTTCGGGATAATAAAATAAATTATAATTATAAATATTATTAAAGGTGATATCAGTTGTTTCTGCATTTACTAACCATGCATTTGTAGATGTATAAAAAATATTATTTTTTACTATACAATTTAAGGCATATTGCACCCATAATTGTCCGAAACCAGTATTTAACAAATCGTTATCAAATACAGAATTTCCTGTAAAAATGCAATTTTGAACCATTCCAGTTGTCGGAAAATCGTATCCGCCAAATCCAAGTCCGGCTTTTTCATTTTTATAAATAATGTTATTTCTCACTGTAATATTTTCTGCGATAAATCCTTGATTTTCACACCCAACCTCAAGTCCCACATCACTTCCGGTAATGGAATTATTTTCCACTACTATATCTTTTCCTCCATCCACATATACACCTGCCGCATAACCTCCTCCATAAATAGAGTTCGCATTTATCACGGTATTGCCTTTACATACGCCATTTCGCGCAAAATTTACGGCATCATTAGTATTTACCCAATCCTCCCCTCCTATCATTACAATTCCAATATTATTTACATCCTCCACAAGATTATTGGTTATTTCAAATCCGTTGATATTGCCATTAACAGCAATACCTTCACTCGGCGCAGGTTCAATATTCTGGAGATGATTATTTGAAATAATTACATTTGAAAAGGGTGTAACAGTGTGTGAACCAACAAATAAAATTCCGGCAGCGTTAAAGCCCATCAGTTCATGGAAAAAATTATTTTGAATTAGAATATCATCTCCACTTCCTTCACATAAAATTCCATAACTTTCATCACAATCAGTGCCATAAAATTCACAGTTTGTTATTTCAATATGACTGCAACTCCCGTATAAATTTATCACTGGCTGATAAGATCCGTTATGGCCGGTAAATTTGATCCCATCAATTTTAATATAATTCTTATTCTCGATATACATCAGCGACTGATTGTTGCCAATAGTGCTTCCATTTAATATCACTTCATCACTATTGTAATTTTGTAAAACGATATAATTTCCTGCAACTCCTCCATCATTCCAGGTCAATTTCCCGGTATATGTTCCTACCATAACATTGAGAATATCACCATCATTAGCCTGATTTAGCGCAAATTGTATGGTTTTCCAAGGCGATATAGTGGTTGTTCCGCTATTGGCATTATTACCGGCGGGTGAGATATAATAAGTTGTTGCCAATACATTGGCAATAATATTCATCGCGATAAGGAAACCAAGCGCTTTTTTCATTGTTGTAATTTATTGCACCAAATTACTACAATTTATCACAAAAAAAACCTCCGAAGAAACAAATCCTCGGAGGCCTCTTATTCACACTTGATCAATGAACTGTAAGCAGGTATTTACTCAGCGATTCCACACTGTTGCTATACCAAAATTCTTTATTTACCAGATAATAATCCGACTTATCCAATACTTTGGAATAAGCACTTTTTGCCAAATTCAATTTAGTATCTTCATACCACATCGTATGCATCATCCGCGCAACCTGCGCAGAAGTGAACCAATTACTTTGTAAAGCCTGTTCAGCAACTTGCAATTTACTGTCGTCGTACCATTGATCTTCCATTACATTTAATAATTGAACAAAAGCAACTTCCTGCATCACCATTGGTGGAGTATAATAAACATCAGGTTGGAAGTTCGGTTGCTGATAATATGGTTCGTAATAAGATTCAGTATAAGTAATTAATTGTTGCACATGCTTAATATAAAATCTTCCGAAATTATCAACAACAGCATAAATTAAGGAGGAAGGTTTAATATATATGTTACCCGAATAGATCTTCACTCGTTGTGTATTGGAATAATATCCGCTATGCTGAATTTTTTCTGTAAAAATTTCTACAAAATGATTTCCTGCCGGAATATTATTTAATGAAAAATGTTTTACGGGCTCTCCAAAATATTCGCCATCTAAAGCCACCGTCATAAATCCTGTACCCGTTAATTTAATTTCAAAGGTTGAAGCATTATACAAATTGTAATCGTATGCATGGGGAGGGTATGCGAATACGTTTTGCAAATTAAATAACATCAAAAACATTAATTTAGGTAGTACATTTTTCATAATTCCTCCTTTTTTATTTCCCTGAATTCCACAATCATGCCAATCCCTAGAAATTAATCAAATCAGAGTATTAGATAAATATCCGCGCGGATATTTTAGAAATTGAAAAAAGGCAAGACCTTTAGGTTTAAACTCACTAAAATTCTGCGTATTTTTGCAGTGTGATCTCAAAGGAAACAATAGCTAAAATTGTTGATGCAGCTCGAATTGACGAAGTTGTGGGGGATTTTGTGCAGTTGAAACGCAGGGGGGTAAACCTCATAGGAGTGTGCCCCTTTCACAATGAAAAAACCCCTTCTTTCACTGTTTCTATTCCAAAAGGCATTTACAAATGTTTTGGGTGTGGTAAAGCCGGAAACTCCATTTCATTTGTAATGGAGCATGAACATTTCACGTATCGGGAGGCACTTAAATATCTTGCGGTTAAATATAATATTGCAGTAGAAGAAAAAGAACGCACCAATGAAGAATTAATTGAAGAAAGCCGTAAAGAAAGTTTATATATTATAAATAGTTACGCGCAAAATTATTTTTCTGATTATTTATTGAATAATGAAGAGGGAAAAAACATTGGATTAAGTTATTTTATTGAAAGAGGACTTCGTCCGGAAACAATGGAAACTTTCAAGTTGGGTTATTGTTCTGCGGAAGGTGATATTTTCACAAAAAATGCAATTGCTTCAGGATACAAACCGGATTTATTACAACAATTAGGATTAACCACCCAGTACAATAAAGATTTTTTCAGAGGGAGGATATTATTTCCGATTCACAGTGTAAGCGGAAAAGTTTTGGGTTTCGGGGGGAGAACTTTAAGTGCGGATAAAAAAATTCCTAAATACATCAACTCTCCCGAAACGGAAATTTATTTTAAGAGTAAGATTGTTTACGGAATATATCAGGCGAGGAAAGCGATAACGCAACTCAATGAATGTTATTTGGTGGAGGGATATATGGATGTAATTTCTCTATTTCAAAGCGGAATAGAAAATGTTGTCGCATCTTCGGGAACTTCCTTAACGCAGGATCAGGTAAGATTAATAAAACGATATACCACTAATTTAACAATATTATACGATGGCGACAGCGCGGGGGTTAAAGCAGCAATTCGCGGATTGGAAATTGCACTGGAAGAAGGTGTTAATGTAAAAGTTGTTTTATTTCCTGCAGAACATGATCCGGATACTTATGTTCAAAAATTAGGTGCTGATGGATTTATAAAATTTATATCGGATAATAAAAAGGATCTCATAACACTTAAAACAGATCTCTATTTAGAAGAAGCTAAAGGTGATCCGGTAAAAATTGCCGGTATCATTAAAGATATTGTTCAGAGTATATCACTCATTCCCGATTCTATTGTAAGAAGTTTATATTTAAAACAAACTTCCAGGGCATTAAATGTAGAGGAACATTTATTGATCTCTGAGGTAAATAAAATTCTGCGTCAAAAGGCAGCTAATAAATTAAACCCCGGCGACAAAGCATCTTATGAATCACAAGCTGAACCACCACTTTTAAAAGAAACAAAAGTTTTTACCTTCTATTTAGATGAACCTCAGGAACGCGATATCGTGCGACTATTACTGGAAAACAGCAACTTTGAAGTAGAAGGCGAAAATGCTATAGCACGAATACTACGCAACTTAACTGATGTGGAAATTGAAAATATTACCTACAAAAAAATTATTGACGAATACCGGACCTATTATGAACACAATGAATTTTTACCACAGGTATATTTTATTTCACATGAAGATGAATCTGTAAAAAGTTTAACACTTGACTTGCTGCAATCGCCTTATGAATTAAGTGACAACTGGTTAAAAATGCATGATGTTCCCATTACAGAAAAACAATTTCTGGTGCGCAAGGATATTGTGAAATCCATTTCCATGTTGAAATTGAAGAAGATCATTAAAATGAAATCAGATGTAGATAACCGGATAAAAGAATTGCAGGCAGAATCTACAGATAACAACTACGATGAAATCATGCTTTGTCTGCGTGAATCCATGCAATTACAAGTTTTTATCAATAAATTATCAGTGGACACCGGCACCGTTGTTTTACCTGTTGTAAAATAATATATTTTATACCCGGAACCAATTTCTTTCCTTTAATTTAAAACCCAAAGTTCGGTAAAGGTCAATAATATCTTCCCACGCTGTATCTTCCAGAGGTTTGATAATTGACCAACTTTCCTCAAACCAAAATTCCTCAAAAACTTCAATCGGGCGACTTTTATCCAGCGCAAATTCTGTGAGGCCAAGTGCTATTTCTATACAATTAACTGCGGAATTTATTTTCGTATCAAAACGGTTAGCTTGCCTATATTCGGTAAGTCGTTTTCTCAGTTTTTCGGCAAGTGCAGATAAAGTCATAATAACAATTTTAAACAAAAATAAAATTCTTATAATTTAACAGCATATCGCACTGTTAAATTCCTCGGAGCCTCCATCATGGCGGGTCGTATGGAGTAATCACGGTTAAGCAGGTTAGTACAAATGAGCGATATTTCGTTTGTTTTATTCACTAAAAATGCCACCCGCATATCCACTATACAATCTCCTGTATTATGTTCGTCGCGATATTGTTGCAAACCGGGAACTATATAAATAGTAGTATTCGGAATAATCGGATCAACAAAAGCAGCATCCACTGCTTCCATAAAAGAATAATAATTAACTGTTACTCCTATTCTGAGTTTTTTGATGGTAGATTCCGCATCAAATTTAATGGTATGTTTAAATCTGTATTTTAAAATATTTTCATCTGCACTCGACAAAGCATTTTGCAAGGAATCAAAATCCTGAAATTTAGGATCGATATAGGTATAACCTGCAATTAAGGTTGTTGGAATTGTTCCAAATTTCCCTTCTCCAATTACCGATATTTCCCCACCCAATATTCTTGTTGCACCAATATTTAAACTTTTAAATCCATAAGGAAAAAACACTCCCTCATCAGGATAATATCCGAAGGTAAATTCCATCATATTATTGTATTCCGAAATAAACCCGGAGAGATCAATAAATCCTTGCCATGAACTTATTTTCATTCCCTGTTTAATTCCGATCTCACTGCTCCATCCGGTTTCTGAGGTAAGGTCAGGATTTGGAAAAACGCCCAATAAACTAATGGAAGTTGAAATATATTTTTCTGCAATTGTTGGGAAACGATATCCTTGTCCCCAGGAAGCTCTGATATAAGTATATTCCGCAGCCTGATAATTTGCTCCTAACCGAAACACAGGACGCGATTCTTTTAATCCTGCAATCTGATTAAATTCATAACGCATTCCACTACTGATATTTAACTTATCAAAAAACTTTTTATCAAATTGCAAGTATGCTGCTTCATTGCTGGAAGTAAAAGTGGTGTCACCATATAACTCTGCCACCACTTTTGTGAAACTGCCAACCACACCCGCAGAAAGCACTGCGGCACTATTTTCAAAATGTTTTTGATATTGATATTCCCCATAATACAGATCGTTAAAATTACTTTGTGCTGTTGTTGCAGTAGCGTTGTGATTGCCATAATAACGCATCAATAATTTATGTCTGTTTCCTTTTTTATCGTAATAATTAAAATAAGGATCTACCGTTATCTTAAATCCCTGATTAAACGCAGCGGTTCCATCAAACGGAATATATAATCCGGAATCAATTCCACTCCAAAAAAAGAAACTTGTTGATCTGTTTACTTGTGCATTAACATTTAACCCAACTGCAAGATTATTATTTATCCTGTATCTGGTATTGATATTCGCCCTTCCACGGCGATTGTACATATCTTTAAAATAACTGTTCTGATTATATACATAGGCACCGGTTGAAAGATCAAATCTTCCGAATTTTTGCCTGTGTGCAAAACTGGCTCCTGCGGTAAATGGAAAATCATCATCCCACCATTTTTGTGCTGTATCTCTCGGAGAAAAATACATTCCGTTAAAAAAATTAAATCTTGTTTCGGGGGTTGATGTTGGATATGCAGTGCGCACATTAATAATGCCATTTAATGCACTCGATCCATATAAAGCACTGGAAGCACCTTTAATTATTTCTACCTGCTCAATATTTTCCATAGGAATAAAATCCCAACTCGGAAAAGCCGCATCTCCTGTCAATACAGGAAGATCATCCATTAATAATAATACCCGACTTCCTGCACCAAAACTATATCCCGATCCACCACGAATATTTGCCTGACCATCAATTACACAAACACCCGGCATTCGCTGCAAGGTTTGATCTAATTTAACATCGTTGGTATTATTTATAAGTGTTTGTTTTATTACATCAATAGAAACCGTTTCCTCTCCTAATTTTTTTTCGAATTTACTACCACTCACTACCACCGTATTTAAAATGCCATTATCCTGTTCAAGTGTATTATTTATTTCAACTACCTGGCCGACTGTCAAAATAATTTCACGCGATTGTTTTAAATATCCAACATAACTAATGGTAAGTGTAAATGTTCCAGCAGGAGATTCAAATTCAAAGGTCCCGTCAATTCCTGTTGCAGCTCCGGTTTGGTTACTAAGAAATACCGTAGCCCCAATTAAAGGTTCCTGTGTATCGGCATCTGTAATCAATCCTGTGATGACCGCATTTTGGGCTTGTATTAACTGACAGAGCAAAGCAAAAACTAATAGGAGAAGGTATCTCTTCATAAATTGTGGTGGTTGTGTGGGATAAAGATATAGAAAAGGAGGAGAAAGGATGGAAGGTGAAGAGTTTTCAGAAATTTCAATTTCTCACTGGGTAACGGCACTTAGACTTAAACAATTTGAAATCATTAATATTTACACCTATATTTGATAGGAGTTATCATTTTACCAATAAAAATTAATTCACCTTTTAAATTATCCTATCATGAAAAAATCTACATTTTACTCCACCTTTCTCTTTATTTTTACTTCCCTTGCAGTAAGTGCGATAGCCAATAGAGGGTGGGGGGGAATTTAGTTAATAATATTGCAGGAAAGGCTTTTCTGCCTGATTCTACGTATGAAGATACTATAATTGTTGTGGATGATACCGTAACTATTTATAACGGTGGCTTGGACACGATTTTTATAGTGGAAACGGATTCAACGGCAGAAGATGCTAAAATAAGGGTTAATGCGATTGAAATTGTTAAAAATTATGGATATGCAATTCAGGGAGTTGACCCGATTAATGGAATAATAGGGTTGATACCCGGTGCAGCTCCAAAAGTAGTTAATATGAATTTATTCGGAATAAATGTAAGCGGCATGTTTCAGGATTCTACGCTTCCATACAATGAGTTGCACACGAATGAACAATGGAACTGGCTTAGCGAGCTAAGGCTGGAAACGCTGCGTTTCCCTAGCGGAGAATATGGTGAATTTGCCATGCTTTTGAAAAACAGAGATGGCACTGATGCACAGGGTTATGGGTTTAATATTGAGGAAATATATAAATATTAAGATAGAACGGATGGCGACCCTGCTCCGGAACCTAAAACTTTGGCTGAAATATTAGCGCTATCAGAAATTGCATTAAACGATATTATAGATCCTAAAAATGTTCAAAAATTTATTGATTTTAGAAATAAATATGAACAGTAATTACTTGTCACTGATAGATATATAGACATAACGGATTTTATCGGTGTAAATTCCTTGAATTTTTATATAAAGCGAACACCCTATTTTGCCATGCAATTATTGAGCGAAATAAATAGAAATGGTTTACAATATTTGCCATCCACACAATTTATCGCCCGAAGTAATATTAATCAGGCTACAACATTTTTTATCAATGCAGGTAAAACACTACTCTATATTTATTATACCAATGTAAAGAACGAACCACAAACCTATACTCTTTATAGTGCTAATTTATTACCACTTTGGCCCCTGGCTGATTTTGTAACTGTATCACCTGCAAGTTTAATACGTTTACAAGCGAACAAGCCATACTCAACAGCCGGCAAAGGGAATTTATACGATATCAACTTGTGTTATACCACCACCCCGCACGATTTTGAACTTCGCGAGTTGGAGGTTCCGGAACCAAATGTGCCAAGCGGTTGCAGCGCATTAATAACGGGTGAAAACCGCTGCCTTACCGCTCCTGCAAACAGCATGGGATATTTTATTGTTCCTATTGCACCAGGATTTGATCCAAGGCTGGAAGCTGCATCTAAACCTGCATATTATACTATTTTTCCAAATCCGTCTAATACTAGTTTTAATATAATTTCCAATCAAACAATAGAAGATGTAAAAATATTCAACCTCGATGGCATATTAAAACTCGAACTTAATAAACCCGGCACAAATAATATTAATATAGAAACCTTACCCCAAGGTGTTTATTTAATTTTGATAAACAATACAACAGTATTAAAATTAATTAAAGCATAAAAAATGAACAAAAAATTATTAGCATACTCCGCAATGGCATGCGCGCTCGTGCAAATAAAAAATACAGCGAATGCAGAAGCTGTATATACTAATATTGATCCCGATACCATAGTAAACGATCATTTGGAATATTACTATCTTGATATCAATAATGATGCAATTTCTGATTTCCAGTTTTTTAATGTTTCCTATATACACTATGATACTTTTTATAATACTTCAGAATTTAGGCAAAAAATTTGGGCGGGTGTCATGACTTGGGATAATGGTGTAGCAGGTTCTTCTCAAACTTTTGTTGGGGGTGGCACCCGCTATTATCCCTATGCATTGCACCTTGATGCCCCTATTAATGATTTTTTACAATTTAATAATTGGATAAATCAGGAAATGGTTTTTAGAACTTCTTCATCCTTTACCTTTTTGGGCAATCCATATTATATAACAAATTTGGGTGGCAATTGGTATCCTGAGTTTATCGATCATTTTGTGGGAGTTAAGTTTTTGGATATGGATAACAAAAATCATTTTGGGTGGATACGCTGTGATGTGTTGGAGGAAGGAAGAATTTTAGTAATTAAAGATTATGCTTATGAAAGCAAGCCAAATGTTAGTATTAAGGCGGGAGATATGCTTGGAGATACCACTTCAAGGGCGGTAAAAGAAGAACCCATTTTTAATGTTACAGTTGACCAAAATATTTTGGAGGGTTTAACTATTTACACATTCAACAGCGATCTGTTTGTAAATTTAGAAGAAGTTAATCACGTATATGAGTTGAAAATTTATTCGATAACCGGGCAAATTATGCATACCCAAACAATAGCTGAATTAAATACCATTATTCCGTTGAACAGTTACAATAAGGGATATTATTTAATTGAAGTCACAAATGAAGAAGGTAGGTTTACGAAGAAGGTTTTTGTTAATTGATGCCAATTTACCGGTGTAATTAAGTGTTTACTTTTAAAATTAATCCATTACTGCAAATAGATTGAATATAATGTGATGGTAATTGCAATAAGCGTTAAAACAATTAAAAATTATTACTAATTTATCTACTATTTCATAAATTCCTTTAGATTGTTTTTAGCTAGTTGTTGAATTTTTTTTCTAAGAAATTTTGTTCTGCCAAGTATTAAACCTGAAAACCCCAATGCTTGTTTTGCCCATAACGGGAAACTAAAAGTATCTTTATGTTTAACAATTTTTCCGTTTTCAAAAACAAAATGTGCCTGAATTCGATTGATCACTTTTTTACCCGTTTTAGAGAATGTATACGTTGCAACCCAATTTGCAGACCCTTCTTTTTCATCTGCTTTTACATTATCGAATACTAGCTGAAGGTCTTTACCACCTTTTATCAGCATTTCCCACATTGCCCGAACCTTTGTGGCGTCAAGATCTTTAAACACCTCGTCTTCAAAAACTGCATTGTCGGCATAACATTGTTGCATAGTTTTATAATCTTTATTTTGAAATGCAGTATAGAATGTATTTATACATTGTTCGTTAGCGTTCATAGATAGATTTTGCGTGACGATAAAATCGAAATGTAGATAAAAAACAGGAGTAAAACGGGATTATTTTACCTTAAGGTAATGTTGCGAATTACCTGACCATTAAAGTTTTTGTTTCACTGTAAATATCACCAATTAATTGAACAAAATAAAGTCCCGATGCCAGATGATCCAGATTACTAATTGTGGTTGCCGAAAGTTCGCCGGTGGTCAATTTTATCTCTGTAGTATATATAAGTTGGCCACTGATATCAAATACATTTAAAACAGCATCACCATTTTCAAAACCATTAATAATAATCGTTGTTAAAAATTCGGCGGGGTTAGGCATTATAGTAATCAAATTTGTTTCCTCAATGTTCAATCCTTTTAATTGAATATATGCTTTTGCAAAACTAGGAATACCGTATCCCAATAAATAATCAGGATTGGTATATTGAGAAGAACTTTCTTCTACGATTTGTTTTATTTCCATATTTGTTAATTCCGGAAATGCGCTCCATAAACTTGCACATGCTCCAGCAATTAATGGGGAAGAATAGGAAGTTCCACTACCATTTAAAACTGTTCCAAACTGATCTATATATGCAGTGCCGGCACCTTGTCCGGAAACATTAGGTTTTAACCTGCCGTCTGCGGTTGGACCAACAGAACTAAAGGTTGCATAATTTTCATTTGCATCCACTGCACCGATAGTAAACACACTATCACCATCCGCAGGAACACCAATAAAATGCCAACTGCTCCCCGCTTCATTTCCTGCACTGTTACAAACAAGAATTCCCACACTCGCTGCAATATCTGCCGCAATGGTTGCCACTGCAGTATTTCCATCCAGATCTTCATACGTATGATTTTGTAGCGAATCATCAAAAGTGGTATATCCTAAGGAAGAATTAATAATATCTGCACCCACAAAGTCGGCATATTCAGCACCTTCCACCCAATAATCTTCTTCTGTAATAGTTTCGCTGGAAGTTACTTCCGTTCTGAATAAATAAAATTTTGCATCCGGAGCACTTCCGATATATTCTCCCGGCATATCTCCTCCCATTATACTCAATACATTACTTCCGTGCGTGCTGCTGTGAAAAACACTGTCATTATCATCGGCAAAATTTCTAGTTGCAATTATTTGATTCTTATCCCAAAAACTTTTAAATCCATCTCCAACATCAACACCATAAAATCCGCCGTCCAAAACAGCAATAGTAATTCCCTGTCCTGTAAATCCAAGGTCGTGCAAAAAATCAATATCAATCATATGATTTTGATTGTATGCGCCACCATAATCATTTGATGCTACTTCAGAAGTCCTATAAAAAATCGCATTATCCAATGGTAAAGTTTCCTCCACCGATTGGTATTTTTTTACATATTCTATTTTCTGCACAAAAGGCAATATGGAAATTGCACCGAGTTGCGCATTGTCATTAATTTTTATACTTACGGCATTTAACCATCTGCTTTGCACAATCACCTCAACACCCAAATTCTCGAGGGCAGCAACATATACAGAGTTCACCGGAAGATCCAAATAGCGAACGGGGATGTTCATTATTTCGCGCCTGGATATGGATTTTGCGGAAAGAAATTCCGCAGGTTTAGCCAATGAAAAGGGCGAATTATTTTTATCCGTAAAAAATATCCAATATTTGATATCCGAATTCACGGTAGAAATCACCTCATTATGCTCAACGAGTTGTTTTTGCGAAAATGCATTCGAAAAACATATAAAAAAACTAAAAAAAAGTAATACTATCCCTTTCATTTATAAAATATGGTTTTATTGATCTTTCCATTTAATTAACAAAAACCCTTACACTTTGTTTGTTTTTATTTGTTAAAATAGAAAGGATATAAATTCCCGCCGTGTATTTTTCAGTAATAGGAATACGGAATGATTCCATAAAATTATTATTAAGGTATATCTTCTCCGAATACATCATTTCTCCCTGTAAATTAATTAATTGCATGGTTGCAAATTCATTTAAATGACTTTCAATAAATACCGAAAAGAAATCGCTTGCAGGATTTGGTAAAACCTGTATGGTGACAAGCGTTGTATCCTCAATAATCACAGTATCTTCCGGTTCCTGAGCTTTAAGAATTTCATAAGCAAGTCCAAAATTCGGAATTCCATGACCCATAGTGTCGTTGGGAGTTAAATATAAATGTGCGCTTTGCTGAACAGCATCCATAATTTCCATGTTTGTTCTGTAAGGAAATGCTCCCCATAAACTGGCACATGCACCGGCAATTAAAGGTGAGGCGAAGGAAGTTCCGCTTAAATTAAAAATATTACCACTAGGATCTAATACAGCCGATCCAACGCCAAGTGCTACGATATTCGGTTTTAAACGGCCATCGAATGTTGGCCCATAACCACTGAACCCGGCATGAAATCCTGACGTATCCACTGCACCAATAGAAAAAACACTATCCCCGTCAGAAGGCATAGAAACATAATGCCATAAATTTCCACCTTCGTTTCCCGCACTGTTACAAACTAAAATTCCTTTTGATGCTGCCATATCTGCCGCCATTGTAACCACTGTTGTATTGCCATCCAAATCAGCGTAAGTATGATTTTGAAGGCTATCGTCAAAGGTGGTATAACCTAATGAAGAATTAATTATGTCTACTCCTAAATAATCTGCTAACTCTGCAGCTTCCAACCAATAATCTTCTTCCACTACATACTCACTATCTGCAATTTCAGTTCTGAATAAAAATAATTTAACATCCGGTGCCGATCCTGAAAATACGCTGTCAATATCACCACCAATTACACTGGAAACCCAACTTCCATGATACCCTGAATAAATATTAAATACCTGATCATTATCATCCGGAAAATTATGAAATCCCAATATCTGTCCCTTATCCCACATACTTTGAAATAAAATTGCAGTATCCATTCCGAAAAAACCGGCATCAATAACTGCCATTACCATATCAGCGCCTCTGTGTCCAAGTTCAAGAACTGTATCGAGATTTATTTGCTCGATCTGATTTTTTGCAGTACCGAAAACACCGCCTATATCAGTATTTGTAGCAGATTTATAAAATGTCGCATTATTTAATGGCACAGTATTTTCATCAACAATATGATACTTATTTACTGCGCTTATCTGAGTTACATAAGGCAGTAGAGAAACCCTAATAAGTTGATCTTCACTTAAATAAGCGCTCACTGCATTTAACCAACGCGATTGCACTTCAATGGTAATTCCTTTATTATTTAATTCATGAATATATTGTGCACTTACTGGAATATCTGTTTCATTTACAGCAATATTAAATCTTTTTCGTCTGTCAATTGCGCGTTGAGTAAGCAATTGAACCGGTTCGTTTTTAGAATAAGATGAATTGAGTTTATCACTGAAATAAATCCAATATTTATCCTTTTCTGTATTGGAACCAAAATCGATCCGCACACCATCAATAAAATATTCTGTAAGAGTGCCGCGACAATTTTTAAAATTTAAACTCTGAGAAAAGCACATAAAAATGCTGCTTACAAATACGAGGAGGAGGAATTTTTTTTTCAACATATAGAAACCTGATTGAATTGTGACCCAATTCAAAGATACAAATATAATCTGTTGCTTTGTCGCGATAGTGTCATAAGCCTTCGGGATCGGCCATTTTTAACCGGTAAACCCCTTATTTGATGTTTTAATCAATTGGAAAAAATTCTTTTTATAAGTTTCGGAAATCGGTATTGTCTTGCTGCCTATACAAATCTCCTCCTTTTGGATGGAATCGATTTTGGCTAATGCTACCATATACGACTTATGAACTCTACAAATCATTAATTTTGGGAGTACATCTTCCAATTCTTTAAAGGTTTGCAGCGTCATAATATTTTTATGTACTGTAAAAATTCTCCTGTAATCACCCATACCTTCAATAAAAAGAATGTCGTTTAACATTATTTTTTCCAAACGATATTCTGTTTTGATGAAAATATATTGTTGCGACTTTGACAAATCAAGGGTTGGAACTGAATTTAATGCTTTGTCAACTGCCTGCATAAAACGTTCAAAAGGAAATGGTTTTAATAAATAATCTGTAATATTCAATTCATACCCTTTGATGGCATATTCCGGGTATGCAGTAGTGATAATTACGTTAGCAGCAATTTTTGAAGTTTCCAACATGCTGATCCCCGACATTTCTCCAAGATTAATATCAATAAATACAAGATCAACAGCATTTAATTGCAAAAAAAGTAAAGCATCCGTTCCGTTATCGAATACTGTAAGTAGATTCAGGGAGGGATGTTTTAAAACAAAACCCCTTAACTTTTCCATTGCAAGCGGTTCATTCTCTATGATGATGCAATTCATTTTCATTTTCGTAAATACTTAAAGTTACCTCGTAAATATTATTTTTACTTTTTATATCCAGCACATGTTTGTCCGGATACAAAAGCAGCAAACGTTTGCTTATTAAAGCCATACCCAACCCGCCAAATTCCTGCTTATGTGTCTCACCTGTGTTGATATAATTTTTACAAATGAACAAAATTCTAGTTTCCTCAATTACAAATTTGATATCAACACTATTTTCCGCAGCTAAAAATTGTGTGTGTTTGAATGCATTTTCCAAAAAGGGAATAAATAAAAGTGGTTCTATCATTCTGTCCGCCACCTCTCCTTCTATTACCAATTGTATAGCATTGGTATTTGATGTTCGTATTTTTTGAAGTTCAATATATTTTTCCATATACAAAAGTTCCTTTGCAAGTGCAATTTTTTCAGTTTTTGTTTCATAAAGCATATAACGTAAAATATCGGAGAGTTTGTTTAAATAATTGGAGGCGGCAACCTGATCCTTAAGTATCAAAGCATCTATGTTATTTAAAGTATTAAATAAAAAATGTGGATTAATCTGAGACTTAACCATTGCTAACTCCATTTCATAATTTTTTTTATTCAGTTCCTCCTTCCATTTGATATCAGAATATGCTGTTATGAATCCTTTGAGCACAAGTCCTATGATACAATTCAATGCTGCAATAAAACACATTAATATAAATTCAGGTATAGCCGAATTCCATCCGTCAACGAACATAATGTCAATGCCATTCAGTAATAACATCAATATAACGCCTACTGCACCTGCAATAATGGAGCTAACAATTCCACTTAAAAAAAGTGATGCTATTTTTCTTTTTGCCAAATATCGATTATACAAAATGGTATAACCGGCATAAAACCCTAATACTCCGGGCGTAATGGCAAATGCAGTTACTAATTTTATCCAATTAATAAAAAATGCAGTTTTGTTTGTATCAAAATCATCCTGCGAAGCAGCACTTAAAACGAAAATGACAAATAACAAAAAAATATACATAACCCAATAACCTAAGTGCAATAGAATAACTGCTATTTTTCTCATTTTAAAAATTACAAATTTATTGATACCTGATTCCATGTGCTTCAAAAAAATAATTTAACCCTTTTCCGTTCTCCTGTCAAACATCCTGTAATTTACAAAGGTAATCAACACAAAATAACCAAAAGCGAACAGATGAATACTTATTGGAGGAGCTGACATTGCGGTCCCCGATAATTGAAAATAATTTAATGACGTATAAGTATAGGGTAATGTATACCCAAATTCCCAGGAAATGGCAAACAGCGTGGCAATTATACCTATAAATCCAATACCGACCGGAACAAGAAAGTTCTTATACCGAAGACTGATCAGATATTGTAAGGCAATTATGGGAAGGCAGTCAATAAAATATAAAGCACTCGATTTTAAATATAGCAAAAAAGGAAATGCTGCTGTTGGAAAAGGTATATCTGCTAAAAATAGTGCAGGTATTAACACGGATAGAAATATACCTAAATTAAAAAGCAACAAAAACATCAACATCAACAAAAGGATCACTGTCAGTTTCACAAGAAAAATATAGGAAAGTGGCTGCGGACTTGCATATAATTGTTTCCAGGTATTATTTTTATATTCCAGCTGCGCTAACATTCCGGTTACTAATATTATTCCCATTGGCAACAAGAACATTGCCATCGATTGCCAGGATTCGTTGTAAAATATTTCCCAAAAATTTACATCCGCATTTTTTACTGCAGTTTTTGTGGGGTAACTTAGTTGGATCAGAATCATCACGAATGGAATAAAAAGAGATCCTCCAATTACGAGCCAAAAAGCAGCTGTTTTTCTGATCTTAAGTAATTCGCTGTTTAAACTGTTTAATATCGTTATCTTCATATTATTTGTTGTTTATTAAATGCATAAAAATATTTTCAAGATCTTGTTTGGTGGGTGTTATCTCATATATTTCAATTCCTTCTCCCACCAATAAAGAATTAATTGCAGCAACTTGTGTTTTGATAATAAAAGGAATTACAATCTTGTTTAGCCTGATTTGAGTTTCGGGGATATTTTTTGCGATAAGTGCCAAGGCTTTTTCATTTGCATTGGTATCCATAATTATACAATCGGATAAATACTGTTTATCCATCAGGTCTTTTAAGGTGCCTTGCATTATCAATTCTCCTTTGTGAATAATACCGATATGAGTGACCAGTTTCTCAATTTCTGATAATATATGACTTGATATAAGTATGGTGATTCCAACCTCCGCATTTAATTGTTGCAACAAGCTGCGCATCTCCAAAATTCCATTTGGGTCTAATCCATTGGTTGGTTCATCCAAAATCAATAATTTGGGTTCGTGCAACAAAGCAACTGCAATGGCGAGACGTTGTTTCATCCCCAATGAAAATTTCCCTGCTTTTTTATTTCCCGTTCCGGAAAGACCTACAAGTTGAAGAACCTGCTTAATTCTCGCAGCGGGACATTGATATAATTTTTGCCAAACTTTCAAATTTTCAATTGCTGTAAGATGAGTATATATCGAAGGGCTTTCGATTAATGAACCGATATTTTGTAATATTTCAATGCGGTGTTGGGCATAGTGTTTATTAAATATTTTAATGGACCCCTGTTGATTTTTTAGTAACCCCATCAATAAACGAAGTGTGGTTGTTTTACCGGCTCCATTCGGCCCTAAAAATCCATAAATACAGCCAACGGGTACCTGAAGACATATATTATTTAAAACATTTTCCTGTGTCGAAAAATGATAACTGAGTGCTTTAGTTTCTATGCTATACATAAGTTCAAATCTTTTATTGGATGAATTGCAGTGTAAAACTATTCCTTTAACATATTTGGATTACAAAAATTATGTAATTCAGCATAGTTTGTCTGTGAATTGGCATTATTATCCTTTGAATTGCCTTTTCAATCTTTAAAATATTGACATTGTAGGAATTGAAAACAATAAATAAACCTTGAAACAAAGAAATAATATCGCCAAATTGCAATTAAATTAATGTTATCTTTAAACTCTTTTTGGTTTTATGCCATAATAGATTAAAACCAATAACTTGCAGAAATCATTTGATACACTCATTCAAAGTTTTATTGATAATAATGTTGGAGTCGCTGACGATTTCTTAAGTATCCCTCTTGCAAAATTGCTCAAAGAAAATTTGTTGGCACTTTATGCAAATGGTGCTTTTCTTGCTGCTGGCACGGGTAATAATTCAAAATTTGCACACCATAAATTAGTTCGAAGCGATAAAATCTATTGGCTTGATCGCAAACATGAAAATGAACAGGAAAACCTTTTTTTCGACCTGATAGACAAATTCGTTCATTTTTTAAACAGCAGTTGTTATACCGGAATTACAGGATATGAATTCCATTATGCAATTTATGAGAAAGATAGTTTCTATAAAAAACATCTCGACCAATTTCAAACAGATAAAAGCAGGGCATTTTCTATGATCATGTATTTAAATTCGGATTGGGAAAAGAAGGATGGCGGTGAATTGGGTTTACATCATGCTGAGGGATTACAAATGATTTCGCCACAGAGTGGCAAATGCGTATTTTTTAAAAGCAGCGAAATAGCACATGAGGTTTTTGTTACCAACCAACCGCGATTAAGTATTACCGGCTGGCTTAAAACAAATTAAATATAGCAAAAAAAATTATCTCAATCGTCCGGATATATCTTTTCTTTGCCATTCACGACAAAATAAATTATATGAGTAAGGAGTGTTATTAAAGTTCCAAAAATCCAAAAACGCATCATAAACGCAATTACCGGGAGTCCGCATCTCGACCCTTCCACCTCCGGAGCGGTGGGTTTGAAAAGCATCGGGAATACAATGATATACATCAATAAAATAAGGATCAATATAAATATTCGTCCATCTATTATCCTTTTTATATCGATGAGCTTATAAGCAGCGATCTGAATTAGTAATACAACAAAAAAAAGAAATGCCAACATAAATTTATTTACTTACAGTTCAGATGCAGAACACATTAAAATTTCATAAATAATTCCGTTATCTTATTTCCCAATTTTTTCTTTGTGCCCTTGCTTAGACATTTAAAAATTGCCACGAAGGCACTAAGACACGAAGTAAACACAAAGAGGATATAATAGGATATTGCAATTTCTTTTTCGATTAATACATTTACCTATCTTCGTGAAACCTTAGTGCCTTAGTGTCTTCGTGGCAAAAAAAACTTTGATATTTTCATAAATCATCCAATTTTATCCCAGATTGCGACACCCACTTCGACCCACGATCTGATTCCTGTCGCAACAATAATATTAATTGCGCAGTGTGATGTTGCACATGCCGCATATTGTATAATAAAATTTCAGTAATACTGTAATTTCGGTAAGAATTAATAAATCTTCTGCCTGCATTTTCCTGTGACAACTCCTGAATAAGGTCATGACATTTCTTTCTGCAAAAACGAAGGTAAATAAGCAATTCCTCCCTTGTATAAACCCTTTCCGGCAATACTCCTGCGGGATCCATTTCTGATAAGGTAAAGGGAGTTGGAGGATTAAAATGATCAGGATCATCCGATAAATAATAATCTAGAAAAAACAGGGTGTGATATGCTGTGTACCAATATTTATTATCTGCTATCCAAAGATTATCATCACAATCGGTTATTGCATTTTCCAACATATCAATACTCGCTCCGAATTGATCCCAAATAATTGTTTTTAAATTTTCATCCATCGTAAAAATCGAATTCAAATTTCAGAAATGTATTAATATAATATTGGAAATTGAAATCTCAAATCACTTTACCCTCCCCACTCCAAAACTTTCATCTTTACGCTATACCCGCATTGCACACGCTGCTCCCAGGGGCATTCGGGACAAGAAAGATCCTGCGTGTAATAATGAAAAAAATCTTTTTGAATAAGGCCAATATCTTCCGCATAAATTTCCTCTGCATAATCAAACCAAATTAAATTGGAATCTCCTTGTTGAATAACTGTTACAGTTTTCAAAAATTCAAATCCATTTAACGTAAGCGGTTGATCAACATTTTTATACGAATAATCCCAATCCTCTAAATAAGTTAAATTGTTGCATTCCTCATCAACAGGAATATCTTCCAATCCTCCCAAAAAAATATTTCCTTCCCAACTGATATCAGTTTTTAAAGGCGCAACCAATTTAATAAAACGTAAATTATTTTCAATTTTTTGCAATTGATTGTCGGTATACAAAACACTCCAAACATTTACCAATACCCAATCCAAAGTATCTGAAGTTCTTGCAAAACGTTCTATTTTATAATTGAGTCGCGCCTCATTATCGTAAAAGGTATCCACCAGAATTTCCTTTACTTCAAAATAGGAAGTATCATTCGGAATAACCTCATGATATTTGATAGAATCAACTGAATAAACAACATATTTTCCAACAGAAAGCGGGTAATAAGATTCTGCAGATTTCAATTCTTCCGCGATAGGGTCAGGTTCACAGGAATTTAATAAAAATATAAGAAATGAACTCACCAAAAGAAAAGTAAATAAAAACGAAAGTCGCGATCTTTTTGAATCTGCTGTTTCGTTCCACATCGTATCTTGTTTTTTATAAGTCATGTCCCGCTTTGAATGAACTTAAAATGTGTCCACCGCCTATCACATCATTTCCTTCGTAAAATACTGCGCTTTGTCCCGGAGTAATTGCACTTACGTTCGACTCAAATTCAATACGCATAAGATCTTTATCCTCCAAATATAATACACTTTCCGTTCCCACATTTTTGTACCTTATTTTTGTTATTGCCTCATATCCGGAAGGCAAAGAATCGTATTTCTGTAAATTGAGATGATGCACAAACATGCCGTTTCTCCATAAAGAATCTTCCTTTCCTAACACCACTACATTTGTTACAGGATCTATTTGCGTTACAAAATAAGGTTCACCTAATGCAATACCCAAACCTTTTCTTTGCCCTATTGTATAAAAAGGATAACCTTTGTGTTTGCCCAAAATATTTCCTTCCGCATCCACAAATAATCCACCATCCACTTTTTCTTCCAATCCTTCCACTCTGCGTTTTAAAAATCCACGGTAATCATTATCCGGAACAAAACAGATCTCGTAACTCTCCGCTTTATTTGCAAGATCAATATAACCCATTTCCCTCGCCATATTGCGAATTTCAGGTTTGCGGATATTGCCCACCGGAAATTTAGTCCTCGCCATACAAGCTTCGTTCAGTCCCCACAACACATAACTTTGGTCCTTATTTTCATCCAACCCTTTGGAGATAAAATGTCTTCCGTTTTCGGGATTTTTATTGATCTGCGCATAATGTCCGGTCGCTATAAATTCGCAGTTCATCTGATCGGCACGTTTTAACAATGCCTCCCATTTAATATGGGTATTGCAGAGCACACAAGGGTTTGGAGTTCTTCCTGCTAAATATTCATCCACAAAATTATCAATCACATAATCACCAAATTCTTCCCGAATATCAACAATAAAATGATGGAATTGTTTTTCCACTGCAATTTGACGCGCATCATTAATGGAATCCAGGCTGCAGCAGCCCGTTTCTTTTTTACTGCCTCCACTGGTGGCATAATCCCATGTTTTCATAGTAATACCCACTACTTCATACCCTTCCTCGTGCAAAAGAATAGCGGTAACGGTGCTATCGATTCCACCGCTCATGGCGACTAATATTTTTCCATGTTTTGACATAACTGTGCACAAAGTTACAATTTTGAAGGCTGGAAAGTTCCAGTGTTTCGGATTAACCCTCGTTAAAAAGTGTCTATAAATTCCTTTATTTCCTTTTTACCCTTATCGGTGCAATAGGGAGCCAAAAAATTGGCTAAAAATGGGAGATAGTGCTGAAAAAGTTGCTTTTTGGGTGCATGTTTGAACTTAACCCTTGCCTCCGACAGCCAAAATCGTGCAATGAATCCTATTCCGGAAACCAGGAATTCTTGTTTCCCGGCATCTACCTTGGTTTTTAAATATTTATTTACCGATAATTCCTCCAGGTTAATTCGAAGTGTTTCCACTCTTTTTTCCTGTCGCAACAAATACTCCTGTTCAATTGGTTTGTTTTGTTCTAAATGGTGAATGAAATTAATAAATAAACAGCGGTATTCGTAGTGATTTTCAAACACCTGTTCAAACATTTTCAAAAATGCAGCCATGGTTAATCCCCGTACCGGAACTATGGTATTCGTGTTAAATTCAGCTAACTGAGCCGCTAATTCAATTATGATATCATTTTTGGTCGGAAAATAATAGGTTACATTTCCAACCCGAACGCCAAGATCCTTAGCAATCTCGCGCATTCCAACGTATTCGATACCCTGTTCATTAAAAAGTTTACGGGCCTGATGGAGGATCAAATTTTTTTTTGCACTTTTTTTGGACATTGTCCTAATTATTTCCATATCTTTGGACATTGTCCAAAAATACAACAAATATGAAAGATTACAAACTACCCTACACCATCCAAAACAAGTACGGTGAAAAACTCACATTTTTAAAAATCATCAGCGAAAATGGCAAAGAAATTTTACTGGTGGAAAACGAGGTAAATCGCGGTTGCGGGCCTGTAATGCACGTGCATTTTAAACAGGAAGAATCCTTAACGGTTACGGAAGGCAAAATTGGATATCAGATACTTGGCGGGGAAGAAAAATTCGCTGGTGTGGGAGAAACAGTTGCATTCAAATCCGGCGTTTATCACCGTTTCTGGAATGCGGGAGATTCCATTTTGAGATGCAGTGGAACCATAAGTCCGGCAAATAATATCATTTATTACCTCGAAAATATTTATCGTTTAATGGACGAAGGCAATGGGCAACCCGGAGGTTTTGATGCTGCTTACCTGATAACAAAATACAAAAGCGAATTTGATGTGATTGCTATCCCCTCTTTTGTCAAAAAAGTGATTTTTCCGGTGAGTATATTTTTTGGGAAACTTTCCGGTAAACACAAAAAGTTTGAAGAAGCGCCACCTGCCGTTTGAGTAGGGTTTGGTTCTTACATTTTACGGAGAATATTGCGCACGATATTTTGGCCTTCATACACAAAACCTGTGTACAATTGCACAAGGTCGGCACCACGGTTTACTTTTTCTTCTACGTCATTGTGATCCATAATTCCGCCAACACCAATTAGCGGAATATCGTTGCCCAGTTCCCTTCTTAAAAACCAGAGCACTTCATTTGACCTTTGTGTGAGTGGTTTACCGCTTAATCCACCTGCACCAATGGTATTTATTTCTTCCTCAGATGTTTTTAATTCCTTTCTTTCAATTGTAGTGTTAGTAGCAATTACACCCGACAGTTTTGTTTCCCGCACTATTTCAACAATATCTCTTAATTGTTCCGTGGTTAAATCAGGTGCTATTTTCAATAAAATCGGTTTCGGAATTGGTTTAGTGATATTTATTTCCTGCAATTTAAAGAGGATATTTTTCAGTGGCTCTTTCTCCTGCAACTCTCGCAGTCCGGGTGTATTGGGAGAGGAAACATTCACTACAAAATAATCAACATGCTCAAAAAGTTTTTCAAAACAAATGACATAATCTTTCCATGCATCTTCATTGGGCGTATTTTTATTTTTTCCGATATTTCCACCGATAATCACCTGATATTTTTTCCTTGTTTTTATCACAGCAGATATTTTCAGATTATGCACCATTGCTTCCACCCCTGCATTATTAAATCCCATTCTATTTATCAGGGCATCATCCTTTTTGAGGCGAAATAATCGCGGCTTATCATTACCCGGTTGCGCCAAAGGAGTGACCGTTCCGATCTCCAGATGTCCGAACCCAAGCCTTGCCATCAACGGTATATAACTTCCATTTTTATCGAAGCCCGCGGCCAAACCGATATTATTTTTAAATACGATACCGAATACTTTTTTCTCGCCTTTCCTGCTGTTTTTAACGAAACTCCTATCGTGAAAATAACCGTAACCCGGTATCCACAAAACAAATTGAAACAAACAAAGCGCAAGTCGATGCGCTGTTTCGGGCGGAAATAAGAAAAAGAAGGGTTTCAGTAATAATTTATACATCGCGGCAAAGATAGGGGGAAATGGGGAGTGGTGAATGGCGGAATACCTCAGAGTCGGACGGAATTGCTCTGAGTGAAGGTAAACTTACGATTCATGAAATGAGTAATGAGTTATGAGAAATGAGTTATGAGTAATGAGTAATGAGTGGATCCTTGAAAGCCGAAAATATTTACTCAAGACTAATGACTTTTGACTACTTGGTGAGTGGCTGACTGCGTCGGTGCTGGGCTGGCTTGCTCTGAGTGAAGGTAAACTTACGATTCATGAAATGAGTAATGAGTAATGAGTAATGAGTAATGAGTAATGAGTAATGAGTGGATCCTTGAAAGCCGAAAATATTTACTCAAGACTAATGACTTTTGACTATTTGGTGAGTGGTGAGCTGGGAGTGGGAAGTGACTAACTACGTTAGTTTTGGGCTGGCTTGCTCTGAGTGAAGGTAAACTTAGGATTGAGGAAATGAGGAATGAGTAATGAGTAATGAGGTGGTTCTCGATGGAAGGGTATTTTTACTCTTAATTAATGACTATTCATAATGAAGGAATAGATGCGGAAACAAGAAGACTTGCGAAAAATTTAGATTTTAAACGAAATACAAATGAACATAAACTGCCAAAACAACAACTCAACGAAATCAACGAAATCAACGAAATCAACGAAATCACGAAATCAACGAAATCACCAAATCAACGAAATCACCAAATCAACGAAATCAACGAAATCACCAAATCATCAAATCAACGAAATCATCAAATCAACGAAATCAACGAAATCAACGAAATCAAAATAATCAACGGTCCAGAAATTATGGGTAAAGTTGAAAGCCTTTAATGATTACCCCCCCCCTCCCCTCTTCCCTTTTCGCGGAGTTGCGATTTAATGGTATGTTAAAAGGAGTTTCGGAAGCCCCCAATGTAAAAAATATAGATGTATGGGGATTGAATACTTTTAATTTCCAGCTTCATAAACGAAAACCAAATTGATGTCTGTCTAAATTTGCAATAAAATGCTTATCCGAAAAATGCTTTTTTTGCAAAATAAACAATTAAAGGATATTACTTACGAGATTCAACATACCATTATATTACATGTGCAATAGAGGAATGTCATGTATAGTTTTTAACTGCCATTTTAGTGCTATAAAGTGCAGCATCACAGTTTTGTTTATTAATTTTACCTTCAAATTTTAAAAAAGTTGAAAAATTTCATTCTATGTAAATTGAGTCACCGTAGTGTTATTATTTTTTTATTCATTCTAAATATCTCCTGTAATAAAGAAGATATTCAGAATAATAATATAATTAGTACTGATTCTGTATTTGGTTCCAATAATTATATTGAATATCAAATTGGCTCTTTACCAATTGTTATCTCTGTATCGCATGGAGGTGATTTAGAACCGGAAACTATACCTGATAGAACCTGTAATAATCCCGTGTATGCCACTGATATTTTTACCATTGAAACAGCTTTGGAAATTAAAAATGCATTATATGCCCTGACGGGTGCCTATCCACACTTAATTATTTGCCATTTAAAGCGAAACAAACTTGACTGTAACAGAGATATAACTGATGCTGCTTGTGGAAACCCTGCAGCAGAAACAGCATGGAACGAATTTCATGATTTCATTAATATTGCGCGTATTTCTGCAAATCAACAATATAACAACAACACATTTTTTGTTGATTTACATGGTCATGGCAACCCTATTGAAAGAATTGAATTGGGATATTTGCTTTATGATGATGAATTAGAACTGCCGGATAGTATTTTGAACACAACTGAATATATTAATTATAGCTCTATAAAAAACCTGGCGCTTAGTAATCTAAATAATTATACTCATGCACAACTTTTAAGAGGCCCTGCATCGTTTGGAACACTAATATCAAACCAGGGTTATCCAACTGTTCCAAGCGAGACAATCCCTTATCCTGGTACAAGTAACAATTATTTCAGCGGGGGCTATATAACCGCAAACCATACATGTTACGCATCCGGAATCAATATTAATGGATTACAAATGGAATTAAATTACACCGGTATCAGAAACAATCAGGAAAACAGAACACAATTTGCAAATGCATTTGCACTAGCCCTAATGGAATATTTAAATACACATTTCAACATCTATTGGTAATCTGCTAATCCACTTTCTGTAACGGAAGCAGAAGATATAGAATAAATGCAAAACTATAAAGTAATGAATAAAGGATATTCAAACAGAATTGGTCAGATAGGAATGAGCAAAAAAAAGGAAATATTCACAATGATTTCAATTCTTGTTTTGGGAACAACATTTATCAATAATCAAAAATGAAATTATTAATTACAGGAGCAACCGGAAATGTTGGATTATCGGTGATAAAACATATTTCATCCGAAGGTAATACCTTGCAAGTGTTTGCGGGAGTCAGAAATATTAAAACGGATACAAAAAAATTAAAGGATTTTAATGTTTCTGTTATTTCCTTTGACTTTGAAAATATACAAACGTTCAAACCTGCACTTAAAGAAATGGATGTCCTGTTTTTACTTCGACCACCTCAATTGGCAGACGTTTCAAAGTTTTTTGAACCATTAATAGCCGAAGCCATTAAGGCGAAAATAAAACAAATTATTTTTTTGTCGGTTCAAGGTGTAGAAAACAGCAAGATTATTCCCCATCATAAAATTGAAAAACTAATTGTAAGCAGTAAAATTCCGTTTACCTTCTTACGGCCAGCCTATTTTATGCAAAATTTTACCACAACATTGCATTTAGACCTGGTGAATAAACAAAGAATTTATTTACCTGCCGGACAAACAAAGTTTACATTAATTGATGTTGATGACATTGGTGCTGTAACGGCAAAAATTTTATCTGAACCACAAAACCATATCAATAAAAGTTATGAATTAACCAATAATGAAACTCTGACATTTACTGAAATGGCGGAAAAAATAAGTAATGGAACAGGAATGACGATAAAATTTATTTCGCCCAATTTGTTGCAATTTTACCTGTCTAAACGAAAAGAAAATGTATCTCCAACGCTTATTATTGTAATGATAATGTTGCATTACCTTCCACGATTTCAAAAGACTCCAAAAACAACGCACTGGGTAAAAATGATTACGGGACAATATCCAAAATCATTTGACAACTTTGTTCTATCCAATAAAAAACAACTACAATGACAAAAAGTATTTGCTATAATTCAGATTCACTTTGCTGTTAATAATTAATTTGTTAATTTTATACGCTGGTTAACATTTGAAAATTGCATACTGGTGATGATAAACGATAAATATAAATATTCAGAATTATCAGGAAGGATAATAGGTTGTGCTATAAAAGTACATTCTACTTTGGGTAATGGTTTTCAGGAGGTTATCTATCAGCGATGTTTGGCTATTGAAATGAACAAACAAGATTTAGGGTTTGCCAGAGAACTCGAAATGACTATTGAATATGAAGGAATAAATGTGGGAACAAGAAGAGTTGATTTTTTGGTTGAGCGTAAAATAATGGTAGAACTAAAAGCATTAACAAAACTCGAAGATGTTCACCTGGCTCAAACATTAAACTACCTGGAAGTATATAAATTAGAAACAGGTTTACTTATTAACTTTGGAGCGAAAAGTTTAGAGTTTAAACGAGTTACAAATGAACATAAACTGGCTAAACAGCAACTCAACGAACACAAAAAATCAAAATAATCACAAAATCAACGAAATCAAAATAATCAACGGTTCAGACGTTATAGGTAAAGTAGATACCACAAACAGCATTAAACGCCCCTCCGCAATTTTTTTATGATTGAATGATGCCTATAATGATAAATGATACGATTATGATAAACGATAAATATAAGTATTCAGAATTAACAGGGAGAATAATAGGTTGTGCTATAAAAGTACATTCTACTTTGGGTAATGGTTTTCAGGAGGTTATCTATCAGCGATGTTTGGCTATTGAAATGAACAAACAAGATTTAGGGTTTGCCAGAGAACTCGAAATGACTATTGAATATGAAGGAATAAATGTGGGAACAAGAAGAGTTGATTTTTTGGTTGAGCGTAAAATAATGGTAGAACTAAAAGCATTAACAAAACTCGAAGATGTTCACCTGGCTCAAACATTAAACTACCTGGAAGTATATAAATTAGAAACAGGTTTACTTATTAACTTTGGAGCGAAAAGTTTAGAGTTTAAACGAGTTACAAATGAACATAAACTGGCTAAACAGCAACTCAACGAACACAAAAAATCAAAATAATCACAAAATCAACGAAATCAACGAAATCACAAAATCAACGAAATCAACGAAATCACAAAATCAACCAAATCACCAAATCAACTAAATCAACCATATCACAAAATCAACCAAATCAACTAAATCAACCAAATCATAAAATCAACGAAATCACAAAATCAACCAAATCACCAAATCAACTAAATCAACTAAATCAACCATATCACAAAATCAACGAAATCAACGAAATCAAAATAATCAACGGTCCACACGTTATGGGTAAAGCAGATAACATAAAAAGGGCTAAAAGGCTTAAAGAAGCGAAACGCAAAAGAGAGCAAGACGCATTAATAGCATCAGGCTTAGGCCCTGCAGGCAAAACATTGCAAGAAAGGAGTACTAAAAACGGTTATGTAACACAATTAAACAATGGCAAGGTAAAATATTCTGAACTATTGAAGGAATTTGTTCATCCCATTGTAAATGATCAAGATGATATTTCAAGTTTAAGAACAAAATATACTATTGGTGCACACGCTTGGAACGCAGCAACCCTGAAAGAAAAAAGGGAAGAAGTGTATCAGTTGGCAAAAAAAGACTTCATCAAGATTATGTCCGATGTTCCGGAAATAGAGGAATTGTTTAATGAAATGGTGAAACGCAAACAGGAGGAATTCGCGGAATTTAAAAATATAATTGTGGATTTTGAAATCAAAAAACATCGCGGGGTCGACTACGAATTAACCGTTGCAACAACTCCTCAAAAAGATTTATGATAGAAGCAAGTTTCAGTCTGATAAATTCAAATATTTTTTAACCCAATCAACACTATGGAAGATGTAAATGGATCAATATTATTTATAGGACTATTGATAAAAATTGTCGGCGCTGTGATCTGCACGTGTTACCACAATACTTTCAATCTAATACCCTAACGAAACATTTTTGACTATAAATCAAATACAATTTTTATCAGAAATTTGAATACTAAAAACTTTTTACTATTACAAAAAATAAATAACCATAGTGCAATGTAATCCGATTTCCCTATTATTCCATTACTTCCCACATTAACATCATTTAACCCCACCTTAACCATAAAAAATAATTCATTAACGCATTTAAACAATTGAATAGGTTTCCTTTGTAGCACAAACTGCAAATACCAATGCGCTACTCCAATTCACATTTCGTTTTTTTGTTTAGTTTTTTATTGTCGGCCGACACACTATTCGGGCAGGATACTATACAGCGACCAAATTTACAATCTACTAAAGTGACCGAACCACCAAAAATTGACGGAAAACTGGATGATGCTGCCTGGCAAAATTTACCGGTAGCATCCTTAGAAATTACCTGGTTACCTGAATATGGTAAAACACCAACACACAAAACAGAGGTAAAGGTAGTTTACGACAACAATGCCATATATATAGGCGCAATGTTATATGACTCCCTTCCTGCAAATATCAATAAACAACTAAGCGAACGCGACGGTTATTCAAATGCCGATAATTTTACTGTTGGATTAGACACCTACGATGATGATTTAAACGGATATCGTTTTATAGTTTCTGCCGCAGGCGTACAGAGTGATCAGCGCATCTCTCTTAACAGCAATAACGACAATAGCTGGGATGCAGTTTGGGAAAGCGAAGTATTGATTACAGCAGAAGGATGGATATGTGAAATAAAAATTCCTTATTCTGCTATTCGTTTTCCTACAACAGAAATACAGAATTGGGGTTTACAATTTAATCGCAGCGTAAATAAAACCGGCGAATATATTTTATGGAGCCCTGTGGATCCCAAAATATTCGGCATAATTAATCAGTGGGGAAGTTATGTTGCACTGGAAAATATCACTCCTCCCCTGCGTTTGTCTTTTTCACCGTATATTAATGCAGGAAATCAATGGACTCCTATCAGTTATGAACCAGTAAAATATGAAAGCAATAAAATATTGAATGGTGGTTTGGACGTAAAATATGGCATCAACGAAAGTTTTACGTTAGATGCAACACTGATCCCGAATTTTGGCGAAGTGCAAAGCGATAATGTTATATTAAACCTCTCCCCTTTTGAACAACAATTTGATGAACGCCGTCCATTTTTTACCGAAGGAACAGAAATATTTAATCAGACCTTTAGCTTTTTGGGTGACAAATTATTTTATTCCCGTCGCATAGGGGGAACTCCACAATTTTATTATGATGTTCCTTATTTATTGAATGAGAATGAAGAAGTAATATCCAACCCTTATGAAACAAGTTTATATAATGCAACAAAATTTTCAGGCCGCACAGATAAAAATCTGGGAATTGGAATTTTTAATGCAATAGCAGCGCCGGAAGTTGCTGTTATTAAAGATACTATAAGCGGCGAAGAAAGAGAAATACTTACCGGTCCACTCACCAATTACAACATGGTGGTGTTTGAACAATCGCTTAAAAATAATTCGAAAGTAAGTTTCACTAATACAAATACCATGCGCGACGGATTGTATCGCGATGCAAATGTTACCCAATTTCTATACGACATAACCAATGAAAAACACAATTGGAATGCATGGGGATTTGGAAATTTTAGTCAGGTATTTACACCCGTTACAAATGCAACCGGTGAAGTGGAAAATGAAAACACAAATGGATATAATTATATTTTTGGAGTTTCGCAATTTACCGGGAAATGGAATTTTAATGCAAGTCATTCCTTGGTAAGTAAAAACTACGATCATACTGATATGGGAATTCAATATGGCAATAATATCATCAATAACTTTTTTGGATTTAATTACAATAATCAGGAACCCGAAAAAGGAATATTTTTTAATTACAATTCCTGGGGTGGATTTGGTTTTAATCTTCAGGCAGAACCACTGGCATATCAGGAAATAAATTTCAATCTGGGTTTTAGCGGACAATTTAAAAATTTCTGGAATGCCGGATTTAATGTCTATTCAAAACCATTGTGGTGGTACGATTTTTATGAACCGAGAGTAGAAGGAGAAAAATATTACCATGCTCCTTTTGCATTTATCAGCATGTGGGGTGGATCAGATTACAGAAAAGATTTTTCTATGAGTTGGGAAATTAGTGTAGGGGAATCACCAGTTGCTAATGATCCATATATAGGTGGCGGACAAAATATTTCCTGGAATCTCAGCGATAAATTCTCACTTAATCACTCCATTAGTTTAAGCAAAGATCACAACAATTTTGGTTTTGTGAATTTTTATGGAGACGATATTATTTTCGGCAGAAGGAATGTGACAACAGTTGATCATCAATTATCTTTTAAATATATATTCGGGCCAAAAATGAATATTATTGCCAGAGCCCGGGATTATTGGGGCAAGGTAGTATATCTTGAGTATTATACTTTGTTGGATGATGGCAATTTAGGACCAACAGAATTTGAAGAGAACAGCGATATTAATTTCAATATATTTAATGTTGACTTTGTTTACGCATGGGAATTCGCACCTGGAAGTTTTTTAAATGTAATCTGGAAAAACAATATTTTTCAAACTGATGGAATTAGTGAGGATGACTACTTTGCAAATTGTAAAAAAACTTTTGAAACTCCACAATCCAATGGAATATCACTAAAATTAGTGTATTATTTAGATTATCTTTCCTTAAAGAAAACGACGAGATGATCGCTACTCCAATACATGATTCAAGTTCCGATGCAATCTCCGGAATTGAATTTTATTTTTGATTTTCAAATAAAAATATTATTTTAGTATCCTAAAAATTTTTTTTATGCAAAATTTTGACTGGACAAGATTTACGCAAAAGATCGCTGTTAAATGTGATTTGTCTGCCATTTATGCAGCCTGGACCAAATCGGCTGAACTGGAAAAATGGTTTCTCTCCAATGCTGGTTATTTTGATGCATATCAAAATATAATTGATCCGGAAGCCCAAACTCAAACGGGATATACTTATGCCTAGGATTGGTATTTAAATCCGATAACAGAACACGGAAAGATAATAGAGGCGAATAATTTGGACCTGCTGCGGTTTTCTTTTGCCGAAGATTGTGAAGTGGAGATCAAACTGACAAACTCCGATGAGCATACTATTGTTGAGTTAACGCAAAAAAATATACCTACTGATGACAAGTCGAAGGTGAATATTCGGTTGGGATGTGCATCAGGATGGGCTTTTTATCTTGTGAATTTAAAATCCATTTATGAAGGAGGTTTGGACCTTCGCAATAAAACACCTGCATTAAAACATATGCTGAATATGTGATTTGATTGTATTTTAAAAACAATTAAAATGCGAAAATATAAAAAATTATGGCTAAGTACGAATTAAAACAAAAATCAACGATGCCAGTGTTTCTAAATTTATCGCATCCATTGAAAAGGATACACAAAAAAAAAGATTGTAAAATAATTCTCGAAATGATGAAGGATATCACGAAAATGGAACCGAAAATGCATGGAAGCAGTATTGTTGGTTTTGGGAGTTATCGCTACAAATATAATAGCGGGCACGAAGGAGAAGCATGTCTTATGGGGTTTTCTCCCAGAAAACAAAATACAACTTTGTATTTAGCACTTAAATTTTCGGGTTCAGAGGATATCTTCAAAGCACTGGGTAAACACAAAGTTAGTAAGGTATGTTTGTACATTAAAAAATTGGAGGATATTGATTCTGCAATACTAAAAAAATTAGTAGCTGAATCATTTAAATATATCAAAAAAAAGTATGTTGATCCTAAATGAGCCTTAACACTTATTATCTCTTGACAAAGGATTCATAAATTTCATTAAAACCTGACCTTACGCATAACTGATAATAACCTGCAGCAAATTTTTCACCATCTATTATGTTATTTCCATTTGAAGCGGAAGAGGAATATATAATCTGTCCGTAAATATTTCTTATGCTTATAACACAATCAGCATTCAAATTGTTGATCGTCACATTTAAATTAGCTGCAACAGGGTTTGGAAAAATATCAATGGTTATATCGGTTATAATATCATCAACTGGAGAAATTACACCATTATATTTTAATAAATGGTTATCACCGTTCACATCGTACGAAGTAGCATACAAACTTCCCTGATAATATTCGAGATCAGAAACAAAATTTCCAAAGGTTCCATCACCAACTGCACTCCAATTTTCTCCATCCCAACGTGCAACATTTTTACAGGTAACACCACCTGCACCGGTAAAATCTCCGCCTACATATAAATATTCTCCAACAACCAACATTGCGCGTGCACCATTGCCGCCTCCGGTAAGGCTTCCACCTACATCTACCCATTCAGTACCATTCCATTTGGTAATATACCTTGCGGGTTCTGTAAGCCCATTTATAGCATATAATTCATCTTTATAAATTGCAAGTTGTCCCCCTGCAGGAGCATTATCTCCTAATTGGGACCAATATAAACCGTCAAATTTAGAAATTCCGAAATCATCCGGGCCACCACCAACAACCAGATCATCATTAAAAATAATAAATCCTCCCGGGCCATAATCAAATCCTTCGCTTATTGCTTCATAAGCGCTTCCATTCCAAAAGGCAACGTGATTGAATGTAGTACCTAAAAATTCTGTAAAATAACCGGAAATATAAAATGTAGATCCGTTTACATCTATATGATAAATATTTGAATTTATATAATATTCATCACCTTCAAATGTGCTTCCGGTCCATTCCATTACGAATCCGGGGCCATAAAAAGCATTTACATAAAAATTGCCTGCACAAAGAAGTTTTCCTTCATAAACAATCATATCCGAAATATCGGATCCGCCAATAAGAACAGTATTGTAATCAGAATAGGTGCTCCCATTCCATTCCGATAACAAATAACTGGTATTTCCACCAACAGAAGTATAACTGCCGCCTACCATAAGTTTGTCATCATAAATTTGAAGGGTTAATACGTCACCGTTAATAACGCCGCCAACCTGTTCCCAGGCTTGAGCGTTTACAGTAATAACAGCACTAAAAAACAGGATGGAATGGAGTAATTGTTTCATGGTATGTTTATTTAAGGTTCAAAAATAATAATAGTCTGGTATAATTAAAATATAGTGCTACCAAAATGCTAAGACGTTATAATTACTTATCCCTATTTTTACACCGTGGAGCAAATTACGAAACCAACCTACCGCGAAGCGTTTCAATTTTGGCTAAAATTAGGATGGATCAGTTTTGGCGGTCCTGCCGGGCAGATTGCCATCATGCACGAGTATCTGGTAGAAAAGAAAAAATGGATCAGTGAGAAAAAATTTTTACATGCATTAAATTATTGTATGCTGTTGCCCGGACCAGAAGCGCAGCAGCTTGCAACCTATACCGGATGGTTATTACACGGCACCAAAGGAGGTTTAACCGCAGGTCTTCTATTTATTTTACCCTCCATATTTATTTTACTTGGTTTAAGTATCGTGTATGTTCAATTTGGAAATATTCCCTGGGTTTATGCATTGTTTGAGGGACTAAAACCTGCTGTTGTTGCCATAGTTCTAGTTGCAATGCTTAAAATTGCGAAACGATCTCTGAAAACAACTATTCATTATGCAGTTGCCTTAATGAGTTTTATAGCTATCTTTTTTCTAAATATTCCTTTTCCCTTAATTATTTTAGGATCTATTATTCTCGCTTTTGTAATTAAATGGTTAAATCCAAAATTATTTGAACAAAAAAATAGCAAGGAGGAAAATGGAGATGATGAAAAGGGATTTTATCTAACTACAACTTCTATAATTCCGGGCACTGATTTTCATATTTTAAAGATGATCCGCCAAGTTGGAATTTTCCTTTTGTTTTGGTGTATTCCTATGTTACTTTTTTATGTTGGTTCTATTGATTTCCCATTCTGGAAAGACCTAAGTTTATTTTTTACACAAGCAGCATTTGTAACTTTTGGCGGTGCTTATGCAGTATTACCTTATGTTGCACAGCAGGCAGTGGAAAACTTTCATTGGTTAAACAGTCTCCAAATGATAGATGGGCTTGCTTTGGGCGAAACTACTCCCGGTCCCCTGATCATGGTGCTCTCCTTTGTGGGATTTATGGGTGCTTATGGGCAATTTGGCAATTCCATTTTAGCAGGAACTATCGGGTTATTTACGACCACTTATTACACTTTTCTTCCCTGTTTTTTATTCATTTTTGCCGGGGCACCACTTATTGAAAAAACCCAGCAGAATAATAGTGTGAAGGTTATTCTCAGTTTTGTTACCGCCGCTGTTACAGGAGTAGTATTAAATCTTACGATCTATTTTGCAGAGGTAGTATTATTTAACAAAAATCATTCTTCATTCAGTGATATCAATTTCAGCGAATTGAACCTTATTAACCTGTTATGGATAGCTATTTCATTTATGGCACTTTATCGCTTTAAGGTTGATATGATGTTGTGGATAGGGATAAGTGCAGTTTTCGGGTTGATAAAATATTTCGTTTTGTAATATCGAAATTCCTAATTTTATTCCCAATTACCTTTTATGCGATATTTAAAAAGTTTTATAGCCCTCATCATTCCCATTGTGCTCATTTATTACCTGAACAATGGATTTGGTTCATTTCCTTCCTTGGGTAGAATTATGGATCCGGTACACGGGTATATGGCAAATGCAGAAACAAAAAATGATCTTGGTTCAAAAGATATTAAAATTAATAACAGGGAGATTAAGGGGAATGTGTATTTCGACGACAGACTTGTTCCGCATATTTATGCTGAAAATGATCAGTCTTTATATTTTTTACAGGGATATGTAACGGCTCAATATCGGTTATGGCAAATGGATATTCAGACCCGTGCTGCTAGTGGAAGGTTAAGTGAAATATTTGGGGAGAACTTTATTCCATATGATTTGGAACAACGCAGAAAAGGAATGGTATACGCTGCAGAGATTGCAGTGGAAGAGCTTAAAAAAGATCCAGTTATGCTTAGGTGTATTCAGGCATATACTGATGGAGTAAATGAATTTCTCGGTTATTCAGGAAAAGAAAATGAATTGGGAATAACCTACGCTGAATATCCAATTGAATTCAAATTAATAGATTACAAACCGGAACCCTGGACTTTACTAAAGACAGCGTTATTATTAAAATACATGGCAAATACTTTGACAGGTTTTGATGATGATATGGAAACCACAAATCTATTAAAATTGTTAGGAGAAGAGGATTTTAATTTATTATACCCCGACCGGCCTTCCGGTATTGACCCGATTATTCCTTCGGAGAAAAAATATGATTTTGAATATATCAAAAGAGATACATCAAACATTATATATACTGACCATTATTACAAAAAGGTAATTGATATTTTTGAAACTCAACACGAAAAAAATCAGGTGGGGTCCAATAATTGGGTGGTAAATTCCACAAAAACAAAAAATGGTTATCCTATTTTATGTAATGATCCGCATTTACAATTAAATCTTCCCTCCCTTTGGTATGAGGTGCAATTTCATACACCGGAAGTAACCTGTTATGGTGTTTCTTTACCCGGTGCACCTGGTATTGTTATTGGATTTAACGATAGTATAGCATGGGGAGTTACCAATGCACAGGTAGATGTGCGCGATTGGTATACCATACAATTTAAAGATGAAAAAAGAGCAGAATATAAATACGGAGAGGAATGGAAAAAAACCAATAGCAGAATTGAAATTATAGCGGTAAAAAACAAAGAACCTATTATAGATACAGTTATATATACACATTATGGTCCAATAGTTTACGAAGGAAATGAAAAATTTATGGATGATAAAAAACATCCTGAAATTTCACAAAGAGCTAATTTGGCAATGCGCTGGACAGCACATCTGCCGTCGGAAGAGGTGAAAACATTTTATTTATTAAATCGAGCAAAAAATTATGATGATTACCGAAAAGCGATAAGTTTTTTTGATTGTCCGGGTCAAAATTTTATTTTCGGTGCACATAATGGAGATATTGCAATCACACAACAAGGAAAATTTCCAGTAAAATATCCGGAACAAGGTCGATTTATATTAAATGGAAGTAATCCATACGATGATTATAAAGATTTTATTCCTAATGAACAAAATCCCAACATTAAAAACCCCGCAAGAGGTTTTTGTTCTTCGGCAAATCAACATCCAACCGATTCAACATATCCGTATTATTACACCAGTTATGATTTTGAATTTTACCGTAATCGGGTCATCAATAATGAGCTAACAAGAAAACAAAATATCACTATTGAAGATATGCAAAATTTGCAGCAGAATAATTTTAATATGCTGGCAAGCGAGGTTTTACCTAAATTAATAAGTCAGGTACTTGATCCTAAATTGATAAGTAATTCTGAAATAGAAACTTATGTTAGTGTATATAATACACTATCTAATTGGAATTATTACAACCACGCCGATTCCCTGGCTCCAACCTATTTTCAAATATGGTGGGATACCTTGTATGATATGCTGTGGGATGAAATGTATGATGATGAAATTGCTTTTGTTAAACCTAATTTCTATAACACAGCA
>Ga0163151_10000580_pt1 | contig 63860 bp, 61 predicted proteins | sample OliLakLV19MP5IB2_FD_145596 | JGI IMG/M metagenome (GOLD analysis project Ga0163151, IMG submission 145596) | Freshwater microbial mat bacterial communities from Lake Vanda, McMurdo Dry Valleys, Antarctica - Oligotrophic Lake LV.19.MP5.IB-2 | ecosystem: Environmental > Aquatic > Freshwater >... | reverse complement strand
CAATAGCCAATAAGGGATACATAGGTACAACAATTGGCAGTAATTATAAAGACTTTTGGGAATATGATACTACGGCAAATACCTGGACACAAAAAGCAGATTTTGGTGGAGCAGGAAGATGGGGTGCATCCGGATTTGCCATTGGCAATAAGGGTTATATAGGGACTGGCTACGAAAGCATAAACGGATACTTTAAAGACTTTTGGGAATATGACCCAACTTTAAATACCTGGACAAAAAAAGCAGATTTTGGTGGTTCAGCAAGGAGTGATGCGGTAGGTTTTTCAATAGGCAATAGGGGATATATTGGTACAGGTTGGGCCGGTACTGGCATGGCTTATGGGGACTGGTGGGAATATGATTCCACGGTTGATTCTTGGACTAAAAAAGCGGATTTTGCTGGTGGTGGTACAGCTAGATTGATGGCAGTAGGTTTTTCTATCGGAAGCAAAGGATATGTAGGAACGGGTGGGGACTCAGTAACAGTTGGATATTTAAAAGACTTTTGGGAATACGACCCTACGAGTAACTCATGGGGGCAAAAGACAGATTTTGGAGGCCTAGGACGCGTTAATGCAGTAGGTTTTTCCATTGGTAGTAAAGGATATATAGGTACAGGTTTTGCTGCCCAAGTAATGGAAAGAAAAGACTTCTGGGAATATGACCCCCAAACAATAGGAATAAAAGAGGAAGAAGAAAAAAACCAAATTAGTGTTTTCCCCAACCCGTTTCATGAGTTGGTTAATATATCTATTAATTCAAAAATTGATTTCCCTTTTGATGCAGTGCTCATAGATATTTCCGGTAAAGAAGTTCAAAAAAAATCAGGCATTTACTCATCTAATTTTCAACTAATGCGAGAATCATTGCCAGTTGGAATTTATATTTTAAAAATATCTGATCATAGTCAAGAAGGAGTCTTTACAAAAAGGATAATAGCAATTTAACCATTTCTAAACAACTCATTTAACATGAAAAAAATATTCTATTTTTTTATCGCTTTGATGCCTTTTGCTTCCATTACAACAAAGGCACAAACAACACAACAAGCTGAAGTTATCCCGGCAAATTACCCTCCGGTTTCTTTCGATGGGGATATACTTACGCCTCCTCCCCCTGTAGTGCTTCAAAATTGTAATCCATCATCTCCGGGAGATTTTGATTATTACAATAATATTGGAAATTATATCCCCAATAACAATACTCCAACAAAAGAAATTCAAATAGCACTTAATATTTTCCAGAAGAGCGATGGCTCAGGAAATTTTCAAGATACACTTCCAGATAAACAAGCATTAATACAATTAATAGGATGGCTCAATGACAATTATAAAACTGGTGATGGACCATCTGATACAATAATAAATCCACTAAATGAATTACCTGATAGACACATACAATTTAGTCTTGGCACTCCTGGTAACGAGAGGATTTATTTTTATCAAGATCCCACAAACACGTTATGGGATGGGAATTGCAATCAACATTCGGGAGACTTTGCGAAAGCTGCCTGGGGTAGTGGTTCCCAAGCCGTCACTGAAAGGCAAAACTATATGAATGTATATTTTACGGAAGGAGCGGTATGCGGGGGTATAACCTCTGTGCAAATTACTTCGGGAGGCAGCAAGGAAAGGCAGAACTAAAAATTCGGGGTGAGTTTTTCATTTTCTTTTTTTTCTTTTCCCATACTGCACTACGGGTTCTTTAACCATGTAGGTCTTTCCACCACCGCCCAATGTTTCGTCTTCAAGAAGTACTATTCGTTTTTCATGTCCTTTCAGCAATGCATTATTGGATGAGGCATATTTGTTAAAATCGGAGTGCAATCCATCAAATTTTTCTGCAAGGGTTATTATTGAGCGGGAATGTTCGGCAAGCAGTATGTTTGTTTTATGCTGTTTGCGCTCCATTTTTTCAAAGCTGTGTTCTAATTTTCCTACGCGGTGATTCAGCCCTGTTAACTGCCCATTTAGCCCTGTTAACTGCCCATTCATATCCTTGCGCATGCCTTTCATTTCCTCCTTAAGGTCAATCATTACGTCAACTAATCTGTTTTCTTCTTCTTTACTCATATCAACAAAGATAAAACTATTTGCGCCCTAACGGGGATGTATTACACCGTCATAATCTCTTTCTCCTTCTGTTCCAGGTGCTTGTCAATTTTCACAATGTAGCCATCAGTCATTTCCTGGATCTTTGTTTCGGCTTCTTTTACTTCATCTTGTGTAAGCGCAGGCTTGGTAATTTTTTTTACGGTATCATTTCCTTCTTGTCTTGCTTTGCGCACACTTACTTTTGCGTGTTCTCCTTCTGCCTTAGCTTTTTTTACTAGATCTTTTCTTCTGTCTTCTGTAAGTGCAGGTACATTTATAATAACGGCTGTGCCATTGTTGCCCGGGTTAAATCCTAGGTTAGCAGCTTGTATGGCTTTTTGAATAGGCTCTATCATCGCTTTTTCCCAAGGCTGAATCATCAATGTGCGCGCCTCCGGAGAACTCACGTTTGCTACTTGACTTAGCGGAGTCATATTGCCGTAATAATCTATTTTGATGCTATCTACCATGGATGGGTTTGCTCTTCCGGTTCTTATTTTACTAAGTTCAGATTCAAGATGAGTGATGGCTTTTTCCATCAATTCATTGGTAGCGTCAATTACAATTTGTGCATTTGGGTTCATAGCGAAAAAATTTAGTCTACAAATGTAGAAATTAAGAGCGATAAAATAAAAAAGCCGAATTAAAATTTAATTCGGCTTTTTCTATTCTTGGGTGGACTTTTTAACTCCCACAAGCCTCACAACCATCCGGATCGTCCAAGGAGCAGGAAATCTGATTCATTGCTGTTTGGGTAGCATCCGTGCTTTGACCTTCGTTATAAACGGCAGCACGCTCCGCAGCAATTGGATTTTCAGAGGTAGAAACACCTGTAGCGGCACCAGCAGTAGCTTCAACAGTAGCAGAAACTTTAAGCTGTTCTTGATCTACTGTAAATTTAATAGCATCAGATGCAGCTTTGGTTCTTAAATAATACATACCGGTTTTCAGTCCTTTCTTCCAAGCGTAAAAATGCATGGAAGTAAGCTTGCCAAAGTTTGCGTTTTCTACAAAAAGATTTAACGATTGAGATTGACAGATGAAAGCACCACGATCGGCCGCCATGTCAACAACTGCTTTTTGCTTTATCTCCCACACTGTTTTGTAAAGCTCTTTCAAATCTTCGGGGATCTCTTCAATATTTTGCACTGAACCATTGCCGGCAATAATTTTATTTTTCAAATTGTCGTTCCACAATTTACGCTTAACCAAAGCTTTTAATAAATATTTGTTTACAACAACAAATTCTCCTGAAAGGGTTCTGCGTGTATAAATGTTAGAAGTGAATGGCTCAAAACATTCGTTGTTTCCAAGAATCTGAGAGGTAGAAGCAGTAGGCATAGGAGCAAGCAACAAAGAATTTCGGATGCCATGTTTTTTAACTTCTGCTTTTAGCTCCGTCCAGTCCCAGCGCGAGGAAGGAGTTACATCCCACATATCGTACTGGAAAATTCCTTTAGAAACCGGAGAGCCTTTGTAAGATTCATACGCGCCAAATTCTTTTGCCTGCTCTTTCGATTCGGTCATGCCGGCAAAATAGATGGTTTCAAAAATTTCTTTGTTTAGCTTTCTTGCCTTATCTGATTCAAAGGGCATGTTAAGCAGCACAAAGGTATCAGCAAGGCCTTGTACACCTAGTCCTATTGGACGATGACGCATGTTTGAATTTTTTGCCTCAGGAACCGGATAGTAATTTTCATCAATCACTCTATTAAGGTTGCGAGTAGCAGAGCGTGTAACATCATAAAGTTTTTTATGGTCAAACTCTCCATTAATTACAAAGCGAGGAAGTGCAAGAGATGCTAAATTACAAACTGCTACTTCATCAGCCGAAGTGTATTCTAAAATTTCGGTGCAAAGGTTTGAAGATTTAATGGTGCCTAGGTTCTGCTGATTTGATTTGCTGTTACAAGCATCTTTATAAAGCATATATGGATTTCCTGTTTCAATTTGCGACTCCATAATTTTAAACCATACATCCTGCGCCTTTATAGTTTTACGTGCTTTTCCTTCGCTTTCGTATTTAGTATAAAGTGCTTCAAACTCTTCTCCCCAGCAGTCAGAAAGACCTGGCGTTTCGTTCGGGCAGAATAAAGACCAGCTTCCGTTTTCTTCAACACGTTTCATGAAAAGATCGGGAATCCAAAGTGCTAAAAATAAATCGCGTGCACGAGATTCTTCTTTACCGGTATTTTTTCTAAGATCTAAAAAGTCAAAAATATCGGAGTGCCAAGGCTCTATGTAAATGGCAAAACTTCCTTTACGTTTTCCTCCGCCCTGATCTACATAACGAGCGGTGTCGTTAAAAACACGTAGCATGGGAATGATGCCGTTTGAAGTTCCGTTTGTGCCACGGATGTAAGATCCTGTTGCACGAATATTGTGGATGCTTAATCCAATTCCTCCAGCGCTTTGTGAAATTTTAGCGCACTGCTTTAACGTATCATAGATTCCATCAATGCTATCATCTTTCATGGTTAACAAAAAGCAAGATGACATCTGAGGCTTAGGAGTACCTGCGTTAAAAAGCGTTGGGGTTGCATGTGTAAACCAACGCTCACTCATTAAGGTGTACGTATCAATGGCAGATTCTATATCATTTTTGTGAATGCCTATTGCCACACGCATCAACATGTGCTGAGGGCGCTCGGCAACTTTTCCATTTAGTTTTAAAAGGTAAGAGCGCTCTAATGTTTTGAATCCAAAATAATCATAACCAAAATCACGGTCGTAAATGATGGTAGAGTCAAGCACAGCCGCATTCTTTTTGATGATTTCATAAACATCATCTGCAAGCAGCGGAGCTTTTTTGCCTGTTTTAGGATCTACGTATTTGTAAAGCGCCTCCATCGTTTTTGAAAACGATTTCTGCGTGTTTTTGTGCAAGTTAGAAACCGCTATGCGGGAAGCCAATAGCGCGAATTCCGGGTGTGTGGTAGTTAACGATGCCGCAACTTCTGCAGCAAGGTTATCTAATTCGGAAGTGGTTACCTTGTCATAAATTCCTTCAATTACTTTCATGGCAACCTTTACTGATCCTACCGAAGGGTCAAGTCCATAGCATAACTTCTGGATTCTTGCGGTAATCTTATCAAATTTTACTGATTCTGTTCGTCCGTCTCTTTTAACTACAAGCATGTTTTGAAAAAGTATTAAGTAGTGAGTGTTTAGTATTAAGTTGAAATCAAATTTTACTTAACGATTTTCGAAGACCAAAAAGTATATTTTGAATTTCTGTAATTTCTTTCTTTGTTTGATTAAAATCTTCCACACCTAGGAAGTTTATTTTGTTAGCAATTATTAGTTGTGTTTCAAGTTCAAAAGCAAATCCCATTGCAATTCCAAATCAGTTCCTTAAATTTATGCATCTATAATATTCTTTCGGCAAGAGACGAGTATTCCATGTACATCGTACTCTCTACTTGTATTTAGCTAGAAATCTTCGTCTAAAGAAAAAGTATTATCAACTTTCGATGTACGTACGCCCGCTTTTTGATATTCCGCAACTCGTTTTTCAAAAAAGTTTGTTTTTCCTTGTAGAGAAATCATTTCCATGAAGTCAAAAGGATTTGTTGTGTTATATACTTTTGGGCAGCCTAACGATAGCAATAAACGATCTGCTACAAACTCTATATATTGACACATCAAATCGGCATTCATTCCAATTAACTTAACTGGGATAGCATCGCGCACAAATTCGTGTTCAATGGTAACTGCTCCGGTAATTAGTTCGGTAACTTGTGCAACAGGCAGTTTGTTTTCTAATTTAGAATAAAGCAGGCAAGCAAAATCGCAATGTAGTCCTTCATCGCGCGAAATCAACTCGTTTGAAAAAGTAAGACCCGGCATTAAGCCACGTTTTTTAAGCCAAAAGATGGAGCAGAAGCTTCCTGAGAAGAAAATACCCTCAACGGCAGCAAAGGCAATTAAGCGCTCCGCAAAACTTCCGTTTCCAATCCAACGTAATGCCCACTCTGCTTTTTTGCCAACGCAAGGAACAGTTTCAACGGCATTAAATAAATAGTCCTTATCTTTTTGATCTTTTATATAAGTGTCAATAAGAAGGGAGTATGTTTCAGCATGAATGTTTTCAATCATAATCTGAAAACCATAAAAGCAACGCGCTTCTGGCCATTGCACTTCCCTCATAAAATTAACCGCCAAGTTTTCATTTACGATTCCATCGCTAGCAGCAAAAAAAGCTAGTACGTGGCGAATAAAGTGTTTCTCGTCTGTATTAAGTTTATTTTCCCAATCTTGTACGTCCGGGGAAAGATCAATTTCTTCAGCAGTCCAAAAACTTGCTTCTGCCTTCTTGTACATTTCCCAAATATCTTGGTGTTGTATTGGAAATAAAACGAATCGGTCTTTGTTTTCTTTAAGGATAGGTTCTGTAACGTTGCTCATGCTCGAATTTTTTTGTGTTATATTAATACAATGTTCATTTTAGAGGTAGAAAAACCCCGAACAAGGTCGGGGTTTTCAGAAAATTATTTGCTGTTTTCCGTTGATACAAATTTTTCATTTTTTTTTAAAACAGGGCACACTTTTTAATTATTTTTTCCACTTAGTTATGAACAAAAAAACATTTTTAAAATATTTTTGCGAAAATGTTTTGTAGTTAGATTTTTTTTCATAGTTCAACCCAAAAAGTTCAATTGAACTTTTTGCCCTAAGGGCAGACATTGAAAATGAAAGATATTCTTGCTATCAAAGTAATGGTTAAATCTTTCATTTTCAATGTATGGGTTAATCCCGACCAAATTATTGTCCTTCAAAAATTGCGTCAGATTGTTATTTTATATTTTTTTATTGCAAATTATAGATTCAACTAATCATTTAACATGTACACCTTGCCGGGAAGCGACTTTATCACCCCTGAAAACTCTAAGTTAAGCAATAATGCCGTGGTGCGACTCATTGCTAATCCGGATGAATGACTGATATCGTCTACGTGTACTTTTTCTTTTTGTTTTAGGATATTTACCAGCGTTTCTTCTTCGGCAGATAATGATACAAAAAGTTCTCTCTGAATTCGTTTTGCTTTTTTAGGATTTGTATCCCAATTCATGGCTTTTATCACATCTTCGGCCGACTGCATGAGCATGGCCTTGTTTGCTTTAATAAGTAGGTTGCATCCATCGGAAGAAGCATCGTCCAACCGACCGGGAACGGCAAAAACATCCCTATCGTAGGAGTTCGCTATTTCGGCAGTAATGAGCGCTCCGCTTTTAACGGTTGCTTCAATTACTACCGTGGCATCGGCCATGCCGGCAACAATGCGGTTACGTCTAGGAAAATACTCGGGGTTCATCTTTGTTTGGCTCATGAACTCAGACACCAAGCCTCCTTTTTCAAGCATTTTTTCAGATGTATTGTAATGTTCGGCAGGATAAAGGTTGTCTAAGCCATGTGCGAGCACACCCACCGTTGAAAGGTTGTTTTTTAAGGAAGCTCGATGAGCACAAATATCAATGCCATAGGCAAGGCCACTTAAAATAAGTATGTTATAAGGAGCAAAAGCATCAACTACCTGTTCGCATATTTTTTTGCCGTAAGCAGTGGATTTACGAGAGCCAACTATACTGATAATGCGCTCGGCATTTAAATTCATAGCGCCCTTAGTATATAAGAGTACAGGGCTATCGGCACATTCCTTTAATCGTTTAGGGAAACCATCCTCTGTAAAGAAAAGCGGAACAATATTTTCCTTTTCAATAAATAAAATCTCTTTTTCGGCTCTTTCTAAAGCATCCTTTTGAATATCACTGTTTGAAATTGTTTCGACAAGCAAAGAGCCAATGCCCGGGATTTTCTCTAAACGCGATTTCTTCTCAGAAAACACAGCTTCGGAGCTTCCGCAGTAGGCAATAAGGTTTTTTGCAGTTTTGGAGCCTACTCCGGGAAGCAGGGTAACACCAATATTATATATGAGAGAACTTGAAGACATCGACCGAATCCTTATTTATACATTTGCATTATTAATTCCCTAACAAAGGGAGGCAAAAATAACATAATGTCCTTACGAATACTCCTAGTTTTTATTTCATTATTTGAACTTACCATTGCATTTGGGCAGGAAGGAATTTTAAAGGGAAAAGTAATTGATGGCACATCCAAAGAGCCATTGGGTGGAGTGGGAATTTACATCGATAAAATAGGCGCAGCCACCACTAAGCCCGATGGCTCGTATCAGATTACTACCATGCCCGGCAGCTTTTATATTGAATACAAATTCATAGGATACAGCCCCAATGCTATTTCTCCATTAATTCTTCCCGGGCAAACGTTGGTTATGGATATTGAACTAGAGCCTATAGCAACAGAGCTTGGTGTGCTGGTAGTTTCTGCTGGTAAATTTGAGCAGAAGCTGGAGGAGGTAACAGTTTCCATGGACGTTATAAAATCTACGCTCATCCAAAATAAAAATACTACCTCGGCCGATAACATCATGGAGCAGATTCCAGGAGTATCCATGTTGGATGGACAGGCAAATATACGCGGAGGCAGCGGGTTTAGCTATGGTGCAGGAAGCAGAGTAATGGTTTTGGTGGATGATCTGCCAATTCTTACTGCCGATGCCGGAGATGTAAAGTGGAATTTTATTCCCATCGAAAACATTGAGCAGGTAGAAGTAATTAAAGGTGCTTCATCGGCTCTCTTTGGATCTTCGGCTTTGAATGGGGTAATTAATTTCCGTACCGCCTATCCCCGAGATTCGGCACGAACCAACGTAACGGTATCAACCGGCATTTACGATAAGCCAAAACGCAAGGAGCTGGTTTGGTGGGATAATGCAAATCCTATGACAAGCATGGCATCTTTTTCACACACCCGACAAATAAAAAATTTGGATTTAGTATTGGGAGGAAATAGTTTTTCGGACGAAGGATATCGTCAGTTGGAAAAAGAACAGCGACACCGCTTTAACTTTGGAACGCGGTATCGATTTAAAAAAGTCTCGGGACTATCTGCAGGGCTGAACGGAAATTACATGGACACCAAAGGAGGCTATTTTATCCTTTGGCAAAATGCAGATTCTGCCTATCATCCGCAGGGAGGGACTGTTAGCGATTTTCATACCAAGCGCCTTTCGCTAGACCCCTACTTGATTTTTGTATCCCGAAAAAACAACAAGCATAGCTTCCGTTCCAGGTATTACCAAGCGGTAAATACAAATAACACCAATCAGGAATCTGTTTCAGATGTTTGGTATGGTGAGTATCAATATCAGTTGCATCTAAAAAAAGATTTACATATCACTAGCGGTGTTACGGGTACGTATGCCGAAGTACATTCAGACTCTCTTTACGGAAATCATGTTAGCAGGAATGTGGGTGTTTTTTCTCAGCTTGATAAAAAATACAAACGACTTAACATTTCTTTAGGAGTAAGGGGAGAATATTTTAAAGTAGATACAGCAGAAACAAAATCAAATTTGATAATTTCCAAAGACACAATTTCTCTACCCATCTACCCGGTAGTAAGAGCCGGGCTGAATTGTAAATTAATGAAGTACACTTTTCTGAGAGCATCGCTGGGGCAGGGGTATCGTTTTCCTAGCGTGGCAGAAAAATTTGTTACCACCCAAGTTAGCGGGCTAAACATTTATCCTAATCAACAATTAAAACCTGAAACGGGTTGGAGCGCTGAACTTGGAGTAAAACAAGCGTACAAAATTGGAAACTTTAAAGGCTATTTAGATTTAGCAGGATTCAGACAGGAATATCAAAACATGATGGAATTTACTTTTGGGTACTGGGTGCCGGCAGGAACGCCTAATCCAAATTCTCCCACAACGCAAATTCAATATTTTGGTGCCAAATCCATTAATGTGGGGCATACCCGAATTACAGGCGCGGAGTTTACAGCTGTTGGAGAAGGGAAAATACGTTCAACCACATTTACTTTGTTGGCAGGCTATACCTATATCAAGCCCATTGATTTGGATTACGATTCTGCAACTACAGGCGGAACGTACAATGGAAACATTTTAAAATACCGTTTTGAGCATACCGCAAAAATTGATTTGCAAGCCGATTATAAAAAATGGAGCACAGGCATTAGCGTGCGCTACAATAGCTTTATGAAAAACATTGATGCCAGCTTTCAGAAAGAACTTTTTAATGATTTGTTCCCAACTTTTCACTCAAACATTTACATATTGCCCGGCTTAAAAGAATACCGAGAAAAACATAAAAATGGCGATGTGGTAATTGACTACAGAATATCTTACAAACTAGCTAAAGAAATAAAGGCTGCTTTTATAATAAACAACCTCCTTAACCGCGAGTACATGGGCCGCCCCGGTGATGTGCAGGCTCCAAGAAATTTTGCTTTTGTGTTGAGTGCTAGGATTTAGGGATAGAAATTATTTCAAAATAATTTTCCCATTGTAAACTTTTTCCCCCTTCACTACTTTGATCAGATAAAATCCCGGAGACTGAGCAGACAAGTCAATTTCATTTGTCCAGTTATTTGCTTGAGACTCGTATATCCTACTGCCCATGGAATTGAAGATTGAAATAATTGTTGCAGGCACTTCAGATTTATTTTGATCATAAAAATTATGAAATTAAGGGCACTTACTTAAAATCCATACCCCTTATAATCTTTGGAGAACTCCTCATCGGGTATTTTTGGGTTAAGCTCTAGGTCGTGATATTCGTACGATTCAAAGAGGCCTTTATCGTCATACACTTTAATAACAAGTGGAAGAAAAATATCTTTATCAATGTAAAGTGTCATCTTGCTTCCGTACACATTGGGAACTTTAATTACCTGATTCTCTTTAACATCCTTGTAGTTGTTCACTTTGCCGGCATTTAGTTCCAAAATCATAAAATCGCTCACTTTATATTTTTTGGCAATGCTGGTTAGGGTTTCCCCTTTTTTCACGGTGTGGTCTTCGTATTTAAAATCGGGGTATTCGGCTGTAATGAAATAACATTCTTTGCCATTCCAATTTATAGTGCCTGTACATTTAAAATATTTTTCAAAATCAGTGCCCAACATAGCAATGTAATTTTCTATAATATCTGCAAAATAGGAAAACCCCATTTGATGTATGGTATGGTGTTGTTTTTCCCGCATCAAGGATCCCATGGGATCTAAGTTAAGATTCATATAAGGAAAGCCATGCGGATTTATTAAAGTGTTGCCGTTATTTTTTCCTTCCAGCCACAATACTTCAGGGCCTTTTAAGTAGATATAAATTTTTCGGGGTGAGCGATTTAGCTTTACCTGCGATTCGGTTGGTAATAATTTCCCTTTAATACGCTCCAAACATTTCAAATGAAACTTTAACGTTTTAATGTCTTCTACTGCGGTAATGGTATTATGTAGGATTTCTTTGCAAGAGAGATTATTTTGCGAATAGGCAGGGGAATAAAATCCTAACGTAACTAGGCCAACAAGCAGAACAACCCTCCCCCTAAAAATCATGGCGCGAATCTACGAAAGAATGAGGTAGAATTATGTTTACCCTGACTAAAATATTGCTCTTCAATATTCTAAATCTAGCCACTAATTTCACGAATTCTCACTAATTATTTCCTGCTGATTAGTGAAGCTACATTAGTATAAGTCTAGCTAATCATTACAGATATTCCTACCAATTGTTTCGTGTTAATTAGTGAAATTATGGGTGTCCACCCCTTTGGGAGTGGCTGGTAAAACAAACAGATTTGTCTATACCTCCAATAGTTGGGTTAACATTAGGTCAACAATCAATTTCTATCTTTACGTGATGAAAATTTTAGGTGTTATTCCTGCTCGTTTTGCTTCTACGCGTTTCCCCGGGAAGTCAATAGTTGATATTAATGGAAAGCCCATGATTCAGCATGTTTATGAGCAAGCGCTTAAAGCTACCTCTTTAGCCAAAGTGCTTGTAGCAACCGATGATGAAAGGATAGCATCTGCTGTAAAAAAATTTAATGGAAATGTAGTTATGACTTCATCTGCTCATGAAAGTGGAACAGATAGGTGTTTCGAAGCATTAAAGAAATGCAACGAGCCATTTGATGCAGTCATTAATATTCAGGGCGATGAGCCTTTTATTCAACCTGAACAAATAAATAAATTAGCAAACTGCTTTTCTGATGCGCAAGTGCAAATTGCAACGCTGGTCATGAAAGCAAAAAATGAGGAAGAACTTTCAAGCCCAAACATGGTAAAGGCTTTTGTAAATAAAAATAATGTTGCCCTTTATTTTAGTCGGAAGATTAATCCTATTTACAAAGGTAAAAATAGGGCGGACTGGCAAGAAGTGCATGACTGTTTTAAGCACATTGGCATTTACGGTTATCGAACCGATGTTTTAGGGGCTATTACAAAACTTCCTCGTTCTACACTCGAAATTGCTGAATCGCTAGAACAACTTAGGTGGCTGGAAAACGAATATAAAATTACTATTGGCATTACTGATTTAGAGTCTATCGCTATTGATACACCCGAAGATTTAACAAAAGCATTGCTAAAATTTCCGACTAAAAAATAGTATCTTCGCCCTGTAATGAATTTTGAAAAACATATTAGCGAACTCCTCTTTGAGCACGATTGTGTGATTGTGCCAGAGTTTGGTGGTTTTGTCTGCAATTATGCTTCGGCAGGGATTAATCCTACCAAGCATATGTTTAATCCTCCCTATAAAAAGATTTCTTTCAATCGTAACTTGCGCAATAACGATGGCTTACTTGCCAATCTTATTTCTCAAGAAAATAATATTTCGTATTCAGATTCCAATAAGGCTATCTCAAACTACGTAGCGTTATTAAATAATACGTTGCGCGATGAAAAACGATTTGATTTTAAAAGCATCGGAGTCCTTTTTGCTGGCGAAGAGAACACCCTACATTTTGAGCAAGACCTTGCAGTAAACTATTTGCAGGAATCTTTCGGCTTAACCAGTTTTTATTTTCCAGCTATAAAGCGTGAGCCACTAGAAAGAAAGATTGAGAAAAAACTCAAAAACAAAACTATTATTCCTTCGAAAGAAAAGAAAGCAGCTGTTCCGGTAAAAAGAAGAATATCTCGTGTTGTGCTTTCTGCTGCAGCTATATTACTTGTTTCATTTTTTGTTTGGCTTCCTTTACATAGCGATTTGATGCGTAAAATAGATTATTCATCTCTCAATCCTTTTGCATCCAAACCTCAGCCTCGTTACCAACCAGCGGAAATTGCACTACCGGATGTTGATGTAACAAAAGCAGATGTTGCCAATTTGCTGGCTATGGCTAGTGACACCACTCGATATTTAAACATTGTGATTAACGGCAGCATTCCAATTGTAATTCAACTTAAAGAAGATGCTACTACAGTGGTAAAATCGAAAAAGAAAGATTCGTTTTCTACGCAACGTTACCATGTAGTCGGAGGTGCTTTTGCGATTTCTGAAAATGCAGAGAAGTTTCACCAAAAGCTTACCAAGGCTGGATACCAAGCAAGCATTATAGATAAGAAAGGAAAAACACTTCGCTTTGTTTCTTATGGTGGATATGCAACAAAAGAAGAAGCGATGCAGGCGCTCGAAAAAATCCGTTCTGTTCAGGGAGATGCTTGGCTGATGATAAATTAATAACTCCTGTTACTCTGACTTTCTTCTATTTCTATAAATTTTTATTGCCAGAAAAATTGTTGCACTAAACAGGAAAAGTCCAAGCAACGCCCACACATAGCTTATCGTATCTTTCAGAATTACTATAAATACGATGGACACTAAAAAAATAGTAGCCACCTCATTCCATATTCGAAGCTTGAACGAAGAGTGCTTTATTACATCCCTTTGAAAACGAGTATACATCACATGGCATTGCATGTGGTACAGTGTTAACCCAAAAACAAAAACCAATTTTAAAATAAACCAAGGAGAGGATAAGTAGTACAAAAAGTTAGAATACACCATCCAAGAACCAAAAACATACGTACCAATCAGCGAAGGCCAGGCAATGCCGTACCACAGTCTTTTTTCCATAATCTTGTATTGCCTTTGAAGAATATCTTTTTCGGGTTGTTCTTTTTTTTCTGCTTCGGCATGGTACACAAATAGCCGAACGATATAGAAGAGACCAGCAAACCAGGTTACCACAAAAATAATATGAAGAGCTAATACGTAAAGGTTCATAAAATCAAAGGTAACTATTTCTATCTTTGAAAAAATTCTGAAATATGAAATCTAAAACTCCGAAAGATACCTATGCCATTACTTCTCAATTTGTATTACCCAACGATACGAATGCGCTTGGAAACTTAGCAGGAGGCCACTTGCTTCACTGGATGGATATTGTATCAGCTATATCTGCCCATCGTTTATGCAGACAGGTAGTTGTAACGGCAGCGGTAAATAATGTATCTTTTAAGGAATCAATAAAACTTGGAAGCATAGTAACGCTTGAGGCAAAAGTATCCCGCTCTTTCAATACCTCTATGGAAGTATATATTGATGTGTGGGTTGAGGACCGAGTTACCGGACAAAAGAAAAAGCACAACGAAGCTATTTATACATTTGTCGCTGTTGATCAAAATGGCGCTTCACTTCCTGTACCTGAAGTAACTCCTGAAACCGAAGAAGAAAAAACACGTTATGAAGGTGCGCTTAGAAGGAGGCAACTATCGCTTATTCTAGCTGGAAGAATGAAGCCCGATGAAGCAACGGAGTTAAAGGCGTTATTTGGAAAATAAGCAGTTCCTTTTACTCAAGAATTCACAGCTTTTATAATAAGGTCTTCATTTATTTCATTCATGCACTTGAAATGCCCTTTCGGACAAGTTTTGTAACCTATTTTACTGCAAGGGCGACAGGACAAATTTTTAACTTCTATAATCACTCCTTGTCCATTTTTTCCAAATCCGGTTTGATAAGGATACATGCCAAATGCAGGAATGGTGTTTCCCCAAACTGAAATAATTTCTTTTTTAAAAGCAGCTGCAATGTGCATTAAGCCGGTATCGTGAGTAATTATTTTTCTTGCCTGTTTTATCAACGAGGCAGATTGATTTAAATTATACTTGCCGCAAGCGTTGAATATATATATTTCTACTGCTTTGCAAATCAGATCGCCTTTTGCAGTGTCTTCTTTTCCCCCTAATAGGATGATTGGTTGGTTCAGTTTTTTGCAGATAGAAATAATCTTTTCGGGAGGGAGCTGCTTAGTTGCGTGCTTTGCGCCAATCACAAAGCCGATGTATCCGTTACTAAATTCAGGAGGTAAAGATTGAAGTTCTACATTATCTGTATTGGGAATAAAATAATCCAACCCTTGGCTATCATTTTTTATTTCAAGATATAGGGCGGCTTCAAAATATCTATCTACAATATGTTGGTTAGGCAAAACGTTTAATTTGAGGTTTACCATCAACCATTTTTTTAAATTCAACTTATTGACTGAGCCGGATTTTTTTTGAAGTAATGTTTTTAATTGCGCTGTACGAAAATTATGATGAAGGTCAAGCACAAAATTATATTTTTCCTTTTTTAATTCTTCCGAAATTTCGGAAAGGTTTTTCTCAATAGAATATACTTTGTCTAGGTATGGATTGTTAGGTAGGATTTCTGCAAAAGACTTTTTAGTAAGGTAGTGAAGCTGAACATCTTTCACCTGCTGTTTTATACAGCGAATAATCGGTGTAGTAAGCACGATATCGCCAATGGAGCTAAAACGAACAATTAATATTTTCACAATGCAAGGTAAAAAAAAGTCCCGGCTTTTGGCCGGGACTTAATAACGGAATCCGTTACAATTTATTATTTAGAAATCATATGAAGTTCTTGAACTGGTGAGCCAGATACGCTTTTTACCCACATTTCGTTGCTTTTCAAACGGGTGATGTGCATCGTGTCCGCAGTTGCTCCAGACTGGCTGGAAAGAGATTTTAAATCTTCGTTCTTGTTAATGAATTCCCAAGTGCCAGACTCATTGTAGGTTTGATTTCCACCTAAAGAAGTGAATTTTTGTGTTAGCGTGTAGGTGCCATCTTTTTTGTAGTCGTAAGTTTCGCTTTCAACTACTAAACGATAATCGCCAGTTTTGTCAACTCCGTCCTGAAAGTATTTATCTACTTTCCACTCATTAGCCACACGTCCTTTTTTAGACGCTAAGCTAAATTTAGGTCCTTCTTCATACTTTCCGCAAGAAGCAAGAATAGCAGATGCAATAATTACAATTGCAAATCCAGTTTTAATTGTTGTTTTCATTTGTTGTATTGGTTAGGTTAGTTTTTTTATTGAGTAAAAGTCATAGTAGCTTTGGTTGTAGAGCTAGATCCATCTGAATATTTAGCAGTTTGGTCTACAACAACAATCATCTCTTTGCTTTTCAACTGATCTATTACATAGATATCGTCAGCAGCCACTCCTGTGTACGTGTCGTTTCCGTTTTTATCAGAAGAAGAAAGTACTGTAAACACAATTGCTTCTCTCTTTTTTAACTCTAGCGCTTTGTTTTTACCTGCAAAAAACCATTGGCCACTGGTAGTTGTAGATTTTTGAGTGCCCGAAGATCCATCAACAATTGTTTGTGTGAAAGCGCCTTTTTTGTCTAACGATAAAGCAAACGTATAAGCAAAAGCTGGAGCTGCAACACCATTTAAACTTGCAGTTAATGTTGTTCCATTTGCGGTGTAAACGTATGTGTCAGTAGTACCGCTAGCATCAGAACTCGTTTGAGTCATTTCCATGCTTGACATTTTCCAGTCGCCAGATAAACGTGCTTTTCTAGAACTTAAAGTTAGAAAAGGGTCGTTATCGCCTTTTTTACAACCTTGGAATGCGATGCTACCGATTATCACAGCAGCTAAAAGAATAAGTGATTTTTTCATTAATTTATTTTTTATTGTCTGCGAAGATAATAAAAAAGGGTGTACTTTTGAATAGTATAAAACTATCCTCCCCAACCTTCTCTATCTAGGCTACGATACTGAATAGCCTCTGCAAGATGTTGATTTTGAATACTATCGGAGTTATCAAGATCTGCAATAGTGCGGGCTACTTTTAATATTCGGTCGTACGCTCTTGCCGATAGACCTAGTTTTTCCATGGCATTCTTCAGCAAGTTTTGACCTGCATCGTCTATCTTGCAAATCGCCCTTAATTGATTGGCACTCATTTGCGCGTTGCTGTAAACGCCAACATTTTTTTCAAACCGTTTTGACTGAATTTCTCTTGCAGTAATTACACGCTTGCGAACATTTTCGCTAGACTCAGCTGGTCTGGTACTTGACAGCTCGCTAAAAGCAACTGGAGTTACCTCCACGTGAATATCAATTCGGTCGAGTAGGGGTCCGGATATTTTATTCAAATATTTCTGTACAATTCCGGGAGCACAGACACATTCTTTTTCCGGGTGATTATAATATCCGCAGGGACAAGGATTCATGGCTGCAATAAGCATGAAGCTGGCAGGATACTCAACCGAAAATTTTGCTCGAGATATCGTTACTGTTCTGTCTTCCAATGGCTGGCGCATAACTTCTAATACATTCCTGCTGAATTCCGGTAACTCATCTAAAAATAATACCCCATTATGTGCTAAAGAAATTTCTCCTGGCTGAGGAAAGCTTCCTCCTCCTACCAGCGCCACATCCGAAATAGTATGATGAGGCGAACGAAACGGGCGTGAGGTTACTAACGAAGTATTTTTTTCTTTTTTTCCTGCAACGGAATGTATTTTTGTAGTCTCCAGCGATTCTTCCAGTTTTAATGGTGGTAAAATAGTTGGCAATCGTTTTGCGATCATAGTTTTTCCGGCACCAGGAGGGCCAATCATAATCACATTGTGCCCACCTGCAGCAGCAATTTCCAATGCTCGCTTTATATTTTCTTGTCCTTTTACATCTGCAAAATCAATATCAGACTTGCCAAGTCTGGAATAAAACTCTTCCGAAATATTGATGATTGTTTTTTCAAGAATTAATTCACCATTTAAAAAGTCAATCACTTCTTTTATATTATCTATTCCGTAAACATCCATTTCGCCAACTGCTGCCGCCTCTTGCGCATTTTGTTTTGGCAAAATAATTCCTTTAAATCCTTTTTCTTTTGCTTCAATGGCAATGGGCAAAACCCCTTTAACTGGTCTAAGCTCTCCATCCAGCGAAAGCTCTCCCATAATGATGTATTCTGAAAGTTGTTCGGACTTTATTTTTTCATCGGCAGCTAATATTCCTATGGCAATAGTAAGGTCGTATGCTGATCCTTCTTTTTTAATATCGGCAGGTGCCATGTTTATGGTCACACCCTTGCCTGGAATTTTATGACCAATATTCTTTAACGCTGCGCCTATGCGGTGCTGACTTTCTTTCACTGCGTTATCGGGCAGACCAACAATAAATAAATTTACACCAGTGGAAATATTAGTCTCGATAGTGACCAACGTAGCTTGTATGCCATGAACTGCACAGCCGTACGTTTTTGCAAGTCTTATTTTTGCTTTTTTTGTTTCACTCTCTGATATCGGCTGTTCTGACATTGCAATAGATTAGGGGATTCTAAATCTTATATATTTTCTTCAATATAATGTATCAGTGAATGTATTACTTTAATATGAATCTCTTGTGCCCGATCGGCATATTTGGATTTTGGCGCTCTAATTTCAACATCGCAAAGCTTAGCCATTTTACCTCCATCTTTTCCCGTTAACCCAATCACTTTAATGCCTTTAACTTTAGCAGATATAATTGCATTTAAAACATTCTTTGAATTACCACTGGTGCTAATAGCGAGTAGTACATCTCCTTTTTTTCCTACTGCTTCTAGGTAGCGAGAAAAAATAAAATCATACCCGTAATCATTGGCTACACAGGAAATATGCGAAGGCTCCGAAATTGAAACAGCAGGCAATGCTTTTCGATTATCGCGAAACCTTCCGGAAAGTTCTTCGGCAAAATGCATGGCATCGCACATCGAACCACCGTTACCACAGGAAATTACCTTATTTCCTTTTTTAAATGAAGCAACTAGCAACTTCCCTGCCTTCTCAATCGCAATAAAGTTTTTTTTATCGGATACAAATTTGGCAAGCGTATCGGTAGCTTCTGCAAAATCCTGATGTATGCTATTGTTATTCATGGTATCCTTCTTAATGATTCCTTTTTTAGGACAATAATTTAATCGATATACTCAAATCCCGTATAAGGCACTAACGCTTTCGGAATTTTTATTCCTTTTTCTGTTTGATTATTTTCTAAAAGAGTAGCTACGATTCTGGGTAACGCAAGCGCACTTCCATTCAGCGTATGTGCAAGTTGAGGCTTCCCGTTTGTTTCTCTAAAACGTATTTTAGAACGATTGCTTTGAAAACTTTCAAAATTAGAAACAGAACTTACCTCCAACCATTTTTGCTGTGCTGCAGAATAGGTTTCAAAGTCGTAGGTGAGGGCAGATGCAAAGCTCATATCGCCTCCACATAATTTTAAAATACGGTAAGGCAATTCCAAAAGTTTTAAAAGTTCGGAAACGTAATTTCTCATTTCCTCCAGCGTTTCATATGATTTATCTGGATGTGCTATCTGTACAATCTCTACTTTATCAAATTGGTGCAGGCGATTTAATCCGCGCACATCTTTTCCATAAGAACCTGCCTCTCTTCGAAAGCAGGGAGTATATCCGCAATTTTTTACAGGTAAGTCTTCGGCTTTTAAAATAGTATCGCGGTACATATTTGTAATCGGAACTTCAGCTGTAGGAATTAGATAGAGATTATCTCCTGTAACATGATACATCTGTCCTTCTTTATCAGGTAGTTGTCCGGTTCCAAAACCCGATGCTTCGTTTACTAAGATAGGAGATTCAATTTCAGTAAATCCAGCGGCTGTTGCTTTGTCTAAAAAGAAATTAATAAGCGCGCGTTGTAGCTTTGCGCCTTTGCCTTTATATACAGGGAAGCCTGCTCCAGTAAGCTTTACCCCTAATTCAAAATCTATAATATCATATTGGGTAGTTAACTCCCAATGTGGTTTTGCATTGGCGCTAAGCTTAGGAACATTTCCATTGGTTTCAACTACTTCATTGTCTGCCGGAGTTTTTCCTTTGGGAACAGCGGTGCTTGGAATGTTTGGCAATAAAACCAGCACTTTATTTAATTCCTCTTCTGTATCATGAAGAGTAGTTTCTAGCTTTTTACACGTTTCTTTTAATGCAGCGCTTTTATTTTTTAAATCATTTGCCTCTGCTTGCTTGCCAGATTTAAACAACTCGCCAACTTGCTTGGCAAGTGTATTTGCCTCTGCATTTAAAGTATCCAGTTCAGCTTGAATTTTTCTGCGGTCAGCATCCAGCGAAATAATTTTATTAATGGAATCTTCGGCAGCAAAATTTTTAATAGCCAAACGAGCTATAGCTTCCTCTTTATTTTCGCGTATGTAGTTTAGTTGTAACATATTTTTTAGTGCGGGTTACGAATATACTAATTACGAATACATAATAAACAACCCGTAATTAGTAATTCATATAAAACAAAAAATCTCCTGACTAATAAAAGCCAGGAGATTTTAAATAATTTTATTAAACTTATTTCTTAGCTGCTGTTTTTTTTGCTTTTGCAGGCTTGCTCGAGGCAGCTTCTACAGGCTCAACTAATACAAACGATCGGTGCTGAGCTCCTCGCTTGTAACGAACAACGCCATCTACAAGTGCAAAAAGCGTATGATCTTTTCCAATTCCTACGTTAAGACCGGGGTGGTGTTTGGTGCCACGCTGACGAACGATGATGTTTCCTGCAATGGCAGGCTGACCACCAAAAATTTTTATTCCTAGTCGTTTACTGTGCGACTCTCTAGTGTTGTTTGTACTACCGGCTCCTGCTTTATGTGCCATGACGAAATAATTTTATTTGTTAAAGTTTAGGCTTTAATGTCCTGAATTTCAATTTTTGTTAACTGCTGACGGTGGCCATTCAACTTAGCATAGCCTTTACGTCTTTTCTTTTTGAATACCAATACTTTGTCGTCCTTTAAATGAGTAACGATTTTTGCGCTGATGGAAGCTCCTTTAATGGTTGGCATTCCAACATCAACTTTTCCTTCGTTATCTAACAATAGAACTTTGTCAAAATTTAGGGTATCGCCTTCATTTCCTTCTAGGCGGTGAACAAATATTTGCTGGTTCTTTTGAACCTTAAACTGCTGTCCTGCGATGTCTACAATTGCGTACATTTTCTTTAGTTTTAAAAAGGGAGGCGAAGATAATAAAATAAATTAAATGAAGCCCACCCTAACCTCCCAAAGGGAGGGGATTTTTTTGCGCCCATTTCCTACCCAATAAGGAGGCTAGGAGGGGCTTTTATGCCTCAAAACGCTCAAATTAAAGCCTAATCCGAAGGAAAATCGCAGTTCAGAAAGAGAAAGTGGGTCAGAGTCTCCAGAAAGGTGTTTTCCAGTAATGTAGCGAGCCTCGCCAAACAGATGAAACCATTTTTGGAAATAATAATTAAAGCCTAATCCAAAAGAGACTAGTGGGTTTACCGAAGGATGATTTGAGGTGTAGCCATTAATAAATCCATAATTTGCAGAGGATAAACTGTGATATATATGAGCATTAGCAAAAGAAATGCCGGGTTCAAAGAAGCAATAGGAATCAAAATTATTTTTTGTTTTAGGATGAAACCCAAAGCCCGAGAAAAGTTGATGATTGGAGTTTAAGTAAGGGTAGTTTTTTGTGTACGATAAATTTTGCCAATTAGGTTGCTGAATGTTAAGTGTATAAAACCCATCTCCTCTAACAGAAATATTATCGGCAACATAATATTCCAAAACACCGTGCAGATAAATTGCGGAGGCATTTTCTTTTAGCAGGATACCCGGAGCAATAGTTGTTGTAGCTCTCAATAATCCTTTGTGAATAAATTGCTTTTTTTCTTCCTGGCTATGCATTGTGATAGTAAATGCGAAGAATCCTATTATTGCAATTAACTGCTTCATTTTTTATTTTTTAATACCTATTAACCTTTTCCTGATTCCTAGTAATTTATTTGTTTTTACTTCCCCAGAGCTTAGCTATGTAAACATTCATACTTAGATTGATTAATAAATGACCTTCAAGTCCTAATTCTCCTTCTTTTATTAATACATCTTTTAATCCTGTTACTTCATTGGTAAATACATGTGTTTCGATATCTTTTCCTAGGTGCATCATGTATTGCGTGGTTAAAGAAATATCAAAATTGTCTGCTAAATTATAATGCACTCCCAATCCACTTTGTACTGCCGAGCTAAATCGTTTAGCGCTGCTCACTACTGCTGATGAATAGATTGGGTTGTTTTTTTCAACCATGGTGTAATCGAAGCAATGTCCGGCTAAAATGTAAGGAGTAAACTTTCCCTTTTTTATTTCATTATTTAAAGGGTAGTATAGCACAGACCAACCAATGTGATAATCCGTACGTTTTGCAAGGCCGCCAATATCGGTAGTGATGTAATCGAAAAACCAATCGGAGTTTAATCGTGATCCAAATTTTATTCTGAACTGTCCACCAACTCCCATACCGTTGGCGCCATCATCGCTAAAAGCACTAACGGTACTTCGTACGCCCAATTGGAATTTTCCAGATTCTTTTTTTGATGCTGAATCAATTTGAGAAAAGGAAAGTAAAGGAGTGAATAGTAGTAGAATGATTATCTTATTCATTGGAACAAAGTTATGACAATAAAACGAAAAGAGTTTGCTTATATTGCGAACGGGTGTGAGGCAAATTTACATGTGGGGCAATTGACTCCTCTTTGTGGGCTTTTCGTGTACCCCTTTGTGCTCTTTGCGGTTTCTGTATTTAATCAGTCTTCCTTCGAAGTCTTGCAAAGGACGAGTCTTTAAACACAGAGCGCACAGAAATGCAGCCCGCAGAGAACCACAGAGAAAGGAGTCGGCTTATTTTGTCCTTCATGCATTGCGAATCGTGAGCACCCTATTTTAAATTATTTATATTTTTTTAGTTGTTCGTCAACAATTTTTAATCCTTCAGCAAAAGTGCGAGGATTAAAATACAAATCTTTTCTAGCTTTATCAATAATAAACCCGGTATAAGGGGGTCTTTTGGCAGGCTGATTAAGTTGTTCGGAGGTAACGGGATTTATTAAGGACTTATCTAATTTCCAATAATCTGCTATTTGTGTAGCAAGATCAAGAATATTCTCTGTTTTCTCCCCTGAAACATGATAGATGCCTTCTGATTTTTTAACTGCTGCTGTAATGCAGGCTTGCGCTAAATCTTCCGATAGGGTGGGAGCTCTAAATTGATCGTTGATGACGTTTATTTTTTGTTTTTTCTGCAGGTTATTTTTTACCCACAATACTAAATTGCTTCTAGTATTTCCATCAACCACACCGTACACGATGATGGTTCTTAAGATGGCCCATTTAATATTGCAGGCCATCACAATTTTTTCGCCTTCCAATTTTGATAATGCATAATAGTGTAAAGGATTTGGCTGGTCAGTTTCTAGGTACTCACTTCCCTTCATTCCATCAAAAACAAAATCGGTAGATACGTGAATTAAATGGGGGGTCGGAGTGGCTTGCTTCGCTAATGCATCAACTATATATTGCATGGCAGTAACGTTTGCAGCCCAGCATTCTTCGCGTTTTATTTCACAGGCATCTACGTTAGTCATAGCAGCTGTGTTTATTACAGCATCGGGCTTATGTTTTAAGAATATAGCTTCAACTTCTGCTTTGTTTGTAATGTCCAGCGATTCATATATATATCCATCTTTTTGATCTAATCTATTTTCGCCTTTTGCAGCCGCTATTACTTGTACATTCTCATTAATAATATTTTTTATATCATCGGGAATCTTACAAGGCGTATCTCCTAAAAGTCCGTAAATAATTTTTTGTCCTAACAATCCATTTGAACCGGTTACTAAAATTTTCATACTTCTATTTCTTAAATAGTTTTTTCTGTAGGATGATCCAAATATAGAATGGCTTCATCCATTCTGTTTTGTCCTCCATACAAAATCAGTGTGTCATGCTCTTCGATTATAAAAAATGATTTTGCTTTTCTGTAAAGTTCATCTTTTCTCACAACTCCCAAAATTATTACATTCAAATATTTTCCACCAACGGTAAAGTCTAATTGTTTAAGGGTTTTTCCAATTAACGGAGAGGCGCTGCGTACTAAATATAAATCACAAATTTCTTTTTCCTCAGTCATTTCTATTAGTTTGAAATCTGGATCTTTGTGTGGCCCATCGCTAAAAAACTCGTAATGATGATTTCGTAGTAATCTTCCTTGAATACGAGCTATGCGATCCGCTATCCCTAAAAATTTTAATGCTTGAGATGAAATTCCAATAGCAGCTTCAAAATCCTGCGACACTACCGCATTAGCACCTTTAGCATAAAAATCTTCTATCTGAGTTGAGTATTCTGTTCGAACAATAATGTGTAGGTTATTGCCCATACCTTTAGCTAGTTCTACAGCTTTTAATGAAGCATTATTATCTGACAGTGCTATGACAAATAACGAAGCACGCTCAATCCCTAAATGACTTAGGTTATCTGGACTTGTGATGTCTCCAAAAATTATATTTTCCCCTTTGTCTTTGTATTTTTTCACCGTGTTGGGATTCATTTCTATAATAGAATATTCAATTCCCAGCACTTTAAAAATTTTTGCAAGTCGTTGACCACTCATTCCAAAGCCACCTATAACTACGTGATCTTTCAGGTTTGAAAACGAATGAGAATTTTTTACTTTCTTTTTTAGTATGTCCATGGGAGCCAATTTGCTTCCAACATAAAGTAGGAGCGGAGTAATAAGCATGGAAATAATTGTAATAGCAAGTAAATACTGGTAGAAATCTAACGGAACAATATTAAGTTGCCTTGCCAAATTTAAAATAAGAAAAGAAAATTCCCCGATTTGTGCAATTCCTAACGCAGTTACAATGGCTATGTTGGGAGGATATTTAGCAAAGCGCAGAACTACAAATACTAATATTACTTTAAGTAGAATAATACTGCCAACTCCAGCCATTACTGCTGGATAATTATCTGATAAATAACCTAAGTCAAGTAAAAGACCAATTGATACGAAGAAGAACGAAATAAAAATATTTCGTAGTGGTTTAATTTCGTTTTCAATTTCATTAAAGTATTGCGACTCTGCCAGAATCATACCGGCAATAAAGGAGCCCATTGCCAATGAAAAGCCTAACCTGGCTGTTAACATAGAAAGGCCAAAGCAAAGCGCAAGAATCAACAGAAGAAATATTTCTCTAATGCGAAAGCTGCATATAAAATCAAAAACTTTAGGGAGTAGGTATTTTGCACCAAAGAAAATTATAGTCATTAAAGAAAATGCTTTTAATAATCCTAACAGGATTTCTATTGTTGAGGCATCTTGCGTAGGTGTTAAAAAAGGAGTTAATATCATCATGGGTACAATGCAGATATCCTGAAACAGCAGGATACCTACCATGATGCGTCCATAAGGAGTTTGCAATTTTTGCTGGTCGTGAAGCAGTTTAATTACTATGGCGGTGCTACTTAGTGAAAGGACAAAGGCTGCTAGGAGTGATTGGCTGGTGGAATACCCTAGGTAAATACCTATCCCTGTAACGGCTGTGAGGGTAAGTGCAATTTGTAATCCACCTAACACCAGCACTTCGAATTTCATCTTTTTAATTGTGTCCAGCGAAAACTCCATGCCAATAGTAAACATGAGTAGCATCACACCTACTTCGGCAAATAATTCAATGGCATGTGTGTCGGAAACTAAATTTAATCCTGAAGGGCCTATAAAAATTCCCGTAAGTATAAAACCTAATATGGACGGTACTTTAGCTTTTGAAAAAAGCATAAGCACTCCAACGGAGCAGAACATTAAAACAACTATTTCTTGTAGCAAATTCATTTCACACTATGATAAGTATGCAGTAAAAAAATGTTAATCCTATATATCCCAAACGCTAGGTCTTTTTTTTCTTGGCTTGAAATATTTCTTATTTTCTAACAGAAACGCTAAAACAAAATAGATGATTATAGGCGATCCGAAAGTAAAAAATGAGAGATAAATAAAATACATTCGAATGGTTGTAGCTTTAATGCCTATCATTTTACCTAACCACGCACAAACCCCAAAGGCACGACTTTCAAACCAGTTTCGTATGTATTGAATCATGTATGTAAAGGTAAGAAATACTAGTCCACCCTAGATTGAGCTAAGAGCTTAGCGCCAACTGCACATTCCAGACATCTTTTATTCGAACAATATTCATTTTTAAGTTGGAGCATTGCTTGCGATTCATATGCGTTTTTAGGTTTCAGTCCAATTCCAATCCATTTACTTATTATTGAGTTATTTTCAGAATTAATTTCTTCTAGCATTTTCAATGCGCTTTCACAAATTTTTTCTTGATCTTTTTTCTTTCCATATACAAACAAGAACGGAGCAACGGTGTTAATTAAGATATTGTTTATTGATTCTTTGCCAAGTGTCTTTTTTCTTTTGGGCGAAGATTTGTCAAAACGATAATGGGTTAACCAATAGTCGCTAGTTTTTACTTCAAACAACGCAGCAATTTTTTTTGATGAATTTAATTCAACTAATTTAGAAAACAAATGACTAGACGCGTAAATTAGATTTGCAAATTGTGAAATTCTAATTGTAGGAAAATTAGGTGGATATAGCCGCATAAATTTCCATAACGAGGCATCCATAGATTTTAATTTATATTTCTTTTTTAAGAAAGTAAATTCTTTCTTCAGTTGATTTGGGTATTCGTCTTTAAACTCTTTCTCTAATAACCCTGCTACACCAAAGAGCAGCGATTCTATTTGAAGTAAATTGTTTTTATGCTTAGCCAGTATTGCATGCGGAAGCGATCTGGCAAGAATTTCAAATGGGTCGGAATTTACTTTTAGTCCAAAATTTCTGGCTAATTTTTGATAAAAAACTCTCTCCCAATTATTTTTATTAATCTTAAGAGCATCAATAATAGGTTGTGTTTTTTGTTCAAGGCGCTCCACTAATAATCTATCTATCCAACTATGTAACGTAAACTTATCTACTGACGCGACCATGCTTCCGCAGGGGATCCAGCCCTTGCTATTTTTAAATTGAGTATATTTTTTATAAACGACTAATGGAATTTTGCTTTTAAGCTCCAGCGTTGGAATTATTTCTGCCCGACCGACTGGGTCATCAGGGCGGGAGTTCCTTCGTTTTACGATTTTATCATTTTTATAAACTACATGCAATATTACATTGTCATAAGCTTTGTCGTGATGATGTTTGTGATTCTCCCAATCCGATGCATTTACATGAATTTCTACATTACCTGCCCAGGTAGTTTTCCCAATTTTTATTCTTGCATTAAAAAAATCAGGACCTGAATCCAGATTATGCTCACCGGTTTTAATAATTTGCAGCTCTTCGCCTTCTTCTGTTTGAAGATTTGTATTATCAAAAAGCCTGTATTTCCATAGGTAATGAAGGAATTCTTCTTGCATGGTGCAAAAGTAATTGAATGCGAATTTTACAGAAATTATATTTATAAATAAGAAGCCATCTCTTCTTGCATCTTCATTGCCTCTTCTCTTGCCTTGGCTGTAAAATCTTCTTTATCGCTAGCATAAATAATACCGCGAGAGGAGTTTACAAGCAAGCCGCATTCTTTATTCATTCCATATTTTACAACATCCTGCAAGCTGCCGCCCTGAGCACCTACTCCAGGCACTAAAAGAAAATGGTTGGGAATAATCTTGCGTACCTCGGCAAGCATTTCTGCACGGGTGGCGCCAATCACGTACATCATGTTATCTGTGTTTCCCCACTGTTGAGATTTAGTTAAAACAGATTTATATAATTCGTTTTCAGTTTGAAAATCAGCCGCGCCTTTGTTACTTGTAAGTGCCAAAAGTATCACCCACTTTCCTTCTTGCTGTAAAAAAGGAGTAACAGAATCTTCGCCCATGTAAGGTGCTACGGTTACAGAGTCAAAATCCATACTGCCAAAAAATGCTTGCGCATACATGCTGGAGGTATTGCCTATATCTCCACGCTTTGCATCGGCAATGGAAAAAATATCTTTAAACTGTTTTAGGTAGTCGGCAGTCTTTTCAAGAGCTTCCCAGCCAGCAGAACCTATTGATTCGTAAAATGCAATGTTTGGTTTATAGGCTACACATAAATCATGCGTTGCATCTATTATCTGTTTGTTAAATTCAAATATGGGATCTGAAGCTTTGTGTAGGTGGCGAGGAATTTTTTTAAGATCGGTATCGAGCCCAATGCAGAGAAAAGATTTTTTCTTTTTAATATTTTGATATAATTCAGAGCGTGTCATTAGTAAATTTAGTATTATGCAAAGATTAAATTTTTAGCCACTAATTGCACTAATTAACACGAATTTATTTGTGGCTTTATGCCGTTGATTCTTTCTTTACAAATTGGTACTACACAAAATCCTAAATTCTTAGCCGCAAATTTCACTAATTAATACGAAATAATTAGTGAAAATTAGTGTAATTCGTGGCGTTATGTAGTTGACCCTTCTTTCATTCGCTCAGCATTCTCTGCAAGCTGAAGTGCATCAATCATTTCCTGAATTTCTCCTCCTACAAACGTGGGTAAATTATGAAAGCTTAATCCTATACGATGATCTGTCACTCTGCTTTGAGCATAGTTGTAGGTACGAATTTTAGCAGAGCGGTCACCGGTAGAAACCATGGTTTTTCTCTTCTTTGCAATTTCGCTCATGTGTTTATTGTATTCTATCTCATACAATTTAGTGCGAAGAATTTCCATGGCACGTTCTCGGTTATCTACCTGCGAGCGTGTTTCCTGACAGGTAATAACTATTCCCGATGGTTTGTGCGTTAACTGAACTTTCGTTTCTACTTTATTTACGTTTTGTCCACCTGCACCACTGGAGCGAGATGTTTGAACGGAAAGATCAGCAGGATTTATTTGTACATCCACTTCTTCTGCCTCTGGCAAAACAACCACGGTTGCTGCCGAAGTGTGCACTCTCCCTTGCTGTTCAGTAGCAGGAACACGTTGCACGCGGTGCACGCCACTTTCAAATTTTAAGGTGCCATACGCATTTTCGCCCGTAATTTTTGCTATAATTTCTTTAAAGCCACCCATGGTGCCTTCGGATAGGTCGACCGTTTCAAATTTTAATTTCTTTTTTTCGCAAAAGCGCATATACATCCTGTATAAGTCGCCAGCAAAAATACTTGCTTCATCGCCTCCTGTGCCTGCACGAATTTCAAGCACACAATTTTTCGCATCTTCTGGATCTTTTGGAATGAGCAGCTGTCGGATCTCATCTTCCAAACTTTCTTTTTTAGGTGTCAACTCGTCAATCTCAGCTTTAGCCATAGAAAGTAAATCGGAATCCTTTTCGGTTTTTAAGATAGCTTTGGAACTATCAATATCATCAATAATTTTTTTGTATTTGTAATAAGCCTCAACTACTCCTTTTAAATCTTTATACTCTCTGTTGAGTTTAGTAAACAGGCGCATGTCCGCCAATGTTTTAGGGTCGGAGAGGAGCCTTTCTACTTCTTCGTAGCGATTATTTACAGATGCGAGTTTACTTAACATAAATAGTTCTTCGTTAAAACGAAATTAAGGGAAAATTATGATTGTGCTAATAATTAAATTGACCGTGAGCGCTGGAAATAGTCAAGCTGCTTTTTTTAGCCTTGGATTTTTCTACCCTACCTATTACCTGAGCATCTACGCCAAAGGACTTTGATATGGAAATAATTTTTTCGGCAGTTTTCTTGTCTGTATATATTTCCATGCGATGTCCCATGTTGAACACCTGATACATTTCTTTCCAATCAGTTTTAGATTCTTGTTGTATAAGTCTAAACAGCGGAGGCGTTTCAAATAAATTATCTTTTACAATGTGTACGCCATTTACAAATTTTAGCACTTTGGTTTGCCCTCCACCGGAGCAGTGAATAATGCCAGAGATATTTTTTCGATGTTTATCTAAAATCTTTTTAATAATGGGCGCATACGTTCTGGTAGGGGATAAAACTAATTTTCCGGCATCTACTCCCTTAACTTCTGTAGCATCAGTTAGTTTTTTTGAACCTGAATAAACCACTTCAACAGGAATAGCTCCATCAAAGCTTTCGGGATATTTTTGGGCATACACTTTTGAAAACACATCGTGTCGAGCGGATGTTAATCCATTGCTCCCCATACCGCCATTATATTCTTTTTCATATTTAGCCTTTCCAAAAGACGCCAACCCTACAATTACATTTCCTGCTTTAATTTTTTCATCAACTACCTCTTTCTTTTTCATTCTACAAATTACCGTAGAATCTACAATAATTGTTTTTACAATATCGCCCACATCAGCAGTTTCTCCGCCTGTTGAATTTATTTTTATTCCGTGAGCGCGCATAGTTTTCAAAAAATCTTCTACGCCATCAATAAGTGCTGTTATTACTTCTCCAGGCACAAGGTTTTTATTTCTTCCTATGGTTGTAGAGATGAGTATGTTATCTACTGCGCCTACGCAAAGCAAATCATCAATATTCATAACGAGTGCATCTTGAGCAATTCCTTTCCAAACCGATAGATCACCCGTTTCTTTCCAGTACAAATAAGCGAGGGATGATTTCGTACCTGCCCCATCGGCATGCATAACAATACAATGTGATTTGCTGTTCGCTAAATGATCAGGAACAATTTTGCAAAATGCATTTTTTAAAAGTCCTTTGTCTAATTTCTTAATGGCGTTGTGAACATCTTCTTTAGAAGCTGAAACGCCACGCAAGTTATATCTTGATGCGCTACTCATAGATTAGTACTAAAAAAAATATCCCGACAAATTTATCGGGATATTTTGAATATGCTATGTGTTATTTATTAATCTTCTTTTGGTGGCTCTACAACTTCTCCGCCTTCAGAGGTGCTTTCAGTAACTTTGATTTCAGGAGCAACTTTTGGGCCGTCAGAAGTACCAGTTTTTGCAACATAATCTTTTCTTAAGATTCTGAATACAACACGTCTGTTCATCTGCATCACAAACTCGTAATCATCTTTATTCTTTTTTGCAGGGAAGTTAGTATCAATCCATTTTTCGCTTAGTACGGTTCCTTTAGGGATTAACTTACCGCTTGGCGTAGTAACATCATTGTCAAGTACAAGTGGTTTGCTTTCACCATAACCTGCAGGAACAATTCGATCTGGGTCAATATTACGTTTAGTAATTAAGTACTCCACGCAAGTTTTAGCACGATTGTATGACAGCTTTTGGTTATAATCTGCAGGTGAACGATAATCTGTGTGCGCTGAAAGTTCGATTGTAATCTGAGGACTTTCAGTCATTACGTTTACAAGGTACTCAAGCGAGTCTTTAGGGTTAGAAACGTGCTCAAGGTCGTATTTGTTCAAATTAAAGAGTACCAACGGTACACGCATGTTGATGATAATCTTTTTCAGTTCAAAGTCTTGACGGAAGTTTGTAGATTCCTTTAAATCCACGGTAGTTATTTTTGCTTTAGGATTTCCAAGTAACCCATCAGGGAACTCAGGAGTTTTAACATCTAATGCTGATGCGCTAACCACATAGGATGTTTTAGCATTGATGTATCGAGACTGTCCGTTTGCTTCATACTTATAATATCCTTTGCTATCAGACTTAATTTCGAAAGAAGTATTATCCGAGCCAACTAACTTTACAGTTGCTCCTGGAACAGGAAGTTTAGATTCTTTTTCAGTAACAAAACCTTCTAACATATAAAGTAGTGGTGGAAGAATGAATGAGTAGATATCGTCACCACCTTTTCCGCCAGCTCTATTAGAGGTAAAGTACCCTCTTTCGTGATCGGTTTCAAATACGATTGAAAAATCATCACCTGCAGAGTTGATTGGGTACTGTAAGTTGGTAGGCTTTTCCCATTTGTTTATACCTGCAAAAGTAGCTTTGAACATATCGAATCCGCCCATTCCCAAATGTCCTTTAGATGCAAAATATAAAGTTCCATCGTAGTGTAAGAAAGGAAAGGCTTCGTCCTCAGTAGTATTAATGTTAGGACCTAAGTTTACTGGCTTACCCCACGATTTTTTCTTTTTATCCCATAAAGAGTAATAAAGGTCTAGTCCACCGTATCCGGGATCAAGGCTATCTTGTAAGTCAGAAGCAAATATTAATACAGACTCATCTTTGTTTAAAGCAGGATGACCGTAGTTAAAGGAATCAATTACAAACGGAAGCAAAGTAGGTTCTTCCCAAGCACGTCCTCTTTTTAGTGTCCCGTAAAGCTGACACTTAGGATTTTTCTTCTTTACAACACCGCACTTAGTAAAGTACATGTTGCTACCTTTTTCATCTAATACGCAAGCGGCTTCATTTTCTTTTGTGCTCATTGGAGCTGCTAGTGGAGTAGGAGTGCTCCATTTTCCGTTTTTGTCAATTTGCGTTTCAAAAATATCAGCAAATAACTGACCTACGTTACCGTCCATATCCCCTGTAGCTCCTTTGCGAGTAGATGAAAATAATAACGTTGTGTATTTTCTTCTTTCTAAATACATTGGGCAATAATCCCATTCCTTTGTATTTATCTGAACCATGTTCTCAACTACATAGCGAGTAGGATTATCTTTCCATTTCTGGGATAATTCGCAAGACTTGACACCATCTTCTCCTCTTTTGTCGGAAGGAACTTCTTTTCTGTATTTTTCATATTCAGCTAACGCTTCAGGATATTTTTCCTGTTGCTTTTTCATATCAGCTAAATAAAGCAGGGCAAGTGCTTTTTTAGGGGCTTTTGCTTTAATTGCTTTTTCGTAGTTAAGCTCTGCTTGTTTTACATCATTAATAAGTCTGTAGCACTCAGCTATTTTCCAAAGAATTTCTGGTTTTAAATTTTTGTTTGCTTTGCGGTAAGCAGCTTTATATAAGTCAACTGCAGCAAAATATTCAAATGTTGCAAATTTTCTTTCTGCTTCTTTGTAGAAGTTCTTTTGAGCAAAAGAGTTTCCAACAATTAGTAGACAAACAATCAAACTTAGGCTTTTGTACATTTTCATCGCTTAGGTATTTATATCCCCATTTCAATAACTGGGGCTAGGTTTTTTAAAATTAGGTTGCTAAAGTAAAATTTTTCTATATAAGGGCAATTTTAGTCGGCAAATATATCCATAATTATCTAATAAACAGCCCTTTTATAAGATTTCAAAGGAAAAAAATCCCGTGCAGTTAAAAACTGCACGGGATTAAACTTATTAACGATAAATTGTTACTAATCAACTCAGTAACAAAGGGGTAGGTTATCGAGTAAAGAGCATTTCGCGGTACTTTGGTAAGGTCCAAAGCTCATCATCCATCACAAATTCAAGTTTATCGGCATGATACCGAATCTCATCGAAATAAGGTTTAACGTGCTGGCTATATGCCGAAGCTTTTTCTTGCATGTCGGTAAGTTGATTTGCCTTTTTACGTGCTTCGATCATTTTGTAAACATTATCCTGAATGGCCGAAATATACTTTGATACCTTTTTGATTGTTTCCAACTGTGGTCCGGCAATCGACTGTAAATCGTTTGAAGAAGAAGCTTGCTTGCCGCCAGCATCGTCAAAATCGGCTCCGGCCAACACAGCTTTCTTGGATGATTTAACTTTACTTTCCGAAAGTAGTCCCGCCATTTGCTGCAGTCCTTTAACATTTTCAATTAACCTGCTTTGATACGTAATGGCTGATGGAATAATGGAGCCCATCGCTATTTCGCCAATCATGCGAGATTCAATCTGAATCTTTTTCATGTAGGTCTCAAGTTGAATTTCGTAACGTGCATGTTGTTCGCGTTCAGTCATAATGTTGTTATCCTCAAATAGTTTAACAACCTCTTTGCGGGTAAACACTTTTAAAGCCTCTGGAGTAGACTTCATGTTGCTTAGCCCGCGCTTTTTTGCTTCTTGCACCCATTCTTCACCGTATCCGTTTCCTTCAAAAAGAATTTTTTTAGTTGAAGAAATATAATCACGTAACACCTGGAAAATCGCCTCGTCTTTCTCTATTCCTTTATCTATTTTTCCGTCAACATCCTTTTTGAATTTAATAAGCTGATCGGCCATAATGGTATTTACTACAGTCATGGCAGCTGCGCAGTTTGCCGAAGAGCCTACTGCGCGAAACTCAAATTTATTTCCTGTAAATGCAAATGGAGAGGTTCTATTACGATCGGTGTTGTCAAGTAATATTTCTGGAATCTTTCCAATGTTTAATTTAAGATCTGTTTTTTCTTCTGGAGTCATTTTGCCTGACTTCACTTTCTTCTCAATCTCTGCCATTACTTTTGTAAGCTGACTGCCAATGAAAATAGATACTATGGCAGGAGGAGCTTCGTTAGCGCCCAGTCGGTGTTCGTTCCCTGCCGATGCAATTACAGCGCGCATCAAATCTGCATTATCGTGTACAGCTTTAATGGTGTTAATGAAAAAAGCCAAAAACATCATGTTGGTTTTCGGAGTTTTCCCAGGTCCTAATAAATTTTTTCCAGTGTTAGTGCTTAAGCTCCAGTTGTTATGTTTTCCGGAACCGTTTACTCCGGCAAAAGGTTTTTCGTGAAGTAAAATACGGAAGTTATGTCTGCGAGCTACTTTCTCCATGATGTCCATCAACAAAGAATTATGATCCACAGCAAGATTAGCTTCTTCAAAAACTGGAGCAAGCTCAAACTGGTTGGGAGCAACTTCGTTGTGGCGGGTTTTAACAGGGATACCTAATTTATAGCATTCAATTTCTAATTCACGGATGTAAGAAAGAACTCTTTCGGGTATTGAGCCAAAATAATGATCTTCTAGTTGTTGTCCTTTTGCACTGGAGTGACCAAACAACGCGCGGCCCGTAAACGCAATATCAGGGCGAGCATTATAAAATGCAGTATCTATTAAAAAATATTCCTGTTCCCATCCTAATGTTGCTGTAACTTTTGTTACGTTTTTGTCGAAGTACTGACAAACATCTACTGCTGCTTTATCAATAGCGCCTAATGCTTTTAGCAAAGGAGTTTTATAATCCAAAGCCTCACCAGTATAGGAAACAAAAATGGTAGGAATGCAAAGTGTTTGTCCGATTATAAATGCTGGAGAAGTAGGATCCCATGCTGTATATCCGCGCGCTTCAAACGTGCTACGAATACCACCGTTAGGAAACGAGGAAGCATCGGGTTCTTGCTGTACAAGTTGATCTCCATCAAAACGCTCCAATGCTTTTCCGTCTTCAATATTTTGTGCGAAGGCATCGTGCTTCTCAGCTGTTGTGCCTGTTAAAGGTTGAAACCAGTGTGTGTAATGTGTAACTCCTTTGCTCATAGCCCATGCTTTCATGCTGGATGCTACATCATCGGCAACGTTGCGGTCAAGCTTTGTGCTTTGTTCAATGGCAGAAAGCACACTTTTATATGCTTCGTGCGACAACCATTTTTTCATGGTTTCTTTATTGAAAACATTTTCTCCGTAAAATTCAGATACAGTTGCTTTTGGTAAATCTACCTGAACGGGCTTTCTGTTTAATACTTCTTCGAGAGCTCTGAAACGTTGAATGGCCATGGCTTTATATGTTTTTAGTAATTAATATGAATTTTATTGCCCGAAGGTACTAAAAATAGGGGGGTGTAAGTAATAAAAACACAACTTTTATTAACTAACCCCCATGTTTTTTTAATAATATGTCTGAAAACCCAATTTTTTATAAAAACATCATACATAATATTGTTTATTTACTTTGTACAGGCATTTCCAGACCTATTTCAATTCAAAATCATTTAAAGATATTTTTTATGGCGCGTCCCTGCAGATTGGGCTTTCCACTGCAATCTGCGGTTGCGAAATCAGATTGCTTCGCAAAGCCTCACAATAATGCAACCGCAGGATTTTCACTTCAATCCCTCGCGCAAATGCGCAGTCCTTTAAATAATTATGAAAACTAAAATTGGAAAAAAGAAAAATTATTGCGAAAGCTCCTCCCACTTGTTCATTTCTTCTTCGAGTTGCGGTTTGAGCCTTTCCTAACTAAAGATTTTATTCATACAGCACTACCACTGCAGAATCTTTATCAAGTTCAATATAAAAAACTCTTTGGAATAATTTCCCTTCAGCATTTCCAAATGATTTTCGAATGCTTTAATGAGATCGTTGTTTGAAGTATTTCCAAGAGTTACCCGTATGGGTTTTCGGGGTGTTTTCTGAATTAGAAAACTGTCTCTGAAATCGCTGTCTTTTGTTATAAGTATAAAATCACTCTCATCAGCATACCGACTAATGTCGGCATCTTTCGTATTCCATTTTTGCAGAATAGTATTTACATGAATGGCGTCAATGCCTTTGTCGAGGAAAAAATTGACTAAGCCGTAGGGAATATGTACATCGCACAAAACCTTCATCAGGCAACATCTTTTAGTGCCCTGCCTGAGGATAAAAGTTTCGCATAGTTAAGCGCTGCAAGAATATCATCTTTTTCAAGTTCCGGATGGTCTTTCATTATCTCTTCGCTTGACATTCCCGATGCAAGCAAATCAAGTAATACCTCAACTGGCCAACGCATGCCACGGATACAGGGTTTGCCATGGCAAATTGACGGATCAATGGTTATTCTTTCAACGTGTTGCATACTACCACAAAGATAATTATTTTTTGTTGGATTCAGGTCTTTTAGACTTATAAGTCGTCACGCCTGCGAAAGCTCCTCCCACTTTTTCATTTCTTCTTCGAGTTGCTGCTTAAGCTTTTCGTAGTTTGAAAAAGTATCTTTATTATTTACTATCTCGTTGTAGGTATCGGGATTGGCAAGTTTATCGTCAACGATTTTAATTTCTGCTTCGAGCTTCGCAATTTTCTTTTCTTGTTTAGAAATTAGATTCTGCATTTCTCGTTGAGCTTTGTCGTTCTGCTTTTTTTCCTGACCATTTTCTTTTTGCTGTTCAGCTTTAGGTTCAGGATTTTCTGTTTTAACTTCCAGTTCAATCTGTCGGAAGGAGCCTACTTTTCTATCTCTCAAATATTCATTGATATCGCCAATGTGTTGTTTTACATTGCCGCTTCTAAATTCAAAAACCCGATTGGTGAGTCCTTGCAGAAAATCCCTATCGTGCGAAACTAAAATTAACGTGCCGTCATATTGCTGCAAAGCAGTTTTTAAAACATCTTTAGAGCGCATATCCAAATGGTTGGTAGGTTCATCCAACACCAACAAACTATGTGGCTGGAGCAGAAGCTTACACATGGCAAGTCTTCCTTTCTCTCCACCACTTAATACTTTTACCTTTTTATGTACATCATCGCCAGAAAATAAAAATGAACCTAGTATAGCACGAACATTTTTTCTGCTTTCACCAGTAGCAGATTCATCAATAGTTTCTAAAACTGTTTTTTCGCCATTTAAAATTTCTGCTTGGTTTTGTGCGTAGTAACCAATATCTACCGAATCGCCCACTTTCAGCATTCCATCAAATTCTTCTTCTCCAACAATTAGTTTACTCATGGTAGATTTTCCTTCTCCGTTTCTTCCCACAAACGCTACGCGGTCTCCACGTTCAATGCGAAAATCTACGTTAGAAAAAATTACATTATTATCGTACTGCTTCTTTACTTTTTCGGCAGTAACAACCATTCTGCTGGAGCGTGGGGCAGGAGGGAACTTAAACTTTAAACTGGTGGTGTCTTCCTCATCCACTTCCACCACTTCGAGCTTATCTAATTTTTTTATTAAGGATTGAGCAAAGGCAGCCTTATCTTTTTTAGCTCTAAACTTATTGATGAGCACTTTTGTTTTGTCAATATATTTTTGCTGATTTTTAGCAGCAGAAATTTGCGACTCCTTTCGTTCTTTTCGAAGTGTTAAGTATTTAGAGTAGTTGGATTTATAATCGTAAATCCTCCCCATGGTAATTTCGATGGTGCGGTTGGTGATGTTATCTAAAAAAGCTTTATCGTGCGAAACCATTAAAATAGCACCGAAATAATTTTTCAAAAAATCTTCCAGCCATTGAATAGATTCAATATCTAGGTGGTTGGTAGGCTCATCCAGCAGCAACAAATCGGGTTTGCGCAACAATAGTTTTGCTAGCTCTACGCGCATGCGCCAGCCACCGCTAAACTCATCGGTCATTCTGTTAAAATCTGTTCGTTCAAAGCCAAGGCCCAGTAAAGTAGATTCAATATCAGCATGTAGTGAATAACCACCAAGGTGATTCATGCGCTCGCTGAATTCGTGCAAATCGTGAATCAATTGCATGTACTCCTCTGATTCGTAATCGGTACGTGTTGCAATTTGCTCATTGATGTGGGCAATTTTTTTCTCTAACGCTTGTACTTCCGAAAAAGCAGAGGCTGTTTCATCAAAAATAGTTTTCCCTGGTTGGTGGGTCATGTCCTGTGGCAAATACCCAATGGTGCAGGTATTTGGTTTGGTTACCTCTCCTAAATCTGCAGTTTGTTCTCCTGCAATAATTTTTAGCATGGTGGATTTTCCGGCACCGTTTCTTCCTGCTAATCCAATGCGATCTTGCTTGTTTATCAGAAAAGATATTTCTTCAAACAAGGTGCGACCACCAAAATGGACAGATATTTCGTTTATTGATACCATAAAAAAGAGCGCCTGCCCGTACGTAACATTCGGTACGGGCGGGCAAAGATAATTTAATAGAGGAGATAGAAATCAATACGCCATAGCAAATACTACTCTTTGTGCAGAAGGATTTCCAGATAGAATACATTTTCCTTCTTCTTTTTTACTTTCCAGCGGAATGCCCGCCTGCGGCATGGGCAAGCAACGTATGGTTGCCTTGGTTTCTTCTTTAATTTTTTCTTCAGTTTCGGAAGTGCCATCCCAATGTGCGTAAACAAACCCGCCTTTTGCAATTGCCTTTTTAAAATCTTCGTAGGTGTCAACGCTATGTGTATTTTCTTTTCTGAAGTTTAAGGCTTTGTTATATAAGTTATCCTGAATTTCTTTCATCAGCGATTCTACTTTTGCAACTACTTCCGATTGTTTAATAATTTCTTTGGTCTTTAAATCTCTGCGAGCCAGTTCCACTGTTTCGTTTTGCATATCGCGAGGGCCAATGGCAATTCGTACCGGAACGCCTTTGAATTCATACTCGGCAAATTTCCAACCCGGAGAGCGGTTGTCGTTATCATCAAACTTCACAGAAATGCCTTTAGATTCCAATTCTTTTTTTATTTGATTTACTTTTTCAGATATCATTTTCAACTCCTCTTCTTTTTTGTAGATAGGAATAATAACTACTTGAATGGGAGCTAGCATGGGAGGAAGCACCAAGCCTTCATCGTCCGAATGTGCCATAACTAATGCGCCCATCAATCTAGTTGATACGCCCCAGGAAGTTGCCCAAACATAATCCAACTTTCCTTCTTTGCTAGAAAACTTTACGTCAAAAGCTTTCGCAAAATTCTGTCCTAAAAAATGCGAAGTGCCAGCCTGCAATGCTTTTCCATCCTGCATCAAAGCTTCGATGCAATAGGTTTCCAGCGCTCCGGCAAATCGTTCGTTCGGAGTTTTTACGCCTTGTAAAACGGGAAGCGCCATAAAATTTTCTACAAAGAATGAATAAACTCCTAACATTTTTTCTGCTTCTGTTATTGCTTCTTCTTTGGTGGCATGTGCTGTATGACCTTCTTGCCATAAAAATTCTGCTGTGCGTAAAAATAATCGCGTACGCATTTCCCATCGCACTACGTTAGCCCATTGGTTTATCAGTAACGGCAAATCTCTATACGATTGTATCCAGCCTTTGTATGTATTCCAAATGATTGCTTCAGAAGTGGGTCTAACAATTAATTCTTCTTCTAGTTTCGCATCTTTGTCAACTATTAACTTTCCTTTATTGTCGGGATCTGTTTTTAATCGGTAGTGTGTAACCACAGCACATTCTTTTGCAAATCCTTCGGCATGACCTTCTTCTTTTTCCAAAAAACTTTTAGGAACAAATAATGGGAAGTATGCATTTACGTGGCCGGTGTCTTTAAACATTTTATCGAGTGCGGCTTGCATCTTTTCCCAAATAGCATATCCATAAGGTTTAATAACCATGCATCCTCTAACTGATGAGTGTTCTGCTAAATCAGCTTTGGTAACAATTTGATTGTACCATTCCGAGTAATTTTCACTTCTTTTTGGTAAGTCTTTTGCCATACATTAAATCGTTAACTTGCTAGTGGGTACGAATGTACTAATAAGAGCCAAATCCCTTCATTTTTCGTATTTTTAGTAATATTTAGCATTTTGAGGTTTCTTGGTATGATGTTTGTAAATCTATATATATCAGAGCACAACAAATAGAATTAGAAAATTGAAAAAAGAATAAAATGAATCACGAATTAAATATAAAGGTCATGAAAACACTAACTTTTTTATCAGCAGCAGTTCTTTTGCTTAGTGCATGTTCTGCCACTCAACAAACCACAGGTACCTATAACGATGATGATGTGTATGCATCTTCAAAAGATAAGCCAGTAAAGCCAGTTCGTACAGTAACTGAAAATAGTTTTATTGAAGAGCCTACTCCATCAGGAAACCAACAAACTCCAAACAGCACAGCGGTAGAGCAGGATGAACGTGGTAATACCTACATCACTAATAAATATTACGATAGTGATTTTAATTACGATGATTATTATGATTACGAATATTCAGTCCGCCTTAGAAGATTTTATCGCCCAGTAATAGGTTATGGTTATTACGATAACTACTATACTAACTCATATTGGTATAGTAATCAACCTGCGCACTGGGGCTTAAGCGTATACCTTGGATATCCTTGGTGGGGACCAAGCTATTATTCTTACAGCTACTTTCCGCAATCATATTATTATTCTGGATGGGGTAATGGATGGGGTTGGGGAGGTTCTGGATGGAATAATGGATGGGGCGGAGGATGGGGAGGCGGCTGGTGCGGCAATAACTGGGGTTGGGGCGGTTATCCTTACTATGGTGGCGGTTACTGGCATGGCTTCAACCATGGTTACAACAACGGCTACAATAATGGATATTGGAACGGATACTGGAATGGATATAACAATGGTTTAGCAAATAACTACTACTATAATAGTCATGATAATAGCGGTCATTATTATGGCCCTCATACCAACACAGCACATTCAAATGGAAACTCCATAACTCCACATGGTAAAAATTATGAGTCTGCAGAGTTTGCAGGGTTTGTACCGGTAGGTAATAGTGGCAATACTTTTCAAAGTGTACCTAGGCCAGCAGGTCCTAGCACTTCTAATCCAAATGCAGATTTTAACCCTAAAGGATATTCTAGTGCAGACGGTAGCGCAGGAAATCATCCCGGACAAGGAAATGTGGATGCGCCCAATAGCGGTACTATTCAGAGCACTCCTCGTCCTATGAATCCTAGTAGTGGAAATAGTAACAGCGAAAGTAGTGGAGCGCCAAGTAACGGAACTATCCAAAGTACACCACGCCCAGTAAATCCAGGGTTAGGTAATCCTAATGTGCCTAGCGGAAATGTGGATCATAATTCTAACATGAATAATTTACCATCTCCTAAAAGTTATGATAGCCCAGGCAATAATAACGGAACATATCAGAGCACTCCTCGCCCTGTTAGTCCAAGCGGCAATCCTACTAATAATGATGCGCCTAAAAATTACGATGTACCAAAGAATTACGATGCACCCAAAAATTATAACACGCCTAGAAGTAATGACGAGCCCAAAAACAACGTGACTCCGAGAAGCTACGATGCTCCTAGCCAGAACAATCATTCTACGCCACGTAGTTATGATGCTCCGAAGGGAAATAACCAAAGCACTCCTCGTAATTATGAAGCTCCAAAAAATAATAACCAAAGCACTCCTCGAGGAAATAACTATAGCGCTCCAAAATCTTCTGGAGGAAATAGCAGCAGCACGCCACGTAGTTACAGTGCACCACAATCATCTGGAGGCAATTCATCTTCTGGCAGACCCTCAAACGCTGGAAGCAGACCTAGGTAACAATTTCTGAAATTAGAAATGCATAATATATTTTTAAAATGAAAAGCAAAAAAACCATCGCAACTTTTACCTTCTGTTTAGGATTATTTGCAGCACCGTTTGGCGATAATTTCTCGTCAAAATTATTTGCACAAAACGAGATTGATGCTTTGCGTTATTCGCAACTTACCTATGGTGGAACAGCTCGTTTTGCTGCAATGGGCGGAGCTTTTGGCTCATTAGGTGGAGATTTTTCGGTGCTTTCTACCAACCCTGCGGGGTTAGGAATATATAGAAAAAGTGAATTTACTTTTACACCTTCTTTCTTTAATCAAAAAACAACTTCTAACTTTAAAGGCAATGAGTTGGATGACTATAAGTACAATGTAAATTTTAATAACGCAGGAATTATTTTATCCTATTACGAGCCGGAAACTACTAAAGCTTGGAAAGGATTATCGTTTGGATTTGGATATAATAGATTGGCAAATTTCCACAACCGAATTTCAATGTCAGGAAAAAATACGCAGAATTCACTTTTAGATATTTATGTAGCAGATGCGCAAGGTTCCGGAGGCGATACCAGTGCGATGGATCCTTTTTCTACACAATTAGCTTTGTCTTCAGGAGCTATTTTTATGGATACATCTAATGGCGTCTTTTACCACAATATGCAAGGTGCTTATGGTGAGGAGCAAAGTAAGTCTATCACTTCCAGCGGCTCCATGGGCGAAACTGTTTTTTCATTGGCAGGAAACTATAGCGATAAGTTATACATGGGCGCTACGTTTGGCATCCCTCATATTCGTTATCACGAAGAATCATCGTACATAGAAACTGCCGATACCAATGCGTGGAATGGATTTAAATCGTTTGAATTAAATCAGGATTCAAGAACTACAGGAGTTGGATTTAACTTTAAGTTTGGAATGATTTATAAGCCAACAGATTGGTTTAGAATTGGGGGTGCGCTGCATACGCCAACTTATTTTGAGATGCACGATGATTGGAGCAGCGATGTAACAGCTAATTTTAGTAACGCATCTTACTCATCAGAGTCGCCAACTGGTTTGTATGATTATTCTTTAATAACCCCAATGCGTACTATTGGAAGTATTGGTTTCGTAATAATGAAGATGGGATTAGTAGGTATTGACTATGAGTTTGTAGATTATCCCTCTGCCACACTTCGCTCTTCTAAATATAAATACATCAATGAGAATAAAGCAATCCGCAACAAATATGTTGAAGGGAATAATATTCGATTTGGTACCGAGTGGAGGTTGCAGCCAATGAGTATTCGTGGTGGGATTGCTTATTATAGCAGCCCATTTCAACAAGATGGTTCAGGCTCAAGAATTGATTACTCAGCCGGTATCGGATTTCGAGAAGACAACTTTTTTCTTGATTTTGCTTTTGTGCTTTCTCAAACAAAAGACAACTATTTTTTTTACGATGCTACAAAAATTTCTCCTTCGGTTAATGAATCCAGAAGCTCAAGCATCTTAATGACGCTTGGATTTAAGTTTTAATTATTTAAATAGTATAAAACAAAAAAGGGTAACAAATTTTGTTACCCTTTTTTTTGAGGTCGTGTCCATTAAGCATCCACCTTAGCCGGTGCTTTAATACGTACAGATTTTGCAGCATCTAACATCTGCATGATTGCTTTCTCGGAAAAAATTTCTCCTTCTACATCACGCACAATAAAAGATTTACCGCCATCTTTTACAATTGTGTAAAAGCGAAACTCGGGCTCCATGCCTTCTATTTGCCATTCCCAAACCAAAACGTTTGGCTCGTCAACAACATATTTAATAAATTTTCTGATGTCATCGTTTGTAGCATCTTGTTTCATTAATGCGATATCTCCTTCTCCTTCAATAACCGTAATTTGAAAGTTCATACCCACTTTTATATCTGCACCTCCTAAAGGATTTTCTGTTACTTCCATAGGAGCAACAGTCGAGTCAGGCGCGTTCACCAAAGCTTGCATTCCATATGGGCTAAGATCTACAGCAACCATTCCGGCAGGTATATTCGCGCTGGAAGAGTCGGCTTTACCTCCGCTTCCGCAACTAGTTAGTGTAAAGAAAGAAATGCTCAAAGCAAATAATAAAAATGTGTTCAATAAGTTCTTTTTTGTTGTCATTGTGTTCAGTATGTTAAATATTGTTGTTTTTTTGTGAATACAAAGTTACAGGAATTTTTATAACAGCAAATTGAAGCTCTCTTACACACCACAGCTATTAAAGTTTAAGCGACCCTTTGCCATTGCGCATGGCATTCGTGATTCCACTCCGGTTGTTTTTACTCAAATAAAACATGATGGATTTTCTGGTTATGGCGAAGCGTCTATGCCTCCGTATGTTGGCGAGAATCACGAGACAGCTCTACGCTTTTTAAATAAAGCAAAAAATGTCATTGAAGAATTTTTGCCTAACGATTCGTTGGATAGTATTCTTAAAAAAATTGATTTGATCTCGGATGGAAACACCGCTGCCAAGGCCAGTATTGATATTGCCCTGCATGATTTGATTGGTAAAATAAATAATACAGCATGTCATAATTTGTTTGCAACGGAAAATGCAAAATCTTTTTTCACAGCATTTACAATTCCTATGGACAATCCGCAAGGAATAAAAGAGCGCATTGAAGAAGCCAAAGAGTATAAGCTGCTAAAAGTAAAGCTGGGTTCTGTAGATGATAAAAAAATAATTTCTGAAATCCGAAAAAACACTTCTACAGAATTAATTGTGGATGCCAACGAAGCGTGGTCTGATAAAAATATTGCTCTTGAAATGATTCAGTGGTTACATGAAAATAATGTCACGTTAATTGAGCAACCAATGCCGAAGGAGCAACGCAATGATATTGCTTGGCTAACCGATAAAAGCCCCATGCCAATTATTGCAGATGAAGGGGTACAACGACTTTCCGATATTGAAAAAGCACGAGGAGTTTATTCCGGAATAAATATTAAGCTCATGAAGTGTACGGGTTTGCACGAAGCAAAAAAAATGATTGATTTAGCCAGAAGCTATGATATGAAAATAATGATTGGCTGTATGTCCGAATCTTCTTGCGGTGCATCTGCCGCTGCACAAATTGCTCCCTTGGTGGACTGGGTAGATTTGGATGGACCACTCCTTATTAAGAATGATTTTTTTGAAGGAATAAAATTTTCAGCTGGACAGATCCTTTTGAGTGAACTGCCGGGAATTGGAGTGGAGCCCATTGCAAACCTCTTTAAATAAAAAATGCTGACGGTGAGGTCAGCATTTTTACAGCGCAATTAGAAATTAATTTTTTACGATCTTTTTGGTCTCCACCACCACCCCTTCTCTTAATATGCAATAAAAGTAAACCCCATCTGTGAGGTCAGCAAGATTCACTTCTGTTTTGGTCATTCCACCCTGTAAGCCAATGGTTTTAATTTTTTCACCAACCATGTTGTAAAATGCGATCATATCCCCGTTGGTAGTTTCAATAGTAAGTTTGCTTGAGAAGGGAATAGGATAAGCAGCCGAATAATAGTTATTGTTTACGGAGGGAACGCCATTGGGACAGGTAACGGTAATTGTTCCTTTCATTCCCATCGAGACATGAAAGGTACATTGGTAAGAATATGTTCCAGGAACAGTCAGTACAATGGAGTAGGTAGCGGAAGTTGCATTCAAGGAAGCATTCCATGCTGTTGCACCACTCGGAACACTTGTAGAAGTAGTGGTATGCGATTCGTTGAGATTGGTCAGCGCCCATATAATAGTGTCGTTGCACTTGGCAGTGGTTGCAGCAGGAAAAAAAGAGGAAGTCAGGGCTCCTATATAGTGGGTGGTTGCTTTGGACAAAGAAGTAAGCAGAACGAAAGCAAAAATGATGTAAAGCTTTTTCATGGGTTTAAATGAGGTAAGCTGTTGTTTACACAGACAAAGGTACACATATCAAGCGAACACCTGCTCTAAAATTTTATGCGATACGATGTTGTTCATGTTTGATTGATGCAAGCTGTAGAAGCGCAACAAAATATCGAGCAATTCCTTTTTTTCACTGGCTGATAAAATTAGCCTTTCCATCGTATAGTAGTTGTTGGTTAGTAATTTATTTAGAAGCAGGCATTTTTCATTTTCTAAAAAATCAGGATGCATCGGTTCCGTTTGAGTAAATAAACCATCCTGCATGTCAAAAAAAGTTTTTTCGTTTATATATTTTCCCTGAGGATAAAAACCTAAAAAACGTGATAGCCGCACCAGAAAAACTAAATAAAAATTTGAAAATTGTTTTTCAGCAGTCTCTAATGCAGTTAGCGACTCATGTAAAAAATTAAATAATTCTATATTTACTTCATCATCTTGTAGGCATTTAATAAGCACTTCATTTAGAAAAAATAAAATAGATGTTTTAGCAGGGTCTGCAGAGATAGAAACAAAATGAGTTTCTATGGTTGCTTCTTTTAGAATTTGTAAATTCTTTTTTTCTTTTTTGTAAATTGACAAATCTAACATGGAAAGAGGACCGAATAAATTTGCTTTGATGGAAGCATTTTTCCGTTTGGCGCCTTTCACTAAAAAACTTAGCACGCCAAAATCTTCGGTGTAAATCTTTACAATTACGCTGGTGTCGGAGTAGGACGTGCTACGAAGAACTATGCCTCTGGTTTTTTCAAGCATTAAGAGATAATTACAATCGGAAAATTACAAAATTGAATGGCAGGCAGTAGAGTAGGATTTTTTGCTAATTGCAGATTGCTTACTGACTATCGTATGCCCATTTCAAATAAATGGCGCCCCAAGTAAATCCACCACCAAATGCGGCAAGAACAATGTTATCGCCTTTCTTCATTTGCTTTTCATAATCCCACAAGCATAGCGGAATAGTTCCTGAGGTGGTATTTCCGTAGCGTTGAATATTTAACATCACTTTATCAGAGCTAACGCCCATGCGATTGGCAGTAGCGTCAATGATTCTTTTGTTAGCTTGATGTGGAACCAGCCAAGCAACATCATCGCCTTTTAAATTATTACGCTCCATTATTTCGGCAGAAACATCGGCCATTCCTTTTACGGCAAATTTGAAAACTGTTTGACCTTCCTGAAATATAAAGTGATCCAATTTCGCTACTGATCTAAGGGTAGGAGGCTGGACGGATCCACCACCTTGCTGATACAAAAACTTTTTCCCGCTGCCATCTGTTCTTAAAATAGAGTCAATTATTCCCAATCCATCTGTATTGGCTTCCAATAAAACTGCACCGGCCCCATCACCAAAAATGATGCAGGTAGAACGATCGTTGTAATCTATGATAGAGGACATTTTGTCTGCTCCAACTACAATAACTTTTTTGCACCTGCCTGTTTCAATAAACTGTGCACCCGTTATGAGCGAAAAGAGAAAACCAGAGCAGGCTGCCGAAATATCATATCCCCAGGCATTTTTTGCTCCTATCTTATCGCAAATAATATTTGAAGTAGATGGGAAGATATGATCGGGAGTAACGGTGCCCACAATAATCATATCAATTTCTAGCGGATCAATATTTTTTTTCTTTAAGAGTCCTTTGATAGCTTCCACCGCCATATCGGAAGTACCCAATCCTTTGCCCTTTAGTATTCTGCGCTCTTTAACTCCTGTGCGGGATTCAATCCACTCGCTGTTTGTATCCACCATGGTTTCCAACACTTCGTTAGATAACACAAAATCGGGAACAAAGCCCTGAACTCCTGTAATGGCTGCTGTAATTTTCACAAAATAAATTTAGTAATGATAATTACGAATATACAAAACTTGCGGAAGAGGAATAGAAGCGGAAGAGAAATGGTTAAACGTATTCCAAAACGTTTTTAATTTTTTCAGCTAAATTAGATTCAGCAACATTTTTGGCAAGCATCACCATGTTTTTTATTGCTACTGCGTTAGAAATACCATGACCAACAACCACTGCGCCATTCACACCTAAAATGGGACTACCACCGTGTATTTCGTAGTTGAATTTTTGTACAACCGGATCCAGATTGCCATGCTTCTTTAAAAGTTCGTAAATAGATTCAGCTTGCTTGATGATCACATTGCCGGTAAAGCCCTCGCATACTATTACATCGGCTTTTTCATTAAATAAATCGTTGCCTTCAATGTTTCCAATAAAATTAAATTGCTTAGTAGATTTCATTATTTCGTAAGCCGATTGAGAAACCAAATTTCCTTTTCCTTCTTCCTCACCTAAATTCATTAAGCCAACTTTTGGATTTTTTATTCCGTATACGTTTTCAGCATATACCGATCCTAATATTCCAAATTGATATAACACATCGGGCTTGCAATCAGCATTTGCTCCAACGTCAAGCAGCACTCCCATTTTTCCATTTTCTTTTGGAACCATAGATGTTAGGCACGGGCGAATAACACCTGGAATAGTTCTTACAGAGTACATGGAGCCCACTAACATGGCGCCCGTATTTCCTGCACTGGCAAATGCATTTATTTTTTTTTCCACCAATAGGCGAAAGCCAATTCCAATACTTGATTTAGGCTTTTGTGTAAATGCTTTGATGGGAGATTCTGCCATGCCAATAACATCGGGAGCATGTACAATCTCGTATTTTTCTTTTGGAGCGTCAAGACCTGAAAGTTCAGCTTCAATTTTTTCTTTATCACCAATAAGTACTAATGAGGTTTCCCTGTCTAGTTCTTTCATAGCCAAAACAGCGCCTGTTACAGCTGCTTTAGGTGCGAAATCGCCTCCCATTACATCAAGTCCGATTCTCATATATGTAGTTTAGCCCACCCCAACCCTCCCAAAGGGAGGGAGCTTGCACGCGCAATCTTCTCCCCTTTGGACAATCGAAGATTGGGAGCGTAGCTCGTAGAGCGAGGAGTTAAGCCGCTATGGTTTTTTCGATTACTTGTTTTCCTCGGTAATAACCGCAATCTTGACAAACACGGTGCATCAATGTTGGTGAACTGCAATTTGAACATTTGCTGAGAGTAGGCTCCGTAGCTTTGTAATGCGTTCTGCGTTTGCGGCTTCTGCTTGTGGAGTGCCTGCGTTTAGGATTTGGCATGTTAGATAGGTATTATAAATTATTAGTTCTTTTTTATTTTTTTTAATGCATCCCAACGTGGGTCATTTTCTTTTTCTGTTGCTTCTTCTTTTTCTGTTAACTTATTTAAAACTTTTAATGATTCTAAATTACAACCACTACTTCCGTCTTCTTTAGTCGGATGAACTCTTTTTTGAGGCAGTAGCAAATTTACATATTCATATATATATTGAGAGATGTCAATTTCAGAAGCACTCAATGACAGCGAAACTATTTCATCCTCATCCTCAATTTTATCGTTTGTTAGGCTTACAATTAATTTTTGTTCGCCCCAAACCGGAAAGTCAAACAAATCCCCGCATCGGTCGCAAGGTACGTTTATCGTTCCCTCCATTTTTACATCAAAGATCAGCAAGTGGTCCTCCTTGGCTAACGTTACCAAGGTATTTATGTTCGATTCTTGTACTCCTGAATATATTTTATCCTTAAAAAAATCTTTATCAATAACATAGTTGAACGTATGTTCCCCATTTTTGAGTCCCACAAATGGAATGGTATATGGGTTGTTCGACTTTTTCATGGTTCATAAATGCCATTAATTCTGAGGTGTTTGGATTTGCTATTAATTCTGAACTATCAGAACGCTTTGCAAAAACTAAGTAAATAGCTGAAGACTATTTTTTGTGAAGTTTCACACTAGATACAGTAAGGCGTTTTCTGCCTTTTCTTCTGCGTGCTTTTACCACTCTGCGACCATTAGCCGTTGACATGCGCTCACGAAAACCATGTTTATTTCTTCTTTTTCTTTGTGAGGGCTGAAATGTACGTTTCATATTTATTGCAATTAATTGTTAAAAGTTAAAAATCAATCGTTAATATTCAATTTTGATTTTACTTGTGCTAAAACCTTAATTTAATAACGATTAACCATTTTCCTAAAAAGGGACGCAAAGATAGAAATGTTTTTAAATTGAAGCAGTTTTTAAGGTACATTTGCCTCCTTCAAAAGCGCTGTTTTTAGAGCTTGAAGGCAACACCTATGACAAGAAGCAAAAAAGAAGATTTACCCAAAGCAAAGCTTAATAAAGAAAGTTTAGGAAAAGCCTCTCGCTTATTCAAATATATAGGGCCTCATAAGTGGAAATTTGCATTGGGAATGTTCTTTTTAGTCGGCACGGGAGCTACAGCTCTTATTTTTCCTAAGCTTATGGGCGATTTGATGGGCCTAGCTGGAAAAACAAATTCTATGGATTCCTTGTTAGCGGTAGCAAATACTGTTGGAATTCAACTACTTATACTTTTTGCATTACAATCTATATTTTCATTTTTTAGAGTCATATTATTTGTAGATGTTACTGAAAATATGTTGGCGGGCGTTCGGCAAGATGTATACAACCGATTGATACGAATGCCGATGAGCTTTTTTTCTTCCAGACAAGTTTCGGAGTTAAGTAGCAGAGTGAGTGCAGATATTGCTCAGATTCAGGAAACATTTACAACCAGCATTGCGGAATTTATTAGACAGAGCATGATTATTATTGGCGGTATTACAATTATATGTTTTACTTCTGGCAGATTGGCTTTGGTTATGCTTTCAATAATTCCAGTATTAGCATTACTTGCTGTTTTCTTTGGAAGAAAAATTAGAAAAATTTCTAAAAGCGTTCAAGATAATGTAGCAGACTCCAATATTATAGTTGGAGAAACTTTGCAGGGCATTGCAAACGTTAAAGCATTTACTAATGAGGCACATGAAACGCAGCGCTACCAAAAATCCACCTTAGAAATTGTAAAGATGGCTATGAAGAGTGGCTATGCCCGAGGAAGTTTTTTTTCATTTATTATATTCTGTCTGTTTGGAGCCATCGTATTTATGATATGGTATGTGGTAAAATTAAAAGTGGAAGGACAGATTTCTCCTGACAATATGATGTCGTTTTTATTTTATACCGTCATGGTTGCTGCAAGTATTGGTGGCCTGCCCGAGCAATATGCACAAATACAACGAGCAGTTGGAGCAACAGAACGGGTTTTTGATTTGTTGGATGAGCCGATTGAGAATGTGAGCCTCACCCCTCCGAAGGAGTCTTTTCGGACCAGCCCCTCTTCCTCCGCAAAGGAGTCCCTTCGGGAAAAGGAGAGGGAGGAAGCAGCCCGAAGATTTAATGGAGAAATTGAATTTCAGAATATTTCTTTTTCGTATCCCTCACGAAAAGATTTTCCGGTGCTTAAAAATATTTCTTTCAAAGCAAGTAAAGGCGAGACCATTGCGATTGTGGGTCCGAGCGGTGCAGGAAAATCTACCATCACTAATTTAATTTTGCGTTTTTATGATCCTATAAGTGGCAACATATTGGTGGACGGAAAAAATTCTCAAGAATATTCCCTTACTGAATTACGCTCTCAAATGGCCATTGTTCCGCAAGATGTAATGTTGTTTGCCGGAACCATTAGAGAAAACATTGCGTACGGAAAACAAGATGCAACACTGGAGGAAATAAAAGATGCAGCTCAAAAAGCAAATGCACTTAGTTTCATTGAAGGCTTTCCCGATAAATTTGAAACCAAAGTAGGGGAGCGTGGCATTCAGCTTTCGGGCGGACAAAGACAACGCATTGCCATAGCGCGCGCAGTGCTAAAAAATCCTTCTATATTATTATTGGACGAGGCAACTTCTTCTTTGGATTCAGAATCAGAACGCTTGGTGCAGGAAGCACTTGATAAACTTATGGAAGGAAGAACCTCGGTTGTTATTGCTCACCGACTTTCTACCATTCGCAAGGCAGATAAAATAATTGTGCTTGATAAAGGCGAAGTGGTTGAAACCGGCACTCACGAAGAACTTACTGCTATCCCGGATGGACTTTATCGCAGCTTGAGTAAGTTGCAGTTTGAGGTGGGTTGATATAGTATTTTATCATTTCTTGGTTTAAGCCAAAATACTTCTACAGGGAAACTTGTTGTGCAACAATGATTTTTATTTAGGCAGTATACCGGAAGAAATAAAAACCACTTTCTTGGTTTTAAAAAATTCTTCAGGAAAATAATCTTTCAGCTCGTAGGTTAAATAATCTTGTTCGCTCTCGCCACGCAGGTAAAAAATGCCATTGGAGAGTTCGTTAAAGCTATCTTTCAGAAATTTTCCTTTTACCCATTTCAAAAATTCAGGAAGATCCGTTACAGCACGGCTAACTATGAAGTGATAATTGTCTTTTATCTCTTCTGCACGCGACCAAATACTTTTTACATTTTTTAGTGCTAAACTTTCAGCAACAGCATTTACTACTTTTATTTTTTTTCCAATGGAATCAACTAGGTGAAATTCGCAATCCGGAAAAAGGATGGCTAGTGGAATGCCCGGGAAGCCACCTCCTGTTCCTACATCCAAAATTTTTGTTTTAGGTTTAAACGACATCACTTTTGCAATACCTAAAGAGTGCAACACATGACGCTCGTAAAAATTATCAATGTCTTTGCGAGAGATGACGTTTATTTTAGAATTCCAGTCAGCATATAACTCTCCCAGCTGCTCAAATTGTTTTTTTTGAGGTTCCGTCAGTAAAGGAAAATATTTTAAAATAATCTCTGACTTATCCATGAGGAGCAAAAATACTCATTCGTACCATTTGTATCATTCGTATATTAGCATCTTCATTAGTCTATGGAAAAACTTAAAATAGCAAACAAGATTTTTAATTCCCGCCTTTTCACAGGAACGGGTAAATTCAGCTCCAATGTATTAATGGAAAAATCGCTTTTGGCTTCCGGGTCGGAGTTAGTTACAGTTGCTCTTAAGCGGGTAGATATGCACAACGATAACGATGATATTTTAAAACATCTTTCGCATTCACAATTCACGTTGTTGCCAAATACTTCCGGTGTGCGAAATGCCAAAGAGGCGGTGTTTGCTGCGCAGATGGCTCGAGAAGCGTTGGAAACAAATTGGCTCAAACTAGAAATTCATCCTGACCCAAAATATTTGTTGCCTGATCCTATCGAAACATTAAAAGCGGCAGAAGAATTAGTGAAGCTTGGTTTTATTGTGCTTCCCTATTGCGGAGCGGATCCTGTTTTATGTAAGCGATTGGAAGAAGTTGGTTGTGCAGCGGTGATGCCGCTTGGTTCGCCTATTGGAAGTAACAACGGTTTGCAAACCAAAGCGATGTTGGAAATAATTATTAACCAATGTACAATACCAGTTGTAGTTGATGCAGGCATAGGCGCCCCTTCGCACGCTGCCGAGGCTATGGAAATGGGTGCTGCTGCTGTGTTAGTAAATACCGCCATTGCAGTAGCCAGCGATCCAGTGCAAATGGGAATTGCTTTTAAGCTTGGTGTTGAAGCAGGCAGGATGGCGTTTGAGTCTAAACTAGGGAGTAAAAATAAATTTGCCGAAGCAAGCAGCCCACTTACTGCGTTTTTAGATTAAACTTTTTATGATTTCTATTCAGCATTTTACGTTCAACCCATTTTCGGAAAACACTTACATCCTTTTTGATGAAACAAAAGAATGTATAATTATTGATCCGGGCTGTAGCAACAGTCATGAACAGGAAGAAATGGTGCAGTTCATTTCAAATAATAAATTAAAGCCTGTTCGCTTGCTGAATACACATTGTCACGTTGATCATGTGCTTGGAAACACTTTTATTTCTAAAAAATATAATTTAGGATTAGAAATTCACAAAGACGATTTAGAAACCCTACACTCTTTGCCGATGGTTTCTAAAATGTATGGCCTAAATGCAGAAGAGTCTGTTGAGCCTTCCTCCTTTCTAAAAGAAGGAGACCAAATAAAATTTGGAACATCCATTTTGGACATTGTTTTTACGCCCGGCCATTCCCCAGGAAGCATTTGTTTCATTTCCGGTTCTGATAAGTTTGTAATAGGTGGCGATGTATTATTTTATGGAAGCATTGGCAGAACCGATTTGCCAGGAGGAAATCATGAGCAATTGCTTACCAGTATCCGAGAAAAATTATTTGTGTTGCCGGATGATTTTATTGTCCACTCAGGTCATGGGCCAAAAACTAATATAGGATTTGAGAAAAAGAATAATCCTTTTCTTACCTAGAATTTACTCAGAAATAAAATTTAGTTATTCATTCTTTCTACTTTCTTTTAACTGTTTTTAACAAAAACAGCTTAATTTCCCTATGAAATTAGGCTAAACGACAGTTTCTTTCCATTCGTCTATGTTTTGTTGCCGCCCGCTTCATGAATACTGCTATTCGTCTAAAACACAACCATTTTTCCAGTCAATATTTTTATTACTCCGTATAATAATTATGAGAAGTCTTTTAACATGATTATATGAAAACAAAAATTACTATCTTATTTATTTTCTGTTTCCAGATGTCGCAAGAATATATTTTCTGCCAGACATACTGTGGGCCAACTACTCCAACATTCACTGTTAACCTTACTGGACAGCCGCAAGGTAGTTGGATAAGCCCTGTTATACAGAGGGACGATACATGTTGCGGTTCCAGCGCTCCTAACAAGTGTTTGCAGTTTATCATCACGTTGGATTCGGCTGCCCAAGGAATTTCATTTAATCTTCATTCAGGAGCGGTTCCCCCGGGGGCTATGTTTTACCAGATCAATTGCGGTCCTCCCATAACTGTGGGAAGTCCCATTTGCCTTAACGGGGTAGGGCCTCACTATCTTACATTTTGCAAGCCCGGAAATAACAGCAACGAATACATCATTACATCACTCGGGGGAATAGGTACACAGGGAGATACAATGGCGATGGGTTGTACAGGTGGAACACTTTCTTCCTGGGGATACTACGAACCCAGCATTACCTGGACATCCATCTTTCCGGGCGCTCAAGGTGCCTACAACTCATATTTAAGTTGCACAGGTGGATGTGATACAGTACAAGTTAATCCGTTGCCGAACAGCCCCGCTTATATTGATTTCAAGATATGCGGTGTAAGAGCTACGTTTTGCGATACCATTCCAATATGTGATACCGTGAGGGTGTATATTTTTTCCACCTTGCAGGTAACTGTTTCAGGAAATACAATCTTGTGTAATAACAATGCTACTGGTTCTTTGAATGCTGCCGCATCTGGAGGTGCTCCTCCTTATAGTTATTCATGGTCCAATGGCAGCAGCAGTCAGTCTGTAAGTGGTTTGGGCCCTGGAAATTATTCTGTTACCGTTGTCGATGTAAACGGTTGTTCCGTCTCGAATTCAACAACAATTATTCAGCCTCCTCCTCTCGTACAGTCTGTGTCTCAAAGCGATGTTTCGTGCTTTGGTGGCCAAAATGGAACAGCTTTGGTTTCCCCTTCCGGAGGAACATCCCCATATACTTATTTGTGGCTTCCATGTGGGTGTACCTCAAATGCACTTGTAGGTCTTACGGCAGGTTCTTATTCTTCTACGGTTACTGATCAGAATGGGTGTAGTGTATCTCAGAGTTTCAGCATTAGTCAGCCGCCCTTGCTTACTATAAGCGTTTTGTATATTAACGATGTTTCTTGTAATGGGGGGAATAACGGGCAGGCAGGTGTCTCCGCTTCCGGAGGAGCTGGGGCATATACTTATCAGTGGAGTACGTTTCCTATTCAAACTACTTCTACGGCCACCGGACTTTCGGCAGGAACGTATTCAGCCACCATTACAGATAGCAATGGTTGTGTTATAAGTATTTCATGTAACATTACTCAGCCCGCAGCGCTTGCGGCTGTAATTAATTCTACAAGCGTCACTTGCTATGGAACCGCTACTGGGTCAGCAACGGCAAGTGCAAGCGGAGGTTCTGCTCCTTATAATTATGCATGGAATCCAGGAGGCTCAAACTCCTCTACCGTAACCGGTTTATCTTCAGGTACCTACACCGTACTAATATCCGATATGTACGGTTGTACCCAAATGGTTTCAGTAAATGTTGCTCAACCTGCACTACTTTTAGCAACGGTTTCGAATCCTCAGCATGTGTCCTGTCATGGATTGATCAATGGTTCTGCTTCTGTAAACGCAAGTGGGGGGACAGCTCCTTATAATTATTCCTGGAATAATGGTCAAACTACTTCTGTTGCAACTTCGCTTGGAAGCGGAATATATACGGTTGTGGTTATGGATGGTAATGGCTGTACAACATCTACAGCCTCCACAATTTCACAGCCTTCAGTGTTGCTTGTTGCTGTAAGTTCCAGTAATGTTATTTGTCCTGGACAAAGTGCTAACATCAGTGCTAACGCATCCGGTGGAACTGGACCTTACACTTATTTTTGGCAACCTAATGTTGGATTTGGAAATGCACAAACCGTAAGTCCAACTACTACAACAACCTATACGGCATTAGTGACAGATGCTAATGGCTGTACCAATACAAACGTAGTAACGATAGGTGTCCATTCAATGAATCTTATTGTTAATGCAAATGCTACACCCGCAATTTGTGTTGGTCAGACTGCAACAGTTTTAGCTACCACTTCGGGTACTAATATTACGCAGTACCAATGGAGCCACGGACTTGGAAATAGCGTAGGACCATATGCTGTTTCACCCAGCGTAACTACCACCTATACCGTAACAGCATTTAATATTTGCGGAGCAAGTGTCTCGTCAGTAGCTACGGTTGTTGTAAATCCTTTACCGCAAATTTATATTCCACCTCAGAATATAGTGACTTGCGGTAAAGCAGTTCTACATTTTTCAGATACTACTCAAGCAAATAATGGATCCCATTATAATTGGAATTTTGGCGATGGCGGAACTTCCAGCGCACAAAACCCAACACATATTTATAATCAAACAGGAGTTTATGTTGTTAGCGTTACAGTTTCCTCTACGTTTGGTTGTTCTGCATCTGCTCAAACAAATTGCGCAGTAACAGTTTTTCCAATACCGGCAGCTAACTTTACTTCAGACCCACCGCTAGAAACTAGTATCATAAACCCAGATTTTAGATTTTTTGATAAATCAAAAGATGCAATCTTTTGGGAATGGGACTTTGGCGATGGAAAAACATCGCAAATGCAAAACCCGGCACATAGCTATGAGAATACGGGGATTTACACCGTTAAACTTATTGTGCGAAACGCAGGTAATTGCATGGATACTATATTAAAAACTGTTGAAGTAAAACCTGAGTTCACTTTTTATATTCCCAACACGTTCACCCCCAATGGAGATGGAATAAACGATTTCTTTACCGGCAAAGGGTTAGAGATTGCAGAATTTGAAATGAGCATCTTTGATAGATGGGGAGAAGAAATTTTTAAGTCAAATAATTTAGGATCTGGTTGGGATGGAACTGTAAGGGGAAAAGATGCCATTGCACAAGAAGATGTGTATGTGTATAGGGTAATTCTAAAAGATAATTTTGGCACTCCGCATGTGTATAATGGGCATGTAAACCTGGTGAAGTAAAATTTAATAAAACTATATTGCTTCCTTCTTTTAACTTTGTGATTCTCACAGAAATTAAAAGGAATAGCAATTATGGAAAATCTTAGCTACCCGATTGGAAAATTCTCTTTTAAACAAGAGACAGGTGAAAATGAAATTCAGCAATGGATTCAAGATATCGAGCAACACCCTAAAAATCTTCAAGCTGCTGTTCAAGGCTTGTCTAACGAACAATTAAACACACCCTATCGTGATGGAGGTTGGACAGTTTGTCAGGTGGTTCATCATCTGGCGGATAGCCACATGAATGCATACATTCGATTTAAGTTAGCATTAACCGAACATCACCCTACCATTAAACCTTACGAAGAAAAACGTTGGGCAGAAATGGAAGATGCAAAAGTATTGCCCATTGATATTTCGATTTCTATTTTAACTCCTTTGCATATTCGTTGGACAAATATGCTTAAGAAAATTACAAATGAAGAATTAGAAAGAACTGTTTTTCATCCCGAAAGCAAAAGGGATATGTCCGTAAAGTTTTTGCTGGCTTTGTATTCCTGGCATGGCAAGCATCATGTTGCTCATGTAACTGCATTAAGGGATAGAAATAAATGGTGATTTGTCTTGTTTAGTATAGGCAAAAGGTAAAACGCTTTATATACTTCAATTAATTACCTTTGCCCTCCTTATTATATATCCTTTGTAATGAAAGTAGTTGATCATATCAAACAGTCCAAATCCACACTCTTTTCGATTGAAATTCTTCCTCCATTAAAAGGGAAGAGCATTCAGTCGATTTATGATATTATAGACCCGTTGCAGGACTTCAAACCATCTTTTGTAGATGTGACCTACCATCGTGAGGAATACATATACAAGAAACGAGCAGGAGGATTTTTAGAAAAAGTATCTACACGCAAACGCCCGGGCACAGTTGGTATTTGTGCGGCGATCATGAACCGATATAAAATTGATACGGTACCTCATATAATTTGTGGGGGATTTACCAAAGAGGAGACCGAAAGCGCACTTATCGACCTTCAGTTTTTGGGGATTGATAATGTATTAGTATTACGTGGCGATGCCGTAAAAACAGAACGCTCTTTCGTTCCTGAACCTGGCGGAAATGAATACGCTATTGATTTAGTAAAGCAAGTGGTAAATATGAATAAGGGCACTTACTTGCACGAAGATGAAATGGTGGAAATAACACCAACAAATTTTTGCATTGGCGTTGCGGGTTATCCCGAAAAGCATTTTGAAGCACCCAACATGGTATCGGATTTAAAGCATTTGAAAACCAAAGTGGATTCCGGTGCTCAATACATTGTTACGCAAATGTTTTACGACAACAAAAAATATTTTGAGTTTGTGAAACAATGTAAAGATATGGGAATTAATGTCCCAATTGTTCCTGGCTTAAAAGTGATGACCAGCAAATCGCAAGCATCCATTTTACCGAAAACATTTTTCATTGACATTCCTCAGGAGTTGATGGAGTCCATTGACAAATGTAAAAATGATGCCGATGCTAAAGAGGCAGGAATAGAATGGTCTACACAACAAGCAAAAGAGTTAATAAAGTTTGGTGCGCCAGTTTTACATTTTTATACCATGGGAAGCGCAGAGCCTGTGCGCAGAGTGGTAAGCGCTGTATTTTAAATATTAATATTATGTCCCGCCCAACTTTTGATGATATATACATGGATTTAGCAGGCAGTCTTGCCGAGCGATCTCATTGTGTAAAAATGAAAGTGGGGGCCGTGCTCACAAAAGATACGCGTATAGTTTCATTAGGCTACAACGGGCCTCCTGCTGGAACCCACAACTGCGATATTGAATGGCCCGAGAACGGTTGTCCGCGCGACAGCAAAGGAGGTTGTTCTCTTGCCTTGCATGCAGAGCAAAATGCGATTATCTATGCATCTAAAAACAATGTTCCTCTTGAAAATTGTTCAATCTATGTTACACTTGCTCCATGCCTATCCTGTGCAAGAATTATTTTTGCATCGGGAATAAAAAAAGTTATTTATTTAAATAGCTACGCAGAATACAAAGGAATTGGTGTAGAAGAAGGGGTAGAGTTTCTTACAAAATTTGGAATCGAAGTTGTTAGGTATCGCAAGAACTAATATTTCTAGCAGCATGTTTTATCAATGAATTCACGATATAAAATTTATCTCCCTATTTTATTTGCGCTGGTACTAAGTGCCGGAATTTTTATTGGCTCCAAGTTAAATTTTTCATCGCCCAGTGTTCGCTTTCTTCAGCCTGCAAGAAAAGCTTCGGATAAATTAAATAGTGTAATTAATTTTATCGAGTCAGAATATGTTGATACGGTAAACCGAGAGCTATTGGTTGAGAAAGCAATTAATGATTTGTTACAAAACTTGGACCCTCACTCGGTATATATCACAGCCAAAGAGGTTAAAGAAATGCGAGAGCCGCTCGAAGGGAATTTTGAAGGCATAGGAATTGAGTTCAATATTTTTAATGATACCATCCGGGTAATTTCTGCCATAGCAGGTGGTCCTTGCGAGTTATTAGGTATTCAAGCCGGAGATAAAATTGTAAAGATTGAAAGCGAAAATGCAGCTGGGGTAAAAATAAAAAATAAAGATGTACTCGGAAAACTCAGAGGTAAAGGCGGTACGGAAGTACGAGTAAGTATTATGCGAGGGAATTCAAAAAAATTAATTGATTATACAATTACTAGAGGAACTATACCTATTTACAGTGTAGATGCAGGTTATATGTTGGATAAAAACACGGGCTATATTAAGATTAACCGCTTTGCAGAAACTACCTATGGTGAATTTATAGATAAGGCAACTAAATTGCGTTCGGAAGGAATGAAAAATCTTATTTTGGATTTACGAGGCAATGGAGGCGGATTACTTAGTGCGGCAATAAAAATTTGTGATGAATTTTTAGAAGAAAACAAAACCATCGTTTATACAGAAGGAAAAGCTAGACCCAAAGAAGTTGCTACCGCAACCAGCAGAGGGATTTTGTTAAACACAAAGTTAGTTGTACTAGTAGATGAAAGCTCTGCTTCTGCAAGTGAAATTGTAGCTGGCGCAATTCAAGACAACGACAGAGGGGCTATTATTGGTAGAAGGTCTTTTGGAAAAGGATTGGTGCAAAGAGAAACAATGTTTTCGGATAGCTCAGCAATCAGACTTACTGTTGCACGTTACTATACCCCTACAGGAAGATGTATTCAGAAATCGTACGGCAAAGATTTGGCAGATTATTACGGAGAAGAATATGGTAGATTCCAGCAAGGGGAATTAATGCACGTGGATAGTATTCATAAAATAGATTCACTAAAGTACATTACCCCTAAAGGAAAAATTGTTTACGGTGGTGGAGGTATTACGCCCGATATTTTTATACCACTGGATACGGTAGGAAGATCTGCTTTTCTTTCGGAGTTGTATATAAAAGGTATAATCAATCAGTATTGCTTTGACTATGCTGACAAAAACAGGAAAGCATTAAAAGGAATGAAGTTTGAATCGTATAAATTAAATTTCATTATTAGTGAAAAAATCTTTAAAGATTTTTTATCTTTTTCAAATAACAAGGGAGTTAAGCCAAAGGCAAATGAAGCTGAAATATCAAAGACAATAATTATTCAAATAATAAAAGCTGGATTAGCAAGGCAAATATGGGGTAATAGTGGCTTCTATCCTATTATAAATCAAGACGATAAAGCAATACTGAAAGCTTTAGGCGAAATAAATTCCTTATAAACCAAAAAAGCCCCGTTTTCGTGAGAAAACGGGGAATTCTTAGAAAATTTAAGTTAAATCTTAATGAGTTTCGCCAGCAGCGTGATCATGACCTTCATGTCCAGCAGCAGAATCTCCAGCAGCTGCCTCCATAACTGGTTCAGCAGCAGCTTCAGATGCTTGCTCTAAAAGAGCATTTGCAACTGAATCGGCAGATTGTTGTAATGCAGCTTCTTGAGCAGCTTTTTCTTCAGCAGATGGTCCGCAAGCAACTAAGCCAACGAATACAAACGCTGTAACAAGTGTAAATACTTTTTTCATTTGTTTGGTTTTTATAGGGATAATGTTCTGCAAATGTAAAAAAAATTATTTTTCATGCACGTGCTATCGAAATTATATTTTTTTATCTTTGCTCCCCTTTTAAAAGCCCTTCAAAACTTGCAAAAGTTGTCTTTTAGGAATGATAAAAGGTTGTTACACAAAATACATTAATTAAAACTCTTAAAATGGCTTTCGAATTACCAAAATTACCCTACGATTATAGCGCTTTGGAACCGCATATTGATGCACGCACTATGGAAATTCACCATAGCAAACACCACAATGCATACGTTACTAACCTGAATAATGCTGTTGCTGGTAAACCAGAAGAGAATTTAAGCATTGAAGATATTTGCAAGAATATCTCTAAGCATTCTCCGGCAGTACGAAATAACGGAGGAGGGCACTATAACCATTCATTATTCTGGACATTGCTCAAGAAAGATGGTGGCGGGGAGCCGACAGGCCCTTTAGCGGAGGCTATTAAAAGTGCTTTTGGCACATTTGAAGATTTTAAAACTCAATTTAATACAGCTGCAGCAACACGCTTTGGATCAGGATGGGCTTGGCTTTGTGTAAGTGGAGGAAAATTAGCTATTTGCTCAACTCCAAATCAAGATAACCCGTTGATGGATATCGCAGACTGTAAAGGAACACCTATCTTAGGATTAGATGTTTGGGAGCATGCCTATTATTTAAATTATCAGAACAGACGTCCAGATTACGTTGCTGCTTGGTGGAGCGTAGTGAATTGGGAAGAAGCTGCAAAAAGATTTGATGCTGCAAAATAAAATTATAACATAACAAGAATAACAGATCAATATCATACTATGAAAACGCTAAATTTAACCGGCACCAAAAGAGCATCTATCGGAAGAAGTAATGCTGCTTCTTTAAGAAAAGAAGGTAAAATACCTTGTATCCTTTACGGAGGAACAGAAATTGTTCACTTTGAAGCAAGCGAAAAGGATTTTAAACCTTTGGTTTATACTCCAGATGTGCACATGATTAAATTAGATGTTGGAGGAAAGCAAACAGATGCAATCTTGCAAGCTATACAGTTTCATCCTATCACCGATAAAATTCAGCACGTAGATTTTTTAGAAGTTGTTGGAGATAAGCCTGTGGTAATGGAAATTCCTGTTCGTACTACAGGTACTTCTGTGGGGGTTAAAGAAGGTGGTAAGCTTTTGAAAAAACTTGCTCGCCTTCGTGTTAAAGCGCCAATTTCTAAAATTCCAGGTACAATTGATTTAGATATTGAGCCAATGAAAATCGGTGATTATATCAGAATCAAAGATTTGAATTATGATGGTGTTACATTTCTTCATGAGCCAAATGTTACCATTATGGCTGTAAAAGTAACTCGTGAAGTAGTAGAAGAAGTTACACCTGCAGCAGCGGCAGCAGCAGCTGTAGCTGGAGCACCTACAGCAGCAGCACTAGCAGAAGGAGCAGCAGCACCAGTAGAAGAGAAAAAGAAATAATCTTTTTAAATACATTATAACTCCCTCTGACCTTAAAACGTCAGGGGGATTTTTTTTATACTTACCTTTACTTTGATGGACAAAATGCTAATTGTTGGCTTAGGCAATCCCGGAGCGGAGTATGATGAAACTCGACATAATATAGGTTTCAAAATACTTGATGCTTTTGCGGAGTCTCTCAAAATATCTTTTGAATCAACTCGCCTTGCTTTTACTGCAGCAGGAAAAATAAAAAATAAAAAGTTTTTTTTAGTGAAGCCTACCACGTTTATGAACTTAAGCGGAAAAGCGGTGAACTATTATATGCAGCAGGAAAATATTTTGTTGAATAATTTCTTAGTTATTACCGATGATATTGCCCTTGAACTTGGTACCTTGCGGTTTCGCCCAAAGGGAAGTGATGGAGGTCACAATGGATTAACTAGCATCAATGAAGTTTTAGGTTCACAAAACTATTCCCGACTTCGCTTTGGCATTGGAAATAATTATCCCAAAGGCGGCCAATCGGATTTTGTTTTGGGAAAATGGGCTGCAGATGAAATTAAACTAATTCAACCGAGAATAAACCTTGCAGTTGATGCCATAAAAGATTTTGGATTGATGGGAATTGAGAAAACGATGAACAACTATAATAATAAATAGCACTACTAACCGACTAATCATTTGAAAAAAAGCAGGTAGCCCGAAAGCTACCCACCTATTGCCGTAAATTTGTTGTTGCAAAACAATAAAAACTAACGACAATGTACAAAAAAACGGAAATAAAGTTTGTCGGTCAGCCGATTTTCGGACAAATACTAAAACTGATAGACAAAGCTGACTTTATCAGGATAGTAAATGTAAACTTGTATCAGGATTATTAACCAAAATGTGTAAACTTTT
>Ga0163151_10000575_pt1 | contig 64133 bp, 62 predicted proteins | sample OliLakLV19MP5IB2_FD_145596 | JGI IMG/M metagenome (GOLD analysis project Ga0163151, IMG submission 145596) | Freshwater microbial mat bacterial communities from Lake Vanda, McMurdo Dry Valleys, Antarctica - Oligotrophic Lake LV.19.MP5.IB-2 | ecosystem: Environmental > Aquatic > Freshwater >... | reverse complement strand
ACCCCCGGCCCCTCCCCACAAGGGGGAGGGGTGACGTTGGAGGTCGGCTTTGGCGGCGGCGAGCATTTGGTTGCCCAAGCGACCGCGCAACCAAACCAGCGCTTCATCGGCGTCGAGCCGTTCCTCAATGGCGTCGCCTCGTGTCTGCGCCACATCGAGGAGGCCAACACTCAAAATATCCGTCTGCATCAGGGCGATGCGCGTGATGTGATCGCGCGGCTGCCGGATGCGGTGCTTGAGCGGGTCTATATTCTCTTTCCCGATCCGTGGCCGAAGGCGCGGCACCATAAACGCCGTCTGATCCAGCCGGATTTTCTGAGCGAGCTTGCGCGGGTGATGAAACCGGGGGCCGAGCTTCGTTTCGCAACGGATTGGGCGAACTACGCGGCTTGGACGCTGGAGCAGGTGACGCGGGATGCACGCTTTGCGTGGCTTTCGGAGAGCGCTGAAGATTGGCGCGCAGCTTGGCCAGGGCATGTGACGACGCGTTACGAGACAAAAAAACTAGGTGATTGCGCGCCGATTTGGCTGCGGTTCGTGCGCTCGCTTTAGGCATGCGGCATCCTTTTGCTCGTTCACACGAGAACGGAGAGCTTGGGGCGCAGTGGCTCGCGCCATAAATTGCGTCCTGTGACGGACGCGAAAGACGCGGACCACCGCGCCCCGTGATCGGCTTTCATCGGCTCGGCACTGGGAGGTGTTTCACTCCCTTGGCTCGATCGCCGATGGCGTGGAGGACGGCATGTTCGCACCGCTCCCTCGTGCTTGCTCCCGCGCGTTGCAACTCGGCGGGCTTCAGCTCATCCGCGATACGAGGACGTTTGCGAAGCATTGGCTTGCGACGCTTGGGCCTCGCCTTCCCGCGATCGCCTGCGGGAGACTTCAGAGCTTCACGCTCAATCACATCGCTCGCGCGCCGGTTCGAACAGGGTACCAACTGCTCTCCATGCGGAGCGATGGACGGAGTGTAAGGGTGTGGGGGAGGTGTGGGATACGTTTTTGCGGAAACGTTGGTTTATAAGGCGCGGAGGGCGGAAAAGGTGAGGATAGAGGCGAGTCGTTCGGCCTCGATTGCGAGGAGCATTATGAGCCGGGCTCGATGGATGATGATCTTTGGGGCGCTTCTTGTTGCGCTCGTGCTCCTGATTGTCGGCGGAGGGTTGTGGCTCTATGAAGAGGCTCGTGGGCCGGAGATTGCAGACGGGATGCAATGGCAGCGCGACTGCTGCAATGTCGACTCTCCGTACGACGCACAGCTCCGGCGGATATTTCCTGCTGGCAGTTCGGAGCAAGATTTGCGTGAAACATTGGAGCGGCAGGGTTTTGAGTTCGGAGACGGCAGGCGAGCCGTCGCTCGCTGGTCGGACCTTGTGTGCGGCTACTTCGCCAATGTTGAGTGGGAGGCGGACGAGGCCGGTCGGGTCACCGCCGTTAGCGGAGATTACGGCAGCGCCTGTCTATGATTAGGAGCATGGCGCGGATCGGCAGCGAAGGGGCGTTTGAGCCTGACGGGTGCGCGTTCGCGGCGGCGAATAATTCTGCGCCACGCCCCCTCACCCGCGCGCTTTGCGCGCGACCTCCCCCCCTCGCGGGGGAAAGGTGACGCCAATCCTGGCGACTGAGGGGGCTTGGCGTAGGGGCACAAACCGGCTATATCGGCTCCAACATCTTCGCTGATGCTCCCGATGGGGGCGCAGCGGCGGGCCTCGGGTCCGCCGCTTTTTTGTTACTTCGGGAGCCGCCTTGCGCGCGACGAACCCAGTTGAAGCGCGCGTTATCGCGCAGATTGAGCCGACGGCCGCTAGCCTCGGATACCGGATCGTGCGCGTGCGGCTGTCCGGCAATCGCCGCAAGCGCCTGCAAATCATGGCCGAGCGCCTCAGTGACGGTGAGATGGGCATTGGCGATTGCACCAAGCTCTCGCGCGCGCTGGCGCCGGTGTTCGATCTCGAAGATCCGGTTCCGGGCGGTGAATATGACTTGGAAATTTCCTCACCAGGCATAGATCGCCCGTTGATGCGCATCGAGGATTTCGAGCGCTTCAAGGGTCACCAGGCCAAGCTTGAAACTGTCGCGATGAACGATAACCAGCGCCGCTTCAAAGGCGTGATCGCCGGCGTTGAAGGCGACGTGATCGTGCTGACCACCGACCAGGGCGAAGCACGCATAAAGTTCAATCAGCTTTCGGACGCGCGTCTCGTGCTGACCGATCAGCTGATCGCCGAAGATTTGAAACGCGCCAAGGCAGCTGAGGCTGCCGCACTGAACGTGGACGAAGGACAAGACACATGAGCACCGGCATTTCAGCAAACCGGATGGAAATTCTGCAGATCGCCGATGCGGTCGCGCGGGAAAAATCGATCGACAAAGAGATCGTGATCCAGGCGATGGAGCACGCGCTGCAAAAGGCCGCCCGCTCGCGTTACGGTACAGAGCACGATATCCGCGCCACCATCGACCCAAAGACGGGTGAGATGGAGCTGAAGCGCGTGATGACGGTGGTGGACGAGTCGATGCTCGATCCGGAAACGCGCCCGTTCAATCCGTCGACCGACATTATGCTCAATGTCGCGCAAAAGACCGATCCGGAAGCCGTTATTGGCAAGGAATATAACGAAGGCCTGCCGCCGATCGAATTCGGCCGCGTTGCTGCGCAAACCGCCAAGCAAGTCATCAACCACGAAGTGCGCGAAGCTGAGCGTGAGCGCCAGTTCGGAGAATACAAGGATCGCATTGGCGAGATCATCAACGGCGTCGTGAAGCGCGTTGAGTTTTATAACGTTATCGTCGATCTTGGCCGCGCCGAAGGCGTGATCCGCAAGAGCGAGAGCATTCCGCGCGAAAACCTCCGCGTCGGCGATCGCACGCGCGCTTACGTTTATGACGTCCGCCGCGAAACCAAGGGTCCGCAAATCTTCCTGTCGCGCGCCAAGCCGGAATTCATGGCGCGTCTGTTCGCGCAAGAAGTGCCGGAAGTTTATGAAGGCGTGATCGAAATCAAAGCCGCCGCCCGTGATCCGGGCTCGCGCGCCAAGATCGCCGTCATCAGCCACGATAGCTCGATCGATCCGGTCGGCGCGTGCGTCGGTATGCGCGGTGCGCGCGTGCAGGCGGTTGTCGGCGAACTCCAAGGCGAGAAGATCGACATCATTCCGTGGTCCTCTGACCCGGCGACCTTCATCGTCAACGCGCTGCAGCCGGCGGAAGTCTCGAAGGTCGTGCTCGATCCGGAAGATGCGCGCGTTGAAGTCGTGGTTGGTGAAGCCCAGCTCTCGCTCGCGATCGGCCGCCGCGGTCAGAACGTGCGCTTGGCGTCGCAGCTCACCGGCTGGTCGATCGACATCCTCACGGAAGCCGAAGAGTCCGAGCGCCGTCAGAAGGAATTCGCGACCCGTACTGAACTCTTCGTCAGGGCGCTGGAAGTGGACGAAATGTTCGCTCAGTTGCTCGCCTCGGAAGGGTTCGAGACGGTTGAGGAAATCGCTTACGTCGACACCATCGAACTTGCCGCCATCGAAGGCTTAAACGATGAGATTGCCGAGGAACTCCAAGCCCGTGCGCAGGATTTCCTTGATAAGCTCGCCGCCGAACTTGAAGCCAAGCGCGTCGCACTCGGCGTCGAAGACGCGTTGAAGAACGTCACCGGGCTTACCGGCCCGATGCTGGTCACGCTCGGCGAGAAGGGCGTGAAGATGCTCGAGGATTTTGCCGGCCTCGTGGGCGACGATATTCGCGGCTACTTCGAAACCAAAAATGGCGAGCGCGTGCGCGAACCGGGCGTGCTGGAAGATTATCAGCTCACCTCGGAGCAAGCTGACCAATTGGTGATCAACGCGCGCGTTGCCGCCGGTTGGATCGAAGCCCCGCCAGAGCCGGAACCCGAGCCTGAAGCCGAAGGAGACGCCGACGATGTCGCCCGCGTCTTCCCAGATAGAGGCTGAGGGGCCGCGCCGCGAACGTGAGCGGCGCTGCATCGTTAGTGGCGAACATGATAGCGGCGCGAACCTCATCAGGTTCGCGCTCTCGCCCGATGGCGTTGTGACGCCGGATGTTGCCGCCAAGCTTCCAGGCCGCGGGGCCTGGGTGCGCGCTGATCGCGCTATCCTCGAACAAGCTTCGAAGAAGGGCGCTTTTGCGCGCGCATTTAAAGCGCCGGCTGCGGTTCCCGATGGCTTGGCCAATACTGTCGAGGCGCTTCTGTCACGACGCTGTCTTGATCAACTTGGAATGGCCCAGCGCGCCGCCGCAATCGCTGTCGGCGCGACACAAGTGAAGGCCGCAATCCGTTCAAAGCCTGCCTTTATGCTGATCGAAGCAGAAGATGGCGCCGAGGAGGGTCGCGAAAAGCTGATGAGCCTCCATATAGGGTTCTGGGGCCGGCCTCCCGCCGCCGTTGGGTGCTTTAACTCGACGGATTTGGGCGTGGCGTTGGGGCGGGAACGTGTGATACACGCTTGCCTGCTTCAAGAGCGCCTGGCTTCGGTTTGGGCGGCTGAAATTGGCCGCCTTTCGGGTTTTCGCCCCATCGTTCCAAGCTCTTGGCCCACACCCTGGCGCTCTGGTCTGGGACTGGGCGGCGCGGACGCTGACCCTGAGAAGGGGCAGAACCGCGGCGAGCCCCAAGACGTTTGAGACTATCACGCGTGACTGTGATTTTAGGATTGGCAATACCACTGCATGTCTGACGGCAACGAACAGAAAGACTCTCCTTCCGGCCGCAAGCCGCTGACGCTGACGCGCACCACCGCCACAGGCACGGTGCGTCAGAGCTTCAGCCATGGCCGCACGAAGCAAGTGGCCGTCGAGGTGCGTGAGAAGCGCTCCATCAACCGCCCAGGCGCCGGCGGCGCTTCACCCGGCGCATCTGGCCCGGGCGTGCCGCCGCCATTGAAGGCGCGTTCAACGCCTGCGCCTGAACCGCTGCAACAAGCGCCGCGTGCGCCGGCCGCGCCTGGCGCGATCTCCGACGAAGAAGCGCGCCGCCGCGATGAGGCCGTGCGCCGTTCGATGGCCGATCGCGAAGTGCGCGAAGAGAAGCTCAAGGCGGAAGACGATCAACGCCGCGCGTTGGATGATGCGCAGCGCCGCAAGGCAGCCGAAGTCGCCGCTGTTGAAGCGGAATCAGACGCGCGCCGTCGCGCCGAGCAAGCTGAACAAGAAATTGCTCAAGTTGCGGCTGACCGCGCCGCGGCGCGGTCATCGGCGCAATCCGCGCAACCACAAGGTAACGGCAGTGGCGCCTCCGCCTCCGCAGGCCCGTCGCTGCTTGATGAGCTTGGCGGCCGCGTGAAGTCGACCCGCAAGGCGGCGCCGATCGCGCCGGTGAAGCCCGCGAAGAAGGGCGAACCGAAGCGCCGTGAAGGCAAGCTGACACTCGACATGGTCGAGCGCGAAGTGGCGGGCGACGACGATCGCGTTCGCTCGCTGGCGGCTTATCGCCGTGCGCAGCAGAAAGAAAAAGAACGCCGCGCCAAACTCATGGGCGGCGGCGAGCGCGATCAGATCAAGCGCGAAGTCATCATTCCGGAATCCATCACGGTTCAAGATCTCTCAAACCGTATGGCCATCCGCGCTGCGGACATCATCAAATTCATGATGCGCGAAGGCCAAATGATGAAGCAAAGCGATGAGCTCGATGCCGACACGGCCGAGCTGATCGCGACTGAATTCGGCCATAGCGTGAAGCGCGTTGCGGAATCGGACGTCGAAGAAGGTCTCTCTGGCGCTGAGGACGTTGACGATAACCTGCTGCCGCGTCCGCCGGTCGTGACCATTATGGGTCACGTCGATCACGGCAAGACATCATTGCTTGATGCACTCCGTCAAACCGACGTCGTCTCGGGCGAACATGGCGGCATCACCCAGCACATCGGCGCCTATCAGGTGCGCTTGCCAGATGGCCAGCGCGTCACCTTTCTCGATACGCCGGGCCACGCCGCGTTCAGCGCCATGCGCGCACGCGGCGCGCAAGTCACCGATATCGTCGTGCTCGTTGTGGCCGCCGATGACGGCGTCATGCCGCAAACGGTTGAAGCCATTCATCACGCGCGCGCCTCGGGCGCGCCGATTATCATTGCAATCAACAAGATCGATAAGCCCGACGCGAACCCAACGCGCGCGCTCACTGATCTCTTGCAACACGAGATCGTCACGGAAACACACGGCGGCGATACGCTCGCAGTCGAAGTTTCCGCGCTGAAGAAGACCGGCCTCGATAAATTGGTTGAGACGATCTTGCTGCAAGCCGAGGTCATGGACCTCAAGGCGAACCCAGATCGCCCCGCAGAAGCTACAGTGATCGAATCCAAGCTCGATAAGGGCCGCGGCACGGTCGCAACCGTTCTGATCCAAAAGGGCACGCTGAAGCGCGGCGACATCGTCGTCGTTGGCGCGCAAGTCGGGCGCATCCGCGCCATCACCAACGAGCGTGGTCAGCAATTGCAAACCGCGGGTCCGTCGGAGCCGGTCGAGATCATGGGTCTCGAAGGCGTGCCGGAGCCGGGTGAGGTGCTGAACGTTGTTGAGAACGAACCACGTGCTCGCGAAGTCGCGGATTATCGCGCGCGCGCCAAGAAGCTGAAGACCACTTCGGGTCCGACGCGCACGGGTACGTCGCTCGAAAGCATGATGGCGAAGTTCAAGGACTCGACAGCGAAAGAGCTGCCGATCCTGATCAAGGCCGACGTGCAAGGTTCAGCCGAAGCCATCGTCGGTTCGCTCGATAAGCTTGCGCACGAAGAAGTGCGCGCGCGTGTCGTGCTCTCCGGCGTCGGCGCCATCAACGAGTCGGACGTCCAGCTCGCCAAGGGTTCGGGCGCACCGGTGATCGGCTTTAACGTCCGCGCATCGAAAGAAGCGCGTGACCTAGCCGAGCGTGAAGGCGTTGAGATCCGTTACTACGCGATCATTTACGACCTGATTGACGACATTAAGGGCGTCATGTCGGGCATGCTCGTCCCGCACACGCGCGAAACCTTCCTCGGCAACGCCGAGATCTTGGAAGTGTTCAACATCTCCAAGGTTGGTAGGGTCGCGGGCGTGAAGGTCACCGAGGGCGTGGTCCGCAAGGGCGCCAAGGTCCGTATCCTGCGCGACAACGTCGTCATCCAGGAAATGGGCACGCTCACCACCTTGAAGCGTTTCAAGGAAGAAGTGGACCAAGTGCAGATGGGTCAAGAATGCGGCATGAGCTTTGGCCAATTCCAAGACATCAAGCCGGGCGACGTCATCGAGTGCTTCAACGTTGAAGTGGTGCAGCGCTCGCTCTGAGGCGTGACATGCGGATAATTCTTACAGCCATTGCGGCATTGGCGCTGAGCGTCAGCGCTTGCGACCGCAACCGTGGTGACTCCACCGTTCCCGGTGAGCGGCCGCACACGGTGGTCGAGCCGGAAACGCGCGTCGATACCGTGCCGCAAGAAGAGCCCGCGATCGCGCGGTCGCAATGGCGCGCCGCAAACGAAGATGCGCGCGCCGTAACCGGCAATCTGCGGGTCAGCCTGCAAGGGCGCCGCGGCGGCCCGCTCGTGTTTGCGTTTGCCACCGGCGTTACAGTCGTCGGCCAGCCCTACAACGTGGTGCCGGCAGACTCGCGCTCGGGCGTCGGTGGTCAAAGCTTTGCAGCTGTGCTCGGCGGTGATCCGCGGGTTGAGACATATCTCTATAGGGTCGTGTCAGAGAACGTGACGCCCAGTGCGCCGCAAGGTGGCCTCTGCGGCGAAGCGGTGACGCGCCATTTGGCGGTTAGCGAGTTCGTCGATGGTGCAGGCCGCTGGGTGTTTAAGATCGCCGCGTTCAGCGGTGATGCCCGCCCGCCCTCGACCTCCGATCCGCAACTCTGCAACGCTTACGCGTACACGGCACAGTAAAATGAAACGCAAATCTCGTGGTCATGAGGGGGTGGGCCCCTCGCAGCGCCAATTGCGCGCCGCTGAACTCGTGCGCCATGCGCTCGTTGATATCGTCGCGCGCGAGGATCTGCGCGATCCGGAGCTCAAGGGCGCCTCCGTCACCATCGGCGAAGTCCGCGCCTCGCCGGATTTGAAACACATGACCGCGTTCGTCTCGTGTCTCGGTCCCGGCGATCCGCAACGCATTGCGAACGGGCTGACGCGTATCGCGCCATTTCTGCGCGGTCGTCTGGGGCGCAACGTCGATCTCAGGTTCACGCCTGAACTGCACTTCCAGCCGGATGTTTCGTACGAAGAAGCGCGTCATATCGATGAGCTGCTTGCGAGTCCGGAAGTCGCGCGCGATTTGAAGCCGGACGACGACGAAGGCGAACGCTGATGGGCCGCCGCAAGAAGGGCGAAGACGTCTCCGGCTGGGTCGTGCTCGACAAGCCGGACGACATGACGTCCACCCACGCGGTCTCGGCCATTCGCCGTGTTTACAACGCGCAGAAGGCTGGCCACGCCGGCACGCTGGATCCGCTGGCCTCGGGCATCTTGCCGATCGCCCTGGGTGAGGCGACCAAAACCGTCGCGTGGTTGATGGAAGCCCGGAAGACCTACCTCTTCACGATCAAATGGGGTGTCTCGACCGATACTCAGGACCGCGAAGGCAAGGAGATCGCGACCTCAGCGGTTCGTCCGACGCCCGAGGCGATCCGCGCCGCGCTCCCGGCCTTCATCGGCGACATCCAACAAGTGCCGCCCCAGTTCAGCGCCGTGAAGGTTGATGGCGAGCGCGCCTACGATCTGGCGCGCTCCGGTGAGACCGTCGAACTCGGGCCGCGTCAAGTCAGCGTTTACGAAGCTGATCTGGTCGAAACCGAAGGCGACGACCTCGCCACGTTCCGGTTTCGCTCTGGAAAAGGCTTCTACATCAGAGCTTTGGTGCGCGATCTCGCGGCCAAATTGGGCGCGGAGGGGCACGTTTGGCGCCTCCGCCGCACCGCCGTCGGCCCCTTCACGGAGGCCGATTCTGTCACCCTCGACGCGCTTGTGGATTTAGGTCATAAGGGCGCCGCGTCAGAACGCCTTAAACCTGTTGAGACCGCGCTGGACGACATCCCGGCACTGGCCATCAATGGAGAGGACGCGTTCAAGCTCAGACAGGGACGGCCTATCGTCCTCCTCCCGCATGTGGTGGAGACGCTGAAGCCGCAGTTTCGAGATCGCCTTATCGGCGGTGTCGATGCGTCCCGGGCAGCTCTAGCTCTCTTCGAGGGCAAAGCTGTTGCGCTGGGTGACGTGCGAGCCGGCCCTTTGGAGCCGAGCCGCGTCTTCAACATCTCAAACTAAGAGGAGTCCCGATGTCGGTAACTGCAGAGCGCAAAGCTGCGCTCATTAAAGATAATGCGAAGAGCGCGGGCGACACTGGTTCGCCGGAAGTTCAAGTTGCGATCCTCTCTGAGCGCATCGCCAACCTGACCGAGCACTTCAAGACCCACAAGAAAGACAACCACTCGCGCCAGGGCCTTCTCAAGATGGTCTCACAGCGCCGCCGGTTGCTCGATTACCTGAAGAACCGCGATGTTCCGCGCTACCAAGCGATCATCGAGAAGCTGGGTCTGCGCCGCTAAGGTGCAGTCCGCCGGGGTTTAAAATACCCATCCCCGGGTGAGCGTAGCGAGGCCCGGGGCCCATAAACTCAGCTAGTTGAGCTTACACACCACGCATCGTGGTTATGGGTCCCGGATTTGGCGCTACGCGCCAATCCGGGAATGGGTGGCAAGCCAAAAGCCACGACTTCTTTCCGGCAAAGAAGAACGAACCTCCGCCCATCCGGGGCGGAGGCAATTCGCGTAGCGGATCGCCGCTGCGCATCTGAAGGCGTTTCGAGCAGGGGCTCGCCGCCTGGAGTTAGATGTATGTTTGATACCAAATCCGTTTCCATCGATTGGGCTGGGCGTCCGCTTAAGCTCGAAACCGGCCGCGTCGCGCGTCAAGCTGACGGCGCTGTGTTCGCTACCTGGGGCGAAACCGCGCTGCTCGCGACGGTCGTCTACGCGAAGGAAGCCAAGCCGGGACAAGACTTTTTCCCGCTGACCGTGAACTACCAAGAAAAGTACTTCGCCTCTGGCCGCATTCCAGGTGGCTTCTTCAAGCGCGAAGGCCGCCCGACTGAACGCGAGACGCTGCTGTCGCGCCTGATCGACCGTCCGATCCGTCCGCTGTTCGTCGATGGCTTCAAGCACGAAGTGCAAGTCATCATCACGGTGCTGAGCTGGGATAACGAAAACGAATCCGATCTGCTCGCGTTGGTTGCTGCTTCCGCAGCGCTGACCATCTCTGGCGTTCCGTTCATGGGCCCCATAGCGGCCAGCCGCGTTGGCTGGATCGACGGCAAGCCGCAGCTGAACCCGACCATCGAGCAGATGAAGACGAGTGATCTCGATCTCGTCGTCGCCGGCACCGCCAATGCGATCATGATGGTCGAGTCGGAAGTGAAAGAACTCAACGAAGCGCAAATGCTCGAAGCGCTCGCGCTCGCCCACAAGGGCATGCAGCCGGTGATCGACGCGATCATCGATCTGGCAGAACAAGCCGGCAAAGAGCCGTTCGCGTTCGACCCGCCGGATCACTCAGCGCTGCAAGCCAAGATCGTCAGCCTCGTCGGCGCTGATCTCGGCGCTGCCTATAAGGTGACCAAGAAGGACGAGCGCTACGCCGCCGTCGGCGCGCTGCGCGATAAGGCCAAGGCCGCACTCGTGAAGAGCGACGCGAACCCGAATGGCGCCGACGCCAACGTGTTCAAGGAAACCTTCAAGGCCGTCGAAAGCAACGTCGTCCGCACGCGTATTGTGAAGGAAAAGGGCCGCATCGATGGCCGCGCCGTCGATAAGGTCCGTCCGATCGAGTCGATGGTTGGTTTCCTGCCGCGCACCCACGGCTCGGCGCTGTTCACCCGCGGTGAAACGCAATCGATCGTCGTCGCCACGCTCGGCACCGGCGAAGATGAGCAATTCATCGACGCGCTCAGCGGCACGTACAAAGAGCGCTTCATGCTCCACTACAACTTCCCTCCCTACAGCGTCGGTGAAACCGGCCGTATGGGCGGGGCCGGCCGCCGCGAAATCGGTCACGGCAAGTTGGCGTGGCGCGCGATGAAAGCCGTGCTGCCAAGCGCCGAGCAATTCCCGTACACGGTGCGTCTCGTTTCCGAGATCACCGAGTCGAACGGCTCGTCCTCGATGGCTACGGTTTGCGGCTCGTCACTGGCGCTTATGGATGCGGGCGTGCCGATTTCGGCGCCCGTCGCCGGTGTCGCCATGGGCCTCATTCTCGAAGATTACGGCTTTGAAGTTCTGACCGACATTCTGGGTGACGAAGATCACCTGGGTGACATGGACTTCAAGGTTGCGGGCACCGAGAAGGGCATCACTTCACTGCAAATGGACATCAAGGTCGCCGGCATTACGCAGGAGATCATGCAGGTGGCCCTCGACCGTGCTCACGGCGCGCGCCTCCACATCCTCGGCGAAATGGCGAAGGCCATGGACGCGCCGCGCGGTGAAGTTGGCAAGAACGCCCCGCGCATCGAGATGATCAAAATCCCGACCGACAAGATCCGCGACGTGATCGGCACCGGCGGCAAGGTGATCCGCGAAATCGTGGAAAAGACCGGCGCGAAAGTGAACGTCGAAGACGACGGCACGGTGAAGGTGGCTTCCGCCAACGCCGAGTCGATCGAAGCGGCGATCAAGTGGATCAAGTCGCTGACGTCAGAACCGGAAATCGGCCAAATCTACGAAGGCAAGGTCGTGAAGGTTATGGAATTCGGCGCCTTCGTGAACTTTTTCGGCGCGAAGGACGGCCTCGTTCACGTTTCTCAGTTGGCGCGCGAGCGCGTTGAGAAGCCGGGCGATGTCGTGAAAGAGGGCGACACCGTCAAGGTGAAGCTCCTCGGCTTCGACGATCGCGGCAAGGTGAAGTTGTCGATGAAGGTGGTTGACCAAGCCACCGGCGCCGATCTCTCTGCTGAGATGGGCGAAGAGGCTCTGGACGAAGGTCCGCGCCGCGAACGTAGCGATCGCGGCCCGCGCCGCGGTGGTGGTGGCGGTGACCGCCGTCCGCGCCGCGAGAGCTCGGGCGACTAAGCTCTAGCGCTAACGCAAATGGAAAGCCCGCTTCGCAAGAGGCGGGCTTTCTTGCTGCTATGGACCGCCGGCGTCTCGCCGGCATGCGCCGGAGCCGGCCGGCGAGACGCCGGCGGTCCATATTTCGCCGCTTCTTCTGTTATGGTCGCTCATGGCCGTAGTTGTGTTGGCGAAATTCTCTTCGCTCCCCGAAGCAATTGTCGCGAAGTCGCTGCTTGAAGCAGAGGGCATCGGCGTTGTGATGCCCGAGCAGGGCTTGGTTGCCGGGCAACTCGACGCCGGCGTTATGGGCGGCTGGCGTCTGCTGGTGATCGATGAGGAATTAGAGGCAGCGCAAAATATTCTGCGCGATGCGCAGATGAGCGCGAACTGAACCCTTCCCCCTTGTGGGGAAGGGCAGGGATGGGGGTGTTGGCGGCGCGACCTCCAGAACGAGCGCAGCCGTTACCCCCGCCCCCGGCCCCGCCCCACAAGGGGGCGGGGAGTCATCATTCACTCTTCGCTGGAAACGCCGCCCAAGCCGCGAGAAGCGCTGGCGCAATCACCAGCCACAGATCGACGCCCGCGTTGCCCGTGCGCTCCAATGCAATGTCGAAGACATGTATCGTCGCGTGTCCGCACATGAACGCCGCGCCCGCCACTGCCGCTGGCCAATAGCGCGGTCGCCATGCGCGCGCGGTCAGCCCGGCGCTAGCGACCAGATACGCAACGCCGATGTCTGAGACGAAATGCGCGTTGAAAGGGCCGGTGTGCGCAAGACCGGGCACGCTGTCATACCAAAGCGCCGGCGCCGCCAGCATGAACACGCCATTCGCCGCACCGCCGAGGCCGAGCAGCGCGGCGAGAAAGCGCTTGAGTGACGCCATAGCTGAACTATTCTCCGTACTTGGCGATGCGGGGGAAGGCGGATGTTCGGCATCATAGCTGGTTGTTTCGCCGGCGTCTTGGGCGGGGCGATTGCCTTCGGCCTATGGTCATTGCTGCCGCGCGCCTGGCAGCGTGCTCGTTCTCTCACCAGCATTGTTGCAGCGCTTGGCGTCGGCGTTTGGGCGTCTCAAGTGGAGCCTCCGACTCCGCGAGCCGCTTCTCCCGCTGTGGAGCGATTGGTTATGGCTACTGAGCTGTGGGGCGCGGCTAACGCCCTTAGAAGTGATGATCCTGACGCGTTTCGGCGCGCTATGAACACCGGAAGGTTGCTCGCCGAGCGTGGCGAAGATGCAGCAGCCGTTGCACGCGTGCGCGTCGCGCTCTTCGCCGAAGCCAAGCTGAGGCGCCGCGAAATGAGTAATCGCTTTCACAGGGATCGTCTGGACCTCGCGCGCGACGAGTTGCTTGAACTTGCAACGACATCGCCGGCTTTGTGCTGGGCGATTGTTCACGGCCGCGCAGAGGACGTGACGGCGTTTCCGATTAGCGCGGAGTTACGACGTAGGGAGCTTGAGCTGCTTCAACGTTCTTTTGAGTCCGGCGGAACACCGGACCAGCCGCTCGACCACGACACCTTTCAAGAAACTTTGGACGAGCTGTTTTCCGAGTTACAAGCGACATTCGGTGATGACGCATTTTTGGTACAGCAATCGCCCACTTCAGCGCAGGAGCTGCGCTATTGCGAAGTCTCAGCGGAATATACGCGGCTCATTTCGCTGACTCCGGAGCCAGGACGGATGTTTGCAACGGCCGAAGAAATGATTCGTGGAGCTGAGTAGTTTTGCGCGCAGGCTCAAGCGGTTTGCGAAACCGAGGATAGCTCCAAATCACGCCCGGTGCGCTCACCTTGAGGCGTCCTACTCGTCTCCAGCGCTGGGCACGCCGACGATGTGGAAGCCGGCGTCGACGTGGACGACTTCACCCGTGGTGGAGCGGCCGAGGTCGGAGAGCAACCACAACGCGCAGCCAGCGATGCCTTCCATGCTGGTGTCTTCCTTCATCACCGACCATTCGCGGCCAGTTTGAATGAGGCCGCGTCCGCCTTGGATGCCGGCGATGGCGAGCGTGCGCATGGCGCCGGCGCTGATCGCGTTGACGCGAATACCTTCGGGGCCGAGGTCGCGCGCCATGTAGCGCATCGACGCTTCGAGCGCCGCTTTCGCCACGCCCATCACGTTATAGCTCGGCAGCACGCGCTCGGCGCCGAGATAGGTCATCGTCAGCATCGAGCCGTTGCGCTTCATCAGCTTCGACGCGCGCTTACCGGCGGCGACGAACGAGAACGCCGAGATGTCCATCGAGCGCAGGAAGTTTTCGCGCGTGGTGTTTTCGACGAACGAGCCCTTGAGCTCGTTCTTGTCCGAGAAGGCGATGGAGTGAACGAGGAAGTCGAGGCCGCCCCAAGCTGTCTTCAGGCGATCGAACACCGCATCGAGGTGCGCATCGTTGGTCGCGTCGCATTCGAGCACGATTTGCGAGCCGACGCTCTCCGCCAGCGGCCGGATGCGCTTCTCGAGCGCTTCGCCCTGATACGTGAAAGCGATCTCCGCGCCTTGCGCCGCTAATTGTTGTGCGATGCCCCAAGCGATCGACTTGTCATTGGCAACGCCCATGACCAGGCCGCGCTTGCCGCGCATCAACTCACCCTTCGGAAACACCCACTCGTCGGCCATGGCTCAAAGCTCCTCTTTGTCCGGAGCCAATAACGCCTTTGCAGTCAAATCGGAACCCACAAGCGTAGCCGGCGTTCAGGCCTCGAACATTTCAGGAAACCCTATGGCCAAGATCAATGAAGCCCGCATCGATCACGACGCTTTGAAAGCGATTGAGGTCGCCCCGGCAACGCCGCGCGGGCGTTGGCTCTGGGGCGCCTTGTTCGCGGCGTTCATGGTGGTGGGCGTCGCCACTGGCCTGACACTGGCCACCGGTTCGTTTTCCAACGCAGTTGAAGCGGCGCAGAATGGTTTCGCCAGCAACGAAACGGGCGAACTCGCGACGAACTAACCCCTCGTCTCAACGGGATCGCTTAGAGCGCCGGTCTTTAGGGGCCGGCGCTCGTTTTTTTAGGCGGCGACGCGCGTGAACGCCAAGGTGGCGTTGGTGCCGCCGAACCCGAACGAATTGCTCAGCACACAATTCAGTTCGCGATCGACGCGCTCACGCAGGATCGGCAGATCCTCGAACGCGGGATCAAGCTCTTCGATGTGAGCGCTTTCGCAAGCGAAGCCGTTGTTGAGCATCAGGATCGAGTAGATCGCTTCCTGCACGCCGGCCGCGCCGAGCGAATGGCCGGTCAGCGACTTGGTGCTTGAGATCATCGGCGGTTTCGCGCCGAACACGGCGCGCACGGCTTCCATCTCTTTCACATCGCCGACCGGCGTCGAGGTGCCGTGGGTGTTGAGGTAATCGACGGGCCGATCGAGATAGCGCATCGCCATCTGCATGCAGCGCGCGGCGCCTTCGCCGGACGGCGCGACCATGTCGTGGCCATCGCTTGTCGCGCCATAGCCGGCGACTTCAGCGTAAATCTTTGCGCCGCGCATCTTGGCGCGCTGATATTCTTCGAGCACCAGCACGCCCGCGCCGCCAGCGATCACGAAGCCGTCGCGGTTTTTGTCATAAGCGCGCGAGGCCTTGTCCGGCGTATCGTTATATTTCGAGCTCATCGCGCCCATGGCGTCGAACAGCACCGAGAGCGTCCAGTCCAGCTCTTCGCTGCCGCCAGCGAACATGATGTCCTGCTTGCCGTTTTGGATCTGCTCGTAAGCATCGCCGATGCAATGCGCGCTGGTCGCGCAGGCTGAGCTGATTGAATAGTTGATGCCTTTGATTTCGAACGGCGTCGCCAGCGTGGCGCTCGCCGTCGAGCTCATGGCTTTCGGCACCGCGAAGGGGCCGACGCGCTTGGCGCCTTTCTCGCGCGCTGTATCTGCGGCGGCGACAATCGCGCGCGCCGACGGGCCGCCTGAACCCATGATGATGCCGGTGCGCGGGTTGGAGACTTCTTCTTTGGAGAGGCCGGCGTCGGCGATGGCTTGTTGCATCGCGATATAGTTCCAGCCTGAGCCTTCACCCATGAAGCGCATGACACGCTTATCGACGACGTCTTCCGGCCGAATCTGCGGCTCGCCGTGGACTTGGCTGCGCATGCCCTTTTCAGCGTAGTCGGGGGCTGCGCGTATGCCGCTCTTGGCTTCGCGCAGGCTCGCGAGGACTTCCTGCGTATTGTTGCCAATCGAGGAAATGATCCCCATTCCGGTGACGACGACACGACGCATCGGCTGCTCCTTTACGACTTCATCTGAGCTTCGAGCTGTTCCGGTGAGAACAGGCCCACTTTGAGGTCCTTGGCCGTATAGATAGTGACGCCGTCTGCTTTCACGATGCCGTCGCCGACGCCCATGTGCAGTGACCGGCGGATGACGCGGGTCATGTCGATCTCGTAAGTCACGAGCTTGGTCTTTGGCGTGATCTGGCCACGAAACGTCACTTCGCCGACCCCGAGCGCACGGCCGCGTCCGGGCGAGCCCGACCAGCACATGAAAAAGCCGACCAGCTGCCACATAGCGTCGAGGCCAAGGCAGCCCGGCATGACCGGGTCGCCGCGGAAGTGGCATTCGAAGAACCAGCGTTCCGGGTTGATGTCGTACTCGGCGACGACTTTGCCTTTGTTAGAGGCGCCGCCTTCGACCGAGATGTGCGGGATGCGGTCGAACATCAGCATCGGCGGCAGCGGCAGCTGCGCGTTGCCTGGGCCGAACATGGCGCCTTCGCCCGCGGCGATCAGATCTTCATACGAAAGCGACGAAGGGCGCTCGGCCATGCTTTGTCTCTGCAAAAACGAGGATTTCCCGCCCGGCTTACAGGCCGGGCTGGGCAGGGGCAAGGTAAGGACGATCGGTAAGGGGGCTTAGCGGCGCCGGGCGGCGGCGCGTGGCGGATCGGGAATCCTGGTCTCGGTCAGCACTTTCCAGTCGCCAGCACTATCGCGGCGCCAGACCACGACGTAGCGGCCCTGGTGGGCTTCGGCGCCGGTGATGACCTGGACATAGCGACCGCTGGTCATGCCCATGTCGCCGGAATTGGAGACTTCGACCCGGTCCGGTTGCCAATACATCGGACCTGCGCCGGCTGGCGGCGCCAAGCCGCGGGTGATTTCTTCCGAACCCGAGAGCACGACGCCCGGACGGATCACGACACCCTCAGGGTGCATGACAGTCGCCAGCGCGCCGCCGAGCCCCGCATCCTGCGCGGCTGCTGAGAGCTGACGCTCCAGCTCCAGGAGCTGCTGCTCCGGCGGCGGCGTGAACACCGCTGGCGCGGTGTTGTTCGAGCTCGCTGCGGCGGTAGGTGTGCCCGTCAAACTACCCTGCGCGAAGGCAGACGGCATGGTCTCACACGCGCCCAAAGCGAGTGCTGAAACAGCAATAAGAATGAAATGACGCACGGACCCCTCCGCCCACTCTTCCGAGTATGGTTAAGGGATGGCCTCAGCCGGTAAGTGTCTACGCGTTTCGCGTCAGGGCCGAATTACTTGATCCAGGCCGGCGCATTCTCCGCCCCAGAGCGAGGAATTCTGCACCCAACCAATGCGTCCGCCCACGGCGACCCGCCGCCAATCACCATCACAGCGCGTCACTGCGCCGATGACGCCGGGCATGAGATAAGCGACGACTTGGCCGCCAGAACGCGCTGCCCGGCGCAGGGTCGCCTGCTCGAGCACATAAACAGTGCGGCGTGCGTCCAAATCTTCGCTGCGCATCCAGACTTCGTCGCCATCGGGGTCGCGGACACGCTTCCAGCCTTCCCGTTCGGCCAGAACCATCACCGGAAGCCCAGCGCGCTGATAAAGCCACGCCACGCGCTGCTCTGCGCCCGGGCCTTGGCGTCCCTCGACGCCGTCGATCCGCACGCTCATGAACCGCGCCGGCTGATCAGCCGTGGCGGAGCTCAGAGAAAAAAGAGCGGTTGCCGCGACAATCACGGCGCAAATCCCACTGCGCATCGACCCAACTCTTGTTCTGGATCCCTCGCCATTGCCGGGAGGGAAGGCGGGGATCATGCAGAGGCGCCGTGAAAGCGGGCTTAATACTCAGGTTAAACAGTGCCTTTATGCCGCTCGCTTGGAGCCCAGCGCGGCGTGGTTTATGGAAGCTAAATGTCGTCGAAGAAGCTCAAAGTCATTGTCACGCGCCGTCTCCCGGATCCGGTAGAGACGCGCCTGAAGGAATTGTTCGACGCTGAACTGAACGCCGAGGACAAACCGTTCACCGCTGAGGACCTTGTCGCCGCCGTGCAGCGCGCTGATGTGCTGGTGCCGACGGTGACGGATCGGGTCGACAGCCGCATCCTTTCGCGGGCCGGCGAGCAGCTTCGCCTGATCGCTCAGTTTGGCGCTGGCGTGGATAACATCGATGTCGCGACCGCCGTTCAGCGCGGCATCACTGTGACGAATACACCAGGCGTTCTCACCGACGACACCGCTGACATGACGATGGCGCTGATCCTCGCGGTGCCACGCCGCCTGATCGAAGGCGTGAAGATCATCGAGCAGGACAAGTTCACCGGTTGGTCACCAACATGGATGATGGGCCGCCGCATTACCGGCAAGCGCCTCGGCATCATCGGCATGGGCCGCATTGGCCAAGCCGTCGCGCGCCGCGCCAAGGCGTTCGGATTGCAGATCCACTATCACAACCGCCGCAAGGTCGCGGCGCACATCGAAGCCGAACTCGAGGCGACGTACTGGGATAGTCTCGATCAGATGCTGTCGCGGATGGATATTGTCTCGGTGAACTGCCCGCACACGCCGGCAACGTATCACTTGCTGTCGTCCCGCCGCCTCGCGCTGTTGAAGCCGCACGCTTACATCGTGAACACCGCACGCGGCGAAGTGATCGACGAAGGCTCGCTCGCGCGTATGTTGGAGAAAGGCGAACTCGCAGGCGCCGGGCTCGACGTGTTCGAGAACGAGCCCGCAATCAATCCAAAGCTGAAGAAGCTCACCAACGTCGTGCTGCTGCCGCACATGGGTTCGGGCACGATCGAAGGCCGCATCGACATGGGCGAGAAGGTCATCATCAACATCAAGACCTTCGCCGACGGCCACAAGCCACCGGATCGCGTCATTCCGGCGATGCTGTAGCGGAGACGCGAAATGCGTGCGGGTATTATCGTAGCGGCGCTCGTACTAGCGGCCTGTGGTCAGCCTGCGCCGCAAACGTCCGAAGCCCCAGCGGCGGCATCGAGCGCGTTCGTTCTGTCCTGCACGAACTTCGCGGCGCTGAATCCTGATGCATTGGCGCAGCGTTATGGCGCCGAGAATATCGTCACGCAGACGCTTCCGGGCGTGGAAGGCGAAACTTACGAAGCGACCATCGTTTTCCCGAACGACATCACGCGGCGTTTCGTTCTGGTGTGGAATGAAGCGCACACGGCGCCAGCTTCCGTGAGCGTCGAGAATGCCGGCACGCAATGGCGCGGCGCTGAGGGCTATTCCATCGGCACCACCATTGGCGACATTGAGCGCATCAATGTCATGCCGTTCAAACTCTGGGGCTTTGGCTGGGACTATGGCGGCTGGGTTTCTGACTGGAGCGCTGGCGTGCTCAGTCAAAATCCGATCTGCAACACCCGCGTCCGGTTCACGCCGCGCGGTGAGGCGAACACCAACGCTATGGGCGATAGCGAGTTCAGCTCCAACGAACCGGCGATCCGCGCCGCCGATCCGATCGTCAGCGAATTTGGCCTGACCATCGGCGCGCCGGCGCCGGGTTAAGCATGCAAAGTAATCCATGGCTCATCGCAGCGGGCTCAATGAGCGCCGCTGCCGCCTTTGCGCATGTCGCGGTCATTTTCGGTGGGCCAGATTGGTATCGTTTCTTTGGCGCGGGCGAGGGCATGGCGCGCGCCGCCGAACGCGGCGCCCTCAGCGCGCCGTTGACGACGGTTACGATCGCCGCAGTGTTGTTGATCTGGTCTGCCTACGCGTTCGCGGGGGCGGGTTTGATCCCGCGTCTGCCGTTATTGCGTCTGGGCCTACTGACCATCACCGCGATTTATCTCGCGCGCAGCCTTTGGCTCATTCCAGGCTTGCCGCTTTTCGGCCGCAGCGAGGGCTTCGCACTTGTCTCTTCCGCGATCGTGTTGGTCATCGGTATCACGCACGCCATTGGCATGTGGACGGCCTGGCGCAGTCTGAGCTAGCGCGTCAACATTCCCCGCGGTTGCGTGTTGATGCAGTCTCCCAATCGTTGGCGACAAATAGTGTTGAGGTTTTTTCGTGGTCCGGAAAAGCGTAGCGATACAGCATGCAATCCTGCGCGATCACGCTCATTAAGCCCGCGTCGCTTTCAAAATCCTCGCGCGGAAGTACCTGAACAGGCGCCGCGGGCGTTCTGTTTTGCCATTGCCGCTGCCGCGCGAGTTTTGTGCCGGTGATACTGGCCAGCAGCGGCAGGGTATCGTCGAGGTCCGCGAGATCGACCACAAGATCGAGTTGATCCACGTGTTCTTTCGCTGCGCGTAGCACGTGTCTGGGCTCCGCAGAGCTGTGCGGATAGTAATCGTCGGCGAGCGCGCGTGTCATCGCGTTATCAATCAGCGCTTTGAGTTCCGGTTCGGTGCTGAGGCAAAAATCGCCGAAGCTTCTTTGCTTTGCCGCCTCAAATACAGCGCTGAAAATTGGATTGTCGGAGTGCTGCTTGGTCCGCGAGAACTTGTAGAGCGACACCAGTCGGTCGAATGGTTCGCGAAGAACGGTGAAGCGGAACGCATCTGCGCCGGCTGCCGAGAGCGCGGTCCAGCCGAAATGGCCCGACACGAAACGGGCGCGCCGCGAGCGCTCAAGCGCCTTCGCATCGAGCTTTGCAAAGCTCATGGAATCGAATTGCGCAATTCTGCCGGAGCGGCCGCCGCCGATATTGGTTTTGAAGTGCTGGAAAACCGTGGTGCCGCCGCATTTCGGAATGTGGAGAAATGCGACACGCTTCGGCTGTCGCCCAACAATGCAATTTATCCGATAGCGAAAACGCAGCCACTTTCGTTCCAGCATGAGATCCCTCGCGCGCGGCGTCGCGAGGGCGCATCCGCGCCGGTTTGCTCTCACCCTCACGAGAAGAACGGTGGAGTGAGAGTTTTCCGTCGCTGTGGCAGGTGTTGTCAGAGTTTGACGTGCGCGAAATTTCACGTGCGTTGCACAAACGCGCGGCACGGGTTTCGTTGCTTTTTCGAAAGTTTGTGTCGCGTTAGCCGCGTGCGGCGCGTGTGCTCAGCCAGTTTGAAAGCAAAGCTAACGCAGCGTCGCGATCGAGATCATTCAGAATCTCGTGCCGGCCTTCTGGATACAATTCTAATTGTTTGTCGGTCGCGGCGATCGCCGCGATGAAGCGTTCGCTGCCTTTCGGGTCTGTAAGTTCATCGCGTGCGCCGTGAAATACGAGCACTGGCGTCGTCCAATTTGCATATCGCGTCCATGCCTTGTCAGCGACGTCCATCGCGGTTGCGCCCACTTTCGAGGGAATGCTGAGCGCCGTGATCATCGGGTCGTTGTCGTAAGCTTCGACTTCGGCCGCGATTCTTGAAATCCGATCGGACGGACCGGCAGGCAGCGGCCGGAAGGAGGGCGCCAGCACCGCCGAAACCTTCGCGATGAGCCTCAGATGCGCAGGGACTTCAATGAGCAGCGCCGGTGCACTCAAGACAACACCAGCAACACCGTCAGCATTTTCCGCAACGCTGGCTGCCGCGATCAAGCCGCCGAGCGAATGACCAAACACAAACAGCGACTTTGCTTGCGCATTCAGGATGCGGCGCGCCGCTTGGTGATCGGCGACGGCGCGGCGAATGTCCGCAACACCGCGTGTGCCCGGGGTGCGCCCGTGGCCTTCTGCATCGAACGCGTAAACGTCGAACCCCAGCGCGTTAAGATGCGGCACGAGTGCGCTGTAATGATTTACATAGCGCTCGGCGTATTCCGCAAAGCCGTGCATGAGCAGAAGATTGGCGCGGGCATCTGGAACGCGCCAGGCATAGCCGCGCACGCCGCGGCCGATGTCCCAAGATTCTGCGATTGGCGCGTTTGGCATGTAAGGGCTCCCAATGCCGCGATCTTCCCCGCTTCGCCGCGCCGATCAAGCATGATCGGCTCAAGCTTCGGAGGATAGATCGCGGCAGGAAGCGGTCAGAAGCTGGTTTGCAGTGTCAGGCGGAAATTGCGGCCTGGCAGCGGCAGGTCGTCTTTCAAGAATGAACTGTGCACGCGGCCGAGCTCGTCGGTGAGATTCCGACCATCCAGGCGCAACGTCCAATTTTCGGTCGGCCGCCACGAGAGACCTGCATTGATAAACGTGTAGCCGTCCGTCTCCGTTTCGAAGGCCGCCAAATGATCTTGCTTCGCGGTGTCGACGGCTTCGACACGCGCGGTCCAATGCTCGTTCTCCGCTTCGAGGCCAAGCGTGAGCGAACGCGGTGGAATACGCGGCGGATGGCCTCCGCCGACAAACTCGGCCCGAACGAGATCGAGCGCGCCGTCGGCCGTGATCGCAAAGCCGTTGACTTCGAAGAGCTGCGCCGCCGCTGAGATTTCGCCGCCGATGAATGTCGCGTCTCGTTGGACGAAGTTGAACACAGGCAAGATCGAATCGGCGCCAGCCGGTGCGCTCGCTTCGTCAGCAGCAAAGCCGCTGGCGCCGGTATCTTCATCAGACCACCACACATCACCACGCTCGACGAGCGCGATGTAGTTGGAGAAGTCCATACCGTAAAGGTTCATTTCGAACCGCACTGGGCCGCGCTGAAAGCGAACCGAGGCTTCAAGTGATGTTGCGGTCTCTTGGCTCAGATCCACGTCCCCCAGCTCATAGTTTGATGTCGCGAGGTGTGGACCACCGGAGAATAGCTCGAACGCTGTTGGCGCGCGCTCTACCCGCGAAAGAGTGGCGCCGGCGAACCAGCCTTCTGCCGGGCGTACGAATAACCCAAGCGATGCGCTGACATTGTCGAACTCGCGTGAGCCAGCCGTGACGTTGTCGAGTTTACGGCGCTCGTATCGCGCGCCGCCTTCGAGGCCCCACGCGCCAAGGTCGTAACGTTCGACCGCGAATACGCCTGTGTCTTGAGTGTTGGTTGCGCTGATGAAGGCCTCGTCGCCCTCGGCGGCAAAATCAACATCGCTGAATTGGACGCCGATGGCGCCGTCCAGCCGCTCGCCGCCATGGTGCGCTTCTAGGCGGCCTTCCCAACCTTCACTGTTGAAGCGCGTGCCGGCTTCGCCGTTGCCTTCAAATTCGGTGTGCTCGTAGTCCGATTGCTGCACGCCGTAGTCCAGGCGATCGAACGGACCCCAGTTCACGCGGAAGTCGCCGCGCGATTCAATGCGTGTTTGCTCCATCTCAATATGACCGCCGGGCTCGGATGGATCTTCTGGGAGGAGGCCGTATTCGTCTTGCGTGTTCTTCACCGCAAGTCCGGCAAAGCCCCAATCGCCGAGCAATGAGCCGCCGGCGCCGTACGATCGCACGCTCGTCCACTGGTTCAATGCTTCACCGATCGGCGTTTCGTAGGGATCAGTATCGCGCGCTGCGGCGCTCACGCGGAGCGCGAGCGGGCCGGCGCCGAAGGCGATATTGGCTGCGCCCTGCGCGCCGTCATCGACACTCGAATAGGCCGCCAAGCTCTCAAAGCTCACTCCATCGATGGCGCGCGTCGGGATGGATTGATCGATGACGTTGACGACACCGCCGATGGCGTTGCCGCCGTATGCCAAAGCGGCCGCGCCGCGGAGCACTTCGATGCGCTCGGCGTCGAGGCCATCCGACGTGACTGCGTGATCCGGCGACGCCGTCGAGGCGTCGATAGCGCCTATGCCGTTTTGCAGTACGCGGACACGGTCCTCGCCGAGACCGCGAATGATGGGGCGGCTGGCGCCCGCGCCAAAGAAGGTGCTGGCGATGCCGGGCGTGGCATCGAGAGTATCGCCTAGGCCGCCGTGGAGTTGCGCGACGATATCGTCGCGACGCAACACTTCGGCGCCTTGCAAGCTTTCGATGCGCGAACCTTCGAGCGGGGCGGTGACGATGATCTCTTGGTCGTCATCTTCATCTTGCGCGAAGGCGGCGGATGGAACGAGCGTGCCGGCGAGCAAAGCAAACACGATAGGGAGGTGTGAAGGCGAGATGGCGCGCGTGCGCGCGTTGATGCGGGAAGTCATGAAAAGCCTCGAAACACTGATTGGAATGCGCGCGCGAAGGCGCACGGACGATCGCTCAGACGAGCGTGTGTGTGTTCAGAGGAAAGAAGGCGGCGCGCGGCTCTGCCACGAATGACTTAGAGATCGCGGCGCAAGGGCGAGTGCGAGTGCGCTGGCGGCGCCAGTGCGGCCAGCTGAGAGCAGAATAGCGTTGCTGGCCAGCGTTGCTGAGCCTGCCGACGAGAGCGCTTGGCAAACGGCGCAGAAGAATTTTTGGTCGCTTGAGGTGCCGCGTTCGGCAACGGCGTGCGTTGTTCCTGAGCTTTGTTCGTAACCACCGCCGAGCATTGAGGCCGGCGTGTGAATGTGTGTCTGGACGACAAACGCTTGGAGGAAGACGGCAACGAACGCGGCGAGCGTGAACGCTTGCCGACGCCACGATGTTGCCCGCCCGAAGTTTCGGCGGCTTCTGCCTCTCCCGAACATAGCGATGTTATACCGTATCACTCAGGGTTAATGCAAACCCCAAAGAAATCAGATGCCTCAACTTTCGACCAATAACCCCGAATAGCCGCCCAACGCCGCGGCGCCGGTCTGAAGTTCGGCCTCGCCGATGGCCAGGCGGACCGTTCCGCCGGCAAGCGGCCGCTTCACGGGGTCGGGGCCGAGGTTGAACAGGCAGGTGATGCGTTCGCCATTGGCGCGCCGCTCGAACGCCAAAACCGGCTCTGGCGCATCAAGCGCTATGAACTCGCCTTCGCGTAGCGCTTCGCTCGCGCGCCGCAGCGCAATCGCCTCGCGCGTGAACGCGAGCATGGAGTCAGCGCCTTGTGCGTCGACGGCCAAAGCACGGTGACGCGGATCAAGCGGCAGCCACGCGTCCGCTGCGGCGGTGAATCCAGCCATGTTTGCAGCACGCGCCCAAGGCATCGGCGTGCGCGCACCGTCGCGGCCGATGCCGGACGGCCAGAACGCAATCCCTTCAGGATCGCGCAATCGCTCGAAGGAAACCTCGGCGTGCGGCAAGCCCAATTCGTCACCCTGATAAATGAACGCCGTCCCGCGCAGCGAGAGCAACAGCGCCATCATCAGCTTGGCGCGTTGTGGATCACCGTCAGCGAGGCGCGTTGGAAAGCGGATCACGTCATGATTTGAAAGCGACCATGATGGCCAGCCGCGCGCGCCTTCCCATTGCGCCATCGCATCTTTGATCACTGAAGGCGTCATCGCGCGCTGGCGCAAGAGGAAGAAGGAGTAGGCGGTCTGTAGCCGGTCCGGTCCGTCCGTGTACTCACGTTGCACTTTCAGCGGCTCTTCGTCCTCGATTTCGCCAACAGCCATTGCGCCATGTTGATCGAGCAAAGCACGGAAGCGCGCGATGAAGTCGAGCGTTTCGGGTTGAGTGCGATCGTAGAGGTGGCGCTGAAACTGGTGCGGACGTGGCGGGGCGCGTTTCAGCGTCGTGATCGCCGGATTGTCACGCAGCTGCCGATCGTGCGTGAAGAAGTTGACGACATCGAGCCGGAAGCCGTCAACGCCGCGCTCCAACCAAAAGCGCGCGATATCTAGCAGCGCATCCTGCACGGCGGGATTGTGAACGTTGAGATCGGGCTGTTCCGGTAGGAAGTTGTGCAAATAGTATTGGCGCCGGCGCGCATCCCAGGTCCAAGCGCAACCACCGAACATCGCCTGCCAATTATTGGGCGGCGAACCGTCCGGCTTCGCATCGGCCCACACGTACCAATCTGCGCGCGGGTTATCGCGGCTCGCGCGGCTTTCCATGAACCAGGCGTGTCGATCCGATGAGTGCGACCAGACTTGGTCGATGATGACTTTCAATCCAAGCGCGTGCGCCCTTGCGATCATAGCATCAGCGTCGGCCTCGGACCCAAACAGTGGGTCAACGCCGCGATAATCGGCGACGTCGTAGCCGTAATCTTTCATCGGCGACCTGAAGAAAGGCGATAGCCAGATGGCATCGCAGCCGAGTGATGCGATGTGATCAAGCTTTTCGATCACGCCTTTCAGATCGCCGATGCCATCACCGTTCGAGTCACAGAACGAGCGAGGGTAGATCTGGTAGATAACAGCGCCGCGCCACCAATCGGTCATGCTCAAGGCATGGCCAACGCCGGATAACAAATCAAGCGTGCAAACCCGCCGTGCGCCATCCCATGATCTTGGGATCACGCTGCGCGGCGTCCGGCGCCACGAAGGCGTGGATGACGCCCAACATCATTGTGATCAATCTGGATCGCGACGTTGACCGCATGGCGCATATGCGCGTCGAGCTTGAGCGCGCAAACCTAAAATACGAGCGCTTCCCGGCGCTACGTGGCGATCAGCTGCCTTGCGGCCTTGCGCGATACTTTCCGCTCGACGCCAGCCTCTCTCCCGGTGAGATCGGCTGCTACGCCAGTCACTTGGCCATCATGCAGCGTGTGGCTTGCAGCGAGCTGGCTTCGCCAACCCTCGTGCTGGAAGACGATGTTGGCCTGCCGGATGATCTTGCGGTGTCACTCAGTGCGCTTGTCGCGGCGCTGCCGGCGCAGTGGGATATTGTGCGGCTCTCGTATCCAACCAAGCTGCTGACACGTCCGATAGCGGAGCTTGGTGGCGGCCGTCAGTTGGTGCGTTACACGCGCGTGCCGACAACGACGGGCGCCTATCTCATCAGCGCCCAAGGCGCGCGAAAATTTCTGATCGAACGTTCGCGCTATTTGCCGATCGATCACGATTTGCGGGATGTTTGGGTCTGGGACCTCGACACGTATGGGGTCAGCCCGTCACTGATCGCGCACGACGTCCTGGGCGCATCGACGATTGACGCGCTCTCGCCAATAGGCAGGGCAGACGTGCATGCTCGCAGACGGCGCCGCGCCGTGTTCGCGCGGTTGAAACGCGGCGTGCTCGATTTCGGGTTGTCGCGATGGTTGGCTGCGGGGCCGCTTAATCTCGCCGCGCGGATCACGCCAAAACCTTTGCGGCCATCATTCGTGCGTTGGGCCAACCAGCGTTTGGCTTAGATCGACCAGGCGCCGGGGCCGCTACTTACGCTCGGTGTTGCGGCAAAACGCGTGATGTTCGGCGCCGTAACCTCAGCTTCGCGGACGTTAGCGAACGCGACCCACTCAGCTTCGCATGCGCCGCGTGTGAACTTCAGCGCGCCATAGCCCCGGTTGGTGACGTCGCACCATGCGAGATGCGGATTGGCGCTGCGCATCATGGCTTCGCGCGCACCGGGCGCTCCAGCAGCTATCGCTTGCTCAAGTCCAGGTGAAGTGACGCTAGCGCCCGCAAACTCGATTGCCGCTATGCGCGAGACATCTTCAGGCGATGCAAGATTGTTGACCCAAGTATTGTGGCTATCGCCGCCAAGGATGACGGCGTTGTTCGCGCGCGTCGTGCATGTCTGCAAAAACCGCTCGCGTGCTGCGGGGTAGCCGTCCCACGCATCCAAATTCCACGGCATGCGCATCCGGCCGAGACGTTCGGCGACCGTCACGTAGCGCCGCACGTTTGAGTGCGCCTCTGGTGAAACCATCGCCGCGGCGCCTGCCCCGACGAGCTGCTCACCCATGGCAATCTGTTGCGCGACGACCTGCCAAGTTTGGCCGCGCTGTTTAGATTGCGCGAACGTGTCCGCGACCCAAGCTTCCTGCTCAGCGCCAAGCAGCGTGCGGTTCGGATCGCGCAATTGCACGCGGAATTCTTCGACGGCAGCTTCCGTGCCCGCACCGTCAGACAGCAACCGCAGTCCCAGCCCGCGCCGATAGTCCAACTGACGCACACGGCCGATGTAGCGTGTGTCGAGCAACACGATCCGCGCGAGATCACCCCAATCGAGCGCGCGATAGAGGCGGGTTCTCGTTTCATCCGGACGCCGGATCGGCATCCAATCGAAATACGCTTTCGACGCCGCAGCTACGCGATCAACGTACGCGCCCTCGGTGCGCTGATGATTCTGTGCGCCGGTGCTTGTGGCGTCATTGGCGATCTCGTGATCGTCCCACGTTGCCGAGATCGGCTTGGCGGCGCGCAGCGCCAACAGGTTTGGATCGGTGTGATATTGTTGGTAGCGGCGATAATAATCATCGAGCGTCACGATCTCGTGGTCAGGATCGAACGCGCGGCCCGGCACTGCAAGTTCGGTGCGCGGATAGTCGTCTAGGCCGTATTCGTAGATGTAATCGCCCGTGTGCAGCACGAGATCGATATCGTCGCGCGCCGCGAGGTGTCCGTAGGCGTGGAAGTAGCCGAACGCATAGTTGGCGCAGGAGACGAGGCCGACGCTGAGCGATTCCGCCCTCGAGGGCGCCGTACGCGTGCGGCCAACGAGCGAAGGGCCAGAGCCGGCGAGGAAGCGGTAAAAATAGACTCGCCCCGGCTGTAGACCGCGCGCATCTACCTTCACGCAGAAATCACTGACTGGACTTGCCTGCGCTTCGCCGCGCGCCGCGATGCGCGCAAAAGATTCATCCTCCGATATTTCCCAGGCGAGGCGGCCATCGCCGCCGACAAAGCGCGTCCAGAGAATGACGCCGTCAGCCAGCGGATCACCGGAGGCGACGCCGTGCGTGAACGCGCCCTGCGAAAGCGATTGCGCCCATGCCGGGCGCGCCATCGCCGCGGTCGCGCCGGCTAGAAGCAGTCCACGTCGAGCGATTAGCATGGCGGCGTCCTATCCGGCGTGTGTGTCAGGTCGGTGAAGGTGTCAGCAGCGTTCGTCCGGTTGGCATTGGATCTCGGGCAGAGCCGGGAGCGCCGAGCCTTCGATGATTGGGTGCAGGAATTCCCGCACCGCAGTGGCAGATTCATCGGGCTTTTCTTCCTGCGGAACGTGGCCGCTGGCTTCGAACACAATCAGTTGTGAGCCTGGGATCGCGTCATGGAATTGCTGCGCATGCTCTGGCGGCACGATGCGGTCTGTATCACCGGTGAGTACGAGCACCGGCATGCTGAGCGCCGCAAGGCGTTCGGCTGTCGCGTAATTGCGTGCGCGAAAATTCAGCGTCATTTGCAGCAAGATGTCGCGGTGACCGGGCGCCCGCGCGAGCTGTGTGTAGCGATTGAGCATCGCGTCATCGACAAGTGCAGGATTTGCGAAGGACGCTTCTAGCCCTTGGCGAACTAGCCTCGTGTTGTCGAGCTGAATGAGAATAGGGCCAAGCGTCGGATTGCGCAGCAGCTTGAACACTTCCGGCTCTTCGCTGACGTCAGCGCGCGTATCTTCCCAGCCTGACGAATCGACGAGGATCAGTCCGTCGACCTGTTCAGGATAGGCGAGCGCATATTCCCAAGCGACGTTGCCGCCCATCGATGAGCCCGCGATCGCAAATCGTGCCAGCCCTTGTGTGCGCGCGAACTCGTGCACGACGTCGCGAAATGCTTCGATCGACGCTTGGTAGCCGGCCGGCGCGCGCGTCAGGCCATGGCCGGGAAGGTCAAGCGTGATGATGCGATACTCATCACCAAGCCGTGCGACCCATGGCTCCCAAGTCTGCAGCGAAGCAGAAAAGCCGTGGATCAGCAGGAGCGGCGGCCCGTTAGCCGCGCCTTCCTCGCGATAGTGGACCCGCAAACCGCCTGGCAACTCGGCGTAACGCGAGGCGCTGCTCTCATACTGCGCGGCCAATGTCTCGTACGGAATGTCCGGCCGCTTCAGCGCGAAGTACGCGCCCGCACCGAGCACGGCGGCCAACCCAATAAGCGAGAGAACGCCGCCGATAAGCCAACGCAACATGTCCACCCCTCCACACGCGCCAGAGTGCGCGCGCAGGAGCGAAGGTCAAGCGCGCCAGCCTGCTTTGCGCGCCCATGCCTCATAGGCAACGCGGCGTTCCGCTAGGTCCGGCGGCGCGGAGTCGCCTTCGGCGGCGGCATTGGCGCGCATATCGGCGATGGTTTCGGCCATTGGCGGCAGCCCAACACTGGCGCGGCGCTCATCCAGCGTGTCCGGATCACGCACGGGCGCGGGAGAAAGCTGGCCGTTTGCGTCCCAATCGAATTGCGTGCCGAAGGTCTGTTCGGCGCCTTCGAAAATGGCGATGCGATCGGCCAGATAGGCGGCATCGAGCGGGTTGGCCTGACCCTCGGGGATAGCGTCGAGAATGAGCGCAAGCCCGCGGCGTTGCAGATCGGGATGGCCGATGGCGTGTTGCAGGATGAGGAAAGCGGCGCCTGCGCCGTCGTCGCCGAAGTCGCGGCGGCCAGGCCAGCCGATACCGTCGAACGCGCGCGCGAGTAGCGCAGCGTTTTCATCGTGCACCGCTTCCATCTCGGGATGGTAGCCGCCGAAAAGGTCGCCGTTTTCCGCGAGCCGGGCGCGTGTTTCCAAATCGCGCTGCGCGGCCGCAACCAGCAGCGGTCCCCAATTTTCACTCATGGCCGCACACCGGGCAGGCGGGATCGCGCTTCAGCGTCACAGTACGTGCTTCACCCTTTAAGCCGTCGAACAACGTCACTCTGCCAATCAACGGTTCACCCGCTTCCGCGATGATCTTTATCGCCTCCAGCGCCATCAGCGAACCAATGACACCGGTCAGCGCCCCAACGACGCCGACGCGCGCGCATGTTTCCGCGTCAGGCGGCGTCTCGGGCACGAAGCAACGATAGCAAGGCCCGCCGCGCGCAAATACGGCGATCTGCCCGTCCCAACGCCCCACCGCGCCGGACACGAGCGGGACGCCAAGTTCGCGGGCGGCGGCGTTGACCGCAAAGCGTGTTTCAAAGTCGTCAGTGCCGTCGAGCACGACATCAACGCCGCGCAGGAGATAGCCTGCATTCTTCGTCGTCAGTCGTTGCCGTTCGATCTCGACGGCAACGTTATCATTCAGCGCAGCCAAAGCCGATTGCGCGCGATCTACTTTGTGCGCGCCGACGTCGGTGTTGCGGAAAATGATCTGACGCTGCAGGTTGTCCAGCGATACCGTATCGTCATCGATCAAACGCAAACGGCCGACGCCAGCCGCCGCCAAATAAAGCGCTGCCGGCGCGCCAAGTCCGCCCGCGCCAACGATCGCGACACTCGCTGCCTTGAGGCGCTGTTGGCCCGGCCCGCCGATTTCCTTCAGCAGGATATGGCGCGCATAGCGCTCGCGTTCGTCGGGGCTCAGCATGCTCATGATGTAGCCGCGTGCACGCGGCGCCGCCAAGCACAAGTTCCGGAGCGGAACGGCCTCGCTCCGGCAGCGTTGCAAGGGCGAGAGGCAAAATCATGCGCTATATCGAGGAGAGCTTGGCGAGTGGCGAAACCATCATCCAGCGCGGCAAGTGGCCTGGACTGTTTTGGTTCGGCGCGTGGGCGGCGTTGCTCCTACTCGGGATCGCCATCGTCGGGATTTTTATTTTCATCTCGGCCGTGATCAAGATGAAGACGACGGACTTTGCCGTCACCAATCGCCGCGTGATTTTGAAAACTGGTTGGCTCAGCCGGAGCACGCAAGAACTAGCGGTTGAGAGCGTTGAAAGCGTCTCGCTCGATCAATCCTTCATCGCGCGCATATTCGGGTATGGCCGCGTGGTCGTGACGGGAACCGGTGAAGCGCGGATCGTGTTTCCGCCGATGGCGCATCCAGTTGCGTTTCGCCGCTCCATCGAGGCAGCGCGCGCCGATTGCGGCGGCGAGGTGCATTTGGCGCGGAAAGATCGCGCAGCCATCGCGAGCGCCGCCGAGGCGAACCAGAACGAACACAGTGCTGAAGACGACGACGTTGTCGTTGAAACGGCGCCTGTACGCCGCAAACGCCGCGCCAGCTTTATTGGCATGCGTTCGCGCCGCTAGCCGCGGCCTGTAGAACCGAAGCCGCCCGCACCGCGCGCGGTGTCGGGTAGCGTATCAACAACTTCCCATTCGCCTTGCGTCACAGGCGCAATGACCATCTGCGCGATGCGTTCGCCGCGTGTGATCGTGAACGGCTCCTGGCCGAGATTGATTAGAATCACTTTCACCTCGCCCCGGTAGTCGGCGTCGATCGTGCCTGGCGTGTTGAGGCAAGTGACGCCGTGTTTGAGGGCAAGGCCGGAGCGGGGGCGTATCTGTGCTTCGTACCCAGCAGGCAGTGCAATAGTGAGACCCGTCGGCGCTAACACACGCGCGCCGGGTGCAATGATCAGCGGCGCATCTTCAGCAACAGCCGCGCGCAGATCCATACCAGCCGACAACGCCGTTTCGTACGCCGGTAATTGCAAGCCTTCAAAGTGCGGAAGCGGCGCGACCTGGATCGTGACTTTGCTCATGGCTTTGCAATGCTGCGATTCTGCGGCCGCGACAAATCCAGCGCGAACCAGCCCGTGTCCACCAAGCGGAAACGTCTCAAACCAATCGAAAGGACGCAAAGCTAGCGCCTCTTCAACGCCACACAGTTCCATTGGGTCATCTAATCGCTCCGCACCGAGAACCACGCGTCAGTTCTTGCGTTGCCAACGTGGGGGTAACCGAGGAGCTGAAAATGAATATGCGAATATTGGGTTTAGGCGCCGTGATGTCGTTGAGCGTGCTTGCTCTCTCCGCATGCGGCAACACCGTTGAACAACGCGCGGCATCTGGCGCGCTGATTGGCGCAGGCGCGGGCGCAGTCGTGTCCGGAGACGTGGGTGGCGCCGTCGTTGGCGGCGTGGCCGGCGCTGTTGTTGGCGCGGCAACTGCCGATGAACGCCGCTGTGTTCGCCGCGACCGTGACGGCGATTGCACTGAATGGGACGATTGAGCTCGAATGCAGTGAGCCTCGTGCGCTCTAACAGACGCGCGAGGCTCGCAGCTGCTTAGCGGCGCTTGCGCATCGCGGCCGCGGCGAGATCGCGGCGGGCTTCGTCCTCGTAACGCTTTTGCTCGGAGGCTTCGGCAGCAGCACGGCGGCGCTTTGCTTCTTGCGCAACTTCACGAGCTTGGCGCTCACGCTCTACCTTCGCATCGCGCATTCTCTTTTCGCGCTCGGCTTTGATCGCTGCTTCGGCAGCGATCTTGCGCTCAAGCTTTTCCAGCTCGACGCGTTCGCGGCGATTCTTCTCGGCCTCTACGCGCTTGGCTTCTTTTTCTTCGGCCGCTTTCACGCGCGCCGCAGCTTCCTCGGGATCGACCTGCGCCGGCGCTGCCTTGTTCTTAAATTTCTCAAGCATCGCCTTCTTGGCGGCATCGGCGGTTTCGCGACGGTCGTTGTGGTTCTGAAAGCTCATGCAGTCGGGCTCCTGGGCGCACAAAACAACGTTCGGCGTCGGAATCGAAGAGGTGGAGATGTGAGCGCTCTACATAGCGTCTCGGGCTATACGCTCAACCCCCAACCTTCGATTGCGTCCTTCTGAGGCGCCTGAGCGTCAGCTGAGATAGAACATCCCGCCGAAGAGGCGGCGCGTTGGGGCATAGACCGCTGTTGCAAAAGCGATAATTGCCGCGCGCGCCAGCCTGCTACTTTTTGCGAGCCGGTTTGTCAGCCAATGCCTGGGCGATCTCGTTCGCGAGTTTCCGCGCCACGGCTTCCTTGGCCATGCGGGGCCAGGTTTCGGTCTTTTCCTTGCTGATCAGGATCACGGTGTTGTCCGCACCGCCCATCACGTCGCCGGAGACGTCATTGGCGACGATCCAGTCGCAGCCCTTCTTGGCGATCTTGGCGCGTGCGTGCTCTTCGACATGATCCGTCTCGGCCGCAAAGCCGACGACCAGCTTCGGCCGCTTCTTGCCGGCCTTTGAGAGCGTGGCGAGGATGTCCGGGTTCTCCTGCAAAGCGATGGCGGGAACGCCGGTAGCGTCCTTTTTGATTTTGGTTTGGGCTTCTTGGGTTGGGCGCCAGTCGGCGACGGCGGCGACCATCACGGCCACATCCAACGGCAATGCCGCTTCGCTGGCTTCAAGCATTTCGCGCGCACTTTCGACGTTCACACGCGTGACGCCTGCGGGCGCGGCTAGGTTTGTTGGGCCGGAGACCAGTGTAACGTCGGCGCCAAGCTCGGCGAGCGCAGCAGCGATGGCGTAGCCTTGCTTGCCGCTTGAACGATTGGAGAGGAAGCGCACGGGATCGATGGCCTCGATCGTCGGGCCAGCAGTGACCAGCGCGCGTTTGCCCTTCAGCGGGCCATCGGTCAGCAGGGCGAGGGCCGCGTCACGAATTTCTTCCGGCTCGGCCATGCGGCCCAGGCCGCTTTCGCCGCGCTCGGCCATTTCGCCCGCATTAGGCCCAACGAAGCGAACGCCGTCAGCCTGAAGCGTTGCAAAGTTCCGGCGTGTCGCAGCGTTGGTCCACATGCGCGGGTTCATGGCAGGCGCCATAAGCACCGGCTTGTCGGTCGCGAGCAGGATCGCAGAGGCAAGATCGTTGGCCAGGCCATGCGCGGCTTTGGCCATGAAATCGGCGGTGGCGGGCGCGACGATGATCAGGTCGCACTCCCGCGCCAATCGGATGTGACCGACGTCGAATTCCTGCGCTTGATCGAACAGATCCGTGAACACGCGCTCGCCGACCAGCGCGCCGGCAGCCAATGGCGTCACGAAACGTTGTGCGGCTTCCGTCATCACGACGCGCACCGATATGTCGCGCTCTTTGAGGCGGCGGATGAGTTCGAGGCTCTTATAGGCGGCGATGCCACCGCCGATGATCAGCAGAATGCGCTTGCTCATGGCGTCGCCTCCGCCGGATCTTGGATTTCCGGCTGTGCGAGATCGGCGCCAACGTCGACCCGCTCTAGCGGTTCCGTATCAGGCTGAACGCTGGTTTCAATCGCGGCTGTGGGCTGCGGCTGACGCGGGATGCTCTCCTCCTTCGGACCGAAGACCGTAACGATCAGCGCGCCGCCAATGAGGCCGATCCAGAAGACCGGCATCTGATACCATTTACGCTCTTCGCGCGGCGCCTCGATCGCGACCTTGCGCGCGGCAGCCTCGAATGACAGGAGGGCTTGCGGCAGGTGACGGATCGCTTGGAAGCCAAGCGCGACTTCGTCGATGCCGCGTTTGGCGACGGCTTCGGCGCCGAGTTCGCGCTGTATCCAGCGTTCCACGATTGGACGCGAGGCGGCCCACATGTCGTGTTGCGGATCGAGGCTGCGCGCGACACCCTCGACCTGCACCATCGTCTTTTGCAGCAACACCAGTTCCGGCCGTAGATGCATGCCAAACAGGTGGGTGACATCGAAGAGCTGGAGAAGGAGGCGGCTCATTGAAATGCCGTCAGCGGATTTGCCGAAGATCGGCTCGCCGATCGCGCGCAACGCCTGGGCAAATTCCTCGACCGTGAATTTTTCCGGCACGTAGCCAGCTTCGTGGTGGACCTCGGCGACGCGGCGATAGTCGCGGCGATGGAAGCCGTAGAGAATTTCGGCGAGATAGCGGCGTTCTTTGTGGCCGATGCGACCCATGATGCCGAAGTCGACGATCCAGAGTTTGCCGTCCTTGCCGTACATGAGGTTTCCCTCGTGCATGTCGGCGTGGAAGAAGCCGTAATCGAGCGCGGCCGCGAGGAAGCCGCGCGTCACAGCAATCGCGAGTTCGCTGCGATTGGCGCCGGCTTTGTCGAGCGCTTTGCTGTCAGTCAGTGGAACGCCGTCAATCCAGTCGAGCGTCATCACGCGTTTGGCTGAGCGCGACCAGTCGATTTGCGGCACCGTTAGGTAGCCGTCCTTCTCCGCCACTTCGCGGAACTCAGCGGCGGCGCCAGCTTCAAGCCGAAGATCGAGTTCGCGTTCCATCGCCGACGCGACGGTGTCGATAAACTGGACCGGTTCGAGTCGACGCGAACGCTTGGAAAAGAGTTCGATACATTGCGCCAAAAAGCGCAGAGCACCCATTTCCCGTGCGAGCTTCTTTTCGATGCGCGGGCGCAGAATTTTGATCGCGACGACGCCGTGACGTTCGACGATGGCTTGGTGGACCTGCGCAATCGATGCTGCGGCCATCGCTTCGGAAATTCCAGCGAACAGACCTTCTGTGCCGCCAAGCTCTTTGTTGATCGTGTCGAGTGCTTCGGTGCGCGAGAAGGGCGGCAAGCGATCCTTGAGGCGGCCAAGCTCTTGCGCGGTTTGCACGCCGATCATGTCGGGGCGGGTCGCGAGAAATTGGCCAACTTTCACGTAAGCCGGGCCAAGCCGCTCAAGCGCTTTTGCGAGACGTTCGCCGACGGTCTTGCCGCGGCGGCGCTTGGCGAAGATCGAGAGTGCAGTGTGCGCAGCCTGAAGCGGCGTCGAATAGTTATCGTAATACTCAGCCGGCAGCAGCACGTCGTAGCGAACGAGCGTCAACGCAACGCGCAGTAGCCGCCGGATATGGCCGACGACGCCGGTGAACACGCCGACCAGGATTAGGAGTGCTAGAAGAAAGACGAGCGCAGTCCAGCCGCCAACGCCGATCCCAACGGCGCTGAGGCCGATGAGCAAGCCAAGCAGAAATGCTAGGATTAGCGATAACCAGAACACTAAATCGACCAACCCCAATGAAGCGCGCAAACGCCGCCGGCCATGTTGCGATAGGCCGCGCGGGCGAAACCCGCCTCACGGATCATATTGAGAAAAGCTTCCTGATCCGGAAACCGGCGGATGGATTCCACGAGATATCGGTAAGAATCGGCATCATTTGCGAGCAGTTTCCCCAGCGCCGGGATCGCGTTAAAGGAGTAGAAATCATAAACCGGCTCAAGCCCGCCAATTGCGAGGCGCGAGAACTCCAAACAGAAGAACCGCCCGCCGGGCTTCAGAACCCGTTTGGCTTCGCGCAAGACGGCTGGAACGTCGGTGCAATTGCGGATGCCGAAGCTGATAATATAGGCGTCGGCGACATGGTCATCGACCGGTAAATTTTCGGCGTCGCCCTCGTGCCACTGGAGGCCGTCTTCGCCGCGCGAGCGGCCGGCTTCGAGCATCTCTGTGTTGATGTCGATGACATGGATTTCCGGCGGCTCAAGTCCGCGGCGCTGCGCTGCGCCATCGCCGAGCTTTTTGAGGCGGCGCGAGATGTCGCCAGTGCCGCCGGCGACATCGAGAATGAGTTCGCCCGGTTGTGGGTTGAGCTTCGCCGCCGCCGCGTCTTTCCAGAGCCGGTGCATGCCGCCCGACATCGCGTCGTTCATCAGGTCGTATTTGCTGGCGACCGAACTGAACACCGCCCGCACCCGGTTGGCCTTTTCGGCCTTCGGCACTTCCTGGAACCCGAAGGAGGCTGTCTCGTCGCTCATGGGCCGGACCATAGCGGTGGGGCCGGGGCGGGGCTATATCGGCTGACAATGCTTTCGCTTTTGTTTTCCGACATTTCGCCGCATGCCTGAGCAATGAGACCCAGAGATCTCCGTGAGCACTGCTTGGCTGGCTACCATGCGCCGTTTGACCGCTTCAAACAGGTCGCGGTTTGTCCCAACGGGCCAACCTTCCTCAACAAATGTGAACGATGCGGCGCGCTGTGGCATGAGACCCTTCGAGACGCTCGTTTGCTCAGCTTCGAAGCGGCGGCACTTTTGTATCCCGACGCCAATGCCTGAGCTTCCCGAGGTGGAAACTGTGCGCCGTGGGTTGGCGCCGGCGCTGGTGGGGCGGCGGATCAAGCGCGCGCAAACGAAACGGGCCGATTTGCGGTTTCCGTTTCCGAAGCGCTTTGCGGTGCGGCTGAGCGGGCGGCGTGTCGATGCGTTGGAGCGGCGTGCGAAATATCTGCTCGCGCATCTTGATGACGGCAACGTTTGGATCACGCACCTCGGCATGACCGGACGTTGGAGTGTCATCGGCGCGAAGAAGCAGCCGGGCGATTTCTACTACGCCGAACCAACCGATCCCACGCACACGCATGTGGTGATCGAAATGGAGGATGGCGCGCGGCTGGAGTTCAACGATCCGCGCCGCTTCGGCTACATGGATCTGATCTCAGAGAGCGAGCTAGCGACACATCCCTTCTTCGAAGCGATGGGGCCAGAGCCGCTCGGCAATGAATTTCATCTGCCGTATCTAAAACGCGCGTTTGCGAACAAGAAAGCGCCTGTGAAAGCGGCTTTGCTCGATCAGCGCGTCATTGCAGGGCTCGGCAATATTTACGTCGTTGAAATACTGCACCGCTCCGGCATCGCGCCGTCGAAAGCGGCAGGCCGCATCGGCGGGCGGCGTTTGGAAAGACTCTTCCACGCGATCCGCGCGGTGCTCGAAGAGGCGATCGAAGCCGGCGGCTCAACGCTCTCCGACTACGCCGCCGTCGATGGCGCGCAAGGCGGCTTCCAGCATCGCTTTCGTGTTTATGATCGGGAAGGCGAAAAGTGCTCGACGAAGACTTGCGCCGGTACAATCAAGCGCGCCGTTCACAGCGGCCGCTCAACCTTCTGGTGCCCGAAGTGTCAGCGCTAATTCACCGATCTGATATCTGCGCTATGCTCCGAGCATGAGTCGTTTTGTGTTCGCCGCCGCTATCGTTTTCGCCGCGCCTGCGTTCGCGGAGACAACGTATTTCTCGGCAGTCGAAGATATACCGCTGCCGTCTGGATTCGCTGAGAGCCCCGGCTGGAGCATGGCGACTGAAGCGGGCGCGCTCACAGAGGCGCGCGCTGAAGGGCCGGGTGGGGTGGCGGACGCGCGGGCGTTCTATGAACGGTCGCTGCCAGTTCTTGGTTGGTCATTGTCGGTCGAAGGTGATGGAAGCCTCGCCTTTATCCGAGGCCGGGAACGTCTGATGTTCGGGTTCGCCGCGTCAAGCGCAGATCGCACGACTATTCGAGCGCGGCTGCTGGTGCGCCCTGCGTCGATGAACGCCGATTGATTTTCACGAGGCCGCGGCGCAAGCAAGCGGCATGACTTACGAAAATATTCTCGTTGAAACCGATGGCGGCGTTGGCCTCATTCGTCTCAATCGCCCTAAAGCGCTGAACGCGCTCAATGATGCGCTGATCAGCGAAGTCAGCGCGGCGCTTGATGCATTCGAAGCGGATGCCGCGATCGGTTGCATCGTGCTGACGGGCTCCGAGAAAGCCTTCGCTGCAGGCGCTGACATCAAGCAGATGTCCGAAGGCCAGTTCGCGGATTTCTACGCGCGCGATCCGTTCTCCAATCTTGAACGCGTGCCGCGCACGCGCAAGCCCTTGATCGCCGCAGTGGCGGGCTATGCGCTCGGCGGCGGTTGCGAGCTCGCGATGATGTGCGACTTCATTATCGCCGCAGACAACGCGAAATTTGGCCAGCCCGAGATCACCCTCGGCGTCATGCCCGCGTGGGGCGGGTCGCAGCGTCTGACGCGCAGCATCGGCAAGGCCAAAGCCATGGACCTTTGCCTCACCGGCCGGATGATGGACGCGGCCGAGGCCGAACGCGCGGGCCTCGTCGCCCGCATCGTGCCCGCCGATAAGCTCATGGAAGAGACGATGGCCGCGGCCAAAAAGATCGCGGGCTTCGGCGCGCTCTCCACGATCGCCAACAAGGAAGCGGTAAACGCCGCCTTCGAGACTCCCCTGAACGAGGGCCTGCGGCTCGAACGGCGGCTGTTTTACAGCCTTTTTGCCACTGAGGATCAGAAGGAGGGCATGGCCGCCTTCATTGCAAAGCGGCCCCCCGAATTTAAGAACCGCTGAGCATTTGACGACTGCTCACAGCGAGGCTATAGCCCCGCGCTTCGCGTCCGAAACTAAGATCTGGAAATACTGAAACCATGGCGAATACGAAGTCCGCAAAGAAAGCGACCCGCGTGATTGCCCGCCGTACGGCGGTCAACAAGGCGCGCCGCACCCGGATGCGTTCGTCGTGGCGTTCAGTCGAAGAAGCAATTGCTTCGGGTGATGCCGGCAAGGCCCAAGAAGCCCTCCGCGCCGCTGAATCCGCGACCATGAAGGCCGCGGGAAACGGCGTTGTTCACAAGAATCTTGCAAGCCGGAAAGTTTCTCGACTTTCCAAGCGCATCGCTACCCTTTCGGGTTCGAAGACGGCCTAATCGGCCTCCGCGACTGTATTTTTTCTGTCGCCAAACGCTCACGAATCTCCATAGTCGAGTCCGCAATAGGCTTGCGGATAAGCGGTGAGTATTTGTCCGGTTCCGGACAACTCGGCCCTTCGGCATTTCCATGAAAACATACGCAAAATCATGTGCTTAAACGCACATCATTTCGATGTGGAAAATGGCAAATTCGTAAAGAAAGTGTTGTTGACCTCGCCTGTGGAACGGCGCAAATTTCGCTGGTCAGGCGAGCACGGCTCGCCCGTTCGACAGTCCCAGTGACACCGGTGCGCAAGCATCGGGCCGAAATTCTCATTCGGCTCGAACGGGAGAGGTGTGCCCGTCTAGGGGCGGCTAAAAACAGAAACGTTCTAAGCGGGGGCTGCATGGAACAGGGCGAAGAAGCCCGCCGGGATACGGCGGGTGTCGGGGCGGCGCGTGCATTCGAGCTGGTTCAAAAGGAATTGGTCAGCGAGTACGGCGCTGATTTTTATGGGTCTTACATCAGCCCGCTCAGGCTGGTGGCGGAGTTGAATGGCGTTCTGCTCTTCCGGGCTGGGTCGCGGATCGCAAAAGAGCGGTTGAACCAACAGGTTGTGGATCGCCTCGGCGCGCGCATGCGGGCCTACGAGCCGCGCGTCCAGAAAATCCAAATTCTCCTAGAACACGAAATTCCGGCCGACGTCCGGGCGCTCGCCGATGCGCGCATCGACGAAGCGCGTCAGGTGGAAGCGGAGCCTCTGCGTCCGCTCGAGCTGACATTCGATACGTTCGCGGATGGTCCGAGCAATTTTCATGCGTACACGGTCGCGCAGATGATCGGCGCGGGCGTTGGCGTGACCTTCCCTGTGTGGCTGGTCCATTCGCCGCCCGGTTGCGGCAAGACCCACTTGCTCAACGCCGCTGCGCACGAAGCGAGAGCGCGTGGCCGCAAGGTTCTCTTCATGACGGGCCAAGAATTTCTCGAATGCTTTCAATCTGCGTTGCACAAGAAGCGCGATGCGTCGGGATTCAAGGAGATGGTCCGCGCGCCGGATCTTCTCATCATCGACGACTTCCACCGCATCTGCGGTAAGCGCGCGACGCAAGAAGAAGCATTCGACACGATTAACGAACTTACACGTCGCGGTGGTCAGATTGCGCTTGCAGCCAATCACGGTCCTGATGGATTGGAAGGCCTTGACGATGCATTGAAGGCAAAGCTCAAAGGCGCTGCTGTTAGCGAGATTGCTGAGCCTGATGCGCCGTTGCGCCGTAAGATTCTTGATGCCCGTGTTGCGCACCATGCGCGTGCGAATTTGGGTTTCAGTGTTGCATCGGAAGCGCTCGACATGATCGCTGATCGCATGCACGTTACAGGCCGTGAACTCGATGGCACGGTCTGCCAACTTCTCATCGAATGGAAGATCTCGGGAGGTATGACTGTGACGCTAGAAGCTGCCGCGAACGCTCTGCAAAGCAAACTGGCTGAAGGTGCGGAGCGCCGTATCACCGTGCAGTTGGTGCAGAAAGTAGTCGCGCGCCATTACAATATGAGCGTGCAGCAGCTGCTGGAGCGCACCCGCCGTCACTCGATCGCGCGTCCGCGTCAGGTGGCGATGTACCTCGCTTGCAAGATGACGCACGCCTCGCTGCCAGATATCGGCCAGCGCTTCGGGGGCTTCGACCACACCACCATTATGTACGCGCGCGATCGTATCGGTGCGCTCTCGGAAACCGATCCGAACCTCAAGGCGGAACTTGAGGGCATCGCGCGCGCCGTCCGCCGCGAGCCCTAATCCTGGGTGCCGCCTAGCTGTGCACCCCTAAGTCTTGCAATTGGGGCTTGGGGTTCGCGTGGCTTCTGCTAATTTCGCACCCCCTGCGGTAGCCGACTCAGGCTGCGCAGGGGGTGTTTTTATGTGCCCCGGCGAGAGCAGCGTGAGGGGCGAGGGGTCAATGGAATGCGGCTGACGATCGAGCGCTCGGCGCTCCTAAAGGCACTCAACCACGTGCAAAGCGTCGTCGAACGCCGCAACACGATTCCGATCCTTTCCAACGTCTTGCTGTCTGCGCAGGGCGATAGCCTGAAGCTCACGGCGACGGATCTCGACATCGAGATTTCCGAAAATGCCTCGGCCGAAGTCGAACGCGGCGGCCAGACCACGGCCCCGGCGAACTACCTCTACGACTTCGTGCGGAAGCTCCCCGACGGCTCGGCCGTGAAGCTAGAAGTGAACGGCGACGATCCCCGTCTCTTCATTCAGGCTGGAAAGTCACGCCTACATCTGCCGGTTTTGCCGGCCGGCGATTTCCCGTCGATGCCGTCCGATGGCTTCGAGACCAGGTTCGAAATCGAGCCGACCGAACTTGGCCGTCTCATCGACAAGACCCGTTTTGCGATCTCCACTGAAGAGACCCGCTATTATCTGAACGGCATCTACTTTCACACGATCGACGCTGATGGCCTGAAGCTTCGCGCCGTCGCGACGGACGGACACCGTCTGGCGCTCGCCGATTACGCTGCGCCGAAGGGCTCGCAAGGCATGCCGGGCGTCATCGTGCCGCGGAAGACGATCAATGAGCTGAAGCGTCTGCTCGATGATGCGTCAGACATGGTCGAGATCGCCGTGTCGCCGCAAAAGATTCGCTTCGCTCTCGGCGACGCGGTGCTGACCTCCAAGCTTATCGACGGCTCGTTCCCGGAGTACGCACGCGTCATTCCGAAGAACAATGCGAAGCGGCTGAAAATTCCGAACAAGGCGTTCGCGGAAGCGGTCGATCGCGTCGCCACGGTTTCGGCAGAGCGTTCGCGTTCGGTGCGTCTGGCGCTCGACAAAGACAAAATCACGCTGACCGTCAACAACCCCGATGCCGGCGTCGCCACCGAAGACCTCGTTGCTGAATACGGTGATGACGCGCTCGAAATTGGCTTCAACGCCAAGTATCTGCTTGATGTCGCGCAACAGATCGAAGGCGAAAGCGCCGTGTTCGAGTTGGCGGATTCCGGTTCGCCGACGCTCGTGCGTGATGAAGCCGACGACGCAGCACTTTATGTGCTGATGCCGCTCCGGGTGTAATGCACTCGCTTCACGTCTCGCGGCTCACGCTCACGGACTTTCGCAATCACGCCGCGCTCGATCTTGAGCTCGACGCCAGGCCTGTATGTTTGTTCGGGCCAAACGGCGCGGGCAAAACCAATATTCTCGAAGCATTGACGATGCTCGCGCCAGGCCGTGGCCTGCGCAGCGCCTCGCTGACCGACGTTGCGCGCGCAGACGAGAGCGACCAATTCCGTGCGCAGCCGTGGGCGGTGTCAGCGCGCGTCCTCAACGACGACGACGAGACCGTGATCGGCGCAGGCGCTGAGCGCACGCCCGAAGGCGGCGTCAAGCGCGTCACCCGCCGTGATGGTCAGCCCGCAACCGCGTCCGATCTTGCCGAAGCCGCGCGGATGACATGGCTCACACCGGCGATGGATCGGCTTTGGTCGGGGGCTGCAGGTGATCGCCGCCGCTTCTTCGATCGGCTGACGCTGGCCCGCGCCGCCCAGCACGGCGCCGCGGCTGCGGCTTATGAGCGTGCGATGCGCGAACGCCAACGTCTGCTCACCGATCGCGTGTTCGATGAGGCCTGGCTGGGCGGTTTGGAGCGCGAGATGTCCGCGCACGGCGCGGCAATCGCCGCGGCGCGCGTCGAAACTCTGCATCGTCTCCAAGAAGCGATCGATACGCGGCCTGATGGCGCTTTTCCGAAGGCGGCCCTGGCACTCGAAGGCTTGCTCGAAGCGAGGTTCGAGAACGGCTCGAAAAGTGCGGATGTCGAAGAAGACTTCGCCGAATTGCTCCGCGACGTGCGTGGGCGCGACGCTGGCGCTGGCCGTGCGCTCGATGGTCCCCATCGCAGTGACTTGAAGGCGCGTCATGCCGCCAAGAACATGGACGCCGATCAGTGCTCGACGGGCGAACAGAAGGCGCTGCTCGTCGGCCTGACGCTGGCCCAGGCGCGTGCGCTCGCGGGCGATCCGGGGGCAGGGCCTTCGCTCATCTTGATCGATGAAGCCGCCGCCCATCTGGATTCAGTGCGCCGCGCCGCCTTGTTTGATGAGTTGCTCGCCAATGAGGGCCAGGCATGGCTCACCGGCACGGATCAGAATTTGTTCGATGCCTTCGGCGGTCGCGCGCAAATGTTTGAAGTCCGCGACGGCCACGTGCAGCGCGCTTAGGCGGCGGCCTTTAGCTCCTCACGCAGCTCTGCCGGCACAACGAACGTGAACGTCGAGCCCCTGCCAGGTGTGCTCTTCACAGTCACGTCGCCGCCCATCAGTCTTGCGAAGCGTTGCGTGATGGTGAGGCCGAGGCCGGTGCCGCCGAAGCGGCGCGTCACCGTGGCGTCGGCCTGCGAGAACGCTTGGAAGAGACGGGCGACTTGTTCCGATGTCATGCCGACGCCATTGTCTACGATATCGAAGATCAGCCAGTCGCGCCCGCTATGTGACTTGCGCCGTGCATAAAGCACGACCTCGCCATCGGGACTGAATTTCACGGCGTTGGAGACAAGGTTTAGCAAGCATTGCTTGATCTTGAACGCATCGCTCACGCCGCCGCCGAGATCGCGCGGCACCACCGCGCGCAGCTTCACACCGCTGCTTCGCGCAGCCGGCATCAGCGTGCCGAGCACGTCGCGGACTGTATCTAGCGCAGTGAACTCGATGCTTTCGAGCTCGACGCGCCCCGCATCGATTTTTGAAAGATCGAGAATGCCGGTGATGATGCCGAGCAAGTGATTGGCCGCCGCAACGATGCGTTGCGCGTCCTCGGCCGTTTGCGGATTTTCGCTGACGACGTCCTCTTGGATGATCTCGCCATAGCCGATGATGGCGTTGAGCGGTGTCCGCAGTTCATGGCTCATGTTTGCGAGAAACTGCGTTTTTGCTTCGCTCGCAGCTTCGGCTTTGGCGGTAAGTGCAGATTGTTCGCGGGCGAGCGCTTCGAGTTCGGCAGTGCGCGCCGCAACAGTGTCGCGCAGGCGGATATTCTCGAGGCGTTGGCGATCTGAGAGGTACATATCGGCGAGAGCCGCGCCGAGCGCAGCAATCAGCACGATGAGCGCGGCAAAGCCGACGACAACGCCGAGCATGGATGGCGAGAGCCCAGAAGGCGCCTCGGCCACGCCCATCGGCGTGAGCGTCAGCGCGCCCATCGCGGTGAAGTGAAGCGAGCAGATCGCCAAGAGCAGAATACCGCCAGCGATCAGTGCGCGGTAACGGCTGGCGATCAAGAAGAACGAAGCGATCGCAAGCGAGCCCAAGACCATCGCCAGGAAGACCGATGCGCCGACGAGTTCGCCGTTCCACTGCCGTAGCGCCGCCGCAAGCAGGCCAAGCATGCCGACATAGTGCATGGCGATGATGCCGCCGCCGGAGATAACGCCAGCGAAAATCTTGACGCGCAGGCCGGCCGCGCGGTGGGCGAGCCAGAGCGCAGCGGTCTGTGCGGCGAGCGAAATTCCAAGCGAGCCGAAAAGCGGCAAGAGCGAGAAGCCGAGCGGTATGCCGACGTCATAGGCCGTCATGGCCACGAAGTGTGTCGCCCAAACGCCAAGGCCTGCCGTGAGGCCGGCCGCAACCGACCAGAGCTTGCCAATAGTCTCGCTGCGCGCCTGGGCGCGTTCCAGCATCAAGAAAGCGCAAACACTTGTGACGGCGCAGATCAGAGCGGCCATCATCAAAAGCCAGAGATTGTGCTCCTGAGTGATGCAAGAAATGACGCGCAGCATGGCGGTGAGAAAACCCGTCGCGCGTGGTGCGCGTTGGGAGGTTAGGGCATGCGCCGTACTAAAAACCACTTAACCGAACGAGCTTTGCGGCGCCGCTACGGAAGTTCAAATATCAGGTTTAGGAGCTGCTGGGTCGTGACAAGCGCTCCGAAATTTGGTGCTGTGAAAGTCAGGTTAAGAGGCGTGTCATGGCCATTTCCGATTACGTTCCGAAGCGCAACGAGGACTACGTCTTCGATTACGATCCGAACGAGGATGCGTGGAGCACCAATCTCGCTACGCTCGACATCAGTCGCGCTGAGCGCTTCCGCGACAACAATTTTTGGCCGTTCTTCGAGCGGCTGCGGAAAGAAGATCCGGTCCACTACTGCCCGGACAGTCTGAACGGGCCATACTGGTCCGTCACGAAGTACAATGACATCATGGCGGTGGACACCAACCACCAGCAATTTTCGTCAGAGCCGTCGATCGTACTGTTCGATCCGGAAGAAGACTTTCCGCTGCCGATGTTCATCGCGATGGACCCGCCTAAGCACGATGTGCAGCGTAAGACGGTCTCGCCGATCGTCGCGCCAAACCATCTCGCCAATCTTGAGCCGATTATTCGCGAGCGCGCGGGGAAGCTCTTGGATGACGTGCCGCGCGGCGAGGTGTTCAACTGGGTCGATAAGATTTCGATCGAGCTGACAACGCAAATGCTGGCGACGCTGTTCGACTTCCCTTGGGAAGATCGCCGCAAGCTGACGCGTTGGTCCGACGTTGCAACCGCCGCGCCGGGTTCAGGCATCGTCGAGAGCGACGAGCAGCGCCGCATGGAGCTGATGGAGTGCCTTCAGTATTTTAACGGTCTTTGGGAGGAGCGCGCTGCGGCCCCGCCGCGCGCCGACCTAATCTCGATGCTCGCCCATGGCGCCAGCACCAAGGACATGCCGCGCCAGGAGTTTCTCGGTAATCTCGTGCTCCTGATCGTCGGCGGCAACGACACCACGCGCAATTCGATCACCGGCAGCGTCTATGCGCTGAATAAATTTCCGGAGCAGTACGCGAAACTGAAAGCCAATCCGGCGCTCATTCCGAATTTGGTGTCAGAGACCATCCGTTGGCAAACGCCGCTCGCTTTCATGCGGCGCACCGCGCTCGAAGATGTTGAACTCGGCGGCAAGCTGATCAAAAAGCACGATAAGGTCGTGATGTGGTACGTGTCGGGCAATCGCGACGAAGACGTGATCCCAAACGCAGACGCGTTTGATATTGAGCGCGAGAATGTCCGCCGGCACCTCTCGTTCGGCTTCGGCATTCACCGTTGCGTCGGCAACCGTCTTGGCGAAATGCAGCTGCGCATCGTCTGGGAAGAGATCCTGAAGCGCTTTGACCACATCGAAGTGATGGGGGAACCCAAGCGCGTCTATTCCTCTTTCGTGAAGGGCTACGAGAGCCTGCCAGTCCGGATTCCCGCCTGATTAGCCGCAAAGGCTGGCGCTGATGCAACGCTTCGCGAAGTGCTGCGCGTTAACCTGGAACATGACCCCCTAGACGGCGTTGGGCGGACGCATGATCAGCATGTTCGCCTCCTCATTTTGACCGGCCGCGTTGACGGCGCGCTCACGGCGGCTTCTCGGTCGCGCATGAAGCGCTCGAAGAGGGCTGCTCCGACCAATCTTGAAGGCGTCTTGGATGAGATCGCCGAAAAGTGCGCCCACGACGAGACGCCGGAGAAGCTAACGCTTGGTGAGATATTGGACTCGGTCGGGCGCCGCTCCTATGGGCCGCTTCTGCTTGTCATTGGCCTCTTCGCAATTTCGCCAGCGACAATGGTGCCCGGCATGACCTGGTTCGCGGCCGTGCTCACCCTCATCGTGGCCGGCCAAATGGCGCTCGGGCGGCCAAGCATCTGGCTACCCAAAAAGGCGCTCGGCGCCGAACTCCCGCGCGCTGCAGTGGCGTCTGGGATCGAAAAGAGCCGCGGCGTGGCGAAAACCATCGACAAGCTTCTGAGGCCGCGCCTGACCTTCCTGTCCAGACCGCCATTCGTGAACTTGGTCGCCGTGATGTGCATTCTCGCGGCGCTCATCACGTTCCCGCTCGGCCTCATCCCGTTCGCGCCGTTCGTACCAGGCATGGCGGTCGTATTTTTCGGCCTCGGAATGGTCGCCCGCGACGGCCTCTGGCTCGCGCTCGGCAGCGCCGCCATGGCCGGGGCATTTTGGCTCGTCAAACCGCTGATTTTCTAATCGTTTTCAGTGCTGTTTTTTCCGCTCTATGCGGCATCAAAATCGCGACTCTTCGCGTGTTAATCCCTATATTTGGAGGGCAATTTTCAGCTCGATTCGAGACACATGACAGCCCCGCAAACCGTACCCGTGAGCCCCCCCGACTACGGGGCCGATTCCATCAAAGTTCTCAAAGGCTTAGATGCGGTAAGAAAACGTCCTGGGATGTACATTGGCGACACGGACGACGGGTCTGGGTTGCATCACATGGTCTATGAGGTGGTGGACAACGCCATTGATGAGGCTTTGGCGGGGCATGCGACGCGGGTTGAGGTGATTTTGCACCCCGATGGCAGCGCGGAAGTCACGGATAACGGGCGCGGCATTCCGACGGACATCCACACCGAAGAGGGCATCTCCGCGGCTGAGGTCATCATGACCCAGCTCCACGCCGGCGGTAAGTTCGACCAGAATTCCTACAAAGTCTCTGGCGGCCTCCACGGCGTCGGCGTCAGCGTTGTGAACGCGCTCAGCGAGTGGCTCGATCTGCGCATCTGGCGCGACGGCAAAGAACACTACATGCGCTTTGCGCATGGTGACGCGACTGCGCCGCTGAAAATCACGGGCGATGCGCCGCTGGACGAAGGCAAGATCAAAAACGGCACCGCCGTACGCTTCCTCGCGTCCACCAAGACCTTCACCATGGTCGAGTACGACCGCAAAACCATCGAGCATCGCCTGCGCGAGTTGGCGTTCCTCAATTCCGGCGTGCGCATCATCTTCAAGGATCTGCGCGGCCCTGAGCCGTTCGAGGAAACGCTCTACTACGAAGGCGGCGTCAAAGCTTATGTCAGCCACCTCGATCGCTCGCGCTCAGCCGTGATCCCGGAAGCCATCTACGTCATTGGCGAGCGCGACGGCATGACCGTCGAAGCCTCGATGCAATGGAACGACGGCTACCACGAGAACACGCTCTGCTTCACCAACAACATCCCGCAAAAGGATGGCGGCACCCACTTGGCCGGCTTCCGCGGCGCGCTCACGCGCGTGGTGAACAATTACATGCAAAGCTCCGGCATTGCCAAAAAAGAGAAGGTCGAAATCACCGGCGATGACGCGCGCGAGGGGCTCACCTGCGTGCTCAGCGTAAAAGTGCCCGATCCGAAATTCTCGTCGCAAACCAAGGAAAAGCTGGTTTCTTCGGAAGTCCGGCCTGTCGTCGAAAACCTCGTCGCCGAGACATTGACGCGATGGTTCGAAGAAAATCCGAGCGCCGCCAAAATCGTAATGGCGAAAATCGTGCAAGCCGCAGCCGCGCGTGAAGCGGCGCGCAAAGCCCGCGAAATGCGCCGTAAATCGACGCTCGATATTTCCTCGCTCCCCGGCAAGCTTGCCGACTGCCAGGAGAAAGATCCGGCCAAATCTGAACTCTTCATCGTCGAGGGTGACTCGGCAGGTGGCTCAGCGAAGCAAGGCCGCTCGCGCGAAACCCAAGCTGTGCTGCCGCTGCGCGGCAAGATCCTCAACGTCGAGCGCGCGCGCTTCGATAAGATGCTGTCGAGCGAGCAAGTCGGCACATTGATCACAGCGCTCGGCGCCGGCATCGGCCGCGGCGAGGGCGACATCGATCTTGCCAAGCTCCGCTATCACAAGATCATCATCATGACCGACGCCGACGTTGACGGCGCCCACATCCGCACGCTGCTGCTGACGTTCTTCTATCGGCAAATGCCGGAGATCATCGACGGCGGTTATCTCTACATCGCGCAGCCGCCGCTCTACAAAGCCACCAAAGGCAAGAGCGGCCGCTATCTGAAAGATCAAACCGAGTTCGAGAACTTCCTGATCGAGGAAGGCACGTCCGGCGCGGTGTTAGAGGCCGGCGGCGCGCAATATGCGGGCGATGATCTAAAGCGCCTGGCGCGCGAAGCCATGGCGGCCGAAACGTTGATCAAGCGCCTGCACGCGCGCGTGCCCGATAGCGTGCTCGAACAAGCGACGATCGCCGGCGCGTTCGCGCAGGGCGCGACCGATAAGGAAGCGCAAGAAGCGGCCACGCGCCTCAACGATATCGCCGAAGAAGGCGAAGCCAATTGGACTGGGCGCTTCGACCCCGATGGCGCGCTCGTGTTTGAACGCACCGTGCGCGGCGTCGCCGAGCGCGCGACGTTCGACAAACTCTTCTTGAGCTCAGCCGATGCGCGCCGCCTCGCCGATCGCGCCGCGGCCTTGCGCGAAACCTATGCGGTGCACGGCCAGCTGAAGCGCGGGCCAGACATCACCGAAGTCCGCGGCCCGCTCTCGATGCTGCATGCCATCCAAGCGGCAGGGCAGAAGGGCGTCACCCTGCAACGCTACAAGGGCCTCGGCGAAATGAACGCCGAGCAGCTTTGGGAAACCACTTTGGATGCGGACGTGCGCACGCTGCTGCAAGTGCGCGTGAACCACGCCGACGATGCGGACGAGATGTTCTCAAAGCTAATGGGCGATGTGGTCGAACCGCGGCGCGCGTTTATCGAAGAATTTGCGCTGGAAGCGGATGTGGACGCGTGACTTCTTAGGGGGGGCAAATGCCGATTCCACAGCAAGCGCTCGATCTGATCGAGCGCTTTCGTGAACACGAGGAGTCTTATTCCAGCGCTGGATATAACGAAGCGCAGACGCGCCAGGAGTTTATTGACCCCTTGTTCGAGTTACTCGGCTGGGACATGGGCAACTCACAAGGGTTCGCGGAGGCCTATAAGGAGGTGGTGCATGAGGACGCCATCAAAATTGGCGGCGTCCACAAGGCTCCAGATTATAGCTTTCGAGTTGGCGGCGTCCGAAAGTTCTTTCTTGAGGCAAAAAAGCCAGCGGTTCCTATCAAGAGCGACGCGCAAGCGGCATTCCAATTGCGCCGCTACGGGTGGTCCGCAAAACTAGGGCTGTCGATACTCACCAATTTTCGTGAAATCGCGGTGTACGACTGTCGCATAAGACCGCAGCAGGCCGACAAGGCGTCAGTGGCCCGGCTAAAGATTATTGGGCTAGATGAGCTTCCTGCCCGCTGGGACGAACTTGCAGGGATTTTTTCTAAGCAGGCTATCTACAAAGGTTCGTTCGACGCGTTCGACACCGATAAGGCGGGAAAGAAGCGAGGCACAAGCGAAGTTGATGCTTCATTCCTCAAAGAGATCGAGAAATGGCGTGACGATCTCGCTCGGAATCTCGCGCTTCGCAACGTTGCGCTTGAAGCTCACGACCTGAACTACGCGGTTCAGGTGATAATTGACAGGATCGTCTTTCTTCGCATTTGTGAAGATCGAGGGATCGAGCGATATGGTCGACTGAAAACAGCGGCTTCAAGCAAGAATGTTTATTCGAACTTGCTGGAGATATTTCGTGAGGCGGATGATCGCTACAACTCGGGCCTATTTCACTTCAAGATCGAGAAAGGGGTCGCGGAGACCGTAGATACGTTGACGCCGACGCTTCGGGTCGATGACAAAGTGCTAAAACGCATAATTGGAAATCTCTACTATCCCGATTGCCCTTTTGAATTTTCGATGGTGCCAAGCGCCATCCTCGGACAGGTGTATGAGCAGTTCCTCGGACGTGTGATCCACGTTTCTAAGAAACGTCGTGTAACCGTTGAAGAGAAGCCCGAAGTCAAGAAAGCAGGCGGTGTTTATTATACACCCAGCTACATCGTGGACTACATCGTAGATCACACGTTGGGGGAATTGGTGCGGGATAAGAATCCCGCTGAAGTCTCGAAATTGCGTGTGCTTGATCCGGCCTGCGGCTCGGGCTCGTTCCTGTTAGGCGCGTACCAATTCCTTCTTGATTGGCACCTGAAGTGGTACGTCGAGCACGAGCCGAGTAAGCGCAAGAAGGTTCTTTACAAGTCGACAGCCGGTGCTTGGAAGCTGACGATCGACGAACGCAAGAGGATACTAAAAGCTAATGTTTTTGGCGTCGATATCGATAGGCAGGCTGTTGAAGTCACAAAGCTATCTCTCCTTCTCAAGGTTCTAGAGGATGAAACGGGAGATGCTCTTCGGAGGCAGTACGAACTCTTCCGCGAGCGTGCGCTTCCGGATCTGGGAGCCAATATACAGTGCGGCAATTCCCTGATTGGTACAGAGTTCCTCTCGAAAGCTGGCGCAGGTCTGACGGATGAGCAGCTTTGGGAAGTCAACGTTTTCGATTGGAAGAATCGATTCCCCAAGATTTTCAAAGACGGCGGTTTCTCAGCAATCGTAGGAAATCCACCCTACGTGAATGCGTGGACTCTATTCGAGTCTAAGCCCTATCTCCGAGACTACATCAACGAATCCAAGATTTTCCAATCGGCGGACCGCCACTGGGATCTGTACATTCTCTTCATCGAAAAGGCGCTTCAGCTCTGCCGGCGTGGCGGTCTAGTTGGAATGATCATTCCATACTCGTACGCGATACAAAAATACGCGATGAAGTCGCGACAGCACGTCCTCACGAAGACTGAAGTTCGACGGGTGGCAGACCTGCGCATGATCAAGGTGTTCGAGGGGGTGCCGGTGATTACGATGGTGCCAATCCTGCAAAAGCGAAAGCCGCCGAAAGAACACTCTATTCTTATTGATGGACCGTCGAGCACCGCAACGAAGCGACATCCGGGCGTGTTTCGGCTCAAGCACTCTGTTGCTCAAGCGCGTTTGCACAAGCTTCCAGAGAGCATGATGCGCATCGATTTTACTGAAGAGATTTCTCGTCTCGTGCTGAAAGTTGAAGAAGCGAGCATCAGGCTTGGTGATCTGACGCATGTGAACTACGGCGCTCAGATGTCGAGCAAGGATAAAGGAGCCTTTGGGAAGGAACACGTCCTCCGAGACGCAAAAACGACGCAGACGTGTGTCAAGACGATTGGTGGCCGGGATCTATATCGTTACAGCGCGATGTGGAGCGGAAAGTATGTTGAATGGGCGCTCGCCCCTCAAATGTATGGTTCGCGTGACAAGTGGTTCTTCGAGAGCCCGAAGCTTATGATACGCGACATCACGGGCACTCATCGCATTGAGGCCGCTCTGGATCGGACAAAGCTATACTGCGACCACACCATTCTCTGCGCCTTGCGTTTGATTGACGTCCCCGCGAACAAAGCCAGTGCGGCTGCGGACGTTCAGCTATCGGGGCGATACTCCCTTGAGTTCTTACAAGCCGCCGTCGCTAGTAAGGTTGTCTCGGCATATTACTATTGGGTCCTTACGGGCGAAGGGGTTCGAACGGGCGGCGGTTTCCATACATATCCGTCAACTATTCGTGCGCTCCGAGTGCCTTCAACAGCAGTGTTGGATCAACCTAACAATCGAGTGATTGTTCAGGAGATTGAGAAACTCGCCGAGCGCCTCGCCGAGACTGCAGCAAAACTCAAGAGCGAGTCATCACCGCATCGGATTGAGCAATTGACTCAGCGGCTCGAGGCGGACGATGCCCGAGTTGATGCGCTCTTCTTTCAGTTGTACGGGCTATCCGTGGGCGAAATAGCGCTGATTCAGAGCGCGCTAGAGACGAACAGCCAAGAAGTTGTTGCGACTGAAGGCGCTGATGAATTGGTCGAGTAACCGCACTCGGTAGCAAGCGGGGATAGATCGCGTTCAATCCGACGGACCCCCGCGCAGCCGCATACTGCGTGCATGATCGAAGAACCAAAACCCAAACGCACCATCACTAAGCGGCTGCATCATAGCGAAGAGCTCTGGCTGCAGGCGCGGCGGGATTATTTGGCGGGGTACACGGCGTCGGCGGTTTCGGCGCGGTACGGCATGAGTGTCGATGCGATCCGCAAGCGGTCGTCGCTGCAGGGGTGGTGCAAGGCGCATCATCTTTTGACGCAAGAGATTCCGCCGCCTTTGCATCCGTTTCCGAACGAAGCCGAGGCGGTGAAGATCGGGTCTTCCGAGTTTGCGAGTCTGTGGGATGAGATCGCGCACGATGCGCAGCGCGCGCCGGACGCGCCGTGGGCGACGTGGCTGTTTCAAGGTGGTCGCGGCGCAGGGAAAACGCGCGCGGGCGCGGAATGGTTGGCGCAGCGGGCGGAGGCCAAGCCTGGGCTTTATGCGATGGTCGGACCGACGCAGCATGATGTGCGCGAAGTGATGGTCGATGGACCTTCGGGGCTGCGCAATCTGCCGGGGCGTGACCGGCCCAGTTACGAGCGCTCGCGGCGGCGTTTGCTGTGGCCGAATGGATCGATCGCGCACGCGTTTTCGGCGGAGGAGCCGGAGCGTTTGCGCGGGCCGCAATTCGAGGCGGCGTGGGCGGATGAGTTTTGTATTTGGCCGAGGCCGAGCGAGACGCTGGCGATTTTGCGCATGGGATTGCGCATGGGCGATGCGCCGCAATTGGTGGTGACGACGACGCCGAAGCCGATCCCGGCTTTGCGTTTGTTGCGCGCGGAAAGCTCGTGTGTGCTGACGCAAGCGGCGACGGAAGTGAACGCGGCGCATCTGGCGCCGTCGTTTCTGGATGGGCTGGCGGCTTTGTATGGCGGCACGCGCTTGGCGGAGCAGGAGCTGGAAGGGCGCATGCTCGAAGGCGATGGCGCGCTGTGGAAGCTTGCCGATCTGGAGCGGGCGCGCGGTGGTGTTGCGCCTGGCGAATTTGATCGCGTGGTTGTGGGTGTCGATCCGCCGGCGGGTACGGGCGGCGCGGCGTGCGGGATTATCGTGGCGGCGCGCGTTGGGCGTCAGGCGTTCGTGCTGGCGGATCGGAGCGCGCACGGCTTGTCGCCGCTGGGCTGGGCGACATGCGTTGCGGATGCGGCGCGTGAGTTTGGCGCGGGCGATATTATCGCGGAGGCAAACCAGGGCGGCGACATGGTGCGCGCGACCTTGGCGCAAGCGGGTGCGCCGTGTGAGGTGCGGCTGGTGCGTGCGTCACGTGGCAAGCGCGCGCGGGCCGAGCCGATCGCGGCGCTGTACGAGCAGGGGCGGGTGACGCATTGCGGTGCGCCAGGTAATTCTTTTGGGGCGCTGGAAGAGGAATTGCTGGCGCTGGGCGTGAGCGAAAGCGAAGGTTTGCTCGATCGCGCCGACGCGCTGGTGTGGGCGCTGACGGCGCTGATGACCGGGCCGCCGCCGTCCGAGGGTCCGCGCATCCGGCCGTTGTGGTGAGGTTAGTCGCTCGCAGCCAGCGCAGTGCGGATGCGGTCGTCGGTGATGTTGGCGAGGGCGATGGCTTGTTGGACGCTGGATTGGCGTGGGCGGCCGCCGCGGACGAAGACGACGTATTCGTCGCCGACGGCGCCGCGCAGCGCGTCGAAGCTGGGGATCGGGCCGCAGCTCGTCATCTCGGTGTAGCGCAATGTGAAACGTGAGGCGTAGCGTCGGCCTTTGAGGGAGCGAACCGGGCGCAACGTCACGCGCGGGGTTTCGCCGAGGTGTTCGAGTTGGGCTGTTGCCACGCGCTCGATGCGGGCGACGAACACCGAATCAGCTTCATCCCAGACGCGCACTTGGCGCTCGTGCAACCAGGCAACGTGTTGTGCGTCTTGCTCGGCGCGAAATGCGGCGACGCGGGCGGCGTGCGAGGCTTCGCTCTCGCCAGCTTCGGGCGGCGGACCAGGCGGCGGCGGCGGGCAGGCGATGGCGTTGCTCGCGGCCAATAGCGTCATCGCGCTCACGAGTGCGCCCGCCCATTTGCTCATGCCGAAATCCTCTTCGCCGCTAGCATCCACGTTTGGCGGCGAACGGCAAGCGCCTCAGTGCGGGGCGATGAGGCTGCGGTAGAGCATGTAGGCGGCGACGGCGAAGACGACGCCAGCGAACACGCGTTGCAATGCGCCGCGTTGCTTGGAGAGATGCGTTGCGAGCCCCGCGCCGATCAGGCCGCCGACGAGGCCGCCGCCGATGAACAGTCCGGCGATGCGCCAATCGACGAGGCCGTCGAGTGCATAGGATGCGGCGGTGGTCGCGCCGAAGGTGCCGACGGAAAGCAGCGACGAGCCGATGGCTTGGATCATACTCATGCCGGTGGCGCCGATGAGTCCGGGCACAATGAGAAAGCCGCCGCCTATGCCGAAGAAGCCGGAGATGGCGCCGACGCCTAAGCCGTAAGCGATGAGCTTTGGTGCGTTCTCGCGTGTGAGGCGGACGTCGTGACCGGTGTCGCTGTGCGGGCGGCGTAACATGGCGATGCCGACGGCGATCATGAGCAGCGCAAATAATGGCAGCAAGATTTGCGCGTCAGTGACTTTGCCGATTGCGGCGCCAACGCTCGCGCCGACGACGCCAGAGGCGGCGAACACCATAGCGCAGCGCCAGCGCACGTTGCCGCGGCGCGCGTGGTTGATGAAGTTGGCGAAGGCGTTGACCGACACGGCGATGGCCGATGTGCCGATGGCGACGTGTGGGTTGGCAACACCGACGACGTAAAGCAAAGCTGGCGTCGCCAGGATCGAACCGCCACCGCCGATGACGGCAAGCACCAGCCCGACGGCGCCGCCGCTTAGGATCGCGAGGATGTCGGGCAAGGTCATTCGGGGCGGGTGCGTCCAAATCGATTCACCTGCGCATCCTAGTGGCACAGGCGGGGATTTGCATGAGAACGATTTTGCTTTCGGCGGTGTTTGCGGCCTTGGCTGGGACTGCTTACGCGCAGGATTATGCACCGGCGGCGCCGCCAGCTGTCGAGCTGCCGGAAGGGAGCCCGCCATCGGCGCTGTTGCCGCGCTGGTTGAGCATTCGCGCCGAACGATGCGGTTCGAGAACGGACGGCTGACCGGCGAGGGACTGCCACCGCCGCAGTTCGGTGGGAATTGAGAGTGTTGCGTAACGTCGCTAGAGTATCGCCTGCGCACGCTGCGGTGCGCAGACTGAAGTCGGGGGGCCGAAATGTATAGAATGGTTTTCAGCGCTGTTGCGTTGGCGTTGTTGGCTGCGTGCGCGCAACAACAGCAGGTGCAAGAGCCGACGCGTGAAGAATTGGTCGCGCGCGGCGAGTACCTCGTGAACAACATTGGCGGCTGCAATGATTGTCACACGCCGATGACGCCGGCAGGTCCGGATATGGCGCACGCGCTGCAAGGTGCAACGCTGATCTTCGCGCCGACAATTCCGATTCCGTGGGCGCCCGTCGCGCCGTCCATCGCTGGACTTCCATCAGGCTACACGGAAGCGCAATTCGCCGCGTTCTTGCAGACGGGCGTGAAGCCAGATGGTTCGAGCCCGCTCCCGCCAATGCCAGCGTTTCGTTTGAATGAAGATGATGCGGAGGCGATGGCCGCGTATATCGCAACAGTGCCGCGCGAAACGCCGTAAGCGCGCATCGCTTGAAGTGTGCGCTGCGCGCGGCGCACATTTCAAAGCGATCACATTTGCTGTTCCGTCATTGACGTGCGCGCGTGATGGGTATTCCATTCATTTGTCGGAAGACATTGGCGCCGTCCGCCGGTTCCCGCCGCATTGCTCATGCAGCACACAGCACCTGGGCCACGGCGCGCGCTGAAATTGTCTTCCCGTCCGATGAAAACCACCGTGCGCAGCAATGGTGCTGCCAAAGGCGCGGACCATTTCGTCTCGGGCCGGCGTCAGGCGACGTTTCAGCATTTGGTGATGTGTGAGCGAACAAATTGGCAACGAAGTTACGGCGTTTTCGCATGTGATGTTCAAGTCTAGCGAAGCGCGCGGCATCGCTCTTAATCTCAAGCTGATGTCGCTTCGTTTATTTGCTGCTCTTTCAATTCCTGACGATGTCGCAGCGCAATTGTTGGCGCTGATGAAAGGCGTGGCCGGCGCGAAGTGGCGCCCCCGTGAAAACCTGCATCTGACGCTGAGGTTTTTCGGTGAGATCACCGAGCCGGTGGCTGAAGATCTTGATGCAGAGCTTGAGACAGCAACGCGCGGCATCGAGCCTTTTGCATTGCGCTTGAAAGGCGCGGGCTCTTTCGGCGGCGTAGATCCGCACGCGCTTTGGATTGGCGCAGCCGAAAGCGATTCACTGAAGCGGCTCGCGGCAGCATGTGAGAAGGCGGCGCGGCGGGTGAAACTTAAGCCCGAACCGCTGAAGTTTACGCCGCATGTCACCATCGCTTATCTGAGCGGCGCGGCGCTCGATCGCGTGCAGGCGTTCACGGCGCAGCACGCCTTGTTCGAAATGCCGGCGTTCGATGTTGCGGGCTTTGGGCTTTATTCCAGCGTCACGCGGAAATCCGCTCCGAGCCTTTACAGGCTCGAAGCGGAATATCCATTACTAGGGTAGGACGCTGACGCGCTTACGAAACCGGCGCGGGTTGCGGGGTTTCCGGAGCCGGCGGCGCCGTGTCGTTGATGAGCGTCGCAGGCGGCGGGTTCGGACCCATCGCGCAGCAGCGCACCTGCACCTCAAGCACTTGGCTGTTGAAGCGGCATTCAGAGTCACTGACCGAACGCAAGATCGCCATGCCGCCAGCGCGGCTGGTGTAGCGGGTCTGCGTGCAGCCGGTCAGCGTGTAGCCTGGATCGCATGTGCCGGCGCGCGTGCGGTTCATCGTGCGTGTGACGCAGACGACGTTGCGCGTCATGGCTTGATCCGCCGTTTGTTGAGCGCGGTTTGCGACGCCGAAGACTTCGGCGATGCGTGTGCCGAGTGAAGAGCGGACCTCTTCAGTGTCGGCGTGTTGTTTGCAGATGTCAGTGTTGCCGCGTGAAGCGTCTTGCGAACACCACTGGGCGATAGTCAGGTCGCCGGTGCGGCTGGCGCAAGCCGTGGCCAACGTGGCCAACGCCAACACGGCGAAAATTGAAGCGATGCGCATTTCTGGCGCCTTTCCCTCTGTTGCCCCCGCAGGTCCCAAAGCGGATTGGGAGAAACGCGTCAACACTTGTCGCGGTTTCGGGGAATCCTATCTGTGGCTGCTGTTCGAGTTGAGGTTCCATGATTGCAAGGCGCATGTTCATTCTCACAGGCGCCGGTGTCTCGGCTGAATCCGGACAGTCGATGTTCCGCGATCAATCTCGAACCTTCGGGAAACGCTCAGGCTTTCACTGCCGCGCGTTACGGAAAAGCAAGCGAGCAAGTGCCGGCGTGGGTCGCTGAGGTGGGCGCGCTCGCAGGCTAGGCGGGAACCGTTTTCGGGCTAATGTAATGGCGTGGGAAAATTGGAGCAGGCGAATGATCGGACGTTTGGCAATTGTAGCTCTGGCCGTGGGCCTGGCGAGTTGCGCCGGGCTCGAACCGGCGGGCCGCAATGCTCGTGGTGGGCCAAGCCCGACGGCTACCGCAAGCACGCCAACACCTCCGCGCAGTGCGCCGCAAGTTGCGTTGCCGCCGCCGCAAGCAACGACGCCGCAGGCCACCACTGCGCCACAACAACGGCCGCCGCTCGCTGTGCCGCCGTCCCAGCAAACCGCGCCAGTTGCCGCGACGCCTCCGCCCGTGCGCAGGCAGCCAGCCGCGCCGCCGGTGGCCGCGCCGCAGGTGACGGTGCCAACGCCGGCGCCGAGCCAGCCCGCGCGCGCGCTGTCGCCGGATGATGACATCATCGTCCCAGGCCAAGTGCAAACGCAGGTGCCAGCGCCCGCAGGCGATCCGCGCTCGAACGAGGAGCGCCGCGCTGACGTGCGCTCATGGGATCAGTGCATCACGCAGGTGCAAGGCGCGTTCGATGGCGATCCGATGAGTCCGCAATTGACGACACCGGAAGAGTATTGCGCCCAATCGCTTGGCATGTCCGAGCGCACGGCGGTTCCGTTCTCGCGGCGTCAGCGGCGCTAATCTTCCAGCAAATTGTCCATGTGATGGTCGCTGAGGCCGAAGTGGTGACCCACTTCGTGGACGAGCACGTGCGCCACCAGTTCGCGGAGATCGACGTCGCCGCGTTCGACCCACTCATCGAGAATGGCGCGGCGATAGAGGAAGACCATTGGCGGGTTTGGCGAGGGGTCCATGATCGAGCGCTGGGTGAGGTCGTTGCCTGAATAAAGCCCGGTGAGCTCGAACGGGTCCTCGATGCCGAGTTCGCGGAGGGTTTCGTCGTCGGCGAAGTCCTCAACGCGGACGACGACGTCGCCAGCCAGCTGACGAAACTCTGACGGGAGCTCGGCCCAGGCTTTGCGCGCCATGCGCTCGAAGTCGTCCAGCGAGGTCGGGAGGATGGCGGTCATGGGCTCTACCTAGGGGGCGTTTGCGGCCTGCGCGAGCCCCTGTATTTGGCAAGTTGACGCCCCCGTCATTTTTGTTGCGCGCCGCCGCCCCTTCGATTAGTGTCGGATCATCCAAAACAACGGCCCGCGCGAAGTCCGTGGGTTTCATATCGGGAGAGACGACGCGATGGCCGACTCCGCCGCCCCTAATCTTGCGACCAACGTCCGCCAAATCACCAAGGACGAGGTCTATGACGCCGTTCCGCCGACGGATTTCAGCCAGATGCTGGAAATCGACCGTCACCTGAACCGCTCGACCGCGTTCGATAAGATCATCTCGGCGACCCACGATCACTTCTGGGATCCGCTCGACACCAAATACATCGACTTCAAAGACGACTTTGATCCGGACACGACCGACTTCATCCCTGACGTGATGATCCCGGCGCTGATGACGGATTACGTCTCGGACCATTTCGCCGACAAGCCGGCGGATCGCATTCGCTTCAAGAGCCAAGTTGGCCGCTGGATCATGAGCTCGATCCTGCACGGTGAGCAGGGCGCGTTGAACCTCTCGGCTTCGCTCTGCCACGTGCTGCGCGATCCGGGCGCTCAAGAATACGCCGCCAATCAAACGCGCGAAGAAGGCCGCCACGTCACGGCGTTCGCGAAGTACATCATCGCGCGTTGGGGCTCGCCGCTGCCGGCCGGCACGGTGCTCGCAGGTTTGCTGCAAGAGATCGTGCACGCGCCGGAAGTTTATAAAAAGATCATCGGCATGCAGATGCTGGTCGAAGGCTTGGCCATGGGCGCCTTCGCGACGATCTTCAAAGAGTGGAACGATCCGCTGGTGAAGCGTCTGACCCAACTCGTCATGACCGACGAAGCTTTCCACCATAAGTTCGGGAAGATCTGGGCTGACCGCACGATCCCGAAGCTGTCGCCGGAAGAGCACGAAATCGTTGAGAACTGGGCCGCGCACTGCTTCCAGACGCTGCTCTTCAACTTGGTCGCGCCGCACCAGATGACCGCGATCTACAGCCAGTTCGGCCTCGATCCGGACAAGGTGATGCAGGGCTTCCAAGAAGTGGCGACCGACGAAGCGCGCCGCGAGCAAATGAAGGAAGGCACCAATATCTTCCGCGTGCTGGTGAAGACGCTGTGGAACGCCGGCATCATCACCGATCGCACCAAGAGCTTCTATGCTATGTATATCGACTTCGAAGAGTTCACGGCCGAAGGCGATGAAATGGTCGGCGACGCCATCGCTGACGAAGGCATTGCTTATCTGAAGACGATCAATTTCGGCATCAACACCGGCGCGTTGAACGATGTGAAGGCCGCCGCGGTCGCTGCCGAGTAAGCGCGAGCTTCAAAGCACCTAAACGCCCACTCTTCTGAGTGGGCGTTTTTGTTTGTGCTGGTTGCGGCGAGCGGGGGTGTCGCGACGGCGGAAAAGGCTAAAATAACCCCGCCGATTTCTCGGCGGGGCCGCTTGTCTCGTAGTGCGATTGCGTTAGCCGCGCGGAGCGGGCGCCGGTTGCGGGGTGGGCTGCGCGCCGGTGACGCTGTCGAGTTGCTCCATGTTCTGGCCGACTTGTTCAGCGATGGCTTGCGGATCGATCAGCTGATAGCCGGTGGGCACGCCAAACAACGCTGCATCTTGTTGGCCGCGCTGCAGTGACGTGGCTTCCCAAAGCGTAGCGCCGCTCTCACTGACGCGCAGAACGATGCCGTCATCGGTGATGCAGGCGGTGCGTTCGACGCCTGGCGCTGGCGCTTGGCGCGGCGTCCATTCGTGACCGCTTTCGCCAGCCACTTCGCACTTGCCGGTGGAGCGTGCGTTCTCTGCGCCGAGAGCGGCCCATGCGGTTTCGAGCGGTTGCGGTGCGTCTGCATCTTCAATGCGAACCGCGACGCCGAGCACTTGTTGTGCTGACGCAGGCGCTTGCACGGTGGGCGTTGGCGTTGCCCCCGGCGCCGTGGTTGTCGCGCCAGCGGGCGCCGTGGCTTGTGGCTGCGCGGCCGGGATCGTCACGGCTGGGACTTGGCCGGTAGGATTGAGCACGTAGGCAGCGTTGGTGGATTCATCGAACACGATCGTCGCGTTGCCGGTGTTTGGCAGCACCGTTTCAACGCGCATTTGCGGGCCATTGCGATAGATGACGGTTTGCACTGGCGCGCCGCCATTCAGCGAGGCCGTAGCGCCTTCAATGCGGTACGAGGTTTCGTTGAACTCTGGGTAGCTGGGCGCGCCGATGCCGCAGGCGGACAGCATCGCGGCGGCGGCTACGGCCAACAAGAAATTGGTGCGCATGAAAATTATTCCTTCTCTCGATGGCGGGCGAACGCTGGCGCTACCGTTGCAGTTCCAGCCACCTTGTTCCCGCGCCCGACGGGTGAGAGAATGTGCATATGGATGAAGGGCTTCCGCCTTCGCGCCCAAACGTGACCGCAGCTTTGGCGCGGGGCGTGACACGCATGCTCGTGGACCGTGGGCTTGCGCCGATCTTGGAAGTTCCGCTCGCCAATGGCCGCCGCGCCGACGTGATGGCGCTGACTCAGCAAGGCGAGATTTGGATTGTCGAGACGAAGTCTTGTCTTGAGGACTATGCGTGTGATTCCAAGTGGCCGGAGTATATTGAGTATTGCGACCGCTTCTTCTTTGGCGTCACCGAAGATTTTCCGCGTGAGATCATCCCGGAAGAGTGCGGGCTTATCGTTGCCGACGGATTTAACGGCGCGATTTTACGCGATAGCCCGGTGCGGCCGTTGGTGGCGGCGCGGCGCAAAGCGGTGACGCTGCTGTTTGCGCGGATCGCGGCTTTGCGCGCGGCGGAGTTTTAGTTCGTCAGCTGCGCGACGCTGGCGCAAACGTCTTCCGGTGCGATCCGCGCCGCAGCTTCATAAGTGCTCGGCGAGGGCGCGAGGCGCCGGATCAGCGCGATGCCGCGGGCGCTCGGGCTTTCCACCACCATTGATGCGCCTTCGGGATTCGCCGTGCCTTTGCGCACCAGCGTAATCTCGGCGCCGTAATGGGCTTCGCGATCGTCAATGACGAAGAAGTTGTCGCTGTTGGCGCCGTAGAGCGAGAGCGACCAGTAATCGTCCCAGGGCGTGGCGGTGATGATGACGGGGCCGCCGCTCAAATCGAAGACGCAGGCGGAGTAGGCGAAGTCGGGTGAGGGGCGCACGATCTGGCGCGATGCGGCGGTGACGCGGCCAGTCGTGTGCCAAACGTTCGCGCCCGCCGCGCCGATGCGCTCCATGGCGACATTCATCAGCACACGCGGCACGGCGAAGATTGCGGCGAAATGCACGAGCGCCGCGACGATCAGCGCTCCGAGGATATACTTGCCCCAGCTCATGACGCTTCTCCTGCGCATGAGATGGTGGTCAGCACTGGCAGCGATTGCTCGCTTGGGCGGAAGTCGCGTTGCGGATTATAAACGCGCAGCATGACGATAAAGCCGCGCCTGGCCTCGCGCGACGATACCCAGCGTGTGGCGTCGCCGCGGACGGGTGAGATGCGCACGTTCCACGGCGCATCGTTGCCGGCGCGCGAGGCATCCATCGAATGCGCGTTGTCGGTATTCTGCGCGAGGAAGTTGTCATCGGCGTAGAGCGTGACCGACCACCAGCGCGCATCGAGCGGGCGCCCATTGAGTTCGTAGATGCAGCTTTCGCTCAAGGGACGGCCTTGGTCGTCCTCGTAGAGCGAGAAGTAAACAGCCTCGCGCGCGCTGAGCGCCAGGAGGCCGTCGCGGGCGATGATGGCGCGCGTGTACGGACCGGCAGCGGTTGATCCCGCCGCGCGGCTGTGCACCCAGTGGCCGTAGTGTTCAGTGAAGGATGAGCCGCCAAATTGCAGCGCCGCCCAGGCTGAGACCAGCCCAAGCAGAACGCCGGCTCCGATCGCCGCAATCCAGACCAATATTCGCCGTAGCATAGCCGCTCCCCACGCCGCGAATTATGCTCCGGCCGCTGGCCTCAGGTCGAGCGTAAGTGCGTGCAGGCCCGTGTCGAATTCTTCACGAAGCGCGTCGTAAAC